>Ga0163153_10006469_pt1 | contig 13172 bp, 14 predicted proteins | sample OliLakLV19MP6IB1_FD_148629 | JGI IMG/M metagenome (GOLD analysis project Ga0163153, IMG submission 148629) | Freshwater microbial mat bacterial communities from Lake Vanda, McMurdo Dry Valleys, Antarctica - Oligotrophic Lake LV.19.MP6.IB-1 | ecosystem: Environmental > Aquatic > Freshwater >... | reverse complement strand
GCACGTAGGTGTCCATGCGTTGTTCGTCGACGCCAAGGATACCCAGGCGGCGGCGTTCTATCGGCGATACGGGTTCCTCCAATTGCCGGATCAGCCCCTGCAATTGGTGCTGGTCCTTGCCGGGCTAGACTGACCGGGGTCGTGTCTCCAGGCTTGGTGTAGAAGTCTTACCTATTGCATCCAGGCGGGTTGCCGGGTGAAAAACCGCACCCATTTTCGGTTGACGTCATTGCATTACCGGGGTAATGTGTGGCCATGGCGCTCGCACAATCCAAACTGACAGCTCAGGGGCAAATCTCCGTGCCGGCCGAGATTCGCAAGAAGCTTGGCGTAGGCCCGGGCTCGGTCCTGGAGTGGGACGAGAAAGGTGGCGAGATTACGGTGCGCAAGTCCGGGCGCTTTACGTCAACGCAGATCCATGACGCGTTGTTCGGCGGCACGGTCAAGACGAAGCCCAAGGTCGATGTGAAAGAGGCGATCCGCAAACACATTCGCCAGCGCCATGCGCGCGATTGACACCAACGTATTGGTCCGCCTTCTGGTGCGCGATGATCAGCGCCAACTCGACACGGCCGAGAAATTTGTCAGTAACGGTGCATGGGTCTCCCATCTGGTGCTGGTGGAGACGATGTGGGTTCTTGATGCGGTGTATGCGCGCTCGGCGGCGCAAATTGGTTTGGCCGTCGAGATGCTGCTGGCGCACGCGGAATTGACGATTCAGGATGCCGACGTCGTCGCAGTTGCGCTTGGACGATTTCGGGCGCATCCCGCGCTTGGCTTTTCCGATTGCCTCGTGCTGGAATCGGCACGGAAGGCAGGGCACATTCCCCTTGGCACCTTTGACCGCCAGTTGGCCAAGCTTGAAGGTGCACAGCGACTTTAGCGTCAGGCGCGGCTGACCATCCTGATTTCTGGGGTGATCAGGCCTTCGCTGCCACGCGCACCGCGAAGGGAACCTCCGCAGTGCGCGTGCCTTGCGCCGGATCACAGGGAACCGGTGCTCTGCAACACCGGCCTACTTGGTGGCCTTCGTGACATCGGCCAGCAGCCCTGCAGACCGCGGACTGGTCGCCGTCCGACGGATCAGGATGTCCGGCGGCAGCAAGTTGGTCTTGCCGAAGAACGCGTCATTCCACGGGATGTTGGTGCTGACGACGGTGCCGTCGAGATTGAGGCCGCCGTAGATGCCCTTGGCGCGGGTGAACGTGATCAGGTCGGCGGTGACGGTCGACCGGGCGCTGGCGCCGACCGGACCGGCAGCGATGCTGGCGTCGCCACCCAGCTTGAACGAACTTGAGAGCAGTGAATTCATTCCCTTGTCCGTCATCACGACGATGATCGCTTCGGAGACATCAAGCCCGGCCTGGAAGCCAACGCTGGCGGTGGCCAGGTTGTAGAACGCGGGGCCGGCCCACGTGCGGCCGTCGCGCGCGACCAGCACGGCGCGCCCGCCCGAGCCACCGAAGATGAAGCCGGCGCGGACGATTTGCGGGGCGATCATCACGGCCTTGGCACGGCTCAGGTTGTCCTGAATCCAGGTCTGGTCGGGGTCACGCAGGAAATTGTTGAGGGTGGTTTGCGCGTCGGCGACGAGCGTATCTGGCTCGGACCGCGATACCGGCTGCGTCGCGCAACCGGCCAGCGATACGGCAAGCAACAGGGCCAGGGCGCTGCGGCGGCCGGGCATCGGCAGGGTGTTGGAAATGGACATGGGGACTCCGGTGGGAAACATTTCGAAGGGGGATTGCGTGACGATCCGGGGGGCCGAGGGCCGTGTCGACATCGTGCACGCAGCTATCGGTGCCCGCCGCCCACATGGCTCAGAGTGAAAACGGTCGAGGTGCGGTGGCAGGCGGTCGAACCCCATTATCGCACGCGCTCGCCCGGTGCCTCCGCTTACGCGATGGGCCGGGCAGCTACCGCGCGACTATCCGTCGATCCCGCCTGGCCCGCGGCGGGGCGGGCGGGCCGGGCGGCGCCACCGGAGGAACTTCCGCGCATAGTCTTGGCTCCAATGCATTCGGATCACGGAGGCGCGCCATGTCCATTCCCATCGCGGATCGCGAACCGCACTACTCGGCGACGTCGGATACGGTCGAGTATTCTGACGCTGAGGGCGCGCATGCGCCGCCGGGCATGCGCGCCAAGCGGCCCGCGGCTGCAGTGATTGCGGCGCTGGCGCTGCTGGTGGGATTGGGGACCTACTACTATTTCTGGTCGCGCGGAAATGTTCCGGTGGCGCCAGTGGCGCCCGAGGCGCCGGTCCCGGTGGCATCGCCTGCGGCGCCCGCGGAACCTGCGATCCAGCATCCGATCGACAAGGTGCCGGGTGCTGACGCGATTGCGGCTACGCCGCTGGTGCCGCTCGATCAAAGCGACACGATGGCGATGGATTCGATCGCGACGATCCTCAACGGTGACGCGGCGCTGCGCCTGCTGATTCCGGAGAATGTCATTCGGCAGATCGTGGCGACGGTGGACAATCTTCCCCGACAGGCGATGTCAACGCGCGTTCTGCCGGTGAAGCCTGTGCCGAGTGCGTTCGAAACGGTCCCGGGTCCCACTGGCGCCACGTTGGCAACGCACAACTCGACGCGGTATGCGCCTTATGTCCAAGGCGCCGAGGCGATCGATACGTCGCGGCTGGTCGGACTCTACGTGCGGCTGTATCCGCTGTTCCAGCAAGCCTATGTGGAGCTTGGCTATCCGAAAGGTTACTTCAACGACCGGCTGATCGCGGTGATCGATCATCTGCTGGCGGCGCCGGAGTTGCAGGGCGCCGTGGACCTGGCGCAGCCGAAGGTGCTGTATCAGTACGCCGATCCGGACCTGGAGGCACGTTCATCGGGGCAGAAGATCATGATGCGCGTGGGCCTCGACAATGAGCGCCGGCTCAAGGCCAAACTGCGGGAGATTCGCAAAGCGCTGGTGGCGGAGGCGCCGAAGCCGTAGTTTCAAGTTCTTTCCTCGATCTGCCGCCGCGTCGCGGGTGTTAGTGCGGCGTTTCCTTGATCAACGCCGGTTCCAGGTCGGGTTGCGCGGCCTCGATTGCCGCTGCCCTGGCCAGGCGCTTTGCTCGTTCGTATGACGCTATCACCTGCGCCCCGAACAACAGGAACAGCGCCGCGATCTCGACGCTCAGCAAAATAGTGACCGCGGCCGCGAAGGTCCCGTACACGATCGAAATTTGCGACAGTGCACTGTAGTACCAGACGAGGATATGGCGGGAAATTTCCCACAGCACGCCGGCGGTGATGCCGCCCAGCAGGGCATGGCGCCACGAGACTTGTCCCACCGGCATCACGAGGTAGATCGCCGACAGCACCAAGATCTCGCCGACGACCCCCAGCAGGTACAGCAGGTAATTCGACAGGCCCTCCAGCGAGAACGTGCCGCCCATGACGACAATATCCCGTGAAGCGAGAAGCACCAGCCTACCCGACACAAATGTCGCAATGACGAGACCTACCCCCAGGAAGAAAATGAACGTGTAGGGGAGGATGGCGGAGACCAGAAAGTGGCGTCGCCGCTCCGTTACCCGATGGTGAAAGATGACGTGCATGGCAGTTTCCAGCACAGTGAATGCCAGCGCGCTGAAGAACAGCATCGTCAGCAGCAGGAATCCACCGACCGTCTCGCGATGATCAAGGACGGTTTGCAGCTGTTTCACCAGTACCGACGATTGCCCGGGAATCAGGAATTCCAGGTAATCGGCGAGTGTAGTCAGCAGCAGTTCCTCGTTCACGAAATGCGCCAGTCCGATCACGATCAGAATCAGCAGCGGCAGCAACGAGAGCAACGTGTAATACGCCACGGCGCCGGCCAGCAACAGCCCCTGGTTGGCGCGGAATTCCCGCAGCACATTCAGCATGAAGCGCGGAATCGATTGAATGACCTTCGGAATGTGATTTCTCATGGACGAAAGCGTGCGCTTGAGGATCTCCAGTTTGTCGCTACCTTTATACAGCGACGGCCTTTTGCACGAAAGGTGCAAACAGGGAAGCGAACTTTCATGTCATCAGGATGCGCGTTTCGCTGACATCCGGCCAGTTAGAATTGGGGGATGATGGGAGCCCCCCAATGACAACTCGAATCGCCCTCATCCATGCGCTCGTGCACTCGATCGCGCCAATCAACGCGGCCTTCGCGGCCACGTGGCCCGAGTGCGAGTTGATGAACGTGCTCGACGATAGTCTCTCGGCCGATCTGGCCCGGGTCGGGCGACTCGATGCGGCGATGACGGCGCGCTTTGTCGCACTGGCGGGCTATGCGGTCAGTACGGGTGCGCAGGGCATCCTGTTCACCTGTTCGGCGTTCGGGCCCTGCATTGACGCGGTCAAGGACGCGTGGCCCGAGTTGCCCGTGTTGAAGCCGAACGAAGCGACGGTGGAGGAGGCAGTGGATATTGCTCGCCGGGGAGCGGGTCGCGTTGCCGTGGTGGCCACGTTCGCGCCGACGCTGGCCTCCATGCCGTCGGAGTTCCCCATGGACATCGAGGTGGCCACGGTGTTCGTGCCCGGTGCTATGGACGCGTTGAATGAGGGCGATGGCGCCACGCACGACCGGCTGATCGCGGCCGCGATGGCTGATGTCCGCGACGTCGATGTCGCGATCCTGGCGCAGTTCAGCATGGCGCGTGCGGCGGGCCCGGCGGCTTCGGCCACCGCGATCCCGCTTCTCACTACGCCCGGCAGCGCGGTGCGGGCGTTGCGATGCAGGATCGCCGACGGCATCGAGTAGCGGCAGCTTCCGATCCGTTAAGATTGCCGTGCCGGTACGCTTGGCGGCCGGCCTGCGTTACCCACAACGGACACTCGAAACCAATAAAGGAAAGACTGTGCCAAAAACCTACTGGATCAGCACCTACCGCGTCATCAATGATGTCGACAAGCTTGCCGCTTATGCGAAGCTGGCCGGTCCGGCGATCCTGGCCGGCGGCGGGCGCTTTCTCGCGCGCGGCCTGCCGGCGATGGTGTATGAACTGGGAATCAAGCAGCGCACGGTGCTGGTGGAATTTGACAGTGTCGCGCAGGCCATGGCCGCGCACGACAGTCCTGCCTACAAGGAAGCACTGGATGCGCTGGGCGACGGCGTCGATCGGGAGATCCGCATCATCGAAGGTAGCTGAGTCGCGCTTGCCGCAATTCAGCGCTGGCGTTGGCGCTGATCAGCGCGGCAACGAGGCCAGCGCGGCCTTGATTGCGGCGTCGGCCAGTTCAACCATGGTCTCGATCTGCGCGTCGCTGACAATGTAGGGCGGTGCGAACAGCACGTGGTCGCCGGAAACGCCGTCGGCGGTGCCTCCGCTCGGGTAGCAGAGCAGCCCCCGTTGCATGGCTTCGTGCTTGATGCGCGCATGCAACGCATAGGCGGGGTCGAAGGGCGTGCGGGAATTCCGGTCCGCCACCATTTCGATGGCGCGAAACAGCCCACGCCCGCGGATGTCGCCCACGTTCGGATGATCGCCAAAAGTGTCGCGGAGTCGCGCATCGAGCAGGGCGCCCATCGTGCGAACGTTGCCGAGCAGGTCATCGTCCTCGATGGCCTGCAAGACGGCCAGCGCGCCAGCGCAACACGCGGCATGGCCCATGTAGGTGTGGCCATTGGCCAACGCCCCACTGCCGGCCGCGATCGCATCCACGATGCGTGCGTGCACCAGCACCGCGCCGATGGGTTGGTAGCCGGCGCCCAGTCCCTTCGCGATCACGATGATATCCGCGCCAATGCCTTCCTGTTCCAGCGCGAACAAGGTCCCGGTTCGGCCCATCCCGCAGATGATTTCGTCGGCGATGAACAGGACGTCGTGCCGGGCGCAAATCTCCCGGATGCGCTTGAAGTATCCCGGTGCGGCCGTCACGCAACCCGCAGTGGCGCCGACAACCGGCTCGGCGACGAATGCCGCCACGCGGCCTTCTCCGGCCGCCAGGATCGCCGTCTCGAGTTCGTTCGCGGCGCGCAGACCGTATTCCTCTGCGGTTTCCGCAGGTCCGCGATGGCGATACTCGAAGCACGGCGCGATGTGCACGGCATTGGGAAACAGCAGGGGCTCATAGGGCCGCCGGCGGGCGAGGTTGCCGCCGATGGACAGCGCGCCCAACGTATTGCCGTGATAGCTGGCGTCGCGCGCGATGATGATGTCGCGCTTGGGCTGGCCGCGCTCCAGCCAGTATTGCCGGGCGAGTTTCAGCGCGGCTTCGATAGCCACCGAGCCTTCGTTGACGAAGAAGGCTCGCGCAATGCCCGGTGGAGCACGCGCGACGAGATGTGTGGCCAATGCCTCCATCGGCGCATTGGTGAAGAACGACGTGTGCACGGCCGGCAGCGCCTGCAGTTGCGCCGTGATGGCCGCAAGCACGCGGGGATGGCTGTGGCCCAGGCACGATACGGCGGCACCGCCGGAGGCATCGAGGTAACGCTTGCCGGAGGCGTCAACGATGTAACAGCCTTCGCCGCGCACTGCCACGGGCATCGGACCGTGCAGGCGACGATGCAGGACCTTGCTGGATGACGCTGACTCGATCATGGCGATGGGTCCGGGGCCGATTGCGTGGCGGGCGATGGCACCGGGCTTGAGTCCACCGGCAATCGCGCGAAGAACGCCGCCAGGCGCACCATCGCCAGCGTATCGCGCGCGCAGTACGTCAGCAATGCGGTGGCTAACGCTTCGCGCCGCTCCGGTGTCGTGGCCGGATCGACCATCTCGAAGTAGATCGGCTCGACCATGTCGCCGCTCTGCACCGTCTCCAGGTTGCCGTAGTCGAGGTCGGGCGCGATCGTGGGCAGCACGCGCTTGATCGACCACGAGCCCAGCATCGCCGGGTGATAGTAGTGCTCGCGGGTGAAAGGCAGCAGGTCAAAGAGCCGCGACGCCATGTCCCGCAACGCCGGCGCGAGGTCGTCGAAGGTCTCCGCCATCTGCATCATCACCCCGCGTTCGAACGTGGCGTTGTAGACGACGATGATGCCCAGCCCATCGATCGTATTGCACAGGCTCGCGGCGAAGGCGCGACGCGGATCGGCGCCCGTGGTATCGAGGTAGGGTGGCAACTGGGTGATCGTTCCGTCGGCATCCTGCCGATGACACGACCATTGCATCGGAATTTTCTGGTACGGCCGCGTTCCCGCCCACCTCGGCACGGCAGGTCCCACCGTTTCGAAGTCGAGGAAGTAGCGGGGCCATGGCAGTGCATGGATCCTTGCCGCCGCTGCGGGATCGATTTCTGCGTGCCCGCTGGTAGTGGCGCGCCAGATCCGGCGATGATCTTCCTTCGGCAACCGGTCGATCGGCACGTCGCGCAGATCGGCAAAGCCTTCCAGGCGCAACGCGCGGGCGAGCTTGGTGCTGTTGGGCAGAAGCTCCACCGGGAAGGCGACGTTATCCGGCGCGCAGAACGCGAGGAACTCGCACTCGAAGGGATCGTGGCACTGCCTGCCGACGGCGATGTCGGGCATCGGCCCTGCAAGATCGCGCTGGGCGCCTTCGACCCATCCGGGAATCTCTTCCTGCAGCGGTTCGACGGCCGCCGTCATGTCGGCGTGTTCGAAGAGTCCGCGATAGTCGTCGCCACCCGGATAGACGAATCTGTTGTCGATATGGGCGAGCTCCACCTGCTCGATGTCGAGGCCCGCGCCGCGGGCCACCCACGTCTGGATCGAAGCATCGGTGAGGTGGGAATCCTTGACCTTGGTGGAGGCCTTCACTTCGATCATCCGGTACCGACCGCTGCGGCGGATCAGCACGTCCGCGCGTATCAGCACGTCCTGCCAACGCAACGCGGCTTCGAACAGTGTGAGGTCGCCGGGCTGGGCAAGGGCGTCCCCGGTATCGCGCAATGCCGCCGGCAAGTCGAGCACGTGCCCGATCAACCGCCCCTGCGGAAACAGGCGCTGCGCGGCGGCACCCACCAGGTTGCCTTGCGCCATCCGGTTCTCGACGGCTTCGCTGCGCTGCGCCAGTTCGCGGCGGTATGTCTGCAGCCACAACCGCTTGGGACACTGTCGATACGCTACCAGCCTGGACTTGGAGAACCTCATCCGGCCGATTCTCGCCCGAAATGCCATCCTGCACACGGCAGCGCCATCGAGCAGCGTCAGAAAAATCCTACGCCACGGCGCGAACCTGCCTTGCTTCGCGTCCGGTCACGCAAGCGTACTCTGGGGCCGTGCAGGCGACGGAGACGCTCACGGGCGCCGGCAACTACAGACAAGGAGACATCATGCTGCATATTGATCCCGACACGCTGTTCGCAATTGAAGTGAGTGCACTGGCCATCCTGGTGGCACTGGGCATCTGGCGCATCATGCGCGAACCCGACGCCAAGAACCGCACGGATGTGACCGAGCGCCCGTACGACATGCGGCGCGACGGCCAACAGCTGACCAGCTGAACTGAAGGAGCCTGCCCGCGCTAGATCGTGAGCAATCGATCGAGACGCAGGCGGGTGATCGCAGCGACCTGTCGCAGCGCTTCCAATGTCTCCACGGCGGTTGTGCTGGCGGCACGCCGCTCGAAGTCCCGCACGAGGCTGTCCTTCGTGTGGTGCCCGGCGCAGACGATGAACGGGAAGCCGTGCTGCTTCCTGTATGCAGCGTTGAGCTCGGTGATCCGCATCATTTCTGCCCGGGTCAGCGCATTGAGCCCCGCGCGCTCTTGCTCGACGGCCGAGGCCGCGGTCAGCGAACCCTGTTGCGCCTCGCGTCCCGCCAGTTCCGGATGCGCGCGCAGTAACGCCAGCTTCTCGTCGTCACTGGCCTGCTCGACGATGCGTGTCATCGCCGCGTGTAGCTCCGGAACGTCCGCGAAGGGTCGATCCGCGAGTGCCCGCTCCGCCACCCACGGTGAATGCTCGAAAATGTCACCCAGTTCGGCAACAAAACGGTCCGGCGCAGCGACGTTGAGTTCACCCAGGGAGGTCGGACTGCTCATTGCGGACAGAGCCCGGGCCCTGGCGAGCATGCCGTGTTCGCCGAACGCATCGAATCGTCGTGGTCCATGGGGAGGCATTCTAGACCTGCCCGCGAAATTGCGCGGCGTGTAGCATCGGGGTTCCGGGCATCAAAATTGCGAGGCTAAAGCCTCGCCTACAGAGCCTCTAAGGCAAAATCAGGCAGCGCAGCCATGCTCGACTCCACCGCCAAGCCCAGCACCATCGTTGCCCACCTCGATCAGTACGTGATCGGGCAGCACGACGCGAAGAAGATCGTCGCGGTGGCGGTCTACTCGCACTTCCGCAAGATCGCCAAGTCGCGCAAGGACGGCGTGCCGATCGTCAAGAGCAACCTGCTGCTGATCGGCAACTCCGGTACGGGCAAGACGCTGATGTGCGAAACACTGGCGCGGGTCCTGGGCGTGCCCTTCGTCTCGGCGGAAGCCACGTCACTGGCGCAGACGCGCTTCGTCAACGAGGAGATCGAAGCGATCATGCAGCGGCTGGTCGACCGTGCCGGCGGCGACACGGATGCCGCGCGCTTCGGCATCGTGTTCATCGACGAGATCGACAAGCTGAAGGCCGAGGATGGCCAGGTGCGTGCCAGTTCCGGCGAAAGCGTCCAGCATGCGCTGCTGAAGATCATGGAAGGCGCGCAGGTGAAGCTCGCCTCGGGCCAGTATGTCGACACCACCAACATCCTCTTCATCTGCGGTGGCGCGTTCGTGGGACTGGAGGACATCATCAAGTCGCAGACGCACGGCTACGGCTTCATTGCCACGTCGAAGGGCGACGACCAGAAGATCCTCGACCGGCTCAACACCCGCGTGAAGCCGACCGATCTCTTCACGTTCGGGCTGATCCCGGAATTCACCGGCCGTCTGCCGATCATCGCCCGCTTCCAGGACCTGACGCGAAGCATGCTCGTGCAGATCATGACGGAGCCGCGCGATTCGCTGTTCCTGCAATTCCGCGAAATATTCCGCATCGAAGGCGTGGAACTGGTCGTCGCGCCGCGCGTGTTCGAGCAGATCGCGGAGCTGGCGCTCGAGTACAAGACCGGCGCGCGCAGCCTGCGGGGCATCTTCGAGGAACTGATCACGCCCGTGCTGTATGCCATTCCGGATCATCCGGAAATCCGCCGTGTAACGATATCCTCGCTCTTCAACGACCCCCTGTACGAGCGCGAAGCCGTCGCTAGCGGCGGCCCGCCGACCTGACGGCTGGGGCAGCGTGTCGCCGGAAGGGTTGACGTGATGCCGCGGGGGCGCGGACGCGACGCGCTGATCTTGGGGGCATGCCTTCTCGGTGCGGCGCTGGCCTCGATCGGCCTGCGTCAGGATTCGAACTGGGACCTCCAGAACTACCACCTGTACAACGCGTGGGCCTTCGTCCACGACCGGTACGGCCTCGATTGGGCACCCGCGCAGCTGCAGTCGTTCTACAGCCCGTACCTCGACCTGCCGTTCTACGCGCTGTTTGCCGCCGACGTGCGCCCGCGCTGGATCGCCGTGGCGCTGGCCCTTCCCACCGGTGTCGCATGGTTCGCCTTCGTGCAACTCACGTTGCTGCTGTTTGCGCCGATCCCCATGCCCGCGCGTCGGCATGCGATTGTCGCGACCCTGGTCATCGGCATCACGGCGCCGATGTCGATCAGCCTCATCGGCCTGACGATGAACGACTGGTACGTGGCCGCGTTCGTGATGGTGGCGGTGTTGGTCGTGGTGCGCGGCCTGGTGCATGCGCAACTGTCCACCCGGGCACTGCTCAGCGCGGGCGCGCTCGTCGGGTTGGCGGCGGGGTTGAAGCTGACGGGTGCGCTCTACGGCGTCGGCTTGATCGGCGGTCTGCTTACCGTGCCCGGTTCGCTGTGGACGCGCGCGCGCGCGGTGTTGTTGGCGGGCGGGGCGATGGCCGCCGCCTTTACCGTCACGGCGGGACCGTGGATGTTCACGCTGTGGCAGCGTTACGCCAATCCGCTGTTCCCGTACTTCAACGATGTGTTCCGTTCGCCGTGGGCGGACGCGGTGCCTTTCTCGGCGACGTCGTTCGGACCGGATGCGCCGGCGGAGTGGCTGGTGTTTCCGTACATGATGCTGTGGAAGCTGCAAGGCTATGTGGCGGAACCGGAGTTCCGCGATGCGCGGCCGGCGGTGTTGTACACGCTCGTGCTGGTCACGCTGGCGCTGATGGTCCTGCGGCGTTTGCGTGGGGGGGAGGCCAGCGTGCCCGCAGCGGTTCCGGGCACCCGCGACGCATGGCGATTCATCGGCGCATTGTTCGTGGCCGCGTTCATCGCGTGGGCGCTGCTCTACCGGATCTACCGCTACCTGATCCCGCTCGAGCTGCTGGCCGGTGCGCTGATCGTGCACTTGCTGCTGCATCTCGTTCCCGCGCGGCGCGTGGGCGCGGTTCTGCTGGTGACCGTCGCGCTGGTGATCGTCACCGCGAAATTTCCGACGTGGTGGCGGCAGCCGTTCGGCGGTGCTTTCTTGCGGTGGAGATGCCGCCGGTGAAGGCGGGGAGCCTCGTGTTGCTGGTGTCGGGCGAGCCGATGTCGTACGTGTTGCCCTCATTCCCGGCCGATGCGCGTTTCGCAGGGCTCGCCAACAACTTCAACGACCCGTGGCGACGCAACCGGATGCGCGACACGATTGCCGACACGATCCGCGATCACCCCGGCCCGCTCTATTCGCTGGCAGTCCCCGTCAACCGGGACATCGGTTTGCAGGCGTTAGCCGCGATGAAGCTGGAGCGGACGGGTTGCGAGCAGATCCGCACCAACCTGCGCGTGAGTCCGCTCGAACTGTGCGAATTGCGACGCCAGCCTTGAGCCGGAGCGCGTTTCACCGATAATGCGCCCACGCGCTCCTCAGGACCTTGCACGATGACCACGCTCAACGCCACCCATGATCCGCAGCGCCGCAGCTTCGTCACCAGTGCCAACGATGGCGCGACGAATTTCCCGATCCAGAACCTGCCCTTCGGCATCTTCAGCACCGCGGCGGATGCGGCGCCGCGCGCGGGTGTCGCGATCGGAGACCGCGTCGTCGATCTCGCGGTGCTCGCCGATGCCGACATGCTGACCACCGTGCCTGCCGCGGTCTGGCGCGAGCCCGTCCTCAACGCGTTCATCGGCATGGGGCCGAAGGTATGGCAAGCCACGCGCGCGCGCCTGTCGGAATTGCTGGACAGCAACACCGGTGCGCTGCGCGAAGATCCGCTGGTCTGCGCGCATGCAATCGTGCCGCAGCACGACGCGACGATGCACCTGCCGGTCATGATTCCCGGCTACACCGATTTCTATTCGTCGAAAGAACACGCGACCAACGTGGGCTCGATGTTCCGTGACCCGAAGAACGCGTTGCTGCCCAACTGGCTCGAGATTCCCATCGGCTACAACGGCCGCGCGAGTTCGGTGGTGGTCAGCGGCACGCCAGTGCGCCGTCCGCTCGGACAGCTGAAGGCGCCCGACGCGGCGCGGCCGCAACTGGCGGCGTGCCGCAAGCTCGACATTGAACTCGAAACGGGCTTCATCGTCGGGCAGGGCAACGCGCTGGGGACGCCGATTCCCACGGCAGATGCCGAGGCGCACATCTTCGGCATGGTGCTGCTGAACGACTGGAGCGCGCGCGACATCCAGCAATGGGAGTACGTGCCACTCGGCCCCTTCAACAGCAAGAGTTTCGCGACGTCGATCTCGCCCTGGATCGTCACGCTGGAGGCGCTGGAGCCGTTTCGCGTTGCCGGCCCCGTGCAGGAGCCGCCACCGCTCGCGTATCTGCAGCCCAATGACCAGCGCGCGTTCGACATCCGGCTCGAAGTCGACCTGCGCCCCGGCGCTGCGCGGTCGCCCACGACGATCTGCCGCACCAACTTTCGTGGCCTGTACTGGAGCATGGCGCAGCAACTGGCGCATCACACGATCGGCGGCTGCAACACGCGCGTCGGCGACCTGATGGGATCGGGTACGATCAGCGGCACGACGGACGAGGCGCGCGGAAGCCTGCTCGAGATCACCTGGAATGGCGCGAACCCGCTCGCCGTCGATGGTGGCACGCGCACGTTCCTTGAGGACGGCGACGAAGTGACGATGCGCGGCTGGTGCCAGGGCGAGGGCTACCGCGTGGGCTTCGGCAACGTGACGGGCACGATCGTGCCCGCGCTGCCGGTGTGATGCTGGTCCCAACCGGCATGGACTGAACACGTACCGGGATACGCATGGATCGCGCCCCCCTCGGCATG
>Ga0163153_10006465_pt1 | contig 13174 bp, 9 predicted proteins | sample OliLakLV19MP6IB1_FD_148629 | JGI IMG/M metagenome (GOLD analysis project Ga0163153, IMG submission 148629) | Freshwater microbial mat bacterial communities from Lake Vanda, McMurdo Dry Valleys, Antarctica - Oligotrophic Lake LV.19.MP6.IB-1 | ecosystem: Environmental > Aquatic > Freshwater > Lake... | reverse complement strand
GCTCGACGCGCAGTCTGGTGTGCCGGTCGACACGCTCATCGTGCCGACGATATCCTACGGTATCGCGGTGGATCCGCTTTCCGGGGGCATCTACACGACGGACTTCGATCGGCACCTCGCGATCATCGACCCGCTGACCAAGTCGGTCCAATCGGTCATGGTTGGTCGCCGTCCGGTCGGTGTCGCTGTCGATCCCGGGAGTGGACGCGCCTTCGTCGCCAACCAACGCGACGGAACGCTTTCGGTGGTCGATCGCGCCACGGGCGATGTGCAAACGATCGGGGTCGGTGCAGCGCCGACGGGGGTTGCCTTTGATGCCACCTCGGGGCGCATCTTCGTGGCCAACCAAGTTGGTAGCGGCGGCGCCAATGGCGGCACGGTGTCCGTCGTAGATGCCGAAACGCTGGCGGTTGCGACGATCGCGGTTGGCGGAAGTCCCTTCGGAATCGCCGTCCATCCGACAACGGGAATCGTCTACGTGGCTAGCGCCGCCGTTGTGGGCGAGTTGCTCGTCGTCGATCCGGCGACGAACGGCGTCCAGCGCGTCGCCGTCGGGTCGCGGCCGTTCGGCGTCGCGGTGACGCCCGATGGCAGCAAGGTCTATGTCGCCAATGCGGCGAGCAGCAGCGTCAGTGTCGTGTCGACGACGACCCTACAGACGACGACGATCATGGTTGGGGCGGGGCCCTTTGGGGTGGCTGTGAACCTCTCGGGAACCCGCGTGTTCGTCGCCAATCAGACTGCGGGTACGGTCTCCGTGATCAACCCGCTGACGGATTCCGTCGTCAGTGTTGTGGGCGTGGGCGGATCGCCGGTTGCCTTCGGAACCATTGTCGGGCCGGTCAATTGAGGGGAGCGATGCGGAGATGAGCGAAGTGGTAGACCGGAACCCAGCCATGGGGCGCGGCCGACTATGGCTGCGCCTGGTGCTCGTGGGATGTCTCTTCGCCTGTGCCAGCGAGGCCGCGGCGAGCGTTCGCTCCCAGGTGCTGTATGCGCGCGGCCTGGTTCCCTACTACGACGGGCGCTGGGAGCAGGCGTTCGGGAATTTCGACGCCGCCGTGGCGGCTGACAGCGAGGACGCGCTTGCCCTTTACTATCGCGGCTTGACGCAGGCACGGCGCGGCGCCAACGAGGCGGCCATCGCCGATATCCGCAAGGCGCTGCAGGTCGAACCCCGGCTTCCCAACGCCCCGCTCGATCTGGGTGTTGCCCTGTTCAACGAGGGTCGTTTCGCCGATGCGCAGCGCGCACTCCTCGTATCCCATGGTCGCGGCGAACAACCGGAGATGGCATCCTTCTTCCTCGGGCTCTGCGCCTATCGACTCGGTGACTACGCCGACGCGGTGGCACGCTTCGACGAAGCTGGTGCAGACGAGGCGTTGCGGCAGTCGGCGCTGTACTACTCCGGCCTGGCGCAACTGCGTGCAGGCGATGAGACGGGGGCGCGGGCGCGGCTGCAGCAAGCGGCGAGTGTTCAGCCCGATTCCGAAATAGGCCGCTTGGCAGCGCGTTATGCCGCCAAGCCTGCGGCCGCCGAACTCGCCGAGGCGGCGCCCGGCAGCGCACGGCCCTGGAACGTCCATGCAAACGTGCGGCTCGAGTACGATAGCAATGTCGTTGCCGGCGCGTCGGACGGCATTGCGGGAACCAAAGAGGATGGCGACGGCCGCCCCGTGCTCCAAGCCGGCGGAAGCTACCGGTTGCTCGAGACTGAGGCCGGCACCCTCGCCGCCGGTGCGGAACTTGGCCAGAGCATCCACTTCTCGCTGCGCGAGTTCGACCTCAGTACGGTGCGACTGCGGTTGGACTGGACGGGGGCGCCTGGACGCTGGAGTTACGGCGCAGGTGGCGGCTACGAGTTCTACGCGCTCGACTACGGCGCATTTTCCCAGGCGATCCAACTGCAGCCCTGGGTTGCGTTCCACGAAACGCCGCAGACGGCGACGCAGGCGTACTACCGATTCCGCTATCGTGACTATCTCGACAGTCCGTTCGATCCGTTTCGCGACGGTCTGAACAATGCCGTGGGCCTACGACAGTACTGGGCACCAACGCGGACCCTGCTCACCCATGTGGGCTACCAGTTCGATATGGAGAGCCCGGAGGACACCGGCGATTCGGACCCCTTCCTGGCGGCTGGCGCCGATGATTTCGAGTACATGGGACACCAACTCGACCTCGGGGCCAGCTCTCCCTTGAATCTGCCCGTCGCCGGTGCCACGGCAATCCGCGGGGGCTACCGTTTGCGCCTCGATGACTACTCGAACCCGAACAGCCGCAGACGGTCGGAGGGCTCTGGATCGCAGGGCGGGCGCCGCAACGACGTGGAGCACACCGTCGCCGTCGAGCTTGCCGGAGACCTTGGTACCCAATTCGTCGGGTTGGACCGCGCGCTGCGTCGCCTCGAGCTTTCCGTCGGGTTGATCGGCTTGGTCAACGGCTCCAATATCTCCGAGTTCGACCAAAACCGTTTCATCGGTTCGGTCGGGCTGCGAGCGGAGTTCTGAGGTAAGTATGGCCAATTCACGTTCATTCGGTGCCACACTCGTCGTGCTTGCTGCTCTGGTCTGTTGCAAGTCTCCCGCATCCGCGACCGAGGCGGGGCAAGTCGCCGCGATCTTGGGTGAGCTCCGGATCGAACGCGGAGTCCCGGGGGATGGTCCGGCCGTGCCCGGAACGACAATCCAGGAAGGCGACAGGCTACGAACGGGTGCGGCCGATCGCGCCAAAATCGTCCTCGCCGACCATAGCGTCGTCGATATCGCCCCGCTCACCGAGATCGTCGTCAAGCGGCAGGCGAGCGATCTTGCCACGGGTCGCATCGACTCGTTGATCGAACTCGTCCAAGGCAAGATCCGCGCTCGACTCGAAACCCGAGACGGGCAAGCGTTGGCGAGATACCAGGTGGAAACCCCGACGGCAGTGGTCATCCATGGGACCGACTTCATCGTGCAGCATGACCCCGAACGCGTGCAGACGCACGTCGTCGGCATCCGCGACGTCGCCGAGGTCGTCGGGCGCCTTGCCGTCGTTGGCGGCGCGGTCAAGGTCGGTTCGCAAGCGGTGACGGTCGTGCAGAAGGGACGTTTTCCGGTGGCCCCGAGTGCCGTTCCTCTCGACGAATACCAACGCTACCTGCAGGGGTTCACGATCGTTGGCACGGGTGCGAGCGACAGTCTTGCCGTGGGCCATCCGGCGATTACCGGGCGCTTGCTCAGCCCGCGCGATCTGCCGGGAGCACATGTCGAAGACGTCGACACAGCGCCGTACGGCGACTTGGAGGTTGGCGCTCCACGGGAATTTCTGGCCGAGGAGATGTCGCCCGACTTCCGGGTGCACGACCAGCCGTTGCTGGAGTATGAGCGCCAACAACCCGGCCTGCCGCTACCCGCAGGCAAGGGCGGAGTGATCGTCGAGTTCTGAGATCGGGCGGGCGGATTTTGGGGTACCGCTTGCGATATTCCGTCGTTTGTGGCAGGAGCTAGCATAACCGTTTGGCATCTTTCGCCAAGGCAATGCAAGGAGGAAATACCACTATGTTCGTAAAGACCGCGAGACTGGCGATGGGCGTCGCCGCCCTGGGCCTGCTGTTGAGCTCCGCGACGGGTTGCTGTGCGCGTGCAGACGAGCAACATGCTCAGATCATGGCGGCGGCTGATCGCGTAGACAGCGCGGCCGGACGCGCCGAAGAGGCCGCCAACCGTGCGGCTGCTGCAGCGAAGAGCGCAGCTGACTCTGCGCAGCGCGCTGAAGCAGCCGCAGACCGTGCCGGCAAGGCATTCGATAAGTCCCAGTACAAGTAGACCTTGTTTCGCGGCGAGCCATACTCGGCGCCAGCTTGGTTGTTTTAAAAAGAGGGGCAGTCCGTACGGACTGCCCCTCTTTATTATGAGTCGCTTCCGGGAAACGTCACCAGCGTCTTGATCGCGGCCCGATTGGTAGCTGCTATTTCGTAGGCGCGTCCCGCTTCGGTGAGCGGGAACCGGTGGGTGACGACCTGGCCCGCATGCACGATACCTTCGCTGATCAGGCGCAGCGCCGTGCGCGTTTCCAGCGGTCCGCACGAATAACTCGGCACCAGGCGGATCTCCCGGAAGTATAGATCATTCGTGGAAATCGACAGCGAAGTGCCGGGGGGCGTTCCCATGAACTGAATGACAGTGGCCCCCCGCGCGGCGCAACCGATGGCCAATTCGATCGCGTCCGTGGTCGCCGGTCCGGCGATGACGATCTCCGCGCCTTCTCCCTGCGTCGCCGCCAAAACGGCGGATCTCGTATCCTGCGCGGTTGCGTCGATGACGACGTCCGCGCCCAACTCGCGGGCGCGGGCGCAGCGCGCCTCGAAGAGATCGGCGGCCACGATTTGGCGTGCCCCGAGATGGCGCGCCAGGACGACGTGGAGTTGGCCCATGACGCCGAGACCGATGATGAGAACGGAGGCGCCGGCGACGACCCCCGCCCGGTCGAGCGACTTGACCACGCACGCGGTGGGCTCGACCAAGGCCGCGTCGGCGTCCGTCAGGTGGTCGGGAATCGCAAGAGTATCGTTGGCGAGGTTGGTCGCCGGGACACGGAAATACTCCGCCATGCCTCCAGGCTCGATCTGTGTCGCCCGCCAAGTCGGGCACTGCACGTATTCGCCGCGCCGGCATGCTCGGCAGTCGAGACAGGGTGCATGGTGGTGAACGAATACCCGCGTGCCGGTGGAGAAATGCGTGACCCCGCTGCCCACGGCGACGATCTCGCCGACGGGTTCGTGTCCAAACACCAACGGCGCCTTCTTGCGAATGTACCAGGGGACGACGTCTCCCGAGCAGATGCCGCAGGCACGGGCGCGCACCAACGCTTCGCCGGGGCCGATCTGCGGCACCGGAGCGTCCTCGATGCGTACGTCGAGGTAGTCGTAGAGCTTGGCGACTTTCATCGGTTCGATCGGCTCAAGGTTCGATGGCGTACTTCACACCCTGCCCGGAGCGGTGCAGCTCGAGTGCCGCGCCCAACTCCGTCAGAGGGAAAGTCGCCGTGATCAACTTGTCGGCCCCGAAGTCGGGTGAGGCAAGCATCTCCCACGAGTGCCGCACGTCGGTCGGGGTGAAGTGGAAGGGGCTTGCCAGCCGCAATTCATCGTAGTGGAAGCGTTGCGTGTCGACCGTGAGCGCGGTGCCCGGCCGACAACCGCCGAAGAAAATGACCTGCCCGCCACGTCGGGCGAAGCTCGGAGCTCCGTTCCAGACTTCCACCTGGCCGGTGCACTCGACTACGAGGTCCGCGCCGCGACCGGCCGTGGCGCGCATGATCGTGCTGGCGGCCTCTGCCATGTCGTCGAGTAGAACGGCGTCGGCGCCGAGCGTTCGTGCGTGCGCGGCGCGCACGGCACTGCGTCCGACGACGAAGATTCGCCCCGCGCCGCGCGCGCGCAGCGCGCGCAGATGCAGCAGACTGATGGCGCCCGCACCGAGGAGGACCACCGTCTCGGCGCGCTCGGCTTCGATTCCGACCAGGCCGTGTAGCACGCATGCCAGTGGCTCCAGCAACGCCGCTGCGGCGAACGAAAGATCGGGATGCTTCGTGTAGACGTTCTGGCGAACCACCCGCGCGGGGAGACGTACGTAGTCGGCGAACGCGCCTAGTACCATCGTCTCCATGATCGTTTCGCAGAGGTTCTCTTGCTGGCGGACGCAGAAGAAGCACGCCCCGCACGGAGCGGTGGGTGCCGCCATGACCTCGTCGCCCACACGGAACGTGCGCACGCCACTGCCGACGGCGGCGACCTCCCCGGCGAACTCGTGCCCGAAGGGCGTTGGCATCGGCCACTTCGGATGTCCACGCACGAACGCTTTGACGTCCGTTCCGCAGGTCAGGGCGGCGCGGACGCGAACGATGATTTCGCCCGGGCCGGGTTCCGGAGTCGGTGCTTCGCGCAGAGCGATCTTGCCGGGTTCTTCGAGGATGTGGATGCGCATGCTTCAGCTATATCGCCCTGGTGTTCGACGCCGCCCGCCGGATGGCGCAGCGGCGAACCATAGCAGGCTGGTCGCCGATTCCGAACGGGTGACATACACGCGTTACGGCACTATAGGTGGCGATCGATGGCTCGACAGAACGACGCCGGCGGTTCTACGGCACAGGCCCAACTCGCGTCCCTGCTCGCAACGTGTCGCAAGGGAACTCCGGCGCCGGTCTATCTCTTCGTCGGCGAATCGATCGACACCCGTGCTGCGGCCGAGGCGATCATCGATGCGCTCGTGCCACCCGAGCGTCGGGCATTCAATCTCGAGGCCTACGACGGGCGAACGGTGCCGTTGCCGCAGGTGTTGGGTAGCTTGCGCACGCCCGCTTTCTTTCCGGGCATCAAGCTCGTGTGGGTGCGCGAGAGCGCGATCTTCCTTTCCGGAGCGAAAAAGGGCGACCTTGCGAAGTCGATGCTCACCGCGTGGGAGGGAGGGCGACAGCGTGAAGCGACCGAGAAATTGGCAACGCTCGTCGCCCTTGCGGGCTGGTCGACCGAACGCTTCGTCGGAACGGATTGGAACGCTGCGACCAAGACGGCGTTGCGCGAGGTTTTTGGCGACGACGTCGGTGCGGAACACGGCGCCACGTTGCAGGCGGTCCAGCAGGCCCTCCTCGCGCGGGACGTGAAACTCGGCGAATTTCGCGACGAAAGCGCGCTGCTGCTGGAGTACCTCGAAGGCACGCCAATGCCGAACGCGGTGCTCGTATTCACTACGACGGCCGTCGACGGGCGCAAGCGAGTCGTGAAAGTCGTGCAAGAACGCGGCGCGGTCGTCGAGTTCGCCGTGGAGCGTGAACGCAGTGGCGCGCTCGCGCGCGACAGCGTCGCCGCCATTGCAGCGCAACGCTGTGTCGCGGCAGGAAAGAAGCTGCAGCGTGCGGCTACCGAATTGATCGTGCGCCGCGCCGGCCAGGATGTGGCGAGCTTGGCCAACGAACTCGAGAAGCTTTGTCTCTACGTCGGCGAGCGTACGACCATCGAAGAAGCCGACGTGCGCGCGGTTTTCCTCGACATGGCAGAGTCGTGGATCTTCGATTTCACTGGGGGGCTGGCGGCGCGCGACGCGACGAAGACGCTGCCCGTATTGCGTGGGTTGCTGAGCCAAGGCGAGGCGCCCTTGCGGGTGTTGGCAATGGTCGCCCGCGAAGTTCGCATGTTGCTCGTCGCGCGCGAGTGTATCGACTGCAACCTGCAGGGAACCTGGCGGGCGGGGATGTCCTATCCAACGTTCCAGTCGCGGGTCCTGCAGAACATCGATGACGCGACGAAGGCATCGTTCGGGAAGAGCCACCCCTTTGCGCTCTACCGCCGATTCGACGATGCGTCGCGGATCCCGGCAGCACGCCTGCGCCGTGCGTTGCTCGATGTCGCGGCATTGGATTTGCGCTTCAAGTCATCCGGCGGGGATCCAGCATTACTCCTCGAGTCGTTCGTCATCGGGTGGTGCCGTTGAAGCGCTCCACTGGCGGACGATGCCCGCGTTCGCCAAGCGGTATCGTTCGGTCGCATCCAACCCCAGGATTTCGCGCAATAGTTCGTCGGTGTGTTCCCCGGGCACGGGCGCAGCCGCCGTGGGCCCGAGCGGGCTACGCGAAAGATGGAACGGAAGGCCGTCGACGTGAACTTGATCGCTCTCCGGCGTTTCCAGCGTCCGCCAGTAGCCGAATGCGTCGAGATGGCTGCCCGCGCCGCACAGATCGGCTGCGTCGTGGACGATGGTGGCGCGGACCCCGGCAGCCTGAAGCCGGCGGACGAGGGTCCGGTCGGGAAGTTGACGGGTCCAGGCGCTGATCGTTGCGTCGAGTGCAGAAATGTTTCGCAGCCGGGTTTCCATGTTGCGGAAACGAGAGTCGTCGCGCCAGTGTGGTGCCTTCGCCGCGTCGCAAAGAGCCGCCCATTCGCCGTCGTCGAACACCGCCAGGGCGCACCAGCGGGCGCGAGGTACGGCGCCCCGAAGGTCGGGCGCGCACGGGTACACGCCATGCGGCGCAGCGGGATCTTCCTGGCTGCGGTTGATTGGAAGGTACGGTGGACGTTCGGCTGCGGCGCAATCGAGCGCGCTGCCGAGGTTGGCGACGAGGGATTCGAACTGTGAGAAGTCGAGGTGGGCGCTGGTGCCGTGACGGGTTCGAGCGAGAAGGGCAGCCATGACGAGCGCCGCGCCGCCGCGGCCCGCGCACATGTCGGCGTACGAGAATCCGAGTCCGCCCGGAGAGCCGTCGCCGAGCGGCATGGCGCGGCAGAATCCCGCGGCGGCTTGTAGGGTGGGGCCGAATGCGACGGTATCGCGCCAGGGGCCGGTTTCGCCGAACCCAGTCATGGAGAGGCAGATCAGCGCGGGATTGGTCCGCGCGAGGAGTTCCGTGGTGAGGCCCCAGTTCGGAAAAACCCGTGGTGCGAAGTTGTGGACCAGAACATCACTGCGGGCCGCGAGGGCAACCAGGAGTTCGCGTCCGGAATCGCATGCGAGGTCGATGACCATACTGCGTTTGCCGCGATTGAGGTTGCCGCTGAGTCCGTGCCGCGCCTCCCGCACGGAGCGCTGCTGCGGATGTTCCACCTTGATGACGTCGGCGCCGGCGTCCGCCAGGATTCGTGTGGCCAGCGGTCCGGCGATGACCCAGGTGAGATCGAGGACGCGGATTCCGGCAAGGGGCGAGCGGGTTGCAACGGCAGGACGAAATTGCGTTCGCAGTCGGGATCCATCGCTCGAGATCGGTGGATCCTCGCGGGGCCGGGCCACGTGCGAGATTCGTGCGCCGATCAAGGGGGCTCTACGGCGCGAGAAAAAGCGCCGGGCACGGAGTTGCGGGTGGTTGCGAAGTGCGCTGACAGCGCCCGCCTGCGCGAAGGGGAGCCGGCGGAATCGCGCGCCCCTTTCGATTTCATGCGCCGCGAGCGGGCGCGCCCATCGTTCGAGCTGATCTAGCAGGTCGGCACCGTGTGGCTTGGCGTTCTCGTCGCCGTCCGCAAGCCATGCAGCGAGCACTTCGTGATCGCCCTGGGTCGATACGAGTACGTATCCGTCGCGGGCTCGGACCAGCCGGAATGCGCCTGTCCAGTGGTCGCGACCGCGACGCGTGGGCACTCGCCCGTTGGTGAAGTGCAACGCCGCGAGGTGTTCGATCGAAGCCGTTACGCACGCTTGCGCGCTGACATCGAGGAACTGTCCAAGGCCGCTGCGCAGCCGCTCATGGAGCGCAATCAGGATGCCGATCGCCACGTAGGCCGCGGTGCTGTGGTAGCCTTGGAGCCCGAGCGCTTGCTGGGGCGCTTGCGTCGGGTCGCCATTGAGGAACACCATGCCGCCTGCGGCCTGTAGAATGAGGTCCGAAGCAACCCGAGGGTCCGCGCCGGTGCGGCGTCCGTAAGGCGTGATCGAGGCGTAAACGAGGGCGGGATTGATTGCGGCGACGGAATCGTAGTCTAGCCCGAGCGCTGTCATTTCGTTTTGGCCGCAGCTTTCCACGCAGACGTCGACGACGCCGAGGGTGCTGAGAATGGTCGGCAAATCTCGCGGACTTGCTGGACTCGCTCCGATGGGTTGTTTGCGAGCGTCGAAAAAGGATCGTGCATGCCCGGCCGATCCCGGGAAGGGTTGAGCGGCGCCGCCGCGGCGCGGCGGCGGCACCGTGAGGACGCTCGCGCCGAGATCGGCGAGCACGCGCGTGCAGGCGGAGCTGACGGTGTCGGCGAACTCGACGACGCGGATCCCGGCGAGGAGCGATCTCGTTGTGGTCACACCATGCCGGCTAGAAGAGTGGGGCTGGTGCGTCAAGTCGCGGCGCCCCGCCGAGCACGGTTCCGGTTTCCGGTCGGATCGGTTAGGAGGGCTCGATGGCGCGTATGCGTGTGAGCGATATCGATGTGCATTGCGAGGACGAAGGGGAGGGTACGCCCGTCGTGCTGGTGCATGGCTTGGGCAACGACCTCCATCTCTGGGACGGGATCTGTGGGGCATTGGTGCAGCACCACCGGGTGATTCGTTACGACGTGCGCGGGTTCGGCGCGAGCGACAAGCCCCCCGGGCCCTACACCATGCCGCAATTCGCCGCCGACCTCGGCGGCATACTCGACGGTCTCGGGATAGAGAGTGCGCACGTGATGGGCTTGTCGATGGGTGGGGTCATCGCCCAACGCTTCGCGCTCGACTTCCCGGGACGCGCGCGTTCGCTGGTCTTGGTGAGCACCTCGAGCGAAGTCGGCGAACGTGCGAGGGCCGCGTGGCTCCGGCTAGCGGATATCATCGAGGCGCGTGGCTTCGACGCGCGCAGCGGTGATGCATCGCGGGCGTTCTCAACCGCGTTCGCCGCGCGCTTCCCCAACGTCGTCGCCGAATCGGGGCGACGCAACGCGAGCAACGACCCGCGCGCCTACGCGGCCGCCGCGCGCGCGGCGGCGGATTTCAACTGGACCGGGGAGTTGGCAACCCTCGACTGCCCGGTCCTGATCGTACAGGGACTCGAGGACCGGATGACGCCGCCGGGGGGGGCCGTGAAGATGAGGCGTGCGCTGCGGCAGGCACGGCTCCTGATGGTTGCAGGGGCGGGGCACAACATCCAAGAGGAGGAACCTCAGGCGTTGGCGGCCGCCGCACTTGGCTTCTTCGCGGGAATCGAACTGGTGTGACCACGAACTTCGTGGGCGTCTGGAGATGTCTCGGTTGCAAAAGCCCGATTTGGCTCCTACTACTGAACCCAGGCGCACCATGCGAATTCGAACTCAGAAAAGGCGAGGGACTGTCGCGACGCACGTGCTCCTCGCATTCGGTGCGCATTGCGCGCTTGCGGCCACGGCATTGGCCGGTCCGTCGCCATGTGATCAGCCGGCCTCGTTGGACGACGTATTGCACGCGCTGTTCGCTCCGTCACCGTGTGCAGGCGCGGATGCAAATGGCGACGGTGGGATTGGCGCGGCCGATCTGATCGCCTCGGTTCAGCTGCTACTGACGCCCACGCCTACGCCCACAGCGACCCTGGAGCCGGCGACTGAAACGCCAACCGAGTCGCCGAGCACCACCGCAACTCCGACCGAGACGGCGACTTCAACCGAATCCCCGACGACATCGACGACGCCGACGATCACGACAACGCCGAGCGCTACTCATTCTCCGACCGTTACCCCGACGTACACGCCGACTTCGTTCCCAACGCGAACCACGACCGCGACGTTTCCACCTACGTCTTCGCCGACCTCGACCGGGACTGCCATTGCAACCCCGACCGCGTCGTTCACGCCTACGTTCACCTCGACGTGGACGGCTTTGCCGACACGCACGCTGACACCGACGTTCGTGCCGACACCTACGCCCACGGGGCTCCTCGAGCCGACAGCAAGTTCGACCCCGATCGGCGATGTGACCGAAACGGCAACGATGCCGCCGACGGCGACCGCGACTGCGGATCCGTCCCCCAGCGCGAGCGAGGCGCCTAGCGGTACGCCCACGCCGACGGCGACGCCCGCGGGAACGCAGCCCACAGAACCCCCCGCGACTCTATCCCGAACACCGACCCGGACCACGACGCCGACGCATTCCCAGGTTCCGACCCGGACTTTCACTCCGACCGCGTCTCCGTTTCCAAGCCGCACAGCTACCGCGACGCGCGAACCCACGCTCACGGCCACGGCAAGCGCCACCCTGACGGCGAGTTCGACGCCGACTGCGACGCGGAGTCTCACCGCGACCCGCTCGCCTACGAATACGATGACGCCATTTTCGACCCGGACGGCCACGCAGACTTTGCCGCCGACGCCGTCGCCTTCAGCGACGCCGACGCGGACCGCGACTGCGACGAGCACGGCGACCCCGTCTGCCACCCGTACGGCCACGGTGACGCTCACGCCATCGATGACGGGCACGCCGACGCGCACCGCGACCGGGACGCCGACGGCGACGCTGAGCCCGAGTCGGACGGCAACGGCAACTCGCACTCCGACACGGACCGCGACGCCTACCGTCGCCGGATTGGGGCCAATCATCGGCTCGTTCGTCGCGCTTCCGCGGGTTGATGGTTGCATCTTCTGCTGCGAAACGAGTTGCCAGGGAATTCCGACGCCGACGCCAGCCTTCGACTCCGAGGGGCGCCGAGTTTTTTCACTTCGGAGCGGACAGTTCTTGCTGGTGATCGAGGCGATCCGAGGCGAAGGCGGCTTTGCCCCTGGATCTTCGCTTCTTCCTGGCTTGGAGGGCCGTCCGGATCTGCAGATCCAGAACACACGAGCGATGGGCGACGGCAGTGCGATCGTCTGCGATACCGGGCTGCCGCCTTCGGGCGGCGGAATTCCGGGCATCGCGGCGCCGAGCTTCAGTCCGGCATCGCAAGCAGTGACGAACGCGTTGAACGACTTTGCGTGTCGATTCGAAGCCTTCGATCGTGGTTCGCCGTGCACGCGATCCGGGACAGAAGGGAGCACCGGCACGCTGATTAATCCAGCCGCGCTGCTGCAGTTCTGTGACAACGTCGCTGCGACGGCGACCTTCCCGCCAGGCGAATCGGTACTGACCGCGCGGCTGCGCGATGTTCTCGGAAATGTGGGGCCGACGGCTCAGATCGTCGTTCGCGTCGCGACTCCGACTCCGCAACCGTAAGAAGATGTATCGCTCGTTCCCTACGCTGCAGACGGCGGGTGCTGGTGAGTCCGTTGACGGCTCGTAACGATTCGGGTGGACGATCGGGCGCCTGGATCTTTGGCGAACGGCAGATGATGAAATCGCCGATTGGGCAATGGCGACCTGGCGCGTGATGGCCGAGGCGACAGCGTGATCGGTTTACGTTATCAGGTCGCTGTGTGCGCGCTCGTGATCGCGACGGAGTCGCTGGCGGCGTCGCGCTCGTTGGCCGCGCCGGCGTGTAGTCCGGTCGCACAGGCATCTGCGATTTTCGGGTCGGGTCACTGCGTCCCGGACGACCTCAATAGTGACGGCTTGGTGACGGCTGCGGATATCGTCGCGAATCTAGCAATAGCGATCGGGATTCCCACTCCCACTCCGACTTCGACTCCGACCTCGTCTCTGCCGCCGACGCCGAGTCCGACCCCCATGCCTAGCCAAACACTTTCTCCCACTCCGACGGCGACTGCGTCGGCCCAGCCCACACGAACCGCGACCCCGAGCGCGTCGCCTACGCCGTCGACAACCAACACGGCCAGGCCGACTTC
>Ga0163153_10006462_pt1 | contig 13182 bp, 16 predicted proteins | sample OliLakLV19MP6IB1_FD_148629 | JGI IMG/M metagenome (GOLD analysis project Ga0163153, IMG submission 148629) | Freshwater microbial mat bacterial communities from Lake Vanda, McMurdo Dry Valleys, Antarctica - Oligotrophic Lake LV.19.MP6.IB-1 | ecosystem: Environmental > Aquatic > Freshwater >... | reverse complement strand
CATCTGGCGGCTCGAGAGGACCCTCGTGACGCCGCGGTACTTAGCTTCGAAGTGGGCGAAGTGCGGTCCGGTCCACGGTGTGTTCGCCGGGGTCGTGATGGTCGTCGCCTGCCCCGGGTTCATGACCACCTTGGCGAGATAACCGTTGGCCGCGGGGCCGCCGATTTCGGCCGGCACCTTGTCGCCCAGGGTGATGTACACGGTGAGCGTTTCGGGTGCCCACGACTGCTTGTCGTTCGACAGCGACGCATCGTTGCTCACATTGGTGACGACGAACGTCGGGCTGAACTTCTGCTTCGGGCACAGCTTCTGCATCTCGATGTGCTGACGGGGCGGGGGCGGCACCGCCCCGCCCACAGTCGAGTTCACGACGGCGAGCCCGGCCACCGAGACGGCCAGGGCAAGCACAGCAACAAGTCGGCGCTTCATCGTCGGAAGATCCCTTCGGCATCCATGTCCAGGGGGAGAGGTCTCTGTACTCCACATTGTGCGCCATTTGTCACACGCGCGGCATAGGTCCTCCGCACCTTTCTTGTCGATCAGACAAACCGGACCGGACCGGCCCGCTCGGGCCGGTCCGGCTCGATCAGGTTCCGCCGGGGCGAGTCGAGGTCCGTCGGCGGCGGCGGCTCGGTCGTCGTCGCCGTCGAGGTGGAGGTCGACGGGCTCGTCGACGACGTCGTCCCCGGCTCCTCGGCGTCCGCGTCACAGTGGCAAAACTGGCGCGTGTTCATGTCGAGTTCGAGCGCACCTCGATGCCAGGCTTTCGCGTGCGCGTAGTACACGCCGGACCACTTCGCATTCACGGTGACGGATTCGCCCGGAGCGAGCGTCACGGACATCACCGGCACGATGGTGCCGCCTACCGTGATCGGGACGGGCACGCCCTCGCGCCCGAACGTGATCCAGACTTGAAGTTCCTCGGAGAACCAGTCGCGATCGTTGCTCAGCTCTTCGTCGTCTGTCGTGTTCGTGATGACGAACGACGGGCTGATGAGTTGCTTGGGGCATTGTTTGCGCAGGTTCAGGTGCTGGCGCCCCGGAGCACGGCAGCATCACCGAACCTCGCATTCACAACCACTAGGCCGCCGAGGGCGAGCAGCAAAGCCATGGCAGCTGACAGTCGACGCTTCATGGTGTTACTCCTGCTTGGACCTTTAACGGCCCTCTGTGGTTTCTCGCTAGGCCGACACGGTGAGTACGCGGGCAACGTACTCACCGTGCCCTGCCCGTCGTTCTGCGTTAGGTCCCGGCGTCATCCGTTGTCGTCGTCACCAGCAACGTGCTCGTCGTCGTCGGCGCAACAGTCGTCGACGTACTGGTCGACGTACTGGTCGACGTACTGGTCGACGTACTGGTCGACGTACTGGTCGACGTACTGGTCGACGTACTGGTCGACGTACTGGTCGACGTGCTCGTCGAGGTCGAGGTACTCGTCGACGTCGAGGTGCTCGTCGAACTGCTGGTCGAAGTCGTCGGCTTGATCGAGGTTGACGTCGTCGGCGGCTGCGGCCTCTTGCAGTCGCAGAACTCTTGCGTGCGGAAGACGTCCGGCAAGCCGGTGGCGTTGTTCACGGCGTTGAAGTGCGCGAAGTACTGCTTGTCGGCGGGCTTGCCGCCCTGCGGCTTGTACGCCGAGGTCCACGGCCAACCCGCAACCGCGGTGAAGACGGCTTGCTGGCCCGGCGCCAAGGTGACCTCGTCATCGACGAACGGCGCCCCGCCGTCGATGCTGATGGTTCCGGTCACGATCCCGGCCGGGTGCGGCAACGGGAAGTACCGGTCCTTGATGATGACCTTGATCGTCTCGGGCGGACCGTACTTGTTCGTCATATTGCGAACTTCGAAGACGGGGCCGTTGGTGGCCGATTGCGCACACATCTTTTCGAGTTCGATGTGCTGGCGCGCCTGTTCGGGTATGGCGGTACTGCCCATGCTCGCGTTGAGCGCGGCCAAACCGGCCAGCGCCAACACAAGCGCAATCACTGCTGAGATTCGTCGTCGCATCCTGCGTCCCCCACCTTGGGCCGTCCTTGGCCGGCCGTTCTCAACTCCGCACGAATCCTAGGGTATGAACTGCCTTCGACGGAAGGTCAAAGCCAGCATTCCTATGCCGCTGCCAAGAAGTGTCAGTCCGAACGGGAGCACCGTTGCACCGCCACCGGTGCGGGGGAGTTCTGCAGCGGGCGTCACCGGCACAGTCGTGGCGTTGCTCTTGGGAGCCGTGGTGCCAAGTTGCACTTGTGTTCCCAGAGTTGCAAACGTTGTTGTCGTCGTGGTCGTTTCGGCCACGGTCGTGGTGGTCGCCTCCGGCAGCGTGGTCGAGGTCGAGCTCGTGCTCGTCGAGGTGCTCGTGCTCGTCGAGGTGCTCGTGCTCGTCGAGGTGCTCGTCGTCGTCTCCGGGACCGTGGTGGTCGACGTCGAGGTGCTCGTGGACGTGCTCGTTGAGGTGGATGTCGACGTGCTCGTTGAGGTGGACGTCGACGTCGTCGTCGTCGTGCTTTCCTCTTCTTCCTCAGGATTGTCTTCGCAGTGGCAGAACTGCCGGGTGGAGTAATTGCGTTGCACGCCGCGGTAAGTCACCGTCAGGTGGGCGAAGTACGCGCCCTGCCACGGCTCGCCGACGGCGGTGACGATGACCGACTCCCCCGGCGCAAGCACGAGCGCGGGCATCGTGGCACCGTCAAGCGGAGGTGTTCCGACTGCGGCCGAGCCCCACGCGCTCTTGTCCGAGATCTTCACCGTGATCGGCTCGGGTGCCCAGTCCGGGTCGTTGCTCAGACTTTCGTCGTCGGTCACGTTCGTGACGAGGAACTGCGGGTCGGCAGCGCCCGGTTGGTTTCCCGCCAGGCATAGCTTCTCGATCGTGATGTGTTGGCGACTCGGAATCGGCGCCGCCGCCGACACATCGGATAGCACGAGGACCGTGCCGAGCACGATCATCATCGACGCCAGAATCCGAACGACGTGGTACCCGCGCCGACGTAGGCCGACAGCGCTTGCCCTCATACTCGCTCCCCTTGTGCCCAACGGCGTGCCAGACCGCAGTTCTGCATTGAAACGAAACACTCGTTGTGAAGGCTGGTCCAATCGGACCTTACCCTCAGCGCGAAGTGTTACCCGGGCATTGGCCGTTCGGCCCGGGGGCCTTTGTCTGGCCGGGATCTGGAAGGTCCATTTGTGGCCGGAAGCCCTACACGCGGGCGTCGAGCGCGGCGCGGACCGCAGCCGGGATCTCGATCGACGCATGGGTCTTGGGGCCGACCGCGACGTACGTGATCGTGGCCGTGCACGCGTCGCGGTCGCCGACCGCGGCGCGGAACTCGATGTCGAATGACTTGGTCCCGAGCCGGACGGGCCGGGCCGAGATGTCGAGCCAGTCGTCGAACCCGGCCGGGCCCGTCCAGTCGATCACGGCCCGCACGAGCATGACGTCGAACTCGTTGATCCAGAACTCGGGTCCGAAGCCGAGCGACTCGACGAAGCGCGTCATCGTGTCGTCGAAATAGGTGAGCCAATGCGCGTTGAACACGACGCCCTGCCCGTCGACCTCCGCGTACCGGACCCGGATCCGGTGCCGGAAACCGTCGACCATCAGGCTCGGAGCTCGGCCTGGTGCTCGGCACGGACCGCGTCGATCGCGCCCTGGCGCAGCCCTGCGACTTCGTCGTCGGTGAGCGTGCGGTCGAGCGCGCGGAACCGCAGCGAGAATGCCAGGCTGACTCGTCCCGAGCCCAGGGTGTCGGCCCGGAAGATGTCGAAGAGGTGCACCCGGTCGAGGAGTGGGCCGGACGCAGCCGCGAGCGTGTCCTGCACGGCGCGGGCCGGGACCGTGTCGGACACGACGAACGCGAGGTCGATCGTCGCGGCCGGGAACCGCGACACCGGCTCGGATGTTCGCGACCGGCGCGCGGCTGAGAGGAGCACGTCGAGGTCGAGCTCGATGATGCTGACCGGCGCCGGGAGTTCGGCCGATGCGATGACCGCCGCGGCGACCTCACCGACCGCGCCGGCCGGGTTCCCGTCGACGAACACGGCCCCCGAACGGGCCGGGTTCAGCCCCGGCACCTCGGCCGGTTCGATCGTCCAGTCGGCGAGCCGCAATTCCTCGGCGACCGCTTCGACGACCGCGATGAGATCGTGAACAGTCACCGGTCGGTCGGCTTCGTGGGGCATGCGGCGTACGAGTCCGGACCGCGCCGCGGCGACGTGCGCGTGTTCCTCGGGCAGGGTTGCACCGGGCGCGGGTGGTGCGAACACGGTGCCGATCTCGAACAGCGCGACATCGGGTTCGCCGTGCGCGGCGTTGTACGCGACCGCGCGCAGCAGCCCGATGGAGAGTGAGGGGCGGAGGATCGACTCCTCGGCGCGCAACGGGTTCTCGACCTCGATATACCGCTCGACCGGCATGCCGGCACGCGTGAGATCGGCGGGCGCGAGGAGCGGCAATGTGTAGGCCTCGTCGTAACCTGCGCCGACCAACACGTCGGCGATCGCGCGCCGTTCGCGTTGTTGCGACGTGAGCCCGCCGATCTTCTCGGGGTTCGACGGCACCGTGCGCGCGATGTTGTCGAGCCCGAGCCGGCGGCCCACTTCTTCGACGATGTCGATTTCGCGTTCGAGGTCGGGGCGCCAGGTCGGTGCGATCGCGTCGAACGTGTCGCCCGCACCGTCGGCGGCGATGCCCAACGGGGCGAGCAAGTCGCGGGTGGCGTCGGGCGTGATCTCGGTACCGAGCACGGCGTTCACGCGCGCCGTGCGCACGGTGATGCGGCGGGGCTCGACCGGTTCGGGATACGCGTCGATCGCACCCGGCGCCACCACGGCGGCCGCGACTTCGGCGAACAGCTCCATGGCCCGCTGCGCACCCGTGCCCGCACTGTTCGGGTCGATGCCGCGCTCGAAGCGGGCGCTCGCTTCTGAGCGCAGCCCGAGACGCTTGGCCGTCTTGGCGATGCCCGTCGCTTCGAAGTGGGCCGACTCGAGGAGCACTTCGGTCGTGTCGTCGGCAACCTCGGATTCGAGGCCGCCCATGATCCCGGCGATGCCCTGCGGGCGGCCTTCGCCGTCGCAGACGAGGAGATCGGCCGCGGTGAACGAACGCTCGACGCCGTCGAGGGTGGTCATCGTCTCACCGTGACGCGCCAGGCGCACAATGACGCCGCGCCCGCGCAACCGGCCGAGGTCGAACGCGTGCAACGGGCGGCAGCGTTCGAGCATGACGTAGTTGGTGACGTCGACGACGTTGCTGATCGGGCGCATCCCCGCGAGGGTCAGCCGCCGCTGCATCCACGCAGGCGACGGACCCGTCGTCACGCGGGCAACCATCGCGACGAAGCGCGGGCACCGGTCAGGGGCTTCGACGACAACAGTCGCACCTTCGATGGTGGCGACCTTCGGGTCGGGCTCGTGTTCTTCGGCGAGCAGCGGAACCTTGAAGTGCGCCGCGAGTTCACGCGCGACGCCGATGACACCCATCGCGTCGGGCCGGTTCGGTGTGATCGACAGGTCGAAGACGATGTCGTCGAGGCCGAGCGCTTCGCGCACGTCGGTGCCGAGCGCAGTGTTCGCGTCGAGTTCGAGGATACCGGCGTGGTCGTCGCTCAATCCGAGCTCGCGTCCGGAGCACAACATGCCCTCGGAGACGACGCCGCGGATCTTGCGCTTCTCGATCTTGAAGTCGCCGGGCAGTACCGCGCCGACCCGGGCGAAGGGAACGACCATGCCGGGTTCGATGTTGGGTGCACCGCACACGACGCGGAGCCGGCCGTCGCCGTAATCGACGTCGGCGAGGCGGATCTTGTCGGCATCGGGGTGCGGCACGATAGCGAGGATGCGGGCGACGACGACGCCGTTGATGTCTCGGCCCGGTTCGTCGATGGCTTCGACTTCGAGGCCGAGTTGGTTCAGCGCGTCGGCAATGTCGGCCGGTGCGGCCTCGATCGGGGCGAACTCACGGATCCATGACAGCGGTGCGCGCATCACACGGCTCCTTCGCTGCGCCGTCCGTGGCTCCGCTGCATCCGCACCATCAGAACTGCCTCAGGAAACGTACGTCGCCGTCCCACACGTTCTTCACGTGGTCGATGCCGTAGAGCAGTTGCGCGACGCGGTCGATGCCGAACCCGAACGCGAACCCCGTGTACTGCTCGGGGTCGATGCCGACGTTGGTCAGGACGTTGGGGTCGACCATTCCCGCGCCGCCGAGCTCGACCCACCCGGTGCGCGAACACACAGTGCAACCGTCGCCCTCGCAGAACACGCACGTCATCGCGAACTCGACGCTGGGTTCGGTGAACGGGAAGAACGACGGCAGGAATCGGGCGCTGATGTTCGGGCCGAACAACGCGTGGATGAACGCCTCGATCGTTCCGAGCAGGTCGCCGAGCGTGATGCCTTCGTCGACGGCGAGCCCCTCGATCTGGTGGAACACGGGCGAGTGGCGGGCGTCGAGCGTGTCTCGGCGAAACACCCGGCCCGGAGCGACGACATAGATCGGCGGGCGCTGTTCTTGCATCGTGCGGACCTGCACCGGCGACGTGTGCGTGCGCAGCAGCACCTGTTCGGGTTCACCCAGACGCACGTACAGCGTGTCCTGCATGGCGCGGGCCGGGTGGCCGGGCGGGAAGTTGAGCGCTTCGAAGTTGTACCAGTCGAGCTCGACCTCGGGACCTTCCGCAACCTTGTAGCCGAGCCCGACGAACACATCTACGAGCTCGCGCCAGATACGCGTGACCGGGTGCAGGTGGCCGCGGCGGTACTCGCGCCCGCCGATCGTCAGGTCGACCCGGTCGTGTACGAGCGCCAGCGCGCTCTCGGCCGCGGCGAGTTCGGCCCGGCGGGCGTCGAACGCGGCGTCGAGCGCCTGGCGCACCTCCTCGAGAAGCCGACCGGCCCCCGCCTTGTCGTCTTCGTGCTTGATGCGCTGCTTCAACTGCCCGGTGCGCGAGTCCTTGGCCTTCACGAACTGGCGGTACTGCTCGTCGAGTTCGTCGGTCGACGCCGCGGCACGTGCCGCCGCTTCGCCCTCGACCCGAGTCGCCGCGACATCGACCGAAAAGGTCATCGAGCCATCCGCCGCTGGCGGGCGGCTTCGAACAGCAACACGGTGCCCGCCATCGCGACGTTGAGCGACTCGCCCCCGCCCATCGGAATGGTCACGAGGTCGTCGAGCGGGAGGTCGGCCGCGAGGCCGTGCGTCTCGTTGCCGAGCACGAACGCGACGGGTTGCGTGAGATCGATGGCTTCGGGCGCGAGCCCACCCGAAGCGGTCGCGCCGAGGCGGCGTACACCGTGCGCACCGAGCGCTTCCAGCATCGTCACTGCGGGCTCGCCCTCCACCGTCGGGACCGCGAAGCACGCACCCGCCGAGGCACGCACAACTTTCGGATTGTACGCATCGACCGAACCGGCCCCGAGCCCGACGACGCTCGCGCCCGCGACCAGCGCGCTTCGCAGGAGCGTTCCGACGTTGCCCGGGTCGTTCAACGGCGCCCCGACGAGGGCCAGGTCACCCGTCAGCGATGCGAGCCCGAGGCGTTCGAGGCGCACGACCGTGAAGACGCCCTGCGACGACTTGGTGTCGGCGATGCGGTCGGCGACACCGGGCTCCAAGCGCCACGTCGGCCAGTCACCCGCGGGCGCAACCGCACCGTCGCCCACGTAGCAGGCGGCGATCGGCGCACCGTGCTCGATCGCCGCGGCCAGCAGGTGCGGACCCTCGGCGACGAACAAGCCCTCGCGCTCGCGCGCCGAACGGTCGCGCAGCAGCTCGCGCAGCAGCTTGACGTCGCGGTGCCGGGGCCCGAGGGCCTCCGAACTAGGCAGCGTTGAGAGCCTCGCGGGCCGTCTCGACCAACGTCGCGAACGCGGCCGGTTCGCGGACCGCGAGGTCGGCGAGGATCTTGCGGTCGACCTCGACCGCAGCGGCCTTCAACCCGGCGATGAACTGTGAGTACGACATGTCGTGCTGACGGCATGCGGCGTTGATGCGGACGATCCACAGCTTGCGGAACTCGCCCTTGCGGGCGCGCCGGTCGCGGTAGGCATACCGCAGCGAGTGCATGACCTGTTCGTTGGCCTTGCGGTAGTGCCGGCTGCGGGCGCCGGTGTAGCCCCGCGCCTCTTCGAGAATCGCGCGCCGGTGCTTCCGGCCGCTGACTGATCGCTTGACCCTCGCCATGACCTATGCCTTCCCCAACTGGCGCAGTACGCGCTTCTTCTCTTTGCCCGTGACTTCCTTCAAGCGCCCGAGTCGACGGGTGCGCTTGGTGGGCTTGTGCTCGTTCAGGTGGTCGCGGTTCGCCTGCTGACGGCGAATACGCCCCGTTCCCGTGAGCCGGAACCGCTTCGCGGCGCCGCGGTGGGTCTTCATCTTCGGCATGGTTTCGTTTCTTCCTTGCGTGGACTAGGCAGTCGCGGCGGCGGGCGGCTCTTCGTGCTCACCCGCGTCACCGGACTTCGGTGCACCCTTGGTCGCGCCCTGGCCTTTGCCTTTCGGGCGGCGGATGGGGTTCAGCACCATGGTCATGTTGCGGCCATCTTGGCGGGGAGACGATTCGACGATCGCGATCTCGGCGACGTTCTCGGCTACCCGCTGGAGGATCTTGTATCCGATTTCCGGGTGCGCCATTTCGCGTCCCCGGAACATGATCGTCAGCTTGACCTTCGACCCTTCGGCGAGGAAGCGCTCGACGTGCTTCATCTTGGTCGTGTAGTCGTGCGAGTCGATCTTGGGTCGGAACTTCATCTCCTTGATGACAACGCTCGACGCTTTCCGCTTCGACTCTTTACGCCGCTGGTCCTGCTCGTACTTGTACTTGCCGTAGTCCATGATTTTGCAGACCGGCGGATTGGCATTGGCGGCAACCTCGACCAGGTCGAGATTCCCGTCCCGCGCTATCTGCAACGCCTCGGGTAACGGCTTCACGCCGAGCTGCGAACCGTCGGCACCGATCAGGCGAACTTCACGGGCACGAATGCGGTCGTTGATACGGGCGTCGTCTGTGGCCAGTACATCACCTCTTGTCGTCGGGCCGCCGACGCGAAAACGGCGGCGGATACTCAAAGGAAGCGTCCACCGCCGACCCACGCGCTGTGGGACAGACAATCGGTGCGAACCCTGGCCGACTCCGCGCCATACGGTGCGGGCCGACCGGGGTGGGGACGCTCGTTCCGATCACTCGGGCGAGTCGGCCGTCCCACTTCCCTGTTCAGATGTCGTGCCAGGATACCAAGGTGACCCCTGTGACGTTGCGAACGAGCCAATGAGCGGCCTCTGGGCACCGGGTGACGATCCCGGTGCTGTACCGGGACCCGGTCCGGGACCGGCGGAACCCGTCCCGAGCCCCGAAGAAGTCGAGGCCCTGCGGGAGCTGCACGACCGGCTGCGGGCCACGCCCGTCGCCGACCTGATCGCCAACCACGCCCTCGGGCTGTGGCAGGTCGCCCTCGTGCACCTCGGCGTGGCCAGCCCCCCGGATGCAACCGGCGCGCAACCGCCGGCGGATCTCGCGTCGGCGGGCCTCGCGATCGACGCGCTCGCGGCGCTCGTCGACGGGTTGGGGCCGCGCCTCGACGAGTACGAAGACGCCTTGCGCGACGCGCTGACGCAGGTGCAGATGCTCTTCATCGAGATCGCCGACCGCGACGCCTGAACGCGTCAGCCGGTGCGCGGGGTGATCGCGGTCGCTTCGAAGCGGCCGAGGTGACCGGCGACGGGTTCGAACGTCACGGCGGCGTTGAGCGCGACGACGCGGGAGCCGTCGGCGATCCGGGTCGAGTGGAACGGGTACTCGTTTCCGTCGGCGCCGGTGATGGTGCCGAGGCCGCGCCGCTCGTCGAACGCGGTGACTGTTCCCTTCATGGCTAGCGCCACTTTTCCGGTTCGGCTTGCGCTCCGCCTGCCATCGCCCGTGTCACTTCGCGAGATCGGGCCGGCTCCGCTGACGCTCTCACTGCACGATTTTGGAGATCGGAATTTCGAGAATGCCCGTCGCGCCGTGGTCCTTCAGCGCCGGGATGAGCACGTTGATGTCGCTCTTGGCGACGACGGTCTCGACCGCGTAGCCGTCCTCGCCGAACAGCTTCGAGACCGTCGGCGACTTGAGCGCGGGCAACAGGTCGATAACCGCCTGCAGGTTCTTTTCCTCGACGTTGAGCTTCACGAGCACCCGGCCGCGTGCTTCGAGCGCACCCGAGAGCAACGTCTGGAGTTGCTCCATTGCCTTGCGCTTGTCGGCCTCGGCGTACGCGCCCGCGTTGGCGATGAGTTCGGTGTGGGACACAAGGATGGTGTCGAGCACCCGGAGCCCCGCGGCGCGCAACGCGCGCCCGCTCTCGGTGAGATCGACGACGGCGTCGGCGATCTCGGGGATCTTGGCCTCGGTCGCGCCGTACGAAAGCGAGATGGCGGCGTCGACGCCGTGCTTCTCGAGGAAGCGCCGGGTCAGCTCGGGGTACTCGGTGTGCACGCGAACTCCGGGCGGCAGGTCGGACACCGACTCCCAGGTCGAGTCGCCCGCGACCGCGAGCACGATGCTGGTCGGCCGGGCGGTGGCTTTCGAGTAGTGCAGATGCGCGAGCGAGACGACTTCGACGCCGGTCTCCTCGATCCAGTCGCGTGCGGTGATGCCGAGGTCGAACAGCCCTTCGGCGACGTAGCGCGGAATCTCCTGCGGGCGCAGGATCGTGACGTCGACGACACGCGGGTCGTCGATCGACGCGCGGTAGTCGACGTCGGAGGAGCGCACGACCGCGAGGTCGGCGTCTTCGAAGAGCTGGAGGGTCGGTCGTTCGAGCGAACCCTTCGGCAGAACCAAGCGCAGCACGACGGTCCAGGCTAGCCGTCGGTCTCGGTGCCACCGACGAGTATTCGGTAGCCGGCGTCGAACTCGGACAGGCTGCGCAGATGCCCGTGGCGGGCGTCCCACGCGCCCGAGTCGAGATCGGCGCGCAGCTGTTCGGTGACGCGGTTCCGGGTATCGGCGTCGAGCTGCGCGAACGACGACATGCCTGCCTGCACGTCGGGGTCGAGGTACGCCTCGGGCCGGTTCCAATAGCAGGCCCCGAACCCGTCGACACAATCGGCGGGTACCGGGACCGGCGCGACGGACTGCACGTCGAGGACACGCGCGATGTCAGCGCCGGCCGGCGCGTCGCGTTCGGTCGCCAACCGGTCGTACAGATCGGGCAGGTAGTCGCTGACCAACCAGAACTCCGGGCCGAAGGACGGCTCGAAGAAGAACACGACCTGGCGGTGCGCGACGCGACGCATCTCGTGCAGCCCGGCTTCGCGGTCGGACCAGTGGTGCACCGTGAGGACTGCGAGCGCGGCGTCGAACACGCTGTCCGGGAACGGCAGATGCTCCGCGACACCCAGCACGCACGGCGCCGCGCCCGGCGCGCGTTGGGCCGGCATCGTCGCCGACGGATCGACGGCCACGACCGCACGGTCGGACGGTTCGTACGAACCCGTCCCGGCGCCGACGTTCACGACGGTGCGCGCGTCGCCGAGCGCAGCGTGGACGCGGGCCGCGAGACGCGGGTCGGGACGACGGGTACGCGAATAGCTCCGGCCGATCGCGTCGTACCTCGTCATGATGCGCTCGTCACGGCAGGGTGCGGAGCAACGAGACCATCTCGATCGCGGTCGTCGCGGCCTCTTCGCCCTTGTGCCCCTCGGCTCCGCCGATGCGTTCGTTGGCCTGGGCGCGGTTGTCGACGGTGAGCACACCGAAGATCACGGGCTTGCTCGTGTCGAGCGCGACCCGGGTGAGCCCGCGCGCGCACTCCCCCGCGACGTACTCGAAGTGCGGCGTGTCACCGCGAATCACGGCACCGAGGCAGATCACCGCGTCGTACGTCGCCGCGAGCCGCTGCGCGACCATCGGCAGCTCGAACGCGCCCGGCACCCACACGACGTCGACCTGGTCGGCACCGTGCTTGTCGAGCATGCGCTGCGCACCTTCGAGCAACGCGCTCGTGATGTCGTGGTTGAACCGGGCAACGGCCACCGCGAACCGCATCCCGGTCGCGTCGAGATCACCTTCGAAGGCTGCGTACTCGCCCATGACTACTTCTCGATACCGAGGAGGTGGCCGAGTTTGTCCTGCTTGGTGCGCAGGTACGCGATGTTCTCGTGGTTCGGCTCGGTGCGCAGCGGCACCCGCTCGACGATTTCGAGTCCGTAGCCGTCGATACCGCCGTACTTCGCCGGGTTGTTCGTCATCAACCGCATCGTGGTGATGCCGAGGTCGACGAGGATCTGGGCGCCGATGCCGTACTCGCGCGAGTCGACGGGAAGCCCAAGGTCGAGATTGGCTTCGACAGTGTCGCGGCCCGAATCCTGCAGGCTGTACGCACGGAGCTTGTGGCCGAGCCCGATGCCGCGCCCCTCGTGCCCACGGAGGTACACGACAACGCCTTCGCCCTCGCGGGCGACCAGTTCGAGCGCGGTCTCGAGTTGCGTGCCGCAGTCGCAGCGCATCGACCCGAACACGTCGCCGGTCAGGCATTCAGAGTGCACGCGCACGAGCACGTTCTCCTTGCCGGCCACATCGCCCCGCACGAACGCGAGGTGCTCGGTGTGGTCGACGAGCGACTCGAACACGTGCGCAGTGAAGTCGCCGTGGACGGTCGGGATACGCGCGTCGGACACCCGCCGCACGAGCTTCTCACGCCGCGAGCGGAAACGAATGAGGTCGGCGATCGAGATGAGCACGAGATCGTGCTCGGCCGCGAACGTTTCGAGGTCGGGCAGGCGACGCATCGTGCCGTCGTCGTTCACGATCTCGGCCAGCACGCCGGCCGGCTGCATGCCCGCGAGCCGGGCCAGGTCGACCGCAGCTTCGGTGTGGCCGGCCCGCTTCAACACGCCGCCGTCGCGGTAACGCAGCGGGAACACGTGACCGGGCTTGGCCAGGTCGTCGGCCGTGGTCTGCTGGTCCATCAACGTCAACACGGTCGCGGACCGGTCGGCGGCCGAAATGCCGGTCGTCGTGCCGTGCTTGGCGTCGACCGACACCGTGAACGCGGTGCGTTGCCCTTCGGTGTTCTCGGTGCCCGCGACCATGAGCGGCAAGCGGAGCTCGTCGAGGCGGTCGCCCTCCATCGGGAGGCAGATGACACCGCTCGTGTGGCGGATCATGAACGCCATTTTCTCCGGCGTCATCTTCTCGGCCG
>Ga0163153_10006461_pt1 | contig 13182 bp, 13 predicted proteins | sample OliLakLV19MP6IB1_FD_148629 | JGI IMG/M metagenome (GOLD analysis project Ga0163153, IMG submission 148629) | Freshwater microbial mat bacterial communities from Lake Vanda, McMurdo Dry Valleys, Antarctica - Oligotrophic Lake LV.19.MP6.IB-1 | ecosystem: Environmental > Aquatic > Freshwater >... | reverse complement strand
TGCAGGGACGGGGCGATGCGCATGGGCAGGTCCTCCTCTGGAGGAAGAGTATACACGTACGGCATAATTAGTAAAGCTATTTATGTATCACTTCACTAGAAGTACGCCTCGGCATCTCGCTCTCTGCGGCCTCGCTGGGCAGCCATTTTGAGCGTCCTGCTGGGCAAGTAAGCTGGAGCATTTATGGGTAAGACAGGTCTCGTGTACCATCCGGCCTACCTCGACCATGATATGGGGGCCGGGCACCCTGAGTCGCCCAATCGGCTGCGTGCCATCTTTCAGCAGCTGGAGCAGAGCGGGACGGCGGCTCGGCTGACTAGGATCGTACCGCGAGAGGCTGAAGACGAATGGATTACGCAGATCCACACGCCTTCGTATCTTGCGATGCTGAAGAGTCATGCACCGACGAATGGGCGAGTCTCGCTCGACCCTGATACCTCCATGTCTCCCGGCTCATTGACCGCTGCCTATCTGGCAGCCGGAGGGTCATTGGCTGCAGTCGATGCGATTATGAATCGGCAAGTGGACCATGTCTTCTGTGCAGTGAGGCCACCGGGGCATCATGCCGAAGCAGGGCGTTCGATGGGCTTCTGTCTCTTCAATAATGTGGCGATTGCCGCGCGCTATGTGCAGAAGAAGTATGGCCTCACGCGCGTCTTGATTGTCGATTGGGATGTGCACCATGGGAACGGCACGCAGCATAGTTTTGAGGTTGATCCATCGGTGTTGTTCTTCAGTACACACCAGTATCCACATTATCCTGGAACGGGCGGTGAGACGGAACGAGGCAAAGGAGCAGGCGAGGGCTTCACGATTAATGTGCCGATGGAAGCGGGTGAGGGTGATGAGGAGTATCGTGCGGTCTTTCAGAAAACATTGGTTCCTGCGGCCGACGCGTTTAAGCCGGAGTTTGTAATCATTTCCGCCGGTTTCGACGCGCACAAAGACGATCCGCTTGCGAGCATGGGGTTGACGGAAGAGGGCTATGCAGATCTCACCGGCATCGTGGCCGGTATCGCCAAGCGCCATGCCGGTGGACGCATGCTCTCATCGCTCGAAGGCGGGTACCACCTAACATCCTTGGCCGCCTCGGTCGATCGCCACATTCAGGCGCTCTTAGCAGGATGCTGAAAAAGTCCACCAGCGGCGTTCTCGCATCGCTCAAAGGCTCAACGTACCGAAGCCGTACGCCTCCCCTCTTTGCTCGCTGCGGCCTTGCTGGACGGACCTTTTGAGCATCCTGCATGGTGCACTCTTGTTGGCCTAGAGATCCAGACCAATGGAATTCCCGTGCGCACTGAGTTTTTCCACAGACCCTTAGCCGCATGAAGACCCTTATAAAAGCTCTGCTCGGTTGTGTTCTGGTCGGTGTGCTCGTGTATGTGTATTACACCGAGATCAAACCGGTCGTGATTTTTGGATTGCGGTCGGACTACGCCCATGCGATTCCATATCAAAAAATTCCTGAGGGCCTGACGAGCCTGAAGGCTGAGTCGTGCGGGGAATGCCATCGCGAGATCTACGACGAATGGAAAACGAGTATCCACGCCCATGCCTATGAAGATCCGTTCTTCCAGGCCTACTGGAAAAAGGACAAGAATGTGTGGGTGTGCTTGAACTGCCACACTCCGCTGGAAAACCAGCAGCCGACTTTGATCAAAGAGATTCCGCGAGGGCGGGTAGAAAAAGCCGTTCAAGAGCCCAACCCGCAATACGATCCTGAATATCAGAAAGAATCGGTCACCTGTGCCGTCTGTCATGTGCGGGACGGAGTCATCTACGGGCCATTCGACGATTCGGCTGCGCCGCACCCAACCAAGTTCGATCCAAATTTCAGGACGGCGCAGGTGTGCTATCGCTGTCACAACGTTGTGTCAGGACCGGCCCAGTTTTATAACGTGGGACCTTGCGGGACGTACGCGGAATACGAAGGCAAGTTTTTCATGCAGGAGCGGGGTTTCATTTGCCAGAGCTGCCATATGCCTGAAGTCGACCGCCCGGTCGCGACCAATAGTCCGATCAGGAGAGGGCGGAAACATCTCTGGCGCGGCGGGCACGATCCCGATATGGTGAAGCGGGCGGTCGGCATCCAAGTCAAGGCCGACAATACGTCTCCGAAGCCGGGCGACCGAGTCGGATTTACGCTCACACTGGTCAATGCAGGAGCTGGCCACAAGATTCCGACCGGCGATCCCGATCGATATTTCACGGTGGAGTTTTCTGTGGAGGATCAGCAGGGGCGGGTACTCGATCAGCATACATCGACGATGGGCCGCTGGATCATGTGGCAGCCGGCCATTGTCGAGTTGTATGATAACCGCCTGTTGCCATTAGCCAGCCGGGAATATCAGTTTTCGTACCAGATTCCGACTCAGGCGGAGGGCTTGAAAGTGAAGACTCGTGTGCAATACCACATCCTGACCGATAAGCAACATGAGATGCTTCAGACGAAGTATGGGCTGACGGGGAACGATCCCTATCGATTCGTCGTCTACGAGCGGGAGTTCCCGCTGTCCGGCGCGCTTGCTGCAGTATTAGACGAAGGCAATCAGCTCTCAGCGGTCAACCATCAGCCAGATGCGTTAAGTTGTAAGGCCGGAGTTGAAGGCTGACCAATGATGTCTAACAGGCTGCGGAAAAACTATTGCGACTTAGTGGAAATTCAAAGGTCTGCACATTTTGGACGACAGGAGAACACCACGCAGGATGCTCAAAAAGGCTGTCCAGCAAGGCCGCAACGAGTGAAGGCGCGGAGGCGTACCCTCTGGGGCGCACGGTGCGACGAATACGTCGCACCAAGTCTGTGCGCGCCGCCGAGTGGTGAGGCGGCCGGGTCCCCGTTGAGGGTCTGAACGACGCGAGAACGATGCTGACGGACTTTTTCAGCGTCCTGCTAAAGGGAATGACATGACACACGCATTGCTCATTGATACCGACACTCTCCAGCAGAGCCTGGGACAGCCCGGTCTGGTGGTGCTCGACGTGCGTGGGCGGGCCGCCTACGAATTCGGCGGCCATATTCCGGGGGCGGTACATTCGACGTGGCATGAGTACAGCGACCCTCATGCTGTGCCGAAGGGATTGCTCGATCCCGATCGCGGACGCATCGAACAGAAGATCCGCGCCTTGGGCATCAGCCAGGACAGCGATGTGGTCATCTACTCCAATCCGTTCGACAACTGGGGAGACGAAGGCCGCATGTTCTGGATGTTGGAGTATCTGGGGCACACACGCCTCCGTATTCTCGATGGCGGCTGGGTCAAGTGGGTCCAGGAAAAACGGCCGTTCGAGCATGGATGTGTGACGCCCACACCGGGGACCTTCACCGTCAATCCGGTGACGACCGTGATTGCAAGCAAAGACGAACTGAAGCAGCTTGTGAAGCAGCCGCATCCAGGCACCGCGATCGTCGATGCGCGCAGTCTCGAAGAATATCTTGGGAAAGAGGTATCGGGGATTCCGCGACCCGGCCACATTCCCTCGGCGATTCATCTGGCCTGGACAGGATTTCTCCATGCAGACGCCACGGTCAAAGATTTGTGGGCAATTGCAGAGAGTCTTGCCGAGAAAGGTCTCACGCAGGATCAAGAAGTCATCTGCTATTGCACCGGCGGCGTCCGTTCATCATGGCTGTATTTTATTTTCAAGCTCGCCGGGTATCGGAAGGTCCGTAACTACCCTGGGTCATGGTGGGAGTGGAGCCGGGATTTTGCCTGCCCGGTTGAAAAAGATGCCAAGGGATTGCAGCAGATTCTGAGCGTCGATCCACAAGTGAGACCTTCTTGACAGTAAAAAAATGGCTGTGTAAGGTGATAGTCAGTTGAGAATGTTGTAAATACCGCTTACTTGTCGAGTGAACCTTAACCACTGAGGAGGATCCCATGACCATGAAAATTCGTCGCGGAGCACTGGCTGTGGCGGCGGTTGCCGCGCTCGTCGGTTTCCCGCTGTTCAGCGGGCTTGCCCTTGCTGCTGACAAGCATGTGGGTGAAGCCTTGGCGCATGCGAAGGAAGCCGTGGCGCATGGCAAGCAGGGACATGCCGATGCCTTGGTGCAGCATGCTGAAGAAGGGCTGAAGCATGCCATGGCTGGCGATATGAAGAATCCGCATTTGGCTGAAGGCATTACGCATCTCAAGGAAGCCGTGGCCCATGGCAAGGCTGGTCACGCTGATGTGGGCACACAGCATGCCGAAGGCGCAGTTACGCATTTGTCAGAAGTAAAGTAAGCTATTTAGGTAGAGATTTTTCTTGGACGGGCAGGGGCGACCCTGCCCGTTTTAGTCTGGGGACTTGACGATCATGCGGGTTGGGTTTTTTCAGTTCGCACCACGATTCGGTGAAGTCTCGCACAATCTCGACAGGATTGTGGAAGCCCTCGATCGGGCGGACGCCGATCTGATCGTCTTGCCGGAATTGTGCGCGTCCGGGTATCAGTTCGTGTCGCAGCATGAAGTGATGACCCTGTCGGAGTCGGTGCCGAATGGGCCGACCACGCAACGGCTGATCGATCTAGCGAAGCGGCGTCGGATGACGATTGTCGCCGGCCTTCCGGAGCGTGCTGGGGCTGCCTGCTATAACTCCGCTGTGGTCGTTGGCCCGTCGGGGTTTATCGGGTGCTATCGCAAGACCCATCTGTTTTTTGAAGAAACGCTATTATTTACGCCCGGCGACACAGGATTTCAAGTCTGGGATATCGGGCCGGCCAAGATCGGCGTCATGATCTGTTTCGATTGGTACTACCCTGAAGCGGCTCGTACGTTGGCGCTGAAGGGCGCAGAGATCATTTGTCATCCCTCGAACCTCATCTTGCCAAATTGTCCGGACTCCATGCCGGTTCGGTGTCTGGAGAATCGAGTGTTCGCCATTACCTGTAATCGCACCGGGAGCGAAATGCGAGGCGGTAAAGATCAGCTGACATTTATCGGGAACAGCGAAGTCGTCGCTCCTAAAGGGGCGATTCTGCATCGCGCGCCGCGAGACCAAGAAGAACTCTATCTCGTCGAGATCGATCCTGCCGATGCGCGCAACAAAGCCCTCACACGCTACAACGATCTTCTCCGCGATCGACGCGAATCCCTCTATCATTAGAGCAGCCAGATAGGGCTGCGGCGCGTGAAGCGCGAGACATGCGCGAAAGGCGCGACTCGAACATCAGACCTCGAACCGTCGTCCGTCTCGCCACTCTCGTCCGTCTCGCTCGTCTCGCTTGCGCCACACGGGCCGGCGCGGTAGGATTACCTCTATGAAAGCTCCACTCGGGAAAGGCATCTTCCTCATCGCCGCGCCGTCCTTGCGCGATCCGAACTTTCGCCAGACCGTCGTGTTGCTCTGCGAGCACGGGGCCGAAGGTGCATTGGGTGTCGTCGTCAACCGCCCGACTGCGATGTCGGTCTCAGAGGCCTTGCCACAAGTTCCGATCCTCGAAGGGCAACGGCACGTCCTCTTTTCCGGAGGGCCGGTGCAAACAAATCAGGTGATGATGCTCTATCGCTTGGATCAATTGCCTGAGAATTCCCACCATGTGTTCGATGGGATCTGTCTTGGCGGGGACACAGAGCTCGTCGATCGTATTTTGACGACCAGTGAGGGGAGAGAGGCGTTTCGCGCCTATATCGGATATTCCGGATGGGGCCCAGGGCAACTGGAGTCTGAAATGCAGACCGGATCGTGGTTTACCATTCCCGCAGATCCCAGCGCGGTGTTCGACAAGGATCCCACACGTATCTGGCCGGACATCGTGAGCGCCCTAGGCGACGACTATCGCCATTACGCGGATATGCCCTTCGACCCCTCTTTGAATTAACAGAATGCTGAAACAGGCCGCCAGCTTCGTTCTCGCCTCGAAAGCATCCTCAACGTAGCCCACTTGGGAAACGAGCTGTCTTGGCAGCGTGGGATGGGCGGTTGGGAATGTTACTCCTCCGGTGCTTCCATCGGCTGCGGCCTTGCTGACAGCCTGTTTGAGCATTCTGCGCGAGGGATGCTGCGAGAAAGTTCTCCGATCGCCTCCTCCCTTTTCCCATTCCATTGCAGCATTCTTGTGCAGGGTGGTACCCTGCTGCGTCATGCGATGATACCCCTTTGGAGCCGACTAGTATGGTCAAACGGATTGGCTGCTGGATTGGCCTGACCATCCTTGTCTGTGCTTGCTCCGGGTGCGGAGTCCTGTATACCGTGATGAAGTCGGAGTCCAAGCTGGACCGGCTGGCTGTGCCGATGACGAAGGCTGAGGTCGTCGCCCAGGTCGGACGTCCGGATCGTGTGTTGCGTGACGATGGCCAGATGCTGGTCTGGGAATATTCCTTTACCGCTCGCAAGCAGTGGCTCTACGAATTAGCCCTCTGTCCACTTTCCATGTGGGTCGGTGGTTGTCTGTTCTATCCGTTCACCAACATTGTGGCAGACCATCAGCGCGAATATCCGCATCACATCGTGCTGGTGAACGAGGAACTCTGTGCCTGGGGCACGCCGGCCGCTATTTTACAGCGCCGTCGCGCCTGTGCGTCATCAGGCACCGCTGCGTTAGGAGTCGGCGGAATGCGTGGACGTCCTGAGCCGGCCGTGACCGGCGTCGGCCCGATAAATCGAGAAACGATTGATCGTTATCGGACGATGGCCGTGATGGCGTTTGAGGATGCGCCCGGTGCAGAAGAATCGGGCTCGCGTGTGGCTGGGATCGTGACGACGTTGCTCTTGGATTTGGATGTCAATATGGTCGAGCGAACCGAACTCGACGAAGTGTTCAAGGAGCAGGTCGTCCAACTGAAGCACGCCGACGATGCCGAGGTGTTGAACGTCGGGAAACTTGTCGGTGCGCAGGCCATCGTGGTGGGAGAAGTGCAGCAATGGGGGCGACCCGATGGAGACCAGAACAGCCGCGTGTCGCTGGGCTTTCGAATCATCGATGTCGAGAGCGGTGTGGTGTTATTCAATGGGGAGGGATACGGTTCTGACACTACGGCTGATGATCCTGAGAGCCTGGCCCGCGCCATAGTGCAGCGGATTCTCGCTCGGTTCGGATCGCAAACCGGGTTGCTTGGATCCGGGCGAATCGGCGTGAATTGGGACCTGCAAGAATCAGCCGGTGCGCGCTACTACCTCGTGCGGGAACTCCGCAACGGTCTGCCGGGAGAAAAGGCAGGCCTCAAGGTAGGCGACCGGGTGGTTGCCTGCAACGGCGCGGTTTTATCGAGCGTATCTTCAGAACGGGAAGCGAAACGACTCTGCCAGGTTGAGGCAGGGCGCGTATTGCGGTTGGATGTGCGGCGAGCCGGACAGCCGATCGAGATCGCGCTCACGGCCGAAAAGCGACCGGGGCTATAGGCGCTGGTGTGGCACCTGTTCAGGTCGCCCTTCTGCGACGATCTGTCTGCCTGCTGCCCCGCTTTCCGGTCCGAGATCGATATTCCAATCAGCGCACTTGATCACATCCACGGTATGCTCCACAACGACCACTGTGTGCCCGCTGTCCAGCAGCTTTTGTAGCATGGTCAGAAGTTCCTTGATGTCGTCGACGTGGAGTCCGATGGTCGGTTCGTCCACGTCGCCTTTCGTCGGGATCGTTGAGTTCGTTCGGACTGGTTTATATAGTGGTCTGCAGTCGTTTCGCAGCTCAGGAGGGCGTGATGAAAACAGAAATCGATTCGCATGAAGCGAAAACAAAGCTTTCTGAATTGCTGCGACAGGTCAAGGCAGGAAAAAGTTTTACCATCACGACTTGTGGGAAGGCGATTGCGGACCTAGTGCCGAGCGCGGGTGCAAGGGTGAGGGACACAGTTGCGGCAGCGGGTAAGTTGAAGACGTTCATGCTGGCCGATCCAGTGCGTGGTATGAATATCAAGAAGCTCATTGAGGAGGGATGGAAAACATAAGTCAGCGACCATTTTTGGGTGTCGCCGGCATGAGCGCGCTTGCCAGAAATTGTCCGGTATGAGACCCCGCCACTTTCGCCACCTGCTCGGGCCGCCCTTCAGCCACAATCTGTCCGCCGGCTGTGCCGCCTTCCGGGCCTAGGTCGATCACCCAATCCGCCGACTTGATCACGTCGAGGTTGTGCTCTACCACGACCACGGTGTTGCCGCTGTTCACCAGCTTGTGCAGCATGGCCAAGAGTTTCTTGATGTCATCGACATGTAGCCCCGTAGTGGGTTCGTCCATGATATAGAGCCCGTTCTTCGCGGACGAGTTTTTGAGTTCGGACGCGATCTTCAACCGCTGAGCCTCGCCGCCTGAGAGGGTCGTGGCGGCTTGGCCGAGCCTGAGATAGCCCAGTCCGATGGACGAGAGCAGGTGAAGTTTTTCCGTGAGCTTGGGCGAACCGCTAAAAAATCCCAGCGCCTCTTCCGCCGTCATCTGCAATATATCGTGGATCGTTTTCCCACGATAGCGAATGGAGAGCACGTCCGGTTTGAATCGCTTCCCGTCGCAGGCTTCGCACGTCGCGTAGATATCCTCGAAGAAATACATTTCCAGTTTTTGAACGCCGCTTCCCTCGCAGCGTTCGCACCGACCACCGGTAGTATTGAAAGAGAAATGGCCTGCGGTGAATCCGCCTCTCAGCGCATCGCGCTCAGAGGCGAAGAGGGCGCGCACTTCATCGAAGGCTTTCAGATAGGTGATGGGGTTCGAGCGTGGTGTGCGACCGATGGGCTCCTGATCGATGAGTTTGACGCCAGTGAGATGTTCGATCCCCTTAATCGCGCGAAACTTGCCCATCGGCAGCGACTCGACACGAAAGGCGCGGGCCACGGCGCGGTAGAGCGTGTCTTCAACCAATGTGCTCTTGCCGGACCCTGACACGCCGGTGACGCAGACCAACATGCCGAGCGGGATTCTGACGAACAGATCTTTCAGATTGTGCTCGCATGCGCCTGCAATCACAAGAATGTTTCCGTTTCCTCTCCGTCGGGATCGTGGAATCGCAATTTCATCATCGCCGCGCAGGTAGCGCGCCGTAATCGACCGCCGGTCTGCCATGAATTCCTGTTGCGGCGCCGCACAGATCACCTCGCCGCCCTTTTCACCAGACAACGGGCCCAGCTCGACCAGATAGTCGGCGGCCTGCATCATCTGGCGATCGTGTTCGACGACGACGACCGTGTTACCTTGGGCGGCCAGCTCTCGCAGAATGCCGGCGAGCGTCGCGGTGTCACGCGGGTGGAGACCGATGGTCGGTTCGTCGAGGACGTAGAGCGTGCCGACCAGGCGGGCACCGAGCTGATTCGCCAAGGCGGCGCGCTGGGCCTCTCCTCCCGAGAGCGTGCGGGTTTGTCGGGAGAGCGTGAGATAGCCGAGGCCCACGCGAAGGAGAAACCCAAGTTTGGCTGTCAGTTGTCGGAGAATGTCGCGGGCGATTTGCTCTTCATAGGGAGAGAGAGGGAGGGCTGCGATCCAAGCCGCCACCGCTTCAATCGTCAGCGCCGATAGCTCATGAATGTCTTGGCCGGCAATCTTCACATAGCGCGCATCCGGCCGGAGGCGTGATCCGTGGCAGCCTGGACAGGGGATCGGGGTCCGGTAGCGGCTGAGCATCACGCGCACATGCAGCTTGTAGCGCTTCCCTTCTAAGTATTCGAAGTATTGTCGCACACCCTCCAGCTTGCCTTCCCCTTCCCAGAGTATCTGCTTGATAGGCTGCGGCAAATCCTTGTAGGGGAGGGTGAGGTCGATTCCACGCCGCTTCATGGAGAGCAACAGCTGCTTCTGCCACCAATCGCCGCTGGGTTTACTCCAGGGTTCGATCGCGCCTTGGGCCAGCGACTTGCTGTGGTCGGGAATGACGAGGTCGGGATCGTAACGCAGAATATTGCCGAACCCTTTACATTCAGGACAGGCGCCGAGCGGGTGGTTGAAGGAAAAGAGGACGGGGCGAATCGGTTCGAATGTTCGGTTACAGCGCTGGCAGCGAAAGTTCGTGCTGTAGGTGCGGGTGCCCTGGTCGATGACCTCCACGCGGCAGAGGCCCTCGCCCTCGCGAAATGCGGTTTCAATTGCCTCGACGAGGCGGGATCGATTGTCTTCCCGGATCACCAGCCGATCGAGGATCACATGCAGATGGTCCGGCCTGGTTGCGGGAAGGGTCTGGACCTCGTGGAGATCGAGAATCTCCTTGCCGCATTGCAATCTGCTGTACCCGCGCAACAACAGCGATTGGAGAAAAGCCTGGTCTTGTTTCTGCGCAGGGGCTGTGACAGGAAACAGAATCATCGCGCGCGCGTCGCTGCAATGGGTCAGGAGATCGTCGACAACGCTGCCGGGGTGAAAGCTGCGCGCGGCAATAGCGCAATCGGGGCAACCCGGATGGCCGATTTTGGCGAACAGGAGTCGCAGAAGATCGGCAATTTCAGTCGTGGTGCCGACCGTGGAGCGGGCGGTGCGAATGGGGTTCTTCTGTTCGATGGCAATGGCCGGGCGCACGTTGATCAGCCGGTCGACATCGGGGCGGTTGACCTTGTCCAGAAACATGCGGGCATAGGTGGAGAGCGATTCCACATAGCGCCATTGGCCTTCGGCGAAGAGCGTGTCGAACGCGAGAGAGGATTTTCCTGACCCTGAGACGCCGGTGATGGCCGTGACCTGATTGTGGGGAATGCGGAGCGAGATGTTTTTGAGGTTATTCTGCCGCGCGCCTTCGACGATGAGGTGATCTCTCGATGGATTGGAGTCCAGAGGGTTCGGCACAGCGATGGTTCCCATTGGTGAATGACCGACCATGGTAGCAACTGTCGGCGTCGGGTTCAACGAAGGAAGAGAGGAGGGAGCGGCCAGGTGCCCTTCTTGCTCGCAGAACGCGCACGATCAGAATGTGCTCGTTCGATGCGCGCAGTAAAGGGCAGCCTCGGCCACTCCCTCAAAGAGAGGCATAGAAATTGGAAGGTGCTCGCGCAACGCGCGGCCTGAGAAGGATGGGAAGGGTAGCCTGGTCGTCCTCCTGCTCGCGGAACGCGCACGATAGGAATGTGCTCGTTCGACGCGCGCAATCGAGGATCGACCAGGCTATCCTCTTAAAAACGAGGAATTGGGAAGTTGCGCGCAGTGGAAGATCAATCAGCCTCCATCCCTGAAGAGAGAACGAGCAAGCTTGGAGGGATCATTTTTAGTTGTTTGCTGCGGCCTTGCTGGACAGCCATTTTGAGCCTCCTGCGGGAGAAGAAGGTTCTGGGGGAAGTTGCGACGATTCCCTTGCTCGCGCAACGCGCGGCCTGAGAAAAGATGGGAAGGGTAGTTTGGCCGTCCTCCTGCTCGCGGAACGCGCAGGATAGGAACGTGCTCGCCAGGGACAAGAGCGTGTGTCGGCACGCTCAGGGTTGGGCGGGTGAGAACTCTAGCTACCGAATCATCATCTTTACGGCCCCTACGCAGCCTAAATAGAGCACGAGTGAGCCGGTCATGGCAGGCCAGAACCCAATTTGCGGAACGGCCAGAATCATGGTGATGACGTAGACGACCCACGGCGGAACGAACCACAGCAAGTTCTTTGCGTAGCTGACGATTGCCTCATTGCCGCCGTTCAGATAGATCAGGATGAACGTGGCGCCGGTAATGGCGGGAAAAGTGCTGGCAAAGGCGGCGAGGAACGATTTGCCTTGCGACCCGAGGTAGGTGGAGACACTGACGATGGTTCCACCGAGCAGGAAATAGAGCACATACTTACCGAGTTCACCCATCGCGTTGCTCCTTGTTGAGAGAGACCGCTTCTTCCTACGACAATGCGAATTTCACCGAGCTGTACATCACGATGACTTCGACTGCATGCGCGACGATCGTGATGTAGAGGTTACGTGTGCGCAGCCAGATGGCTCCCCAGATCAGCCCGTCCCAGACGGCGATCCAGTGGAGGTCCTGAAAAGTATTCACCATGAAGGGATCGAAAGCAAATATCAGAGCGCTGGCGATGAGGGCCAAGGGCGAGAAGCGCTGGGCCACGCCGGATCTCCACAGCCTCGACTCAAGTGCAGTGAACCGGCCCAGGAGAAATCCTCGAAAGTTCAGTTCCACAAAGAAGGCGATGGCACAAATGAACCAGGGGACCATGACCAAGAAGGGGAGTCGGCCATGTGGCGTGATTTTGAGGAAATTGATGTCATAGCCCAGATGCGGATAGACGAAAAGAATCGCGAACGTATTCAAGCAGCCCAGCAGCAGGCCTGTCAGGAGTCCCCAGCGGACACCATCACGGAAGTTTCGTTTTTCCAGCCCTAGCCCAGAGACGATGTTACCGTTGCGCGCGGCCCACAAGCCGAAAGCGAGGTAGGCGACGATCTGTGGCGCGAATAGCACTGCCGTCTGTTCTTGAAGCGAGGCGGGAAGGGCGTAAAAGCCGAGCGTTGCGGCCGCGGGGAGCAGCGCGAGGGCTGCTCCCCATTCTTTGGTCTGAGTCGGTATCACGTGCGGATCGGACTCAGGCGCTGTCATAGAGGTCAGCCCTCATTAATCATGCGGGCTAGTTGAGTTGGAGGTTATAACGGTCGAGGGTGGTGGCTTTGTGCCTCGCGAGGTTGGAGAGCGATTTATTGTAATCGACGACGGCGCGCAACTCGTTGCCTTGGGCCGTCGCCAGGTCGCGTTGAAAATCAAGAACGAAGCGTGTGGTGCTGAGCCCCACTTTCAGGCGCTCCTGCTCCGCCTGCAACTGTTTCTCGGCCATGATTCTGGCGGAGCGAGTGGTTTCGATCCGCTTAAAATCCGTCTGGACGCGCCGGACGGCTTCGCGCACACCCACGATGATGAGCTGCCGCACATTCACGAGCGAGGCTTCGGCGTTCTTCTCCTCCAGCTGCCGCTTATTATAGGTGCTCCAGGCAGAGCGGTTGCCCAGGGGATAACTTAGGACAAGGCCCGCGCCGTAATTGTAGAAATCGCCGCTGAAGTTCCGGTTCACCGAGTCGCCGTAGTCTCTCCCCAGTCCTGCCATGCCCATCGTTCCTTGGAACGAGAGATTCGGGAGAATCTGATTTTTGGCAAACCTGGTGTTGAGATCGCTCGTCTCCATATTCTTCTTCGCCTGGACGATTTCAGGCCGTTGCTCGATGGCCGTGTCGATGGCTTCCTGTAGGCTGAGGGGTTCGAGGGCCACGACCGGCTGGTCGAGTGGGATCAAGTGCACGTCTTGACGCAGATCTTCTTCACCAGGATTGAGCAATCTGCGCAGCTGATCTTCCTGGTCTCGAATCGTTTTCT
>Ga0163153_10006460_pt1 | contig 13184 bp, 8 predicted proteins | sample OliLakLV19MP6IB1_FD_148629 | JGI IMG/M metagenome (GOLD analysis project Ga0163153, IMG submission 148629) | Freshwater microbial mat bacterial communities from Lake Vanda, McMurdo Dry Valleys, Antarctica - Oligotrophic Lake LV.19.MP6.IB-1 | ecosystem: Environmental > Aquatic > Freshwater > Lake... | reverse complement strand
GTTTGCAGCGTACCCGTCCAGTTTGTTGTACCCGTGAATACGGTCTGATTCGACGAGTTCTTCACTACGGCCGTGACGTCAACGTTAGTAACAGGATTCAGACCAACGTTCTGAATCTGCGCTGCAAGAGGCAGATTGATGTTGATTGGGTTTTTCTTTGGTACTGGCTGCGGCGAGCGGATACCCGATAGCGCGACATCATTCGGAAAGGCAACGATAAATGCTTTACGCCATGAGGAGACACCACAGGAAGAAGTAAAATCAACTTCCACACGATAGGCACCGCCAACAGCAGATGCAAGGTTTAGGTCGCCATTCGCACTGGCATAGATACCAGATGCTTCACCAAACGTGTACGTATAAGATCCGCCTGTTGCAGCTGTATGGTTGATCGTTGAGCTGCCACCACTAAGGGCTTGGTAGACCGTATTGGTTGCTGGCAGTGGTCCAACAATACGATAGTTGAACGAGTAGCTCGCACCCGCTGACTGGAAGAATGTAATCGATGGCTTTGGATGCAGTGCATCGCTGCCATTATAGACGTCACCCGCCTTTGTAATGCGGCGTGGGTCTACTTCGTCTGGGAAGGATTGTGTTACACCAGTTTCCGATTTGAAACGGACAAGTGGACGGAATGCCTTGTACTCGTTTATATAGGTGACCCAGCTATAGCTGTACATGTAAGCGATGTATGGACCATATGCTGGCGTGCAGGTTGGCGTACCGTTGAATGCATAACCATAGGCGAACAAATACGGATACTGACCAGTGTAGTTAAACGGCGGATTGGGCGGACGTACATGTGTTAGCAAGTACTGCGATCCAAGCTGATTGTATGTGTAGTTACCCGTACGATTCAAGCGGCACAGATTTACAACCAAATTGCTGGTACCATCCCACGTGAAATTTGTCTGGAATGGCCAATCAACCCATGTCGAGTCATTTAATGCAATGGGGTTCAGAGTGAATGCAGGATTGTTATATACCTGCGTCAAGCCCGTTTGCCACGTATTAAGGAACGTTGTGGTGGCCGGTACTTGTTTAAGAGATATCGTAATATCCATGTCAAATCTGATGGCACGCACAAACCGGTATGCCATGGACGAAATTGGTCCAGCGCACATGCCTGCTGCACGCATGTCTGCGGCAGTTACGATATACTGCTGACGATAGCTCGTCATGTAATCGTATGAGAAGTAGTTCCAGTCAGAGAAGTAGTAGTATTCGTTCGGGTAGTTATACACGTATGAATACGATGGTACTGTCTGCTGGCCTGCGCCTACAAAACCGTTAACGACATAAGTCTGCTGAGCAACAAGTGTTGCCGAGCAGGCTATCATTAATACAACGGCCAATGTAGCGAGTCGGCCACCCAAATGGGTAAGTTTCGACGCTTTCATGGAAGTTCCCAGAAAATTGAAATGTTGGTTGATAATTGTGCCAGTTGATAATTCATTTGAAAATCGTGTCTAGATCACAGCCGACATAGAGTAGCCGTGGTAAAATCGCAGTCCTATTGTAAACGCTGACCTCTTTGACTGTAACCGCAAATGCAATCGTAGTCGTGAACCTGTTCGTTACAACCTCTTTAAGATACGACTCCTAGAAGTATCAATAAAGCCACAATGTGCGAGGGCGCGTTGAAGCGGTATGACTGCGAGGTTAAATCGTTGTTACCAAACGCGTCAAAAAAAGATTATTTAGTTGCTGGAGAGGGGAAAACCTTCACCAACAGCGCTTTTGAAGGAACGACCAGATTACAGCTAGACTGGCTCCTGTAGCCACTTCCGCAGTATAATTCGATGCGACGACTGCTTCCGCCAAGATCCACGATAGCGTGTGTTACTCGCGAAGGGTCGGCTTGTATCACTCGTATAGAGGATGGTTCCGAGAGGATGAAGGACTCAGAAATACCATTATTTACTGATGTCGCAAGAATTACAGGTGTGTTGGTGTTTCCTGGGTTCTTAATAACTACTAAGCCCCTTGTATCATACGGACTTGTGAAGCCAGATGCCGACGTGCTGAGCGGTTCGAAGCCCCCTCGGCCGTCGCCAGACAGGACGAGCCCCTTGCCCGCATCATATCGGACAACATCGTCCTCGGCGCCATACATATTGCCACACACGACCAGATCGATGTTATTGTCGGCATTGATGTCGAGAAACTCGACGCCAAGCACAGGTGCAATCTGACAGAGATCGGGTAGCGGCTTGAGCGTAAATCGACCTTTCCCATCATTGATAAGCACCATCGAACGCATTTCGATGGCACGCTTGTGCATGGATGTATCAAGCTGACCCTGGTCTAGGATGTCTTCAATTGTCGCCTTTGCAAAGCCATTGTACTCGTTGAATCGACGATTTAGTGTCGGCATCTGCGCGAAGATCTTTGGACGATCGCGTACAAGACGACGTTTGCCTTCGTTCGTATAAACGATGAGTGCATCGGTGCTGCCATTGTCATCGAAGTCGCCCGAATACAATTCGATTGGTGACGCCGGACTTCCCTGATAACGGGTATTCATACCGATGTTACCTGCTACATAGTCGATGTCGCCATCGTTATCGATATCTGCGCCATTGAGACTATACCACCATCCACAAGTGCTATCGAGTCCGCTTATTGTAGTATTGTTTACGAAATGTCCGCTCACATTCCGAAACACCGTTAGAGGCATCCACTCGCCCGCCACCATAAGGTCTATAAAGCCATCAGCATCTATATCGGTCCATAGCGCCGCCCTCAACATTCCAATATTTTTTACATCTGGTATGCGCACGTCTGTCACATCGGTAAACGAACCCTTGCCATCGTTCTCGAGGAGATACGACTGCGCGGCAAGTGGATACTGGTCGGTCTTTACACCCCCACCAATGAACAAGTCGACGTCGCCATCGTTATCGAAGTCGCATGCATTAAGTGTTGTTGCATTCGTACGTACACGCGAGGGCTCTCTTGTGCTACGCGTGAATTGTCCGACGCCATCATTCAAATAAATTCGCAGCCCGCGTTCGGGTGCATCCTCGTCGTACTCTCCACCGCCACCTGCCACAACGAGATCGCGATCACCATCACCATCGACGTCTACGAGAAGCATTGCCTGGTCTTCATAGGTAGAGTCTTTGGCAAGGGTCGGCTGCGCCATGGGGCTGAAGAAAGCTCCTGTGTCGGGCGTCGTGCTACCTGCATTCTTCGTGCTGCCCGCACTTAAAGATTTTTGAATGTAGTACGCGCGGTTGTACCCCTTCGAAGCACCGTAGACGACGTCGTCGAGTCCGTCGCCTGTGATGTCGCCGACCGCAACGGACGGACCTCCCCACGACATACGCGTGGGCATAAGTCGGTATCGCTTGAAGTCGTCGAAATAGTTTTCGTGGTGTACGTAACCGAGACCAGAGGTTGTTGTTACGTTCTTAAACTTTGCATGTATGTCGCTGGGTGGTGCAAACGGCGAGCCCCCGGCTTTGAGCCCCATACTATGGGTAAAGGTGAGCTCAGCACCAGCTGGCACGCGGGTGCGTACGTCAATACGTCCGTCGGGCCACTGCGCAATAATCGAGTCGGCGGCCGATATATTTTTAGTGGAGCCCTTTGGTGAGTCTGCATTCGGCGCATGACCAAGTGCAACGAGTATGGTTGCGTCCATCGACGACTGGTATCCACGCACTGGGTACTGCTCGAAGTACTGACGTGTTTTGCCAGCAACAACTCTAATCTTCGTACCGATGCCAGTTGGATTGCCCTTCGTTCCTTTGAGACGGATACGAATTGCTTTAGTACCGCCTCGCTCTACCGTGGTATTACGATAGATGAATTGTTCACGATCGAGATTTGCTACAACGAGATCTAAGTCGCCATCGTTATCGAGATCTGCGTATGCGGCACCCTTCGAGGCACTAGTATCGGCAATACCCCATGCTGAGCTGACATTAGCAAAAGTTATATCTCCATCGTTGCGAAACATGAAATTCGGTTCGCGCAGAAAATTTGGTTTCGGCATCGTCTCGGTTAATCGGCTGATATTATAGACATAGTCTTGATTCGAAATGTCGTCCATGTAGCCATTTGCTATGAAGATGTCTTTGCGTCCATCATTATCGAAGTCGGCCATCAAACACGCCCAGCTCCAATCAGTTGCAGCAAGGCCTGCATGATACCCAACATCGCTGAAGCCGCTTGAGCCGCGGTTTACCTGCAGCATGTTGCGCGTTACCTGGTTAGAGTCGTACGTGGGATTGTAAATGGACATATCCCCGCTCGTTCCAGAGTTCGTAATACGACGCAGGTGGTTCGACGGCAGCATGTCTGTTGTGAGAATGTCTGGCAAGCCATCGTTGTTAAAGTCGGCGATGTCGCAACCCATGCTAAACGTCGAAAAACGTCGAATGAGCTTGTTTTGCACAGCGCTGAATGTGCCGTTGCGATTGTTGAGATAGATAATATCAGAAGCGTTAAAATCGTTCGCTATATACAAATCTGCATAACCATCAAGGTTGATGTCGGCAGCAGTAGCAGAGAGTCCCATCCCAAAATCTTCGATACCTGCAGCTTTTGATACGTCGGCGAACGTGCCATTGCCGTTGTTGTGATAGAGGTAGTCTGTGCGTCCACGCTGACGCGATTGTGCTGCAGTTAATCGTGATGAGTCAGACGACACTTGCTTGCCCGCTTCGACGCGCTGTCTGAAGTCGGAGTACACACATAGGTAGCAATCGAGTTTGTCGTCGTTGTCGTAGTCGAAGAACACCGCATGCACCGTCTCATCATTCAAGGCGAGTCCGTACGCTTGTGCCTGTTCTGAGAACCTTCCTTTACCTTCATTTACTAGCAGTCTGCATGCGTGTTGCCAGCGCGCAAGGAACACATCGAGTTTGCCATCGCCGTTTATGTCGACAATGGTTACGCCCGTGCTATACACTAACGAGTCAGCTGGAATGCCAATCGCTGGCGTGATATCCGTAAAGCGCATGTCGCCATCGTTTCGATAAAACGCAACACCGCTCCACGAAGAAAAAACGAGGTCCGGACGTCCATCGCCCGTGATATCCCCAGTAGCAACACCACACCCCGGCACCATAAAGTTGATGAGCTTTACATCGAGCGTAGTCTTTGGCAGTCTAAGGGTGTCTTGTTTGAATTGGACACCAGTTCTCTCAGGGGTAAGGCGCTCGAAAAGGGGCTGGGTGCTATGAGAGACTCGTGAAGCATGAGAGCCTTGTGCAACAAGAGAGCCTTGTGCAACAAGAGAGCCTTGCGCAACAAGAGAGCCTTGTGCAACAAGAGAGCCTTGCGCAACAATAGAGCCTTGCGCAACGAACAGCGCAACAAGACTCACGAAGCACATACGAATACATATCACTGCTGACCTCTTTAAATGTGCTTGGGGCGGGGCTTGAACCCGCACGTCCCTTACGGAACACGGGATTTTAAGTCCCGTGCGTCTGCCAATTTCGCCACCCAAGCATCTTATACAACACTCTATCTAAAGCACACTATTTCTCGATCAATGCGCCTATGATTATCGTTTCGATCTGAAATTTACGGTTCTCGGCGCATTCGTACACGAACGATTTCGACGACCGCCGGAATAATACTCACAACAATGATGGCAAGCACAACAAGTGTGAAGTTGTTCTTGACAATTGGCTGCTGGGCAAACAAATAGCCGAGCATCGAAAACGAGCCGACCCAAAGCGCAGCACCAACGACATTATACAAGAAAAATTTACCATACGTCATCGAGCCAATGCCTGCCACAAACGGCGCAAACGTGCGCACAATGGGCATAAAGCGCGCAAGAATAATTGTCTTTCCGCCATACCGCTCATAAAACGCATGTGCCCTGTCGAGATGCTTGCGGTTCAGAAACTTCGATGTGGTACTTGTAAACAGTTTTTCGCCCACACGTTTACCGATTGCATAATTCAGTGAGTCGCCGAGCACTGCGGCAACAAACAGCAGAATCATCAGCAAGCCAACATCAAGGTTTCCAAGTGAGCACAATGCACCCGCAGCAAACAGCAAGGAGTCGCCGGGCAGCAACGGTGCTACTACAAGGCCCGTCTCAGCAAAAATGATCAAGAACAAAATCGCATACGTCCACACTCCATACGTGCTTGTTATTGCCGCGAGGTGTTTGTCTATATGCAGGATAAAATCAAACATGTGTTTCCGTAATGTCTACAGTTATGAAGTACCGCGTTCAAGCGCCTTTCGTACAAATCCATCTGCTCGGTTCAAGTGTTCTGTTGCTTCCGCGAGCGTGCAGTGCAGTGCGGCCATGACAATTGCGGTCTTGACATGTCCGTTTGCTTCGCTCAGCAACCGCTCTGCCTCTTCATACGATACATCCGAAGCATTCATCACAATACGTTTTGCACGTTCACGAAGCTTTTCGTTCGTGAGCTGCAAATCCACCATCACATTACCATACGTCTTGCCGATGCGTACCATCGATGCTGTTGTAATCATGTTTAGTATCATCTTTTGTGCTGTTCCGCTCTTCATACGTGTCGACCCTGTAATTGCTTCGGGTCCGACGTTCGCGCAGATCAACACATCCACAAAACCCGCATGTTGTTCGACGTGTTCGCGTGCATTTGTCGACACAAACACCGTGGCATGTCCACGTGTATGTGCTTCGCGCATTGCCCCCACCACAAACGGGGTACGTCCGCTGGCCGCAATCCCACACACAACATCATGCGCCTTCAACATTTCGCGCATTACTTCGGCTCCGCTTTCTTCCCTGTCTTCAGCCCCTTCCTGAGACTTAAACATTGCATCGCGTCCGCCCGCAATCACACCCTGCACCATCTCCGGGTCGGTGCCAAACGTCGGTGGCATCTCCGAGGCATCCACGACGCCCAGGCGCCCACTCGTCCCTGCGCCCACATATATGAGCCTTCCACCCGCCCGAAACGCAGCACTCACCAGCTCTACGGCAGCCGCCACATTATCGAGCTCGAGGGCCACGGCATCGGCCACCAGCCTGTCTTCGGCGTTAATCAGGGCAACGATTTCGCGGGCCGAAAGCAGGTCAATCTCGGACGTGTGAGGGTTCACTGCTTCGGTGCTTAGTGCTGCCAACTGCTCAAATAGCGTCATAGGGCAAAGGTACGGGGCCAAAAGGGTCTGGTGCATAACCTTTCGTCATTTCCCCAACGATAGTTATATTTGAAGTTCTAGTATTTCCACGACGACAAGACTCCCAACCGATGGCACATCATAAGTCAGCAATAAAGCGCATTCGCACGAACCGTCGCCTCAAGCTTTACAACCGCGTCAACCGCAAGTCATTGCGCGAAGCTGTAAAAGCAGTCCGTGCCTCGACCACGTACGACACAGCGCGCACAGCACTCAACGAAGCTTTCAGCGTCCTCGACCGAATCGCAGCACGCGGCATCCTGCACAAGAACGCCGTTGCTCACCGCAAGAGCGCACTAAGTCACTTCGTCAAGGCGCTCGAAAAGAAGGCATAACCCCCTTTTCGCGTCGGCACGTCTCCACACAACAATCTACATGCACCCGTAGCTCAACTGGATAGAGCACCTGACTACGGATCAGGAGGTTTAGAGTTCGAATCTCCACGGGTGTACAAACAGTGATACAGACAGAAACACACGGACACATGAAAATCAGCTAGGTCGAATAAAATAAGGTGATTAGCATAGTATATCACCATCGCCATGTGTCTCCCTGTGTCACGTTGTATCAGAAAACCGTCAGCATATTCGTCAGCACTTCGTTAGCTTCGAAGTAACACAACGAACATACTGACGGTTTTTTTATGCGCCTTTCGTTCTATCTCGATAAGCCCGATGCCGAGCGAAGCATCATTATGCTCAACGTTTCCTTTCGAGGTCAGCGGCTTCGCTTCGGGACAGGTGTTTCGATGGAGCCAACGCACTGGAACCCAAAGCGACAGGAACCTAAAGCCTCGGGTCCGACAGTAAACGCAGATCGCCATCGACTTGATGGTATCGCCAAATTCGTTCGAGAGACCTTCGACGGCATGAAGTTCGGCGACAAGCAACGCTCCATCACACCAGAAGACATCGCTGCGTTCAGGAGCAATGTTGGCGAATTCTTAACTCCTTTGTCGAAAAAAGTCGTTTCGGCAAAGGGCGGCGAATTCAAGACTGACTTTGACCAGTTCATTGCCACCTATACGATTAGGTCAAAGACAGGCATGGTAACTACGCGTCGCCCTATTGACGCAACTATTCAACTTTATCAACGCACGCTAGACTACCTAGTTGATTGGTCATTATTTGCAAAACGGCCGCTTGCGTACGACACCATCGACGAAGCTTTCTATGCAAGCTATTGTGAATGGCTCGGTCGAGGTGGCATGACTGATTCCTCTGCTGGTAACTACATAAAGACTCTGAAGACATTTATGAAGTGGTCTCGGCAGAAAGGGTACCACACAACATCCGCATACGAGACGTTCTATCGTGACAGTCGAACAGGAGATACAATCGCGCTAACGGTCGAAGAACTCCGGCGTGTTCGCGATCTAGACTTAACCAAGGCACCTCGACTTGAGCGATCGCGTGACCTCTTTTTGTTGCAGTGTTACACGGGCATGCGCTATGGCGACTTGTCGAGGTTGGAGCCGCGTCACTTCGACGAAAGCGCAGGTCTCATTCGTTACACATCGCAGAAAACGGACACTCCCTGCATCGTTCCTATTACAAAACCACTAACGAAACTCCTCGAACGATATCCCTCACGTTTATTCGAGTTTCCTTCGGACGTTAAACAAAACGTATATATCAAGGAAGTCGCTGCACGTGCAGATATGAAGCAGTCAGTTTCAGTCTCACAGTGGGTCAACGGCAAACGTGTGGAAGGGGTCTTCCGTCGCGATGAACTCGTCACTACTCACGTTGCGCGTCGGACGTTTGTCACAACCTCGTTACGCTTCGGCGTCCCCGAGGCCGTGATCAGCGCCGTCACAGGCCATGCTGCAAAGGGAATGCTCCAACATCACTACGTAAAGTTCGACGAAGAAGGTATTCGTGACATTATCACACGCGCCTGGGAGCAACTGTAATGCAACCGAATGAATTGTACTTGCTAAGTCCGTTGGCTTGGACCCATGCACAAGAAGTTCTAGCACGCGAAGCCGACATGATTGGCCAAGGCATCAGTAAGAAGAAGCGTGCGGCATTCCTCGAACGCGAATGTCAGCGCCTAATGGAAGTTGCGAGCATATCCATTCCGGAGTCCATCGACGCGGTTCTCGCCGATCTCTCAAGCACTGACATCGTCGAAGGCTACGAAGCCATGCGAGAACGATTCAGACGTCACGGGTTCGAAGGCACGACGCGCACATTACGCAACATCAGTCGCCGACTTGACTGCGACGAAGTCGGTCTCGACATGGGCACCATTTCCGCAGGATGTCACATTCTCGCTGACGACGAACACTTTGCAACGGTAGCCCGACGGGTATTTGGTCCACTTGTAGACACGTTCATCGAACACCCCGCGTATGCATCAGGTGAAATCGCGTTCGAACAGCTCGCGCAACAACAATTGCTTCCATCCGAGAAAGACAAACGTTCACAGGCATTGGCAAAAGAAGCCGTCAAAACAATGCTCGAAGGCATGACGGAAGTAGACTTTGGCAATGTTCGGGACATTGCCTACTTGCGAGGAAGGCTACTCGATGTCGATTTGGCTGACATCATGTGTACCATCATGTCTACAGGTGGTACAACTACGATTGCCGAAGTGATGCGTGCTTCGGCCGCATCACAGCTCAACCAATATTGTGATGTATTAGAAACTGCGCTCACGCAGAGGATCTATGAATTAGCGTCAGGGAAGGGCAATGGAGTTGATCCCTCGCCAAGCAACCCTACAATGGACACAGCGATCCTTCGTGTGAATCCCGACCCTCACATGGAAGCAACAACGAGCCAATCTCCGCTTCTATCAATACCAGAGGTGATGTTGATGCTGGGCGTTTCGAGGTCGACGATCAACCGAATGTTGGACGATGGCGTCCTAGAAAAAATCAAGGTTAGGAATCGGACGATGGTGACGCGCAAAAGTTTAGACCTGTATGTGGCGCTATCGTGAAAAGGATCACTTTTCTATTGTTGCCCTGTTAGCCGATTCTCGTAAGAAATCGTTGGTTCGATTATCCGCACCCACACCAATCGCTGTGCGCGGAATTTCCACTAAGGCGAGTCATTTCGCGAACGACGAGAAACGCTGCCGCCGGAGTCCTGTAATAACAAGGTGAAGGTTTAGTTCATATGTCCCGATTACGCAGCAACTCTTCAGCCGACAACCAGGCAGCAAATTTAAGTGGTCACGTTAACGTGGAAAGCGCTTGTCACGCTGCACGGAATTCCCACGCAGTATCTCACTTCTTGTCTACAATTACAATTTTGTCTAATACTTTTCCAAGAATTCGTAGCTGGTTGAGGATCAGGGGGTCCTTTTGTTTAGGGTAAGTAATATTGATTGGGACGACCGCATTAAGATAAACGCCACCACAAGACGTGAACGTGCTGAGCGGTTCGCGGCAGGTTTCGATTGTACACTCTATAATCGTAATACGGACGCTATTTGGGTAATGCACCGACAAACAGGATGCTTCAGAAGAGTTAAAAATGCCATTCACTACACCACTCTTTAACGTGAGGTTGCATGTTGCTACCATTATCGGATCCAAAAGAATAGCAGTACCCATATAATCCAAAAACTGCGCCAGCAAGAGGGTGTCTCGCTTGTTTAGATCCAACGGTCTGAAAAGTGATTCAACATCCACGGCAATACGATACTCACTACACGCACCGATTTGATCAGAGTAGTCAATGCGAATCAGTAAATCTGCCTGCGCAATTGTGCAATTAAACAGAATTACAGCGAGAGTGGTAATAGTCTTCATGATTTTGAACTTTAATCTTCAACAGTTTTGTCATCAACCCGTGGCACCACCTTCATCAAGGTCTCATGACTAGGCTTGCTCAATCCTTCATTTCCATTCCCACCATTGTCCATAAATCCACCCAGTTCATCTCCATCGTTTGTCATTCCCGAAGACCGTGCGGTAAGACCAGCATTCATAAGAATTTGATGCATAATTTCATGAGCCTCAGCAAAGCCCACAGGCCAGCCACTAGATCTTGAAACTCGTGAAACATTCTTAGTCATGTTAGGAGTTGAACCTCCTGAAAGATCCCCACCACTCATCTTCTGCTCTCCTATCGAAAGTGCGCCTCCACGATAGCTGCGATACTTTTGTCCGGTGGGTAACCCGCTTAGTAATGTTTGGTCGTCATTCGTTATTGCCTTGCTCTTGTATCTCAGATCCCCACCGACTTCTTCTGGGGTCCTACTAGCGGCGTCATATTTGCTGATTTTCAACCTGTATTCAACGGCATAACCCGCTTCATCTTTATACTGGTTCATGTTATATCTACGCACTACAGATTCCGCCATTTTGTCAAACTCATCGTTCGTGTACGCTTGGGGGTACATGTCGGGATCATCTGAAACCGCAACATGAACCTCATACTCGACAACCCGCTTGGTGGAGATGCTTAGACCCGACTGCTTGCTCTTAAGGTGCTCCAGATAAGAAATACCTTCGAGACCATCAAGGTCAATGTTGTCAACCACGCGGTTCATGGCAAATGCATAGGGCGTCCAGCTTGGAAAACTCATTGTCAAAGGATCGACACTTATAAACCGGGCAACTCTCGGGTCATACATCCTGAAGCCATAATCCTGCTGCCCACCCGCCCCCTTCACATCATTGTCATTTTCTTTACCATTGAAGCCATACCGGTATCCGCTCTGCTGCTCTGTTCTCGTTTCCATCGCCATGCCGTACGGATAGTAGTCGGTTCTTGAGAGGACGTTCGGTAAGTACTCGCCGCCGGTGGCGAGCGTTACTTCGTCGCTTACGACGGCACGGACGTTGCCAAGGTGGTCCTTGAGCTCGTAACTGCGTTCTTTTGCGTTGCGGTGGAAGACTGCATCGATCGTGTCCTTTGCAGTGGACGACCATGCGAGGTTGGGCTTAATCATGCCCACGCGATCACTGCCGTACAGGGGTACTTCTTTGAGTTTAATCGTACCCGATTCTATCTGCTCGTAGATGGATAGCACTGTTCCGCTTGCGTCGCGGACGTACCACGTTGTTTTCTGCAGCACATTAGTTGCGCTGTATACGCGTGCACGCACCCGATTACCTGCAGCATCGTAGGCATACGTAATGCGCGAGTCTGTCTTTACAATGGAGTCGATCTTGTTCGATGGGGTCCATGATATCGATGTGATGTTCTCTTTAGCGTCTGCCGTCAGGTTCCCGATCAAATCGTACGTGTAGTTTGCTGGGTCCTGATCTTCTATATCGTTAGGATGTGTGCCTGTGACAGCATTGGTGTCATTGATGTAATCGAGTTTGTTCGTTCCAGAAGCGTACGAGTACCCCAGCATGTCAAAGTCTGTACCTGCACCATCATAGCGCTTCAGAGCCGTGATGTTGCCGTTCGGATCATACGCGTACCGCGTGCTCCAGTTGAGTCCTGCCGTAGTCCACTCACCAGTAGCAGCATCATTGAAGATGCTGTCGCCCATCAGCCTGTTCAGAATGTCATAGCTACCAAAGGCATCGCGAGCAAATGTTCTGTTGTTGCCATCGCCTGCGTCGCCGTCGTGACCAGGGTCGAGATCGTGATTCAGCGACGGAATATTGATCCCCTTGAGCCAGCCGTTCAGAGTGTACGCATAGTCAGCCCCCTGCACAGAATCGAGTCCGTATTCTATACGCCGCATCGGACCATGTCGTTCATACTCATACGCTGCATCGCGGTCCCACATCCAGCCATCGAGGCTGCTGCTGGAGCTGACCACACGTCCGTCGTGATCGTAGTCGTATTTACGCATCACCTGATCGAAGCGCCCGCGTTGTTGCTGCACAGCCATCACGCGTCCGGAGATGAGGTCGTAGTCGTATTCGATGAGAATACCCTTACTTCCGGATCCTCCGTTCAGCCCCGGTAAATCCTGAATAAGCCATTCGACGTTGCCGTGAGGGTCGTAGGAATAGAACGTGAGAACCTGGTCATCAACGGTACTAAGATTAGCGTCCTCATCGGTAAGCGTTTGGCTTATGCGGTTCAGCAGATTCTGTGGTACGCGCACACCAT
>Ga0163153_10006457_pt1 | contig 13187 bp, 12 predicted proteins | sample OliLakLV19MP6IB1_FD_148629 | JGI IMG/M metagenome (GOLD analysis project Ga0163153, IMG submission 148629) | Freshwater microbial mat bacterial communities from Lake Vanda, McMurdo Dry Valleys, Antarctica - Oligotrophic Lake LV.19.MP6.IB-1 | ecosystem: Environmental > Aquatic > Freshwater >... | reverse complement strand
AAATAACGCCCCTCAACCCGCCGGATGTTTTTGTCGTGCTGGATTCGGTCTGTAACGGCTTCGATTATCCGATTCACAACCACCCGGAATACGAACTCAACTTGGTAGCGGGTATGTCGGGCACGCGTATTGTCGGCGATTCCACGGAGCGGTACAACGATTACGACCTGGTGCTTTTGGGGCCTTTTCTGTATCACAAATGGGACGGTGACGCACAACTACAGCAAAGCGGTCAGGCCTATCGTGTCATTACCATTCAGTTTGCAATGGATTTATTCAGCAGCGGACAACTGTTTCAAAAAGAACGTTTTATCAAAATCCGGCAATTGCTGCGGGATTCCATCCGGGGCATCAAATTTCACGGAAAAACCTTCGAAGAGGCGATGCGCATCATGGTCAACCTGACGGAGGACAAGGGATTCACCAATATTATCGCGTTTTTGCAGCTGCTCGACCTGCTGTCCAAATCCGCTGATGTTTCGTATTTGGCCAGTGAAGGTTTTTCACCACAGGCGCTTCGATCCGACAGCAATCGCATACAGGTGGCCTATGGGTATATTTTGAAACATTTCACCCAACCCGACCTGAAAATTGGTGATGTGGCTTCCCAGGTCAACATGAGCGATTCGGCGTTCAGCCACTTTTTCACCAAATTTGCCTTTCGCAGTTTTACCCGGTTTCTGATTGATGTCCGGGTCGGGCATGCCTGCAAACTGTTGTTAGACACCGATGAAACCATCAATCAGATCAGTTTCAAATCGGGCTTTAACAACCTCGCCAATTTCAACCGACTGTTTAAAAAATACCGCCAGTGTACGCCGGTAGAGTACAGGCGCCGCTATCTCGAAAAAAATGATTTTGACTGGACGAAGCAGGTGACACCCTGGCAGTTTTTGCCGGGAAAATCGCAGACGAAGGAGAGTATCAAGCCGAAAGCGTATTCGACGCGGCTGGTGCATTTATAGAGAAGTGAGTGGGTGAGCGTGTGAGAGGTGAGAGGCGTAGAGTACACCGCTTAATAGAGGTGAGTGGGTGAGCGTGTGAGAGGTGAGAACCGCAAGGGTTTTACCGAGGTTGGTCTGTGTTTTGCCCTTGCCAGCAATCTACTAAAAAAAGGGCACGAGATCATCGTAGCCAGCAACAATCCTGATTCCGACAGCGTGCAAAAGGCCATGGCAGCGTGCGCCGGTTTCAGCGTACAACCTGTTCAGGCAGCCGTCGATGCAGCCGAGATGGTTTTTCTTGCGATTCCCTTTAAAGCCAATGTGCTTGCGTTGGAAGGCATTACATTTCACGGAAAAACACTGGTGGACTGCACCAATCCGGTTGGTCCGGGTATTTCGCACGGACTGAACAGCGAGCGTTCGGGCAGCGAACTGGTGCAGGAACTGGCCCCGGATGCCAAAGTGGTGAAAGCGTTTAGTATTTACGGGTTTGAAACCTTTGCGGATAGCGCATTCCCGGGATACGGCGTGCAACCGGCGATGCTGATCGCCGGAAACGATGCAACTGCCAAACAGCAAGTCGAGGCGATCGTTGCGGAGATGGGTTTTGAAGCGATAGACACCGGCGCGTTGAGCCAGGCGCTTCACCTGGAACACATGACGCTGCTTTGGGTGAAAATGGTGCGCGCTGGCGGAGCGAAGCATTTTGCATGGGCGTATTTGGGTAAGTGATTTGTTCTTTTACCACATAGATCACATAGAATCAGATTAACCGCAACTATGTGGTAAAACAAAAGGCAGGTCAGACTTGCGCCCGACCCACCTAATAAACCCCAAAAAACCAAATGAAAACTTCTTTATAGAAATGAATAACTATTATTCTTCAGATAAGTGTTAAACACAGTCACGAGAAAAAGGTTGTGTTTGTTGCTTGTGTTTCAAATAAATTTCGTCAATTATTCAAAGCGCCGTTGCCGATCCATATCTGAATTTTCCGGATGTCACAATCGGGCAATTTAAAACTGCCGATCGGTTCGGGCATAGGTTTGAAGCCGGCCGCATGTGTGATGGACCCTATGAGTGTGCCGCTGGTTGCGGTGGCTTTCACCTGCGCGTAATTGGTAAGCGATACGCCGCCACCCGGACTGGAGCCGCTGTGGCAGCCCTGGCATTTCAAACTGATGAGCGGCATAACAGAACCGCTGAAAGTGACGTTCGTCGTGTCACAGTCGGCATCGCAAGTGAGATTGAGCGCGCCTTGTTGTATCCACTTGAGGATGAGCGCACGTTGCGCCACCGGCAATGCAGCCATGGGCGCAGGAGGCATCCGGTCGCCGCCCGTTTCGTTGAGCACTTTATATAGTTTACTGTTCGCCGGGCTGGAAAGGTTGATTTTCCCAGTATTGCGGGTGTTGGTGTAGTTGTCCAAAATAATCCCTTCCTTATGGGACTGCACATTGTGGCAGCCCGACATCGCACAATTGGAAGTAAGAATTGGCAGGATTTGCTGGGTAAAATATACCGAATCGGGACTACAGGGATGAATGACCGGCGGCGACGTGGTATCCACAGGGTCGGGATCGACAGGATCGAGATATCCAATGTAAACGGGATCGCGTTTGCAGGCGGAGCTGTATACAATGAGTGCTAACAGCGTGACTGAGGCGAAGGCGAAGAAGATTTTTCCGGTATGTTGCATAGTTTCAGATTATAATTGATTTTTATTTATTTCATCGGACTCAGCGTGGCCGCGATATTGATATTGGCCGTTTTGCTCACTTTATCTGCCACAAGCGATGGGACATCCACGTTGTAATCGGCTAAAGCGAGGGCAAAATTGACTGCGGCGCTTACTTTACCACTTTTTACCGTGAATATTACAGGAACGGTCAATGGTTTCGTTACGCCATGCATAGTCATTGTACCGCTGGCATTCACTTTATAGGTACCGTCTTTATCCGTATTTACGGCAGTAGTATTATCTAATTTTCCTTTAAAAGTGGCTTTCGGAAAACTGCTGCTTTCGAGGTAGTTTTCATTGAAATGCTCCTGCATCAATGCGCGCTCGAACAAAAAACCTTTGACCAGCACGGCCATTTCCACGGCGCCGCTGCTTATATCCCAGACGCAGGTACCAGACTTATTGACGGCTTTGATAGATTCGAGTGAATTGGCAGCGGTAGCATCAAAGCCTACCACGCCATCGCGGGTGAAGAGTTTCTGTGCATTTGCAGGAGTGGCAAAGGCTGCCACAAGGGCAATGACAAGGCTGAACAGATGTTTGTGTGACATGATTTAAGTAGTTTGACTTAGTTTATCTTTTGTTTAACAATTTGAAACACCCGCGACAGGTTAAACCCGAAACGTACTTGCCCTTTCAGCCAGTTGCCGTTTTCGTCGGTGATATAGGCGCGTTCATTCATGCCGACTGCATTGGAGAAATGGAGTTGAAAGACGTGTCCGCCGGTTTCAATATCTATACCCAGCGAAAGCGGGTTGTAGTTGAGGTTGGCGGGAAATCGGTTGATCGCATAGGTGTAATCCCACACAAAAGCCATGCGTTTGGTGAATTTTATCCGTCCGCCAAAACCGACGGCAAATAAGTTATTGGGTATCAGCCTGTTGGCTACTATGTTGTTGTGTATCAAAGTAGGCGATACCTGCAACGTAATGCGCTCGCTGAACTTTCGCCCGATGATGAGCTCGTGGTAATAGCCTAATCGCCTGGTGAATTTTGCCGATACCCCTTCTATTCCGACGGGGTCTTTCAGGCCATTCATCGTCATGCCGCTCACCCAAATAAGCGAAACGGGGATATTGCGCCGCCCTTTGCTTTGCCACAGCAGGCGGTATTTCAGAAAGCCGTCTATTTCTTTTTTGGCGGTACTGCGTCCGAAGCCGGCAGTGAAATTGGGCGTGATGCCAAAGTCGAAGCCGAGGCGCATGGAGGCCTGGTCGAGGCCGAATAGTTCGTAAGCGCCCCTGCTGACATCTCCGAAACGATGCAGAATGCGAAAATCCATGGTGCCGGGTGCCAGCATTTCCATACTGTGGGTGTTGATGACACGCGGACTTTTGAAGGCATTGGTAGTTCGGTCGAGACTCAGTTGTTCGTCGAGGAGGCTCAGCATACTGCCGTCATCGCCCGGCTGTGCCCAAATTGATGCAGCGAGCAGGAACAGGATAAATCCAGAAACTATCTTTTTCATAAGTATATGCTCAAAATTAATTTTAACTAAATCTTGTGTAACGCTATGGTTATAGTCAACGCAAAGTGGTTTTGAACGAAGGATTGGTACAAGTGCTTGAAAGCGAAGGCTCCAAACCACTCAAACCCTTCCAAACCACTCAAACCTGACTATATCATTGCCATTTGGCATTTTAGTTATTAGGTGCTCCTGCTTCTATCCAGGCCTGGATGGTACTGATTTTGCAGGTGGAGAGTTTGTTGGCGTTTTGGGGCATGGCGGAGTAACCGGAAGCGCGCTGAATGGAACCCAGCAGTTTGCCGTTGGTCACGGTGGCTTTTACGCCGGCATAAGTATTGTAATTGATATTGCCCTGCGGGCTACTGCCGCTGTGGCAGCCGTTGCAGTATGTTTGTAAAATAGGCGTGATAGCGGTGCTGTACTTCACGTCGAGGGTATTGCAGGCGGAAGTATCGTTGCAGGCGGTATTGTTTGCACCGTCTTCGATCCAGCGTGCAATAGTGGTAATTTGCGCATCGCTGAGTCGCGAATATGGTGATTGAGGCATAACCCCTTCGCCACCCGGCGCTACTAATACTTTATAAATTTTGCTGGCTTTATAGTTTCCAGGTTCAATGCCCCGGCTTACAATTTTGTCATAAGAACTAAGATCGTAACCTTCTTCACGGTCCTGGCTGTTGTGGCAGCCGCTTTGTGTACAATTGGATTGGAAGATGGGCAGTACGTCGCTTTCGAAGCAAACGCCCCGCAGATCTTCGACATATTCATGGGTGCAGGTAATAGTAACTATACTCAGCAGCGGGAGTACCCACCACCAAAGGCGATTCAATTTCATATCAGTAGTTTGATTTGTGTTTAAAAATGGTAATAAAGCCGGGTTTTCAGCCCCAACTGATTATCTAAAATGCCTGGTTTTTTACCAATATGACGCAGTAGCCAAGCTTCCGCGCCAAATGAAAAATGCGGACCGATCTCTTTTTCAATACCTGCCATAGCCAGCATTCCATGCCAATGCGTGATTGCTTTGGTCTGGCCCGGCAGATATATTTCCAGTTGGTTATTCTGGTTTTCAAATTCGAATTCTATATCGAAAGGCAGAAATGTCACCCCCTGCGTACCCATGCCTATCCAGGGCGTCCAGGCTTTTTTCAGCGGAATCTGATACCGCAGATAAAAGGAATATGTCACTGTGGGTAATTGGTATGCCTCCCAGTATTTCAACTTGTAATCGCTGCCAGGGTTGGGAATTTCCACGCCCAACAGTTCTTCCGTCTCATCGGCTTGTATTTTGCCATTCCAGTAATGTAAATCCGCACCAAGGCTTACGTTGCGCATGAGCTCCATATCTGCGCCCAGACCTGCACCCAGCAAGTAACCGGAGCGTTTGTGATCCAGCAATGGATTGCCCCATCCCGCAGAGATGTTCAGCCTGGGCCGCCCGATGGTAAAAAATGGTGTGGACAGTTTCGGGATCATCTGTTGTACAGGCTGTATATATGCCGCCATCGAATCTGCTGCGAACAGCGTCGAATCTACACGTGTACCGGTTATTTGCGAAGAAGTATCAACCGAGGTAACCTGATGGCTGACGGCATGGCCCGGCTCGGTGTTCATTTTTGCTATATCTTGTTTGTTGTCAATGCCTTGTGTATTTTTTTCTACCAGGTTAATTTGCGTTTGGGTGGCCTCATTTTCCACTTTAGCGGTTGCTATACCGGCAGCAGATTGTTGCTGTGCAGCCGGAGTACTCGAAGCAAAGGCTGATGTTTTTGTCTGCGTTACATGTTTTGCAGTAGTAGTTTCTCCGATGTTGTATCGCCGCACAAGGGTAATATTCTGGTAAATCGTATCGTAGCGGTACACGACGGCAGTCTGCACTATTGTATCTGATTGCAACAGGGTTGTTACATTGCCGGAGCCTTGATTGTTACGCTGTGCTCCCTCGCGCCACTGGAGCCACCAGAACACATTGCCCGCAGCCAGTAATCCGAACAAAGGCAACAGCACCGGAAACATCCAGCGCCAGCGCCGGCGCTCGTACGCATCTATACGCCCCGACATATCAGACCAGCCTTCTTCCCGGTAAGGCTCGCCGGGCATCTGGTTAAATTTATACGCAAAAATTTTGTCGAAGTCTTTATTTTCCATAAGCAGTTTCCAATTGCTGATTGGTGAGCATTTCCTTGAGCAGGCGCCGGGCTTTGAATAGGTTTGATTTTACGGAACCGACAGATACGTGCAGCATGTCGGCTATTTCCTGGTATTCGTAACCTTCGATGGCATGCAGGTTAAAAGTTGCCTGGTAAGCCGGAGGCAGGCGCCGGACGAGTTGCAAGAGGTATTCGGCATCGGCATTGATCATGGTTTCGGCCAGTACCAGTTTGTCGTGAACTTCCGTAAATTCTACCGTCGCAGCCTCGTTCAACCGGGCGCGGTACCGGTCGATGCAGGTATTGACCATGATTTTTTTTAACCAGGCCTCGAAAGAAAGATCGCCGCCGTACTTGTCTATTTTGGTAAAAACCTTGAAAAAACCGTCCTGTACACACTCGCGGGTTGCTTCCGTATCGTGTGTATAGCGCAGGCATATTGCCGAAGCCCAGGCATAAAATGCCCGGTACAACCGGTTTTGTGCATAACGGTCGCCTTTTCGACAGCCCCGGATTACATTTTCCAATTCTGACTTGTTCAACATACGTTCGTAGCAATACACGGGTTATGGGATAAGAAGGTTGTCTACGGCAAAAAAATAAATGGAATAACGCTTGGGAACGATGTCAAAAGAATGGCATCAAATTGGGAAGTTATTTTGACACCGTTCCATACGCAAAGTGCCCGCACCCGTTGTCCGGGAATATTACACAATGCCGGAAAAAAGTTATATAGTCAACGCAAAGTGGTTTTGAACGAAAGGCCAGTGCAAGTGCCTGAAAGCGAAGATTCTAAACCATCAAACCATATCAAACCACTCAAACCTGACTATAAGTGTCACACATCGCTGATGCGAAGCACAACCAATGAAAAAACTACAGCATACAAGAGTGTAAGAAAACAGGCTGTCAGGAAACAATGCCTGTTAAGATCACCTGGGAAGGTGCTATGAGGAGGGAATTATAAAAAATATTTAATCGTCATCGCCTTTTTCTCCGCCGCCGTTACTTGGGTTTTCATTGCCGGTGTCTGCTGTGGTACCGCTTCTGATTTCAGTGTGCCTGATTTCTCCGCCGGATGTGCCGACGCGTTGCGCAAATATCATGGTTCCAATTGCAGCAACAAACGCAAGCATGTATAAAGTTGGAGCAATTTTTTTCGATTTGAAATCGGCATAAAACGTAACGAGCGAAAACAACCCGAGTGCGCCTACCATCCACAGAAAAATATTGGCAAGTTCTTCGTGCGCTTCCATGAGATTTTCGCTGACACCCGGAAGGTTCTCCACCACTTCTTCCGCGCCTTCGCCGGTCAGGTAAGCCGGTATGGCACAGAGTGCTGAAAGTACAAATATTCCCAGCGCCGTTCTTTTTACGGTGTTGTTTTTTAGTAAAAAACCGCCTGTCAAAATCAATATTCCGAAAAGGGTGCCCAAAATAGGCAGGTGGTTGAGCAGCAGGTGCAGATGTGCCTGGTTCATGGTAATATGTTTTTAAAAATGCATGGTCAGATATTTAAATAGTGTGGGTCCGAAGCCCTGATATATTAAAACTATCCCGTTATCGATACCCCGATCAGCCGCCCGATTCCGAAAGTAATCGCCGCCGCCAGCAACCCGAAAACAACCTGGCGCATTCCGGAAAACCAGATGCTTTTTCCGGTGAACAGCGTGATGGCCGAACCGATGATAAACAAACCCAGGGTGCTGAAAACAACGCTGGTGATAATGGCTGTGTAACCCGCTAACCAGAAAAACGGCGCAAGGGGAATAATGGCGCCGATGGCAAACAGGATGAAGGAAGTGATGGCGGCTTCCCGGGCGGAACTTTTGAGTTCTTCCGGGTTGATGCCTAATTCCTCTTTGACGAGTAATTCGTGGGCGCGGTCAGGATCGGACATCAGCTCCGCAGCCATATCGTGGGCCTGCGCTTCCGGTATTCCTTTTGCGATATAAATCAGCGTGATTTCTTTTAATTCGCCCTCCGGATTACTGATGATTTCATCCATTTCCAGGGCCATTTGACGTTCGTACAGCTCTTGCGAACTTTTGACGGAAATCCATTCGCCCAAGGCCATGGACAGCGCTCCGGCCAGCAGTCCCGCCGAACCCGCAAGCAGAATCTCGCTTTGCCCGCTGGTTGCGCCCGCCACACCCATAACTAAGCTCATGTTGGATACTAAGCCATCATTGGCACCGAGTACCGCTGCGCGCAGGGCATTTCCGCCCACGGTTTTGTGCCTGCCTTCAATGCGCGACAATTCTTCGCCCGACACCTTGTGCTTGTTGCTGAGCAGGGATTGCAAAATTTTGACATGGTTGCCTTCGTCGCCTTTGATCGGGATTTTTTCGTTTGTCTTTTGCTGAACGACGGCCTGCGCAATGCTTTTTTCGGTGTCCATCATCACGCCGATGATGTAGTCGTAGCCGAATACGCTCCCGATATAGTCGAGTACCCGGGCGCGCCAGGAAGGCAGCGGCATTTCGACATGAATACCTTTTTGCTGAAGGCCATTTATCATACCTGCCACATGGCCGCTTTCGATCTCGGCAAGTTGCCGGAAGATATCTGCGATACCCGGATCGGTTTGTGCGTCGGCAATTTTATGGTACAGAAAGGCAGCGTCTACTTCTGTCTGAAGGCTGGCGGCGTAATTTTTTGAAGGATGGGCTGACATGGGTTTGGCTGTTTAAAGCCATCACAAGGTAAACTGATTTTTGCAAATGCCCGGGTTATGTTATCTTGCTCCTTTACTTTCTTCCACTCCAATCATGCATCCGCAAATTTTCCCGCTATCCGAAACGGCTATTACGATTGAATGGGGCAATCGTATGGATGAAAACGTGCACCAGCAAGTGCTGCACCTGGATTATTTAATCCGGCAAAAACCGTTTCCGGGATTTGTGGAAACGGTTCCGGCATACACCACGCTGACGATTTTTTACCAGCCGGAATTACTTGCAACAGCCCATAATGGTCCATTTGTATGGATCAAAAATCATGTAGAAAAATTCATGCGCAAGGTAAGCGGCATATTACCGGTTACAAAAAATGTGGTGTCCATTCCTGTCTGCTACGACGAGGTATTCGGGTATGACCTCGATGCCGTTGCTGCAGCCAGGGGTATTTCCAAAGAAACCCTGATCGCACTGCATCAGCAAAAGGAATACAACGTGTATATGATGGGTTTTTTACCCGGTTTTGCCTACATGGGCGCCTTAGACGACGCCATTGCCACACCCCGCAAACCAACGCCCCGCGCCCTCGTGGAAGCAGGATCGGTCGGCATTGCCGGACATCAAACCGGCATCTACCCGCTTCCCTCCCCGGGCGGCTGGCAGATCATCGGTCGAACGCCTTGTAACTTGTTCGACTCGGCAAAAACGAATCCTTTTCTGCTAAAAACAGGAGATACGGTTCAATTTTATGCCATTTCAAAAGAAGCATTTTACCAGATCAAAAATGCGGAAAAGGAAGCGTCTCCACCCGCGCAAAGGGACGGAACGGCAGATGCGGTCGCGATCAAAGCAGGCATTTATTCCACCATACAAGATAATGGCCGGCCAGGATTGCGCGCCTACGGCGTCCCTGTCGGCGGCGCTATGGATACCGTCGCGCACCAGGTGGCCAATGCGCTGGTGGGCAATGCACCCAACGCAGCGACCATCGAATGTACCATGGGCGGCCTGGCTTTACAGTTCAACACAGCCACTGAAATCGCATTGACTGGCGGTGGCACTGCATCTATCAATGGCCAAAAGGTTCTTTTATACCAGCGCCATACCGTACGCAAAAACGATCTGCTGGAAATTAAATTTACCCCGCCAGGCCTCCGAACCTATCTTGCGGTGCGCGGTGGATTTGCTTCAGAAAATATAATGGGCAGCAAAAGTATGAGCCAGATCGTCGGCATCGGATCACCTTTGAAGAAGGATGCGGGATTGTGGTTTGACCGGGATTTTTATACCGAAACAACAAAAACAGCGGACAATTTCACCCTTTCCACCATTGACCGCCCTACAATGATCCGGGTTTTCCAGGGGCCGGAATACCATCGTATGACTACGGAAAGCAGCCGGCAATTCTACTCCCAGCCGTTTATACTCAGTAACCGCTGCGACCGGATGGGGTATCATTTGCAGGCGGAACCTTTATCGCTGGACAACTCCGGCGAAATGCTCTCCACAGCAGTAACAAAAGGAACCATACAATTAACGCCCAACGGGCAACTCATTCTGTTGATGAGTGATTGCCAGACCACCGGCGGCTACCCCAGGGTAGGACAAGTCGCCGCAGTCGATCTTCCATTGGCGGCACAATTGATCCCCGGCGAAACCATTTCATTTAAAAGCATTTCTTTTGCCGAAGCAGAAACCCTGTACATCCAACAACAGCAAATGATCCATGCATTATTCAGTTGATCTAAATTGCGATATGGGGGAAGGCATGCCCAACGATGCGCTCCTGATGCCCTTGATCTCTTCGGCCAATATTGCCTGCGGCTACCATGCGGGAGACGAACGCACCATGCAGCAAACGATCGAACTGGCCCTTCAACACCAGGTAAAAATAGGCGCGCACCCTTCGTTCCCGGATAAGGAAAACTTTGGACGGACCAATATGCATTTCCCACCCAGCGAAGTACGCGATATGGTCAAAACCCAGATCGAAATACTATCCCGTCTGCTTGAAAAAAACAAGGGCCGCCTGCACCATGTGAAACCGCACGGCGCCTTGTACAACATGGCCTCGAAGGACAATATTCTGGCTGCCGCCATCTGCGAGGCCATTCTCGAAACGGACGCCTCGCTGGTGGTCTATGCACAAAGCGGCAGCGCACTGATCGCCATGGCCAAATCCATGCACTTGAAAACCTGCTCTGAGGTGTTTGCCGACCGCAGCTACGAACCGGACGGCTCTTTAACCCCCAGAACGGCCGCCCATGCGCTGCTGCAAGACGAGGAGAAAGTGGTAGCGCAGGTATTGCAGATGGTGATGCAGCAAACCGTCATGTCGGCAGGACAGGCCATTCCGGTTAAAGCGGAAACGATTTGTATTCACGGCGACGGCGCGCATGCACTGGTGTTTGCGAGGCGTATTTCGGAGGCGTTGAAGGCAAATAAGATAGGGATGAGGAATGAGGAATGAGGGAGGAGGGATGACTTTGGAAATCAATGTTTTGTAAAAAAGAGAGTGTTCAAAAAACTGTCTCAAGAAGAACATAAGTACCTGACTTTCAATGCTATCCCAAGCGTACTCGCTCCCCCTCTCTGTTGCAGAGGGGGCCGGGAGATGAGGTCCGAAACACAAAAAACTAAACACCCTCGTAAAAAAAGATACCATATCAATCTATGCAACCTAAACGGAATTCGGTATTTTACGGAGCAGCATTTTTAATGGCCACTTCAGCCATCGGCCCGGGATTTTTAACTTCTACCACGGTTTTTACTGCCCAACTTTTAGCCAGTTTCGGTTTTGCCATATTGGTCTCCATTATCGTGGATATTATTGCGCAACTCAATGTGTGGCGTATCATAACGGTGACTAATATGCCTGCCCAGGATATTGCCAACCTGCTCCTGCCCGGACTCGGGGGCTTCCTATCCATATTGATTATTGCCGGAGGGCTGGTATTCAATATCGGCAATATTGCCGGATGCGGGCTGGGTTTGAATGTGTTGTTCGGGCTGGATGTTACCACAGGCGCTTTGATCAGTGCGGCGGTCGCGATGCTGCTGTTTTTACTGAAAGATGCTGGCAAGGCCATGGACGCATTTACCAAAATACTGGGGTTTGTCATGATCGGCCTGACTTTGTATGTCGCTTTTACTTCCCATCCGCCGATGGCAGAAGCGATCCATAAAACCTTCCTGCCGGATCGGATTGATTTTATGTCGATTGTCACCATTGTGGGCGGCACGGTGGGCGGTTACATCACTTTTGCCGGGGCGCATCGCCTGCTCGACGCGGGTATCAGCGGGGTGAAAAAAACAAAACAAGTGGATCAAAGCGCTGCCATGGCCATCGGAGTGGCTTCGCTGATGCGCATCCTGTTGTTTTTAGCAGCGCTGGGCGTGGTGATGAAAGGCTCCCAACTGGACGAAAGCAATCCTGCTGCCTCAGTCTTTCAGTTGGCCGCCGGTCAAATCGGGTATACCATTTTCGGGATTGTGCTTTGGTCAGCCGCCGTTACTTCTGTGGTAGGCGCTTCTTTTACCTCCATTTCTTTTGCCCGGTCTTTTCACCCTGTATGCTCTAAGCAGAAAAATGCCTGCATCATCGCTTTTATCGTGTGCGCAGCGCTGTTATTCGCCGTCTTCGGCAAACCGGTCAGGGTGCTGATTTTTGCCGGCGCTTTTAACGGATTTATCCTGGCCTTTTCTTTGGGTATTATGCTGATTGCGGCCACGAAAAGGCGCATTATGAAAGACTACCGGCACCCGCGCAGTTACCTGATTGCCGGCGCTGCGGTCGCGCTGATCATGCTGGTTTTCGGTGGTTTGACGATGTGGGGGGAGCTGGGGAAGGTGTTTTAGTCCGGCTCGTTTTCAATTGTATTTTGCGCTTTTTCACCCATGATATCCGCTTCCTGTTCGAGACCGAATGGCAACCATTAAGATTGCCAACGCATTGGGTGAACTCAATCGCCAGGTCGTTTTTGTAGGAGGTGCTATGGTGAGCCTTTATATAGATGACCCGGCTGCCGAGGATATAAGACCAACAAAAGATATTGACCTGACTTTTCAAATCACCCCAACCGCACCAAATCCCTTAATTCCCTCTCCGTCAAATCACCGACCCATTTTTCACCGCTTGTTACAGCCAGGTTAGCCAGTTCTTTTTTCGATTGCAGCATCGTATTGATTTTCTCTTCAAACGTGCCC
>Ga0163153_10006454_pt1 | contig 13189 bp, 16 predicted proteins | sample OliLakLV19MP6IB1_FD_148629 | JGI IMG/M metagenome (GOLD analysis project Ga0163153, IMG submission 148629) | Freshwater microbial mat bacterial communities from Lake Vanda, McMurdo Dry Valleys, Antarctica - Oligotrophic Lake LV.19.MP6.IB-1 | ecosystem: Environmental > Aquatic > Freshwater >... | reverse complement strand
AGCCGTTGGCCCGCTTCTTCGAACACTATCACCGTTACCCAAGCCAAGCCCTTCACCTCATCCTTCAGGCGCGTCCCGTTCTATGAGCCTGCCAGCCAAACGCCCTGGGTGGAAGTGACGGTCCCGTTTCAGTTCGCTCCTATAATGTTGTCCGTGGAACGAGCATTCCGCCCCTGGGTGTCCGGGTCGCTCCGCGAGGTGAAACCGAAGATTGGGATTAGGACCGGAAGAAACTTGCCTCCACCTTCATTCACAGCCCCATCCGCACGCATTTCATCTACGACTTTCTTCGGGTGCCCCCGCCGTTGTCCGACGGTCCGGTTCAAGATGGTGGAATGAAGAATCGATTGAACGACGTGGTGGGCAATGAAGACCTGATTGTTATCGCCGTCTTTGGTGATGCGCGCTTGGTGCGAATCGGCAGAAGAGTCCACCTCGAAGGCGGTTCGATGGCAGACCGGATGGAAGCTCTGGACTGGGCCTTGGCGAATCTCCAGGAGCCCGTGTTGGCCTCCCGCCAGAGCTGCCGCCGCAAATGAACTGCGACCGAACTAAAGTGCGATTCGCCGACGAAGAGCAACTACGGCTTAGAAGTGGCCGCGTTGGTGCGCCATTGATCCGTCACCGCCCACATGTTGATCGGCGACACCGCCTTGCCATAACGCAGGTAGCGCACGCCGCCATCCACGAACGCATAGTTGGACCCGCCGGAGGTGACGCTGCCGCCGCCTCGGGAATGCCGTCCTTCCTCGAGCTTGCTCGTGTCGTCACCGGCATCGATCAGAAGGTCCATGTGCTTGTGCGTGTTCTCGGAAAGCTTCTCGCCAAACGTGATCGTGTCCGAAGGCGCGCGCACGGCGGATTCCGGCATGCCCTGATCCCAGTTGTGAGCGATGAACTTTTCAAAGTCACCCGCTGGCAGCGTGCTTTGAAAATAATCGTTCCAGCCATTGATCACGTAGCTGCGAGGAGCGCTGTCAGGAGCGGAGCCAGGCGGCGGGGCTTGCTGGCCATCGGTCGGGCAGACGAGCAGTCGGAGATCCTGGTAGTAAGGCTGGAGGCGGGTCATCCAGTAGGGCGACTGCCGGGGGGTGTAACGGCCATCGTTGTCATCGGCATGCATGCTGAGGCCGAGGTCGAGCTGCCGGAGTCCGTTGGCGCAGGCGATGCGGCGGGCCACTTCCTTGCTGTTGGAGAGCGCAGGAAGCAGCATCCCCGCAAGAATCGCGATGATGGCGATGACCACGAGCAGTTCAATGAGCGTGAACGCGCCCCAAGCCTGCCGGCTGCATTTCGGCTGAGCCGCAGTCATCGTCATCTTCATCGTCTTCAGTTTCATATACGTCTTCATCGGTCCCAGGCTTGTCACCATGAGCAGTTCATTTCAGCGTGCGCGCCGCGTTTCAGCGGCGCCCAATTTGCGCTGCATGGAGACCCGATCTGGCGGCGGTTCATTCAGACTGGGATTCAGCGAACGCTGCGCTGCGCGGGTTTGCACAGGCTCATCTGAGGTGTTTGGCCTTGCCAGTTCGGCGTGGCAGCGGAATAAAGAGGCGTCCCAAGAATGGCAGGAGCACAAATGATTTTGAACCTTGTGAACGGGCGGGAAAATGTCGGCTCAGGTCGTTGTCCACACGGACTTCGCGCGCTGTGCGCCGGGCTGTTCCTCTCCATGTTCGCAGGAACTCTCAGCGCGGCAGACAACGTCCTCACCGAATCCGAAGCGCGCAATGGCTGGCTGCTGCTGTTCGATGGCGCGACTTCCAACGGCTGGATGGCGAGCGATGGCAAACCGAGCCGCACGGCGGTGGAGCAGCAGAGCCTTCAGCCGCACAAGAGCGGGCACTACATGCTGGTCCATACGCAGCAGTGGTCGAACTTCGTGCTCAAGCTGGACTTCAAGATCAGCCCCCGCTGCAACAGCGGCGTGTTCGTGCGGACGGCATCGCTCGCCTCCCGGCCCGGCAAGGACATCGGGTTTAACGGAATCGAAGTCGCGATTGATGACACGAAGAACGCGGGCTTTCACGACACGGGCGCGCTCTACGATCTGATGAAGCCGGCCAGGAATTCGATGAAGCCGGCCGGCGAATGGAACCAGATGGAGATCGCGTGCATCGGGTCGCGCATCGAGGTCGTGCTCAATGGCGGCCCGGTGACCCGCGCCGACCTGGAGCTTTTCACGGACCCGAACAAGCGGCCGGACGGGACCGCGCACAAGTTCGACACCGCGTTCAAGAATCATCCGCAGCGCGGCTACATCGGCCTCCAGGACCACGGCAGCCCGTGCTGGTTTAAGAACATCAAACTGAAACCACTTCCCTGACGGACATGAGCGAAAAGAAACTGGCCGGCAAGACGGCGGCCATCACCGGCGCAAGCAAAGGACTGGGCAAGGCGATGGCAGTCGCGCTCGCGGAAGCCGGGGCGAAGGTGGCGTTGATCGCACGATGCCGCGAGCACCTGGACGCGGTGGCCGAAGAAATCCAGCGGCAGGGCGGAGAGGCGCATGTCTTCGTCGCGGATGTGACGGACGAGGAGCAGGTCAAGCGGCTGGCGGACGACGTGGCCCGCACGGTGGGCACGACGCAGATATTGATCAACAATGCGGGCATCAACATCCGCAAGCCGGTGACCGACTTCACGCTGATGGAATGGCGCGCGGTGCTGGACACGAATCTCACGGGCGTCTTCCTCCTCTGCCGCGCGTTCGTGCCGCAGATGAAGGGCTGCGGCTACGGGCGCATCATCAACATGACGTCCATCATGAGCCATGTGGCGCTGCCGATGCGCACCGCGTACTGCGCGAGCAAGGCCGGCCTGCTCGGCTTCACCAAGGCGCTCGCGCTCGAACTGGCACCGGAAAAAATCACGGTCAACGGAATCAGCCCCGGACCTTTTGCCACGGAGATGAACACGCCGATCATCCAGAACCCCGAGGCCAACGCGCAGTTCATCGCGAAGATTCCTGCGGGACGCTGGGGTCACGTCGATGAGATCGGCAGGCTCGCGCTCTATCTCTGTTCAGAAGACGCCGGGTTCATCACCGGCACGGATGTCCTGATCGATGGCGGTTGGACGGCGCAGTAAACGATTTGGTTTTCACAAACACGCATGAACAGCCTCTTGGCGGAATTCATCGGCACGACGCTGCTAATCGTTCTCGGCGACGGCGTGGTCGCGAACGTCGTGCTCAACAAATCGAAGGGAAACAATTCAGGCTGGATGGTCATCGCCACCGGCTGGGGACTGGCGGTCGCGTTGTCCGTCTATTGCGTCGGAGGATTCAGCGGCGGCCACTTGAACCCCGCCGTCACCATCGCGATGGCGACGATTGGCAAGTTCCCGTGGAACGACGTCGCCGGCTACATTGCGGCGCAGATGGGCGGAGCGTTTACGGGAGCCACGATTGTCTGGCTGGCCTACCTGCCACATTGGAAGGCGACGGCGGACGCGGGCTCAAAGCTCGGCGTCTTCTGCACCGCACCAGCCATCCGTCATCCGCTCTCAAACTTGATCCCCGAGATTATCGGGACGTTCGTTCTCGTGCTTGGCGGGCTGTCGATTCTGACTCCGAAGAACCTTAGTCCTGACCACGGCCTGAACACCGGACTCGGCCCGCTGCTCGTCGGGCTGCTGGTCCTGGGCATCGGCGTGTCGCTCGGCGGACCCACGGGATATGCCATCAATCCGGCGCGCGATCTGGGTCCGAGACTTGCCCATGCGGTGCTGCCGATTTCCGGCAAGGGCGGTTCCGACTGGGGCTACGCGTGGGTTCCCATCGTGGGCCCAATAATCGGCGGCGTGCTCGCGGCGTTGTTCTATCGCGCGTGCTGGCCGGCTTGAGATGAGAGAACGCATTCTGATCACCGGGCCGGGCGGACGGGTGGGGAAGGAAATCGTCCCGCTGCTGCGCGAACAGTTCGCACTGCGCCTGCTCGATGCCGCGCCGCTGAAATCAATTCCCCTGACCGGCGATGATGAGTTTGTGCAGGCGGACATCCAGGATCTCGAGGCCATCCGCCGCGCCTGCGACGGAGTGACGGCGATGGTTCATCTCGCGGCGATTTCCGACGAGGACGATTTCCACACGCGGTTGCTTCCCGTGAATCTCGAAGGCGTTTACAACGCGTTCGAGGCGGCGCGGCAGGCGGGCTTGAAGAAGGTGGTGTTCACCAGCACCGGGCAGACGGTGCTGAACTATCCGCCAGGCGAATGGGTGACGCCGGACATGCCCGCGCGGCCGTGGACGGTTTACGCCTGCACGAAGCTCTTCGGCGAAGCTCTGGCGCGGCATTACTCGGACAAGCATGGGATGTCGATGATCGTGATCCGGCTCTGCTGGTTTCAGGCGTATGACAGCGAGCCGCTGCATCAGCCGGGCAACCTTCAGCGCGAATGGTGCAGCCCGCGCGATTTCGTCCAGCTCCTCGTGAAGTCGCTGCGCACCGACCTTCCGTTCGGCGTCTTCTTCGGCGTGTCGAACAACACCGGACGCTACTGGGACATCAGCAACGCCCAGACGCTGCTTGGCTACGAGCCGGTGGATGACGCCGCGACCTTTGTGCGCCCGCAGCAATAGCTTGAGCAGAGTGCGGAGGTGGAATTAACTTTCGAGAATGATGTCCATGTTGCTGTTGAAAGCTGTCGCAGGCACGGGCTTTGGCCTGCTGATTCTGGCGCTGTGCTGATGCTGACTCCGGCACGGACATGAAGCCCTTCCGTTATTGGCGCGACCCGCTCTTCCTCGGATGCTGCGCACTCTACGCAGTGAACCGCTGGGTTGTGAAGCCGCACTTCCAAGGCGCGTTCTTCCATTCGTGGCTAAACGATGCGCTGCTCATTCCCTGTGCGCTGCCGCTGCTGCTCTGGGTTCATGCCCGGCTCGGCTGGCGGAATGCGACCGCCTGGCCAAGTGCGCGGGAAATCATCACGCATCTCGTCGGCTGGTCCGTGCTGTTTGAAGTCATCGGTCCGCACTTTGTCCATCATGCCACTGGAGACGCTCTCGATGTGGTGGCTTACACGGCGGGCGCGGCTATGGCGCATCTGTGGTGGCATCGGGAACGGCTCTGGCAACCGGCATCGGCAGCCGTCTCCCATGAGCTTTGATCGGCTGGCTCCGCACTATCGCTGGATGGAGCGGCTGCTCGCGGGTGAAAAACTCCAACGCTGCCGCACCGCGTTCCTTCACACCGTTCCCAGACCGCAGCGCGTGCTGATGCTGGGCGAAGGCAATGGCCGGTGCCTGGTGGAACTGCTGCGCACGCATCCCGAAGCTCACTGCACCTGCGTGGACGCGAGCCAGCGGATGCTGGAACGCGCACGGGCGAGAGTGCAGGAACAAGACCTGCACGGGGAACGCATCGACTTCGTTCACGCGGACGCGACCCATTGGCAGGCGCCGCCGGGGAAGTTTGATTTGTTGGTGACGCATTTCTTCCTCGATTGCTTTCGCGCGGATCAGCCCGCGGAGCTGGTTCCGCGTCTAGCCGCCACGGCTGCGCCGGATGCGCGCTGGCTGCTCGCAGACTTTCAGGAACCGGCGGCCGGCATCGCCAAATGGCGCGCGCGCGGCATCCTGCAGGCGATGTATTTCTTCTTTCAACAGGCGACCCGTCTGCCCGCCTCGCGATTGACGCCGCCGGATGCCTTTCTGCAGCAGAGCGGTTTCATCCTGCGCGAACGAAGTCTGTCCGAGTGGGGATTGCTCCACAGCGACCTGTGGCAGCGGGCGTGATGTCCGTCCAGTTCAGCCTTCGATCTTGCGAACGCGCGCGAGGTGCCGGCCGCCTTCAAACACCGTCGTCAGCCAAATCTCCACGATGCGCAGGGCGAGTTCGCGGGAGATCATGCGCTGGCCGAGGGAGAGCACGTTGGCATCGTTGTGCTGGCGGTTGAGGCGGGCGGATTCTTCACTCCAGCACAGCCCGCAGCGCACGCCACGAACCTTGTTCGCCACGATGGCCTCGCCGTTGCCGGAGCCGCCGAGCACGATGCCGCGCTCGCATTCACCACGCGCGACCGCTTCCGCCGCCGGCCGGATGTAGTCGGGATAATCCACCGAGGCATTGCTGGACGTGCCGAAGTCCTTCACCTCATGGCCGCGCATCGCCAGCCATTCGCGAATGGCTTCCTTGTATTCAAATCCGGCATGATCGGAGGCGAGTGCAATCTTCATAGGCGGGAGCATTGCCGTAAATCCGGCACAGACGACGTGAAGCTCACTTCCTCCCTCGCGGAGATTTCATCGAGAGGATGCTGGTGCCGTGAGTAATCCAGCCGCTGCCGCCAATGATGACGCGGCGGACGGGCACGCCGGTTTCGGGATCCTTTGTGAACGCAGGATCGCTCATCTTCTGCATGACTTCAAAGCGGCGCGGCTTCTGTTTCGCGTTCTGTGGAATCGTTTCGTAAACGTAGGTGGCCATAAGAGGTACAGGCTGGAGTTGCGGCTTAGAGCTTCGGACGTTCCTTGTGCCACGCCGTCGATTGCTCATAGGCATGGGCGGCGCGAAGCAGGGTTTCTTCGCCGAAAGGTTTGCCGAGCAGTTGCAGGCCGATGGGCAGCTTCGGATTCGTCGAGAAGCCGCACGGCAAACTGACGCCGGGAATGCCCGCGAGATTGCACGAGATGGTGAAGATGTCGGAGAGATACATCTGCATCGGGTCGTCCGACTTCTCGCCCGCCTTGAACGCCGGCGTCGGCGTGGTGGGCGTGACCACGAGGTCCACCTTCTCGAACGCCTTCAGGAAATCGTGGCGGATGAGCGTGCGGACCTTCTGCGCGCGCAGGTAATAGGCGTCGTAGTAACCGCTGCTCAGCACGTAGGTGCCGAGGATGATGCGGCGCTTCACTTCCGGACCGAAGCCCGCGCCGCGCGTCTTGCTGTACAGATCAATCGGGGCCGCGCCATCCACGCGCAGGCCGTAACGAATGCCGTCGAAACGCGCGAGGTTCGCAGAGGCTTCCGCCGTCGCGATGATGTAGTAAACGGCGACGGCGTAGTCGGTGTGCGGCAGCGAAATCTCGACGATCTCCGCGCCGAGCTTCTCCAACTGCTTCACGGCGGCGTTGACCGCGCCAGTCACTTCCGGGTCGAGGCCGCCGATGAAGTATTCCTTCGGCAGACCGATCTTGAGCCCCTTGATGTTGCCGGTCAGCGCGGCGGCGTAGTCGGGCACCGGTTCGGGAACGCTGGTGGAATCGCGTTCATCGCGTCCACTGATCACGCCGAGAATTGTGGAGGCGTCGCGAATGTCTTTCGTAAACGGACCGATCTGATCAAGCGACGACGCGAAGGCCACGAGTCCGTAACGGGAGACGCGGCCGTACGTCGGCTTGAGCCCGACACAGCCGCAGAGCGCGGCGGGCTGGCGGATGGAGCCGCCGGTGTCGCTGCCGAGCGTGGCGAGACATTCATCGGCCGCGACCGCAGCGGCGGAACCGCCGGAGGAACCGCCGGGAATGCGCGTGGTGTCCCAGGGATTGCGCGTGGTGAAATAGGAGGAATTCTCGGTCGAGCTGCCCATCGCGAACTCGTCCATGTTCAATCGCCCAAAGACAATTGCGCCCGCAGCCTTGAGCTTCTCAACCACGGTCGCGTCGTACGGCGAGTTGAACTTTGCGAGAATCTTCGAGGCGCAGCCCAGCGGCTGATTCTTCACGGCGAGCACGTCCTTCAACGCAATCGGAACGCCGAGCAGCGGCTGCTGTGCGTGGGTGGAACCGGCGGCGAGGGCTTTGTCTGCGGCATCGGCCTGCGCGAGCGCGTCAAGCGCGTCGTAACTGAGAAAGGCGCGGATGTTTCCGTCCACGCGCTGGACTTGATCAAGGCAGGCCTGCGTGACTTCGCGCGCGGAGGTTTCGTGCCTGGCGAGCCGGGCAGAGAGTTCGGAAATGGTAAGGCTGTTGAGCATGGGAAAATGTCAGTGAAGGGGCGCAGCGGCGAGACGTTGGAGCTACTCAACAATCTTGGGCACCACGAAGAGACCGTTGGATTTCAGGGGCGCGTTGCGAAGCGCGTCTTCGTTCGGCAGCGAGGGGCGGACGACATCCGGGCGCGTGACGTTGACGAGCGGGACGGCGTGCGCGGTGGGTTCGACCTGGCTGACATCGACTTCCTTGAGCTTCTCAATGTACCCGAGCACCTGGCCGAGCTGCGCGCCGAACTTCTGTTCCTCCTCCGGCGTAAGGCTGAGCCGGGCGAGGTGCGCCACGTACTTCACGTTAAAATCTGACATGCTGAGGAGAGTAGAAAGCAGGCCGCCAAAGTGCAAAGCGGAAAACAGGGTCACCCCGATCATCATCGCGGTCCGCTGTCCAAATGCGCCCTCTTTACTCGCGCAGACGGGTTTTCTTTTGACTTTGCCTGACGGAAGGTTTGCCATCGGCTTCAATCATCCGCTTCCGCTGTTATGAGTTCTAAACGCTACAACGTCGGCATCATCGGCTACGGCTGGGTCGCCAACGCCCACATCGCCGCCATCAACGCCATTCCTCACGCACGCGTCACGGCCGTGTGTTCCTCGCGGCCTTTGGATGCCGCCCAGATCAGCGCGCAGCACGGCGGACCCATGAAGTGCTTCGCCAGCGTGGATGAAATGCTCAAGGATCCGGACATCCATGTCGTGTCGATTTGCAGCTACCCGCAGGACCACGCGAAGCACGCCATCGCCGCCGCGGAGGCCGGCAAGCATCTGATCATCGAGAAGCCGCTGGCATTGAACTGGGAGGATTGCCTCGCCGTCCAGCAGGCAGTTCAGGATGCGGGCGTGAAGGTGTGCGTCTGCTTCGAGTGCCGGTTCTCCAGCCAGTTCCTCACGATCAAGTCGGTCATTGATCGCGGTCTGCTCGGCAAGATTCATTACGGCGAAGTCGATTACTATCACGGCATCGGGCCGTGGTATGGACAGTTCCGCTGGAACACGCGCAAGGACGCCGGCGGCAGCAGCCTGCTTTCGGCCGGCTGCCACGCGCTGGACGCGCTGCTGCTCTGCATGGGCTCGGAAGTGGAGACCGTAAGCTCTTACTCGACGCATTCGGCGAACCGCGATTTCGCGAAGTACGAATACCCGACGGCGAGCGTCACCATCCTGAAGTTCAAGGACGGACGCGTGGGCAAGGTGGCGTCCGTCATCGACTGTCTTCAGCCGTATTACTTCCACGTTCATCTGGTCGGGAGCGAAGGCAGCCTGCTCGACAACAAGTTTCACTCGACGCAGCTCGGCGGCTTGAACAAAAACAAATGGAGCGAGCTGTCCCTGAAGATGCTCGATTCTGGCGATGTCTCGGACCACCCGTATCAGACGCAGTTCGAGGCATTCTTCACCGCGCTGAACGCCGGCCAGGACATGCCGCTGACCAGTCTCGCCCATGCGCTGCGCACCCACGAAGTCATCTTCGCCGCAGATCATTCGGCGGACCGCCACGCGCACAAGAAGCATTGATCGAATGACCAACGACCAATGTTCAATGACGCAATGATGAGAAGCGCGGATCGTGGAGTCTTGGTCATTGGTCATTGAACCTTCCTCATGCTTTCCGCCATCGCCATCGCCGCGCACCCGGATGACATCGAGTTCTGCATGGCGGGCACACTGCTCCTGCTGAAGCACGCGGGCTGGAAGATTCATTGCCTCAATCTTTCCAGCGGCAACCTCGGCAGCGTGGAGTTCAGCGCTGCGAAGACGCGCTCGGTCCGACGCATCGAAGCGAAGCGTGCGGCGAAGGTTCTCGGAGCGCACTGGCATCCGCCGATGTGCGATGACCTGGAGATTCTCTACGAAGTGAAAACGTTGCGCCGTCTCGCAGCGGTGATTCGCGAGGTGAAGCCGGCGGTCGTGCTCACGCATTCTCCGCAGGACTACATGGAGGACCATACGAACACGAGCCGGCTGACGGTGACGGCGGCGTTCTCGCGCGGGATGCCAAACTTCAGGACCACGCCGCCGCGCGCTTCGATCCCCGGCGACGTCACGGTCTATCACGCGATGCCACACGGGCTGCGCGACGGCTTGCGGCGGCTGATTGGCCCCGGCGCGTTCGTGAACACGACTGGCGTCCACGCCATCAAGCGCGAAGCGCTCGCCGCGCACGTCAGCCAGAAGGCGTGGCTCGACGAGAGCCAGGGCATGGATTCGTATCTGATCGCGATGGACGAGATGTCGAAGGTGGTCGGGAAAATGTCCCGGCGCTTCAAACACGCGGAAGGCTGGCGGCGTCATCTGCCTCTCGGCCTGAGCGCCACGGACCGCGACCCGCTGGCCGAAGTGTTGCGTAAGAACTACCGAGTGAACGCCGCCTGCTAACGAAACCTGACCACTGACCCCCGACTCACCCAACCCATGCCTCGCAAACTCAGCTCCATCTCGCCGGACTGGTGGGACTACACCACGCTCGACAACGACATCATCCAAGCCGCTGCGCGCCTGACGCCGGAGCGGATGCTCAAGGTGTCGCGGCCCGGATTTAAAGTGGTCTTCTACGACACGCTCGAAGATTTCTATCTCGCCGAAGCGCTCGAATACATCACTGCCTGGAAGCAATCGACGGAGGATAATCCGGTCGGCATCTGCGGTCCGATTGGGCCGACGGAGCAGCTTCCACTGGTAGCGCGCCTGGTGAATGAGCTGGGGCTCAGCCTGCGTTCGGCGCACTTCTGGGGCATGGACGAGTGGTTTGATGTGGCGACTGGCCGCGAAGTTCCGGCGTCGCATCCGCTGTCGTTCGAGCGCGCGGATCGCGAGATGTGCTTCAACCGCATCCGCCGCGAGCTGCGGATGCCGGATGCGAACCTGCATTTCCCAAAGGCCGATACGCGCGCGTATCGCGAGAGCTGGAACGGCGTGCGCTGCGCCGTGATGCAGGGGGGGCAGGGCGATGTGAAGCACTGGGCGTTCAACGATCCGCTGCCGCGACGCGGGAAGTTCAAGAACTCGCCGCCGACCGCCGCCGAGTATCGCAAGCTGGCGACGCGCGTCGTGGAGCTGCATCCGCTCACCATCGCGCAGAATGCCCGCACGTCGGGCGGCGGAAACATCTCGATGGTTCCGACCAAGGCGATCAGCGTCGGCCCGGTGGAGACGTGGAAGGCGGAGAAGGTTTCGATCTGGCACGCGGGCATGCACGACAATCCGTTCGGCCAGCGGCTCACGACGTGGATGATTGCGAATCGGATCGCGGACGCCGCCGTCCCGATGTCGCTGCTCGCCGAGCATCCGAACGTGCAGTTCAACTTCTATCGCGGCGGCATCGGCACCTGCGACGTGGAGATGCACTGAAGGGGAAAGTCCGTTGTCAGCAGTCAGTGTCCCACGTCTTACACTTGGTGTTCAGCGTGAGACAGCCCGCCAGCGAATGCTGCTCGATGAACGACTTTGCCAACTGACTACTGACACTTCCACTCGGTCGCGGCCTTCGCCGCGAGACGCTCCAGCCAGACGGCGGGCTCGCGCATCGCGGAACCCTTGTCCGTGAAGCCAGGAGTCAGCGCGTAGGTCGCGGCGAACTTGGCCTTCGCCTTCTCCGGTTCCGGCACCACTCCAGCGAGAGCGATGCACGGCACGGCTTGCCGCTGACAGACGTTCGCGATCTCACCGACGCCTTTGCCCATGAGCGTCTGTTCATCGAGAGCGCCTTCGCCGGTGAGCACGAGCTGGGAATTCTTCACGCGATCCGAGAGACGGGCGTGGCGTTCAAAGATGCCGATGCCCGGCTCCATCTTCGCACCGAGGAAACTCATCAGGCCGTAGCCAAGTCCGCCGGCCGCGCCTGCGCCGGGAGTGAGCGCGTGGGAGATTTTTAACTCCGTCTCCATCACGGAAGCGAGCCGCGCCAGGCAACGTTCCGGCAGATCAAATTCGGTGATCCCCTTCTGAGGTCCATAGACGCGGGTGCAGCCGGACGGCCCGAGCAGCGGGTTCTGCACATCGACGGCGACCGTGAGTTCCTCGAAGAGCCTGGCCTCGGGCGGCGGGCGGATGATGGAGAGATGGTGAAGCTCCGTCCACCGGACGACAGGCTCCTCATGCGTGTTGAAGAACTGCCAGCCCAGCGCGCGCGCCATCCCGAATCCGCCGTCGTTGGTCGCGCTCCCGCCGATGCCCACGATGCAGCGCCGGGCCCCGCGCTTCTCGGCTTCGCGCAACACCGCGCCCAGCCCGTAGGTATCCAGCTCGAACGGGTGATATTTCCCACGCGGCAGCATGGCCAGCCCGATGATGCGCGCGGACTCGATGATCGCGGTGCGCGAGTCTTCATGCCACCACCAGGAGGCGTTGAGCGGACGGCGGACGGCGTCCACGGTCTCGATCTGCTGAAGCTGCGCTCCCGTCAGTTCGCTGATGATTTCGCCGAAGCCATCGCCGCCGTCGCTCATGGGAAGGAGGGCAAGCTGGTCTTGAGGACGCACCGACTTCCAGCCGCAGGCGATGGCCTCGGCGGCTTGATGCGCAGTCAGAGTTCCCTTGAACTTGTCGGGAGCGATCAGGACATTCAATGGCATGCCGCAGTTAAAGCCGTGGGGCATTCGGACGGCAACTTGAAATTCGAGGAGCACCAGCGACGGGGCGCGACCGGTCCCCGGTCGCAGCGGGTGGAAAGCCTGAAGGGCGTTGGAAACTTCGAGCGACGGCTCTATGGCGCCCCGCTGCGATCCGGGGACGGCTCGCGGTCCGCCTCCGAAGCGGCAGGGGTTGTTCCGGCCCTGATGCAGCCGTGAAGCTGATTGGGGCTTCAAAAGAATCGAGGCCGGGGCTTGACGCTTCGGGTGCCGTGCTCAAACTTGGCCTCACCATGTCTAAACCTACGATTATTGCTTACCTGAAACCGTCCTGCGGCTGGAGCCAGGGCGTGCGCGCCATCATGCGCAAGTATGACCTGCCGTTTGAAGACCGCGACATCATCAATGATGCCGCGCACCGCCAGGAGATGATTGAGAAGAGCGGCCAGATGCTGAGCCCGTGTGTCGAAGTGAACGGACGCATGCTGCCCGACATCAGCGGCGAAGAAGTCGAAGCCTATCTGCTGGCGAACAACCTGGTCGCCAACAACGACCGGACGCCCGATGCGCCGACGAACCAGCCCTGTGCGCATGAGATGCCGCAGGCGGCTCCGATGCAGTTCCGCCGGTAACGATCCCCGCAGAAGTTTCCTACAGAACAGCCGCGAACGAATTCGTTCGCGGCT
>Ga0163153_10006452_pt1 | contig 13189 bp, 12 predicted proteins | sample OliLakLV19MP6IB1_FD_148629 | JGI IMG/M metagenome (GOLD analysis project Ga0163153, IMG submission 148629) | Freshwater microbial mat bacterial communities from Lake Vanda, McMurdo Dry Valleys, Antarctica - Oligotrophic Lake LV.19.MP6.IB-1 | ecosystem: Environmental > Aquatic > Freshwater >... | reverse complement strand
CGGCAGACAATCGTTTTTCTGCCAACTCAAAAGAAAGTCGCGTTCGGGTTGAGTTTTCGAAGAAAATATTGGCGATTGTAATGTCGCGAAGCGAGGGAACTTTCTTGATAGGACGGTTGATAACTTCCTTAAAATTGTCAGCTGTTTCAAAAATTAATTCAATGTCCTTTGTGGTGATGTTTTTGATACCCAATAAATGACGTTGACTAAGTTTTGACATGTGTTTAATCCTGATTATTGATTAACCAAATTCTATTTTGTTTATATCCCTGCGCTTCGAGTTCTACAAGCACCCGTTGCGATTCAATCGTGTTTACATATTTACCCACATAATCGGCAGCAATGGGCAAGTCTCTGGTATGCGTGCGATCGACTAAGACAAGCAATTCTACTTTTTCGGGTCTGCCAAAGGCGATCATGGCATCGAGTGCTGCCCGCACAGTGCGCCCTGTAAAGAGTACATCGTCAATTAGGATAACCATCTTTCCTTCAATAACGAAAGAAACCCGGGTTTCACTTGCTTTTGCAGGCGTATCCCTTCTTCTAAAATCATCACGATAAAATGTGGCATCTAAAAAACCCAAGGGGATTTCTTTTTTTATTAGCTCCTTAAGTTTTTTCTGAATTTGTTCGGCTAAAAAAATACCTCGGGGCTGCATTCCCAGAATAACACTGTTTTCGAAAGAACCGTGGTTTTCGATCAGTTGTTCACAAAGGCGGCTGAGGGTGATATCAAGCAGGTCCGAATCAAGGATGAGTTTCTTCTGCATAAGCCTGCACGAAATTAACAAAAAGAATTGTTTCTATTGATATTTAAGTTTGTTGATAAAGAACACTTTTCGATAAAATCCATCGGCTTGCTGATTTCGTACACGTTGAATACCCGAAGCAAAAAAGTGACGTGGATACCAATAATCCAATTTGCTGGTTTGTGTATCCTTTTCTTTAATCACATCGGAGGCAAATTTGGATTTAACCGGATCAGTTGTTTTTCCCTCCAATACTTGATCATTTTTAATAATTTTAGTACGGATGAGGTTATTGTAAAGATATAGCAACGCAATGTGATTATCGGTTGGAGCGATTTTAACAAATTGTTGCAAGTCAAACGTTTTAACATCGTTTATCTCAAAGCTATTATCCCATTTTAATTTTCCATTTGCATCAAAGCCAATGACAATTGCGTGTGTATATTGATAACCATCAAAAATGCGATCGCCTCGCATTGTGGGATTTGAGTAATACGAATAGGCACCATACGAATTTCTACTGTAGTATGTGTAATTAGGATAGAAGGCCTCACCCAACATTATAAATTGATTTCCATAGGGCACAACCTCCTGCACTAGCAATCTATAATTGAAGCGAATTTTCTTTTCTTTAATTTTTCTTCTTTCGATTCGCTCTTTCACTCGCTTTTCACGGCCAGCCTTCATATAACTAAAGAAATTTTTCAGTTCGCTGAAGTTGTAGTAGTTGATAGTGTATTCACCAAATTGATTTATCTTGGCAACAAAAATACCGCGCGAATATTCGATGTTGCGGCTTCCGTAAACGCCCGCCACCACCTGTGCTTCGTCAGGCATTTTTACCGAGCGTCCAAAGATCAAATTCTTGTTTGCTTCGGGTTCTAAAACAGTTGTTTTTACAAGGTCACCTTCAGCACTGTAGTTCCGGATCCATAAACATTTTTTTCGTTCATAGTTTTTTGCGCTTACAATTACATCAATCGATCCATTTTCGTAGGGTTTGATTTGGTTAAGTTCTCCTTGTTCATTAAAAAATCCGGGTAAAATTTTTGAGCGCTCAGTTTGAAAACTAAAGAATAGAACCAAGGGGCGATAATTAAAATATCCACCCAGCATCATGGCATAGTCGGTAACGAAAAAATCGGTTGGGCTAAAGGGAATTAGATTTTTGATGGTATACAGCTTAAAATTTCCATTTTCTGCATTGGCAGCGATAACTTGAAAATCTCCAGATGTGTAATTACTGGATTTCAACAGAATAAAAATTACCTGATCTTGAACTTTAATATGGGCAACCTGAAGGGTCTTTTCCAGTGCAATATATCCGCGCCAGTTTTCTTGCAGTAGTGTATCAACCTTGATCAATTCTAGTTGATCTCCGTCTTTTTGTCCAAATACTCTGCGATAAACTAAAATTCCATCTTCTGCAAGCGATGTAACCTGATAGCTTTCATTTTCATCATTTTCGTTTAAAATAAGTTCATACCGGGCTTGTTGGTCAATTTGGCCAAAGCATGAGAGCGAAATGAGTAAAAGCAATATGGTGTTAACGCACTTCAATTTTATTGATATAAAAAACGTATCGATTAGGGTCATCTGATCTGGTTCGGTCTCGAATATTCTGATAGCCCCACAAATAGAAATTATTTTCATACCAAAACCGAATGGCGCTATTTTCTGTAGATTCATTTCGAATGCTTTCACTCGGATTAGTGAGCTCTGTTACCAGTGTATCAGTCTTTACCTCGTCATCGATTTTGCCACTCATAAAAATGGTCTCTTTTTCTTTCTTGAAGGCCAATGCAAAGCGGTTGTTGTGGAGCATAAAATCAGTTGCCTGCTCAAGGCCACTTACTTTTTTATCCTCCATTTTCAATCCATAATCTATAGTTCGTTTTCCGTTTGTATCAAAAATTATCAGTGACGAGTATAGCATTTTCGTCTCGCTTGTTTGAGGAGTATTATATTGGTAGGGGGACGAGTAGTATCGATTCATAAAAGGATTATTTCCGTAAGGAGAATAATTTCCAAAATAAGGTGAGCCAAAATTATTATTCCAATAGGGGTAGGAGTTTAAACTGGTAGAGGGCAAATAAACCTCTGTTAGCAACGAAAAGCCCTGTGGGTGTTCTTCCAACCGCATGGGAATTGCATACGTTTTAAAATCAGGAATCTGGCCTGATTTTAACGCCTGCTGCGATCGAAGTTTAATTTTAGCCACTCGCTTTTTGTTATTAAATTCAAGAAAATGATCAAACTGACCGAAGTCGTAATAATTAATTATCTGATCGGAAAATGGATCTACTAACGTAGTATAAATGCCCGATGCTTGTTTGGACACACCCTCCGTCCAGGTGCCAGTTACAAATAATTCGTCATGTATTAAAGTGCTTGTGATGCCAGAAAGAATTGTTCTTTTGGTATCAATGTCCATTACATCCTCCAATATTAACGCGCCACTTGCGTCATATGTTTTAAGAATCAATTTTCTTGATTGCTTGTTGTTGCGCATGGCCAGCAGTGTATTAAACGTGTTATTGGTATTTGTTCGTAGATCTAACAACTCAGCATCGGAAACAAAAAAACCAGGAACTAATTTTGTGATTTCACTCCCTAAGTCGTACAAAAGAATCGCAGGCTCATTCGATACATAACCTCCCAGGGCAATACTTTTTTCCAGCGCGATAAAATGAGTTACCCTAAAAGATAATTCTTGTTTGATCGTGTAGCGATTAATTTCGCGCGATTGTATCTGAATGGTTATGAGTGCAAGATCACTTGCTTCATGATCGCCTTCGCGATATAGTAGATAGACAAGATTATCCTTGTATTCATAGCCTACCAACCGCATCCGATTTTCAATATCTAACTCAACATTCCACAATTCTTTTAAGTCAGTATCCAATCGTATTATTTCCCACAGTTGCTTTCCTTCTTTGAATTTTTCTTTGTCATGAACAAGTAAAAGACCTTCTTCTTTCATGGAGATTAGAATAAACTCCTGATCGCTGCTCTTTTGTTCGCGCTCAAATCGAGATGTTTGTTTTACCTGTGCAGTTGTTTTCAGCGGATAACACATTGTGAAAACAAACGCTGACAATAGAAATAATAAATAATTACGCATATAGTTGCATCCAACACTCACTCACTCATGCCAATCACCCAATCAAACTCTTCTTTTTTAACAGGTTGAACAGATAGTCTTGAATTTTTAACCAATACCATGTTAGCTAATTTTTTATCTTTTTTTATAGCCGCTAACTCCACGGGCGATTTTAGTTTTTTTATAGGTTTAATATCTAGAGCAACCCAATCCTCATCTTTCGGGTCTGGATAGAATTCTTTGCTAATTTCGGCAATCCCTACAACGGCCTTATCGACCATACTGTGGTAGATAAAAGCCAAGTCGCCTTTTTTCATTGCTTTCAGGTGATTGCGTGCTTGATAGTTTCGCACTCCATCCCATGCGGCTTTTTTATCGCGCACCAGATCGGCCCAGGAAAATGTGCTGGGTTCTGTTTTCAGTAACCAATAGTTCATGGCGAGGTGAGTTTATTAGATTTGAGTTAAGCTGGTTGAAAGTAACTAAAATAGCGAATTGTATCGTATTTTTCGGATGTTTCAGTAAAGGAATTTTAAACGTGAAAGTTTTAATCATTCGTTTTTCATCTATTGGCGACATTGTGTTAACTACACCGATGATTCGCGCATTAAAGACTCAACTTTTGGATGCAGAAATTCATTATCTGACAAAAAGCAAATACAGAACCATTCTTGAAACAAATCCATATGTCGACAAACTATTTTTGTATGCAGATAATTTAAATACACTGATTGCTGAGCTGCGAAAAGAGAAATATGATTACATCATTGACCTGCATAACAACTTGCGCACACAAATCATCAAGCTTGCTTTGCCAGCAAAGGCTTTTAGTTTTGATAAGCTCAATATCAAAAAATGGTTGCTCGTAAATTTTAAGATTAATAAACTTCCCTCGCTACACATTGTTGACCGGTACTTGCAAACAGCCGAGCAGTTAGGTGTGAAGGCTGATGCTTTGGGATTAGATTATTTTATTCCTGAAAAAGATGAAGTGCCTATGGATTGGCTTCCGGAGACTCATCAGCAAGGGTATGTTGCTTATGCCATTGGTGCACAACACTACACTAAAAAATTGCCTGTTAGCAGAATGATTGAGTTGTGTGATAAAATAAATAAGCCGATTGTGCTGTTAGGCGCACCTGAGGATGCAGTTATTGGAGAAGAAGTTCAAAAGTTTTTTGAGCGGCCAACGGCAAGCGACTTTGAAATAGGATTAGTCGCACTTGGCAAAAAGACCGTGATCTATAATGCGTGTGGAAAGTTTAATCTTAATCAATCGGCAAGTTTGGTAAAGCAGGCTACGTATGTCTTTACACACGACACCGGATTGATGCACATAGCAGCAGCATTTAAGAAGGAAATTTTTTCGATTTGGGGGAATACGATTCCCGAGTTTGGCATGTATCCGTATCGTACAAAGTTTACCATACTTGAAAATAAAAAGATTGATTGCAGGCCTTGCTCAAAAATCGGGTATGATAAATGTCCAAAAGGTCACTTTAAATGCATGAAGGAGATTGTGTTTGATTTTTATTTGCCGTGATTAGCCACGCTTGATTTAAATCTATTAATGGCGGGTAGCCGTCTTATGGCACTAAAATAACCGGGGCGATAAACCCACATTCATATTCCAGCTTTGGCTGGATTTTGTCTTGTATCACACACTCTTAAAATTTGAATTTCGTCAGCGTTGATCCTATAGAAAATTTTATAGTTGCTGATAATTTTCGTGTACACTTCTCGATAGCTTGTTTGTGTTCCAATATGTGGAAAATTACTCTTAAAATTTGAATTTCGTCAGCGTTGATCCTATAGAAAATTTTATAGTTGCTGATAATTTTCGTGTACACTTCTCGATAGCTTGTTTGTGTTCCAATATGTGGAAAGTTATAGATTGTTTCAGCTAATTTCTCGAATAGATCCTCAAGTTTTTCAGAGTAAATATTTGATTGATTGCGTTTGAGCCAGTATCTGTAGATCTTACTTCTGTCAATTATGGCTCGGGTTGTCCACCTTACTTTTTTAGCCATTCTTTTACAAGTTGACTGGCTTCTGTGGTTGTATGCAGATTTCCTGATTCAGCGTCCTTAATTCCTTCATCAATCGCTAGTTTTTCATCACTAGTAAGTACATGGAGCTGTTCTATTTCATGCTCCAATTCAATTACCTGAAGGAGTTTGTCCAAAAGTTGTGGGTCACTAATGCTGTTAACTCTTTCTATTATTCTTTCTTTGGTATTCATAATAATTAAAGCTACATATTGGTTAACAATGTTTCAAGAAGTATGAGAAAGAATTTGTTTTCTAGGCGGAGTCTCGCTTCGGACTCCGTCATTAATTTGGAGTTTCATTAATTTTTTCTGATGCCAATTTAAAAGACGAAGACTCCGATAAGAATTAGAGGCACATACTATAAAAGGTCCTTTACTCGCGAAATTTCGCTTCAGACTCCGCTATTAATTTGGCGTTTCTTTTATAAAATTTTTCTGATCCTAATTTATAAAGCGAAGAATTGGCTGAGAATTAAAACTTCAAATGTATTATTGTCTTTGATTTTTTATTTGCCGTAGAGACATATACTATAAAAGACCTTCTACTAAAATATCTTCATCAATAGTTTTCCAATGGATACCCTCACCACCGCCAATTAAGCGCCAATCGTTTCGCTCCTTTTCAGTGGCGTCCCTTAATCTGGGAAACCAATCTATTGGAACAGCAATTTCCCTTCCATCATCCAAGCGCACTATCATTTGTAAATCCTTGAACCAAACCTCTGTTGCGATGTTTGATTTAGTTATGGTTGAAATATAAATTCCATTTTTTATTAAAGAGTTCTCAATTCTCAAGTACTAATTTACGAATCTCATTTATTTCGGATGCTTTAAATCGTTTTGATTTAACCAATTCAACTGGAAATAAATCAAATTTTGCTGTTCCCTAGTCTTTTTCAATATGAATGTGAACAGGCAAATGATCATTTGCATAAAAAAAACCGAAATCCATTTAGCCTTAAGACTGTTGGCATATCAATAAGCCCTAACTAATTTTCCTTCAAGGTAGTTTACAAACGATTTATTCACCACACGCATACCGCCCGGGGTAGGGTAGTTGCCAGTAAAATACCAATCGCCCGAGTGGCCGGGTATGGCTTTATGTAAATTGTCAACAGTTTGAAAGATTACATTTAAGTCAGCTTTCATATCTGCCGGCCGCACGATGTCTGTTATCTTTTCAGAGATTTCTTCATAGGTAAACTGCTCGTATAGCCGCTTTACATGATTGGTTGGTACCGAATCATTTTCTGCCTGGCGGCATAGCTCATACACTTCTCCTAATAAATTAATAAATAATCTTTGCCTTGTTCTTTTAATAATTGAATCACAGCGCGGAAGGCGACAAACTCGCCCATCTTACTCATGTCAATACCATAACAATCGGGGAATCGAATTTGGGGAGCGGAAGAAACTACAACGATTTTTTTTGGTTGCAAGCGATCCAACATTTTTAGAATACTTTTCTCTAATGTTGTGCCACGCACAATTGAATCGTCAATTACAACCAACGTATCTTTTCCCTTATTCACAACTTCGTAGGTAGTGTCGTAAACGTGCGCCACCAAATCATCGCGTTGGTTTTCATCGGTAATAAATGTTCTTAGTTTTACGTCTTTCGTTACTATTTTTTCTATACGAGGCCGGAACGAAAGAATATCTTCTAATGAATCGACTGAAGGCTTCGCATCAATGATGATATCTTTTTGTTTGCTGATCAGGTAATCTTCAATGCCAGACATCATTCCCATAAAAGCAGTCTCGGCAGTATTGGGTATATACGAGAAGATGGTATTTTTTAAATCGAAGTTGATAGCTTTTAAAACCTGCGGCACTAAAAGTTTTCCAAGTTGTTTACGTTCCTGGTAAATTTCAGGATCAGTACCGCGCGAAAAATAAACACGCTCGAAACTACACGAAGTTTTTTCAAGAGGTTTTAAAATCTCAGATTGTTCGTACGAACCATCTTTATTGATGACCAGCGCATGCCCGGGTTTTATCTCCTGAATTTGAGAATAGTTTACATTGAAGGCTGTTTTAATAGCGGGCTTTTCAGAAGCTACAACAACTACTTCATCATCGGCATAATAGTAGGCAGGGCGAATACCTGATGGATCGCGCACCACAAAAGCTGACCCTGATCCCGTAAGGCCAGCCATTGTATAACCACCATCAAAGTCCTTGCACGCGCGTCTCAACAAACGCGTAAGATCCAATTCATTTTCAATGATGTCTGATACTTCTTTGTTGGTGTACTTGTCCTTATATTTTTCAAAAATATTTTGAACTTCAAGGTCGAGAAAGTGGCCGATTTTTTCCATCACCGTAACGGTGTCGACCTTATCTTTTGGATGCTGACCCAATTCAACTAAAATGTTGAAGAGTTCTTCCACATTGGTCATGTTAAAATTTCCGGCCATTACCAAGTTTCGGCTCCGCCAGTTATTTTGGCGTAGGAAAGGATGCACATTTTCAATGCTATTAAGACCATGAGTTCCATAGCGCAGGTGGCCAAGCCACAACTCGCCACTAAAAGCAAGGTTTTCTTTTAGCCAATTCTCGTCTTTGAATTTTTCTTTCCCGGCTTTCTGAGCCTTGCTATATTTTTTTCCAATCTTTTTAAAGAGTGATGCTACGGGTTGAGCTTTTATCGAACGATAGCGACTAAAGAAACGATAGCCTGGCTTTTGATCAATTTTTATGTTTGCTATTCCGGCTCCATCCTGGCCGCGGTTGTGCTGTTTTTCCATTAGGATGTACATCTTATTCATGGCATAGGTGGGGCCATATTTATCGATGTAGAAGGAAAGTGGCTTGCGCAAACGAATGAGGGCTATACCGCATTCATGAAGGATGGAATCACTCATAGCTTCGAAAATTCAAGTTAGCCTTACTCAGCACTTGTTTGCCACAGGCACCATGCCGTTGAGTATCATTTAAAGTACAAAGGTAATCTGATTAATCCATCCCATCAACCCACTTGGCGCTAGGAATAGGTAGATTAACATGACAACCAATATTAGGTGTAAAAGATTGCCGGAATAAGAAGTTTTTAGTGGAGCGGCTTCCGTGGCCGGAACTTTCAAGAACAATAGGTACGGTATTTTTAAATAATAGAATAATGAAACCACTGTGTTTACCAGACCAACAATGAAAAGAATTATTAAAATTATTGATTGACTATCCTGATAGGCACTCCAGAGTGAAGTGAATAATAAAAGCTTTGCCGTAAATCCGGCTGTGGGTGGCAAACCCGTAAGCGCTATCAGACCAATTAGTAATGAAAATGCCAGTAAGAATGAGTTTCGCCCAAGACCTGAAAAATTATTTATGGACTCGATACTAATTGAATTTTCAAATTGTTTGAGTGTAGCAAAAACCAAAAAATTCATTAGCAAGAAAATAACTGAGTAAAACATTGAGAAGTGAATGCCTTCCATGCTTATAGTGGCTAACCCAATTAATAAAAAACCCGATTGGGCAATGGATGAATAAGCAAGCATCCGTTTAGGATTTGTTTGTACTAATGCCGAGAGATTACCAACAAGAATTGAAAGTAGCGAGATAACCGCTACAACTGTTCCCCATGTAATCATTGATTGACCAAAAAGATTTAGTGATAGAACTATTTTTATCAGGATGGCAAACCCTGCTAATTTGGGAACAACGGATAAAAAAGCAACTACAGCAGTTGGAGCAGATTCATAAACATCAGGTGCCCAAAGGTGAAAGGGAACTGCGCTGATTTTAAAAAGCAAACCAGCAATAATCAGAAATGAGGCTACTACTAAAAGCTCCGAGTGATTATCCATCAGCGCTTCAATAAACTGATTGGAAGAAAAGTCGAGCGTCCCGGATAAACCATAAATCAACGACATACCATAAATCATACACGCGGTGGCCACGGTGCCAAACAGAAAATACTTTAAACTCCCTTCTGCGCTTTTGCGATCAAAAGCAAACCCGGCCAACACATACGAGCTAAGTGAAATCAGTTCTAATGAAAGCAACACCATTACAAAGTTCATGCTCATGGCTAATAGGCACGAGCCTAATACGATGGCGAGAATCAGAATTGCATATTCAGGAGCAGCTCGTTCTTCTTTTCTAGGAGAGATAATGATTGTTAAAAAGCCGCCAGTAAAAAATAAAAGTTTAAAGAATGAAGAAAAATCATCGAGCCGCATCATGCCACCAAATAATGAATGGGGTTGTTGAGGCCAGTTTTGAATGGTAACAAAAAAAGCAAGTAGCAAGGCGATGAATGAAATTGCATGAAGAATTGCTTGCTTATTTTTTTTGAGGATCAATCCTAACACCAATACAATAACAAGCGCAGCAAGTAAAATTAATTCTGGCAACAAATGCCCAAGGCTACCAGAAATACTTGTGAGTTGATCCTTCAATTCCATAACCAAATTAATGAGTTAGAAGATTTTGAAACAAAACGTTAACAAAATCTCCCGCAAAGGGGTTAATAAAATTTAAGAGCAACTGCGGGAGTACCCCGAAAATTATTGCAGCTAAAGCAAGGGGAAGCAACATAGTGTATTCCCTGCTATTGAGATCTGTTAATTCTACTGTCGAATTTTTAAGTGAGAAGGGTCCGTAAAACATGCGTTGAATGGTCCATAAATAATAGGCTGCACTTAATAACAAACCTAACGTTGCTGTTATAGCCATCCAATGTGGCACTAGTCCGTTTATAGTTTGTGATTGAAACGCTCCCAAAAAGATCATCACTTCGCCCATAAAGCCGGCAAAACCAGGAAGACCCATAGAAGCAAAGAAGGCAATCAAGACAAAGGCCGTATAATTTTTCATCTTGCTTGACAAGCCAGAATAATTATTGATCAGACGATCATGTGTGCGATCATATAACACGCCTGCTATCACGAATAACATGGCTGAAATTATTCCATGACTAAACATCTGATAAACAGCGCCCGTAATTCCCGCTACTGTGCCAGAGGCAATGCCCAATAGAACAAACCCCATGTGCGACACAGAGGAGTAGGCGATCATGCGTTTTAAATCTTTTGCAGATAAAGCGTTAAGTGCTCCATAAATAATAGAGACTAAACCGATGAGCCCAACAAGCCAACTAAAGTGAATGGCAGCATCAGGAAATATTGGGTATGCAAATCTTAATAATCCATAACCACCAAATTTTAGGAGTAAGGCTGCGAGTATAACCGAGATGGGTGTAGGTGCTTCCACGTGTGCATCGGGTAACCAGGTGTGTAAAGGCACAGCTGGCAGTTTGATCATAAAACCAATCAGTAATAATAAAAATGCCCAAAGTCTGAATGAATAAGGGCCTAGTACATTTGTTGAATCCAAGGATAATAAAGAATTGGGAATCAGATTCTCCATGTTATACATCGACAAGACATTGAATGTATGAACAATTCGCTCGCCCGACTCGGGAGTTTGGAATGATAAGTAAAGTGCAACAATTACTATCAATATAAGAATTGAACCAAGAAGTGTGTATAGAAAAAATTTGATGGATGCATATTCTCGTTTTGCTCCACCCCAAATCCCGATAAGGAAATACATGGGCAGCAACATAAATTCGAAGAACACATAAAAGAGCAGGAAGTCTAAGGCACAAAAACTTCCGATTATGGCACCGTTAAGAATTAACAACAGAATAAAATATCCTTTCCTATTCTTTTCGATCGTCCACGATGAAATAATAGCAATCAGAAAGATTCCAACTGACAATGCCACCATTGATAAACTGAGTCCATCCAATGCAACAAAGTACTCAGCTTGCAATAACCCTATGCTTCCAAGATCAAGGGATATCCAAGGTAGCTTTTCAGCAAGTTGAAAGCCAGCAGTGTACTGATATTGAAATAAAATTTGAATGAGAATGATGATCTGAGCAATGCTTACTCCCAAAGAAATTATCCGAAAGGTGTTTACAAACCTTGACGGAATGAAAAGCGCGAGCAGCCCGACTAAGATTGGAGTGAAAATTAAAAGGGAGAGCAGATGCATCAGTATAAAATCCAGAATATAAAAATAGTGAGTCCAGCCATAGCCCACAGCAAGTATGACTGAATTTTTCCGTTTGCCAAAGATCTTGTTATAGATCCTATTCCTTTGGACGAATGCGCCATGCCATTGACCAATCCATCTACTAAATTCCGGTCGGTCCAGCCGATCATGTGAGCCAAAGTAACTTGAAGATAGGTAATGGTATGAATAACTTTATCGATTCCACGGTCGATTGTTTTTGTAAACAATGAGATTTGGATAGTGAGTTGACTTAACCAATCTGAAGCTGTGTCAAGAAAGTAATGTGGAGTGAGATATTTTTGCTCGTGGGTGAGTTTTTGATTTCTGTAAAAATAGTATGCAACTGTAAGAGCTAGCAAAATAACCACAGTTGATAGAAGTAGAATAATAATACTGGTGTTTAGTGAAGAACGCACCAAAGCACTTATTGCAGAGGAAAAATGAAAAGGGTTAAGTGAAGTTATCATGGCAAAAGAACCGATGGCCAAAACGATTAACGGAAAACGCATAATAACCGGAACTTCTTTAATAGGATGCTCTCGCTTCGGTTTAGCGAAAAAGATAAACCATACTAATCGAAGCGCATAGATTGGGGTAAGCGCTGTGACAACCCAGGCACTTCCCACAATAATCCACCTGAACGAAAATTCGGAACCCGCCCAGGTTGTCATCTGTGTTAGGATTAATTCTTTGGAAACAAAACCTGATGTAAAGGGAAGTCCGGAAAGTGCGGCAGCAAAAATTGCAAATGATATAAATGTGACAGGAAGTTTTTTCCTCAAGCCTCCCAGATTGCGGATGTCCTGCACATCAAGCTCATTGTGATGATAAGCCTGATGCATGGCATGAATGATAGCGCCAGCACTTAGAAATAATCCAGCCTTGAAAAAGGCGTGATGCAGTAAATGTAAATATCCGCCCTGAGCGGCTCCAGCGCCAATAGCCATAACCATGAACCCCAATTGAGAGACGGTAGAGTAGGCGAGAATTTTTTTTATGTCGTATTGAAACAATGCACCAAGAGCTCCAACAACTGCAGTTAGTACTCCTGTTATGGCAATGATTGTCAAAGCATCATTCGTAAAAATGGGAGCAAAACGAATCAGTAAAAAAACTCCGGCTGCAACCATTGTGGCAGCATGAATGAGAGCCGATACCGGAGTAGGACCTTCCATGGCATCGGGTAGCCAATTGAAGAGGGGGAATTGAGCCGACTTAGCAACTACGCCAATAAAAATGCAAAGGCCTGCTGCGGTT
>Ga0163153_10006451_pt1 | contig 13191 bp, 9 predicted proteins | sample OliLakLV19MP6IB1_FD_148629 | JGI IMG/M metagenome (GOLD analysis project Ga0163153, IMG submission 148629) | Freshwater microbial mat bacterial communities from Lake Vanda, McMurdo Dry Valleys, Antarctica - Oligotrophic Lake LV.19.MP6.IB-1 | ecosystem: Environmental > Aquatic > Freshwater > Lake... | reverse complement strand
CATTATAAATAACGACACAGTGCGGGGCCGGTGGGGGACACCATATATCGTGTCCCTACGGCCGCGGCGATTATCGTCGGCGAACGGCCGGCTGCGTACTCCGCGGCCGGCCGTTTTTGGTATCTATGGGATGAAATAAATTCCATCGCCAAACTAAAGCACCATCTACCAATCGCCGATTTCGAGGTTGTGGAGTTGTACGTCGCCACATCACGAAAGCGTCAAAACGACGACTTTCGAACTCGATACCTCTCAACAATCCTATGCGTCCCAATCAGTTACTATCATCAAGATCGCGCCTTGTGCGTGTGGCTAGCCTCGGGGCCATTTCCCTGGGCCTCAGTCTTTTGATGGTGTCCGTTTCGATGGCCACCGTCGGTCCTAATGGCCCGGTCCATCATCCACGATACGGCTGGATGCGCCAGGTGGCTCCCGCATCCGGCGCGCTGTTGTTTTCGGCGCCGGCTTTTACAGAAATTGCCCCGGGAAACGGCGGCAACCCATTCCTCACGGGTAATCCAGAAACCTTCAGCACACCGGCTCTAGGAGACCTCGACAATGACGGCGATTTCGATCTCGTCGCCGGCGAAGAAATGAGTGGCTTCCTTTACTTTGAAAACACGGGCGACAACGCCAACCCGTCCTACACGCAGCAATCCGGCGGCGCCAATCCCTTCGATGGCCTCTCCGCCGGCAAGTTCGTGTCGAGCCTGAGTACAGGCAAATCCGCCCCGGCACTGGTCGACATTGATAATGATGGCGACCTCGACCTCCTTTCCGGACGCGAGGACGGCCAGTTTCTTTTATTCGAGAATGTGGGCGACGCCAGCAATCCAAGTTTTGTTGAAGCCGCGTCGCTCGACAACCCGCTCGACGGCGAGGACAATGGTAGCCGGAGCACCCCGGCTTTCGGCGACCTCGACGGCGATGGCGACTTCGACCTGGTAGCCGGCGACCTCTCGGGCGCTCTGTTCTTCTACGACAACACCGGCACGGCCGCCGCCGCCGTCTTCACCCTCGTCTCGGGCGTCTCGAGCCCCTTCGACGGCATCGATGTGGGCGACCACTCGAAGCCCGCGCTCGTCGACCTCGATAACGACGGCGACCTCGACCTCGTAGTCGGCGAAGACACGGGGGTCTTCTTCTACTACGAAAACACCGGTGACGTCAATGCGGCCGCCTTCTCCGCCGTAGTCGGCGCTAGCAATCCGTTCGACGGGTTTGACGCCGTCTCTAAGAGCGCGCCGGCCTTTGCCGACCTCGACAACGCCACCGGCGTCGACATGGTCAGCGGCAACACGAACGGCGACTACTACTACTACGAAAACGCCGATCCCCTGCCCGTCGAGCTCACCAGCTTCTCGGCTGTCTCCAACGGCAGCCAGGTCACGCTTTCCTGGACCACGGCCAGCGAAACGAACAACGCCGGCTTCGAAATCCAGCAGCGCGTCGGCCGCCGCTTTGAAGTCGTCGGCTGGGTCGAAGGCGCCGGCACGAGCAATGAGGCTCGTACGTACTCCTTCTCGACCTCCCGCGCCGTCCCCGGACGCCAGGCCTTCCGCCTGCGCCAGGTCGACTTCGACGGGGCGTTTGCCTTCTCCAGCACCCGCGAGGTGAGCGTGGCCCTCGGCGGCGCCTTCCACATGGGCGATGTCTTCCCGAATCCGTTTAACCCGGAAGCCAGCTTCACCCTCACCGTGGCGCAGACGCAGAACGTGACCGTGGCCGTGTACGACATGCAGGGCCGCATGATCACGCTCCTGCACAGCGGCAGCCTGGAGGGCGAGCAGCCCTACGCCTTCCGCATGAACGGCGGCGACTGGGCCAGCGGCAAGTACATCATCCGCGCCGTCGGCGAGCGCTTCGAATCCTCACGGATCGTGACGCTGCTTAAATAACGACACCTTATAAATAACGACACAGTGCGGGGCCGGTGGAGGGCACGATGTATCGTGTCCCTACGGCCGCGGCGATTATCGTCGGCGAACGGCCGGCTGCGTACTCCGCGGCCGGCCGTTTTTTGTGGCCATCTTTTGCATTCTCTTAATGATTTTCCCGGTTAGTTTACTGATATTCACCATTCCGCAAGTTCATTTCAACCGGTGAACGTCATGATTGCAGCCTTCCTATATGCTTTCCTGGTGATCGTACCTTTCTGGCTGGCCCCGCGGGCCGTGGACGACCCCATCAAAATCAGCGAATGGCGGGTACCCTGGGACGACAGCCGCCCTCGCGATCCGTATGTCGCCCCCGATGGCAAAGTCTGGTTCTGTGGTCAGCGGGGGGACTATATCGCGTATCTGGAGCCGGCCTCCGGCCGTTTCGAGCGCTTTAGCATCCCTGATAATTCTCATCCCCACAACCTGATCGTCGATACCGACGGCATGGTCTGGTATGCGGGCAACACGGCCGCCTACATTGGTAAACTCGACCCTGCGACGGGCGCCGTGACTCAGTACCCGATGCCGGAGTCCGGCGCGCGAGACCCTCACACGTTGGTGTTCGATAACGCCGGCCACATCTGGTTCACCGTTCAAGGTGGCAACTATATCGGACGCCTGGCGAAGACGTCCGGCAAGGTAGACCTCGTGCAGGTGCCCACGAGTCGATCGCGCCCCTACGGCATCAAGATCGACCCGGCGGGCCGGCCGTGGGTCGTGCTGTTCGGCACGCACAAAATTGCTACGGTGGACCCCGCTACGATGCAGCTCACGGAGGTCGAACTGCCTCGCCCCGAAATCAGGCCCCGCCGCATTGAGATTACGCCGGACGGGCACATCTGGTATGTCGATTACGCCGGCGGGATGCTTGGGCGGATGCACCCCGAAACCCATGAGGTGAAAGAATGGCCGCTTCCGGGAGGCAAAGGGGCCCAACCATACGGCACCGCAATGGACGACCAGGGCCGCGTCTGGGTGGTCGAAACCGGCATGCAGCCCAACCGATTCGTTGGCTTCGACCCATCGAGCGAGTCCTTTTTCAGCACGACGGAGGTCGAAAGCGGCGGCGGCACCATCCGCCATATGTATTTCGAGCCCACGAAGCGCGAGATCTGGTTCGGGACGGACACGAATTACATCGGCCGGGCGCAGGTGCACGTCATCAATCGAGAAAGTTAATCGTATGCCACTGCGCTACCTCGCTTTTGTCGTGGTGCTGCTCGCGGTAGGGCCGGCCTTCCTGGACGGCCCTCCGCTGGCCCACACCGGCGGTTTTGGTGAGCCGACCTGCCTGGCCTGCCACTTCGACGGCGATCTCAACGATCCCTCGGGCAGCCTTCTGATCCAGGGACTGCCCGAGCGGTATCACGCTGGCGAGACGTACCTGATCGAAATCATCCTGATCAAGCCCGGGATGAAACATGCCGGCTTCCAGGCCACGCTGCGCGATGCGTCTACGGGAGAACAGGCCGGCGCCTGGATCGATCTGCCTGATGGGATCAAGGTCGAGGCCTCGGAAGAGCGTGTGGTGTATGCCATGCATACACGGGCCGGCGCGGCCTCCGCCCAGGGCGATACGGCGCGCTGGCAACTACGCTGGAAAGCGCCCGAGAGCGCGCCAGAACAAGTGATTCTGCATGTCGCCGGCAACGCCGCCGACGGCGACGAATCGCCGTTTGGCGATGCGATCTACGCCGGCACGCACGTATTCACCCCGATGCATTAACCGCGCAATATACCCGTTTATTGTGTTTATTCGGCACAATCGCTATTGTTCTCAGATCCATTCAATCGGCGGAAATACGGTTCGCCGTACCGTCCATAGCTCCTAGACACTACCCATGAAACGATCCATCCTTTTCTGTCTTGCCCTGGGATTTCTCCATTCCGTGGCCTCCCCGACCTTCGGCCAGGCCCCTGTGATGCGCTCCGCGCAGTACGACTATCGCGTTGAAACGGTGGCGGATGGGCTCCAGCATCCCTGGGCGGTCGCCTTTTTACCCGGTGGCGACCTCCTGATCACGGAGCGCCCGGGCCGGCTGCGTGTCGTCCGGAACGGTCAACTCCTGGCAACACCCATCGCCGGCATGCCGACGGTTCATGCCGAAGGCCAGGGCGGCTTGATGGACGTGGTCCCTCATCCCGATTTCGCCACCAACCGCCTCGTCTACATCAGCTACAGCAAGCCGATGGGCGGCGAGGCCGGCGCGACGACGGCGATCATCCGTGGCCGGCTTGAAAACGATCAACTCGCGAATGTAGAAGAGCTGTTCGTGGCAGACTCAAAGGGCAGCGGCCACTACGGCTCGCGCATCGCGTTTGACGGCAACGGCTACATGTTTATCTCGATCGGCGACCGGCAGGTGCCTCCCACGGGCGACCTGCTTGCTCACCCGGCGCAGGACCTCACCAATCACCACGGCAAGATCATCCGACTGCAGGATGACGGGCAGGTGCCGGCGGACAATCCATTCGTCAACCAGGCAGGCGCGCGGCCGGAGATCTGGTCGTACGGGCATCGGAACGTCCAGGGTCTCGCCATTCACCCGGAAACCGGCGATGTGTGGGCCAACGAACACGGACCGCAGGGTGGGGATGAACTGAACCTCATTCAAGCGGGCAAAAACTACGGCTGGCCAGTCGTCGGATTCGGGGTCAACTACCGCACTGGCGCCGCCATCCACGAGGGCACGATGCGCGAAGGGATGGAGTCCCCGACTCATGTCTGGGTGCCGTCGATCGGGATTTCGGGGATGATGATCTACTCCGGCGACCGCTTCCCTGAGTGGAAAGGCAGCATTTTCTCGGGCGGACTGTCCGGCGAACAGGTCGCCCGCGTCACGATGGACGGTCAGAAATCCATCATGGAAGAAACGCTGCACCTCGGCCGCGGTCGCGTGCGCGACGTACGACAGGGCCCTGACGGCTATATCTATCTGGCGATCGACGACCGCCAGGGTGGACTAACATCCGTGGTACGTCTGGAGCCGGTGGAGGCGCAGTAATGTCAGCGCCAGGGAGAGACCTTTGGGGTCTTCGAGACCCCAAAGGTCTGCCCGCGCGGCGTCGTTACACCTGAACCGACTTCAGGTACGCGATGCTCCGCTTCAAGCCATCCAGAGGCTCGCTGGTCTCGATTTCCACGATGAAACCGTGGTCGGTGATGGGGCTCTTCATGGCCGCCTTCAGCAGCGCGGACCAGTCGATCATGCCCTCGCCGCAGGGCACGATGCTGCCGATGCGGCCGGGGCGTTCCGCCTTCATCTTCGGGTCGTAGTCGTGCATGTGTAGCGAGGAGTACCGGCCGGCGTATTTCTCCAGGTAATAGACGATGTCGTATCCGCCAACGATAGAGGCGAGCTGGAACTGCATCGTCACCATGTCGGGATCGAGCGCCTCCATAATGTGCTCGTACTGGGGCTTGCCGGACACCATTGGCCCGACGGCGTGGTTGTGGTACCCCAGTCGCAGGCCGGCCGCCTGCACCGCCACGGCGGCCTTGTTGCATTTCTCCCCCCAGCGCATGAAGTCGTCCGCCGTCCCCTGGTCGTTTATGCCGGAGCCGGACATGATGATGTCCGACAGGCCCATCCGCGCCGCGTAGTCGGCCGTTTCGGCCGGGTCTTTTTCGAGGATCTCGCGGGCCTGGAAGTGGCTGGTGTGGCAGAACAGCCCGGTATCCTCGATTTGTTTCTTGATATCTTCGGGCTTGAGGGGGGTCAGGTTGCCGAAGCCGGCCTTGTCGTAACTCAGCGGCGAGCACATCTCTACGCCGTCGTACCCCAGGGCCTTGACGCTGCGGAGGGTGCCTTGAAAGTCGACCTCGATCTCCTTCCGCATGCCGTAGGACTGAAAGCTGATCGGCCGACCAAAAGCGGGGCTTGTTTTCGCGGGCACCGGATGCCCCTTAGCCGCGTGGCCTACGGCAGCGCCAGCCGCCAGGACGCCGGCGGTGGTGGTCCCTAAGAACTCTCTACGATTTAGCGTCTTCATCGGTTATACGTGGTTTGGTGGTGGAAGCAAGTACATGGCGACTGCCTGTGGTTACTCTGCAAGCAACCAGGTCATGATGTTCTCGATCGCCCGTTTTATCATCGGATGGTTCTGTGTTTCCGTATTGTGCCCGGGAATGAGCACGGCCACTTTCCCCTCGCCGTAAGGATGCGCCCACGCCTGCGGCGAACGGCCGTTTTTCTCGGAGTGGCTTTCGAGGTAGACGGACGTCTGGCTCTCGTCCATCTTCACGAGGTACTCCTCGTCGGCCACAACAAACGGGGTGATGCCTTCGGCGAGTTCGGGCATCTTGCCCGTAGGCGAGACGGTGTTTTCGATGATCGCCGGATGGCTGATGAAACACGAGCGGGCTACACGGGAGACCCCGTTGCCACATTCGTAATTGCCAAAGCCGTCGTGGTACAGGAAAATGCGCCCGCCGGCATTGACATAGTCCTCGAACTTCTGCTCCTGCGCGGGGGTGAGCCAGTAGCCGCGCTCCGCCGGCTGGGGATGGGTGTCGCGCGTGCGGTAGTAGTCGACGTATTCACGCCCCTCCCGGCTCATGATGATGAGGTCGAAGGTATCGAACTCGTCCCACGGGACATTGTAGTCGATGATGACGACCGCCTCCCACCCCTGTTTGCGAAGTCCGGAGACCAGGATGTTATCCAGTGGAGCGATCCGGTGGCAACAATCGCCGAAGATGGCGAGCACCCGTTTTTTGTCGGTGTCCTGCGCCTGTGTATCCATCGCGATACTCAGCGCGACCACGAGTAGACTAACTCCAAGAATTGAACGACCAGCAACCATGAGGATATCCTGATTGTGTACAGTTACCAGGCAGGACGGCATGTGCCGGCCCGAGCGAAACCGCTTCCACAAACATAGGATTCGCCCCGTACCTTCGCAAGAGGATCGCCGATTCCCCATAAATAACGCCATAGTACGCCTTTGCCCGGTGCGGTCAATACCGCTTCACGAATCCGACGCCGACAAAGACCTTACCCGTCACCCCGTTCCTCGTCAGGTCCAGCCGGATCGGATAGTTAAACAGATGGGTCAGGGAGAGGCCCACTTCCCGCTGAACGCCGGCCAGATAGCCGGGATCGGCGAGTCGGTACGGTTGCGCGCCAAAACGATCGCCGCCGAGTTTGCCAAAGGCGCCGTGGACGCTGAGCCCGATGCCGAGCCGCGTCATCCCCCACAGCCCCATCCATTCAAAGACGGCCGTCGAAAAGTCGTGCTCCCAGAACACGCCGGCCATGTCGCGGGCCGCCACGGGGAGGCCGTTTAGTGTCTTAAACGCCCCAAAGCCGGCAAACGGCTGGCGGGCCGTGTCCAGCAGTCCGGCGAACTGGGGCAGCACATCGCCGTCGATCGTTTGGGCGCGGAGGCGGACGTGCAGGGTGTTTGGCCAACGCCGGCGGGGGTACAGCGTCTTGATAGCCAGGTTGCCGGTAGCGCTGTACCGGGTGAATGCCACACCCTCCGGGGCGGTCAACGGGCGTGTGGCCTCCAGGAGGAGCCCGGAATCGAGCGGCCGCATGGACGGTCGTGGTGTTGCGCCGACGGTGAGGGAAACGGTGCCCAGGGTAAACGCCCCATCCAGCACCGGCGGGTTGTCCCTCTGGACATCCCCGAAAAACCAGCCATTATTGTCGCGGGTTCGTTCGACAGACGCATGGTCTTCTTCGCTGAGACGGAACGCAAGGGTCGTTTTCAGCGCCGTGGACGTGACGCCAATCTCACCGAAAAACGCCCTACGCTCGTAGTAGTCGAAATAATCCTCCCACCCCACATAGGTCGTCAGGGCATTAAAAAACGGGGAGTACGAGCCACTGCCGGCCGCCGGCGGACGCCGGCGCTCGACCCCGGCCTTGAGATACCCGGAGCGAGGAAAATAGGCCACACCCGAGTCCCCGAAGCGGTACGTCAGCGCCGCTCCATAGGCCGGCGCCTTGAGGGCGAGGCCGTAGCCGGCGTCGGCCGCGATGCGCAGGCGGCTTCCGATGGCCACCTCTCGTTTGAGGCCCAGAAAAAACCCATCCACGCGGTTGTACCCGAGTTGGACGCCCTCGTAGAACTGGCCCAGCAGCATCTCACCCGGGCTCTTCTCCTCCTCGGGAACGGCGGAGGGCAGTTCCTCCGCCAGCGAAAGCGCCGCATACTGAGCGAGCAGGCCCCCTGGCCGGAAGGCGCGGTCGAGCGTCATCCGTGGATCCATGTCGGATACTTCCTCCAGCTCCGCCGGCGTCATCGGGACAAGGCCGGGATTCCAGCGGAACAGGTGCTCCTGGCGGTGCGCATACGGGAGTATGGAGAGGATCTCCTCGCGTGCGAAGAGGGAATCGGGTACGGGGGCGTCGACGGCGTGGAAGGACAGGCGGCTCACCTGGGTAAATCGTGCCGTTGGGTAGGCGACCCCCACCCGTCCAAACTCGACGCGGCCCCGCGCCTGGAAGTCCAGCGGCAACCAGACGGAGTCGCCAAACGGAGCGAAGCGCTGCTCGTATAGGGCATCCCACGCCTTGATGGGCTCGGGCTGGGTGAGTTCGGGGTCGGGCCGGAGGATGGTTTCGAGGAGGACATAGGTTTCGTCCTGCACGGCGGCGTAGCCGACGAAGGCGGTCTGAAGCCTGTTTTTCGGCGCAAAATAGATGTCGTACACCGTTCGACCGTCCTGCACCCGATACCCACCGAGGGTGAAGGTGTAGACATCCAGGGCATCCGGATGGGTGGGTCCGACGAGTTGGAAGCCGGCGATCTCGACGATGTCGTCGTAGAAGTTCGGCACGTATGAGGCGGAGGCGAAGCGGAAGGTCTCGCTGCCGGCAGGCCGGCGCCGGCGGGCCTGGACAAGTTGGCGGATGGCGTTGCCGCGACTGAAATACCGGGCGATCTGCTCCTCGACCTGCACCAGCCGATCTTCGCTATACAGCATAAACCGCGTGTAGGCTTCGGCGCTGTAGGTGGCCGATCGTTCGCGCTGCAAGGCTTTGCGGGCGATCACCTTGCGCATGATGTTGTAGGCCGGGTCCTCATCCGTGACCGCCAGCTCGCCCAGCTGGTAGGCTACCGGCTCCAGGGCCAGATCCAGAGGATCCGGCGTATCGACATCGACCACCACCCGGCGCGACTCGTACCCGATATGGCGGATTTCGAGGGTCGCCGGCAGGCTCACGACCTGGAGCTCGAAGTAGCCAACGGCATTGGCGATGGTACCCTGCCCGCCGCCGGCCTGGATAAAAATGGTGGCTGACGGCAGCGTCTCCTGCGTGGAAGCATCACGAACGGTGCCTGTCACAAGGCGCTGTGCCTGTACGGGGAGGGCGAGTAGGAAGAGGAGGCACAGTGCAAGGAGGTCTCCTATACATCGGAATCCGGTCATCATAAACCCTTCCCCAGATTCCCGGGGTTTTCTTTTGCCATCTCAGTACCATCATCCCCCGGTCAAAGCCGGGGGCAGGCTCCCGCCCCCGATCGGGGATCCATGGAAGGCTTGAGAATATCTCCCATGTGGTTCCAAGAGGGGTTTCTGCATTATTGAAAGCTTGTATGGATCCCCGTTTTACTTCGTGAGTCGCTTCGCTCGTTTCGCGAGGATGACGAAATGGGTCAAAACAACCTCGCGGCGCCGAGGCCGATGGTGAAGCCTGGTTTATCGAGACGGAAAGCAGCATCGAGGCGGAATAACGAGAAGAGGCCACTCAGGGAGAGGCCAACTTCATGGTGATCATTGGCGCCATACATCGGACCATAAGCGAAAACCGTAGTCGCTTCTTCTCCCCAGGTTTTGCCGTGGCCGCCGAAGACGATGATGCCGTAGCCTTTGCGGGCGACATCATGCCAGCCGAGCATCTCGAAGAACACGGTTCGGAAGTTATGCTCCCAGAACAGGGCCGCGCCCGAGGGAGCCATGTAGGGCCGGCCCGGCAGGGTTTTGAAACGCCCGAAGGGCGAGACGACGCCCATGCGGGAGTCGAGCGCGCCATAGGTCCACAGCGGCGTATCGCCGCGGGTGGTGAAGGCGACGGTGCGAAGGTGGAGACGGTTCGAGAGGATGCGGCGCTGGAAGAAGGTGGGTAGCTGCCACTCGGCATCCAGCCAGTACCGCGCATAGTCGAGCTGGCTGTCCAGGAATCCCGGCTGGCTCCATTCGACGCCGAGTTCCACGGATCGCCGGCCGGTGACGCCAAACGTCTGGTCGTCGTCGCCATACCGGATGGTGGACCACAACGCGGAACGGGCACTTGCGGCCCCCGGGCCAGCGTCGATCAACAGGACATTCGGGTTTTCAGGGAGCCCGCGGTCGTACCCGAAGAGGTTAAAATCGACCGCCTTTGTGAGTCGGCGAAGGTTCATCGCCGTGAGGCCGGCGGAGAAGGCGAGGTCCTGAGCGGGTTTCCGAGTTGTGAGGGAGAGCTCGAAGCCGTCGCGGCGGTAGTAGTCGTAATAATCATGCCCGCCGAGCAGCATGACGAGACCGTTGGCCGTGAGCGCGAGGGGCTCCGCGCCCTGGACGGTGGTTGTGCCGTGGATGTAGTCTGCATGCAGCGCCGTCTCCTTCACCACCACCGAAAGTCCGCCACGGTAGCTTACCAGCCCTTCCCCTCCCTCCGGGCTGGCCGTGCCGTATCCCGCGCCGGCGCGTATCGTGACGGTTCTCGCGAGGGTGCGCTCCAGCAGTGCGCCGGCGTAGACGCCTTCGGCGCGGTTATAATGGAGGGCCGGCTTAAAGGCAATCCCGAGGCCTTTCCGACCCTTGCCATCACCTCCCTCGCCACCGTCCTTGTCCTCATCATCATCCTTAATAAACCGCGCCATGGCGCCGGTTGGCTTGTAGGCTTTTTCCAGCGTCATCGTGCTGTCGATCGTGTCGTAGGCGGCGGCTTCGGCGCGGGTGAGGGGGACGATAGAGGCCCCGATACCGGTCGAGTCGGTTGCGGCGTCCGTTGCCGGGGTGGCCCCTCCACTCGCTACATTGACGCGAACGACCCCGAGGTCGAGCAGGTTGGAGGTCTGCACCGACGCCGAGTCTACCACGACTTCTTTCTCGCCGCCAAAGAGCGAGTCCGGTGTAGCCACGTTGGTCGCATAGTTCGTGAGGCGGGTGACCTGGTTGATCTCGATCGTGGGGAGGGCCAGGAGCCGCATCATCGCGATATCAAGGAGGATGCGCGCGCGGAGGTCGACCGGCAGCCAGAACGCGCCATCGAAATCGGCGAATTGCTGCGAGTAGGTGATCTTCAGGTTCTGGATAGGCGGCGGGAAAAGAAACGACTCGCCGGGGGTGAGTTCGACATCGAGCATGGCGAAGACGCCATCGAGCACCGAAAGCCGGCCGACGAACGCCGTCTTGAGCCGGTTTCGGGGCTCGACCTTGATGTCGAACACCGTGTCGTCGCCCTGTCGCCAGCTGCCGACGAGGGTGAAGGTGTAGTGGCGGAAGGCGTCGGGATGGGTGACACCCGGGAAGTCGTAGCCGGCGATGTCCAGGTTATCGTCGTAGAAGTTGGCCATGAAGCGGGCGGCCGGCAGGTACTGGTCGATCTGCATATTATTCGTCTGCCGGTTCGCCATCACGATCTCCCGCATGCCCCCGTCGCGTCGCCAGTAGGCCTTCGAGACCGATTCGACGACCGAGACGATGCCCGTGTCGTTGCGCATCGTGAACCGGTTGTAGGCGTCGGCGCCATAGGTTTCCAACTCGGCCCGCCACACCTGTTTGCGGCGGATGACTTCGCGCATGATACGGACGGCCGGGTCCTCGGCACCCGACACGACCACTTCTTCCAGTTGGTACACCATGGGGCGCAGAGCAAGCCGGATGTTGTCCGCCTGGGCGACGCGGCTGCGGGCCGGCGCATAGCCGATATACCGCACGACGAGATCAACCGGCAGGCTGTCCGCCTCGATCGTAAACAGCCCTTCCGCATTACTGATCGTGCCGCGCAGCGTGCCTTCGATCTGGATGCTGGCCGCTGGCAGGGTCTCCCCGGTTTGTGTATCCACAACCACCCCGTGGAGCAAGACCTGCGCATTTGCGGCCGATGTCACCAAAACGAGGATCATCCCAAGCGCCATCACGCGCCCGAGGGCGTCCGAAGTACGGCACGCGGGGAGCTCCCGAGGCGTGCCTGTAGATGGTAAGGAGTCTATCATTTTTACGTTCATGAGTGGGCGGCGCAGCGAAAAATTTATCTCCGGAGGCTGGCCATATTCATCGAACTTTTCACATACTACATAGTCTGCAATAGAGTACGCGCCCAGCACCTCAATTCCACAGCGCCATGCCGCACTGGTACGAAGTCTTCGACAACGACCGGGTACAACTGCTCACCCGGAAACAAGCCACGAAGCTGGTGCGCATCCTGATCGCCGCCTTCGTCCTTACGAGCGCGACGATCGTGGTCGGCTTCAACTATAAACCGATCTTCCTGCTCATTATTGTCTCCGTGCTGGTTATCTGGTTCGTCGCGTTCTGGTGGATCACGTCCCGGTTGCGCATGCTGCGTAGGGTTGTGTGGTGTGTGAAGCTGTCGGATCGCAAAATTGAGGCGTACGATTATACGCGGAAGAAGATCACGATGGACTGGACGGAGGTGGAGAGGGTGGAAATTACGAAGGACGGCCTGGTGATGGCCGGCCCTGATTTTTGCGCCTTTGAGATTCCCCAGCTCTTCACGGATTTCGCGGCGCTCAGTCATCGAATCATCTACTGTGCGGAGCTCTACGACGTCCCCGTGTACGTGGATGGCCAGTCGTGGCAATCGATTGACGTCTACGAGTTATACCCGTTCCTTGCGGAGGGGACTTCGTCGGAGTGAAGGGTTCAAGGTTTAAAGTTTAATACTTTGGACATTTTTTGGAGCTAAACCGTGCCTGACGGGATGGGGAGAGGAGGAGCGAATCGATACCGGGCAGATGCGTCAAACGACGCTCCGCCATCTCTGCCTGAATTTTCGCAAACTCGGCTCTCGGGTCGAGTGGCAAAAAAATGATCTACGGTGACGCCGGGCTTTACTCCTCCCCGTATCACGTACCGGGCAGGCTCTCGATCCGAGGAGGGGCAAATCCCGTCGGCGCGTAGCGGTGACGGGATGGGGAGGAGCAAATGGATGCCGGGCGGATGAGTCAAAAATGTATCCCCAGTCGCTGCCTTTATTTTCTCAAACTCGGCCGTCAGGTCGAGTTGCAAAAAAATGATCCGCGTTGATGCCGGGCAATACTCCTCCCCGTTCCGACATCGATAAAT
>Ga0163153_10006450_pt1 | contig 13192 bp, 12 predicted proteins | sample OliLakLV19MP6IB1_FD_148629 | JGI IMG/M metagenome (GOLD analysis project Ga0163153, IMG submission 148629) | Freshwater microbial mat bacterial communities from Lake Vanda, McMurdo Dry Valleys, Antarctica - Oligotrophic Lake LV.19.MP6.IB-1 | ecosystem: Environmental > Aquatic > Freshwater >... | reverse complement strand
TCCCGAAGCCAGCGCTTACGTAGTGGCAAAAATTGCCGACTCCCTTTATTATCCCGAAAATGCGATTTCCGTGTTTCTGCAACGCGTGGGAAACGCCCAACGGTATCCATTGACCCGTGTCGATGGCAACCTGGAGGGATACGTACGTGACAACGGCACCTTTGCCCAGTCGCCCAACTGGTTGTACAAAATCAAAGACGACCAACTTGGCGGCGGGCTGGTTGGCGGCGCAACGTACAGACTCATTATTGAACGCGCGGATGGCAAACCGGCTATTACAGGAGAAACTACCATCCCGGATACCATGTTACTCATCCGGCCGGAACCATCGGTTTTTACACCAAGGAGAATCAATATCGCCGGTAGTGTCCCGATTGTCGTGGAATGGCGTAGTCGCGCAAATGCAGTTATTTTTGATGTTTACCTGAATATCCGTTACCGGGAAGTAGCCTCCGATGGCACCGTACTGGCTACGAAAAGTCTTCGCTGGAAGGCTGCCAAAAATGTCCTCCGGGAAAATACGGTGATCGGCGGCAGTTTCTATAGGGGCAGATCAACCTTTCTGGCAACCGATTTTTACAATGCATTATTACAAAACATCGAACCTTCGACTACGGTGCAACGCTATTTTAACGGCATCGACGTAGAAGTGGAGGGCGCCGGCCCCGAAATTGCCGCTTACCAGGAAAGCGAGGCCGTCAATTCAGGTTTGACAGGCGCAGAAGTCACTACTTCTTATTCCAACCTTTCCGAAGGTTTCGGTATTTTTACTGCCAGAAAAGTTTGGCCTTTTCTGAATTTTGAACTGGAAAGCAAATCTGTCGATTCCCTGAACCTTGATCCGGTACGCCGCAGTCTCAATTTCAAAGGATAATGATTTTGCTTTCAGTACAAGACCTAAAATTACCAGTCAAATACTGGAATGCTCGCATCTTCAAATACTCAAAAATTTCAGTGACGCACTACTAATAACCAATAACGAATAACTACTAATGTCCGCAACTACCGGAGAAATTAAACGCGTTACCACCCACGTCATCCAGGCGATGAAAACACGCGGCGAAAAAATTGCCATGCTCACTGCGTACGACTTTTCGATGGCCAGAATGCTCGACGAGGCAGGCATCGATATCCTCTTGGTGGGCGACTCCGCTTCCAATGTTATGGCCGGGCATGAAACGACTCTTCCGATTACCCTCGATCAAATGATCTACCACGCGCAGTCTGTCGTGCGGGCCGTCAGCAGGGCTATGGTGGTGGTGGATTTACCTTTTGGCAGTTATCAGGCCAATTCGGAAATAGCCCTTTCCAGCGCTATCCGAATTATGAAAGAATCGGGCGCACATGCCGTCAAATTAGAAGGCGGTTCGGAAGTTGAGGAATCCATCAAACGTATCCTGATGGCCGGCATCCCGGTGATGGGTCACCTGGGATTGACGCCGCAAAGCATCTATAAATTCGGTACCTACACCGTACGCGCCAAAGAAGAAGAAGAGGCCCAGAAACTTCGGGAAGATGCCAAATTGCTCCAGGCGCTCGGGTGTTTTGCCATCGTACTGGAAAAAATTCCCGCTACCCTGACCAAAGCGGTATCGGAAAGTATTGAAATTCCCACCATCGGCATCGGAGCGGGCAAACATGCCGACGGCCAGGTATTGGTCACACATGATATGCTGGGCATTACCAAGGATTTTAAACCGCGTTTTTTACGCCGCTACCTCGAACTGTTTGAAACCATCGGGAACGCCACCAAACAATATGTGTCCGATGTTAAAAAGCGGGAATTTCCAAATGATTCGGAACAATACTGATTTCAATTCCGCGTCAAGCCCATTAACTTTGCGCGAATTATTTGGATTACCCTATGGATAACAATCACTATGCGTTGCCCCAACCCGACGGGCAACAACATTTCAACAACATGCAACAACAAAAAACAGGTATGCGCACCCTTATTGCGGGAGTTGTTATTACCGTACTGGCGCTCGCGCTGTGGTTTGGATGGCAACCATTAAAGGCGATTTATTTTTCGGGCGTGCCGGAAGAAATCGCAGATCCTTACGTCTGCATCCCCACGGGAGCCAATTTTGAACAGGTCGTTTCCATTTTGAAAAAGGGCGGTATCATTAAAGATGAACCCGGATTCCGCTGGCTGGCCGGCCAGATGAACTATAAAAAAGATAAAATGCGGGCAGGCCGGTTCCATATCCAACCGGGCTGGAATAACCGCGAACTGATCCAGCACCTGCGCAATGGCGAACAAGCGCCTGTACAGGTGATCCTGAACAATGAGCGGCTGCCCGAAGAAATAGCGGGATTGGTCGCCCGGTTTATCGAAGCGGATTCCGCGTCGCTGATCGCTGCTTTCCGCAATCCAGTCCTGCTTGCCGAACTGGGATTTACGCCAGAAACCCTCATCACAGGTTTTATTCCAAACACGTATGAAATGTACTGGAATACGGATGCCGCCAATTTCCTGAAACGTATGAAAAAAGAACACGCGGCGTTTTGGGACAAAAACAATCGGCGTGCAAAAGCAAAGGCGCTCGGGCTGACGGAAACGAAAGTGTACATACTCGCATCGATTGTGGAGCGCGAAACCAACTATAACCCGGAAAAAGCGACCATTGCGGGGGTCTACCTCAACCGCCTGAATATCGGCATGAAACTACAGGCCGACCCCACTTCTGTGTTTGCCACACGCGATTTTGCAACCCGGCGTGTCACCGAGTACCACACCTTGTTCGATTCTCCTTACAATACTTATATGTACAAAGGATTGCCGCCAGGTCCGATCAGTATGGCCGCTATTCCTACTCTCGATGCCGTACTGACCCCCGAAAAACACAAATACCTGTACTTCTGCGCTAAACCCGACGAAACGGGTACACATGCATTTGCAGAAACTTTTGCCGCACACAAGGTGAACGCCGAACGCTTCCAGAACTGGGTGCGGACGAAGGGGATTTGAGTTATGAGTTATAAACCTTTACAACCACAGTGTGTTTAGGTACCTGCAAGAAATTTATATTCCATGCAATACCGTCTTTTTGGCAAATCAGGCCTGCGCGTTTCCGAACGCTGTCTCGGCACCATGACTTTTGGCACCGAATGGGGTTGGTGGACCGACAAAGCAGAAAGCCAGCGCATTTTTGACACTTTTACTGCGAAGGGCGGCAACTACCTGAACACCGCCAACAGGTATACCGAAGGCAGCAGCGAACGTTTTCTGGGCGAGTTCATTAAAAGTGACCGGCATCATTTTAATGTACTCGAACTCGTATACGGCGGCCTTTACAAGCAAATTATTCAATAGATTACCATGAAATTACTACTGATTGGTATGGGGCCGGGCAACGGTATTTCCATCGCCAAACGATTTGGCCGCGAGGGCTTTGAAATACTGATGGTCGCGCGCAATGAAGATAAACTGAAATCCTATGTGGCAGAATTGGCGCAATCCGGCATCAAAGCACAGGCTTATCCGGCAGACATTGCCGATTCCGACACGTTTGTCCGTTTGCTGGAACACATTGTTGCCGAACATACGGATATTGAAATCCTGCATTACAACGCCAGTTCCTACAACCCGGCCACACCTTCTCAAATTTCCCTGCCGGTTTTTCTGAACGACTTGAATATCAACGTAGTAGGCGCTTTATTGGCTGCAAAAGCCGTTTTTCCACAAATGAAAGAAAGGGAACATGGGGCCATGTTTTTCACGGGAGGTGGCACCGCTTACCAGGCGCCGGCCATGCTGGCTTCGCTCGGAATAGGTAAAGCCGCCATGCGCAACCTGGTTTTTTCCGTTGCCCAGGAAGGCGCGCCAATGGGTATCAAAGCGGCTACGGTGACGATCAGCGGCATGGTTAAAGCAGGTACTCGGTTTGACCCGGATTTAATAGCCGACGAATTCTGGCGGCTTTATCAACTTCCGAAGGGGCAGTGGGAAACGGAAGTGCATTGGCAATAGTTAAATCAACCTATTGGGCGTCTGCGCGTATAAAAGCAGGGTATTTTCACCAAAATACTCTTTGAAGGACAGCGCAAACGTACCAGCACTGCTGAATCCCACCAGCTCGCTGATGGCCTGCGGCGTGCCGGCGCGTTTTTCGAGCAGTACTTTGGCTTTTTCCAGTCGCATTTCACGGATCAGTTGCACAGGCTCCTTACCTGTCAGCACCTTCAACTTTTTGACGTAATGCGTTTTGGTCAACTGCATTTTGCGGGCAATATTATCAGCCATAAAATCGGGATTTGCCAGATTCTGCTCGATCATTTGCATGGTATTGGAGAGGAAAGGTTCCTCGATTGTGATGCGATTTTCCGTGAAATATAGATGCAGATAACGGTTAAACTGTTCGTGTTTTACTTTGCGGGCGTCCAGCAGGCGTTGTACGGAGGCGTCAAATTCATCGTCGATCACCGGGCGTGTAAACCAGGCATCGGCGCCGGCGCGCAAGGCGTCTAATTTGCCTTCATTTCCGAATTTATCCGTCAGCAGCACGACCGGAATATGATTAGTACGTTCCGAAAGTTTAATCTGGCGCGCCACTTCAATCCCTGATTTTCCCTGTAACAAGGCGTCACAAACCACGAGATCGGGCATCAGATCATTGGTCAATTGCAGCCCTTCTGTAAAAGTATTGGCGGTTTCAATCTGAAAACGATCGGACAACAATGATTTCAAATACAGCACCACCTGCCGGTTCGGCTCGATCAGCAGGGCAATTGCTTCCGGTTTGGGGCCGTGGTACATAGTGTACGGATCCGGCGAAGTGAGCGTTACGGCACTCAGGGGAGCAGCGACCGATGTTGTTTCCACATATTCTGCATTGTGTTGCATTTCTGCTTCGTATTGCAGGTTGCTGCGCATGATATCCCATTCCAACTCTTTCTTTTCCAATAACTTACGCCAGCGGTCATTGCTGCGAAAATAGGAATATAAAAGGGCGATAAATATCAATCCGGCAGCGCCGACCAACAGCCACAGGCGTTCTTTTTCCATACGGACATAGTTGCGCTCCGTTCCCACATCTAATCTGCGCAGGGCCATCAGCGAATCTAATTGGCGGCGCATGTCCGATGTAGATCGCCGGCGTTCACGGGCTGCTATGGAATCCTGAGCGACCGCGAGCAATTGCTGGCAGGTGAGTGCCTGGTCGGGCAAATCCCATTTCCTGCATTCCTCGACGATTACTTTCAATAAAGCGGCTTTATTGACAGGGTTGGGGTCTTTACGGGCGCTTAATTCGGCGTCTGCCAGCAAACGGGTAGCGCTCCGGTCATCCTGATTGGCCCGGTAAATGCCGGACAGCAATATCAAAGATCTTGGCGTAATCGGTAGTTTATGCTGTTTCAAAAATGCTCTGAACGCTTCCGCTTCCACTTGCGCCTGTTCGTAACTGCCCGATTGCGTCAATTGAACAAGCAGGGTTAGCCGATTGGTCAGGGTATCCTGCACAGCAGTGCTCTGGGCTGAAAGCCCACCAGCCCCCCAAAAGAGCATTACATAAATAAAAAGACGAATAAAACGGCGCATGGGAGTCGGAGAAAATACGTTGGATAACCCGGATATGTGTTTGAAAGGTTTCATAGGAACGGTGTCAAAATAACTTCCGAATTTGATGCCATTCTTTTGCCGCCGTTCCTTAGGGCAAACATACAGAAAATACAGCCACATAAAAAACGCAGAACTTTGTTGGAGTGCATGTATTTTTACTCCAAAATTCAGCAATCGCTCTAAAACCCATGTTTAAACTGCGCGGAAGTCTTTCCAAAATTCAAAATATCACGCTCGGCATTCTCGGGGCAATCATGTTAATCGGCTTTTGGTGGTTACTCGCCGAAATGCTTGCCATACCCGCCCTCGACTATCAGGCACCCCGCTTAGATGATCCTTCTTTGCAAAATCTGAACCGCGACTCGCTGCTGCGGGCAGACAGCGTTCAGTTTGCAAACGCCAAAACGGTCGGAAAAATCTATAAAATCCTGCCTACTCCGCTTCATGTGATTCAGGCTTATCCCAAATTACTGGAAGAAGATAACCTGCCTGTGCACACCATCCATTCCATCTGGCTGAACTTTAAAGGATATTTCTGGGCCATCCTGGTCTCGTTTTTCGTCGGCGGCCTGATCGGGTTTATTCCCCTGTTCCGGGGGCTTTTTTCCAGACCGGTCGATGCAATGCGTTACCTGCCTATTTCAGCGCTCACCGGTTTGTTTATGCTGTGGTTTGGTCTGGGCGACAATATGAAAGTGGCATTTCTGGCGTTCGGCATCTTCGTCTACATGATTCCGGTGATCGTACAGCGCATCAATGAAGTGGAAAATGTACACCTCACCACAGTTTATACCCTGGGCGCAGGCAGCTGGCAGACCCTGATTTCCGTCTACCTGCCTTCGGTCATTTCCAAATTTATGGAAGACCTGCGCGTACTCACGGCTATTTCCTGGACCTATATTATCATTGCCGAAATCCTGAATAATACGGGTGGACTTGGCTCCCTGATTTACTGGCTCGCCCGCCGCGACAAAACAGATAAGGTATTTGCCGTGCTGCTGCTCATCATCGTCATCGGCATTCTTCAGGACAGGTTGTTTGTCTATTTGGATAAACGCCTCTTTCCGCATAAACATTATAAAACCAAGGTTGACGGACTGAAAGAAGTTCAAACCGGTATTTATATCGTACTGGGAACCTTTGCCCTGGCGGTATTGCTGCCTTTGTTTGTATCCCTGTCTGCCGCCATGCTGCTGCAAGGTGCAGGGCTGGTCATTCTGGCCGCTATCGGATTGATCCTGATGGGAGAAATGAAACTGTGGAATGGGCTACAGGCCGTGTGAAATTATTAAAACCGTGTTCAATTTCAAATAATACCATGCTTGCAATTAAAGACACCGATCTTCCTAATATCATTGAACTGAAAAATATCAGCCAGACTTACAGCAATGGCAAAGACTTCATTATCAAAGACTTAGACTTTTTGATTGAAGACAAACCCGGCCAGGGCCAGTTTGTCGTGATTCTGGGCGCATCGGGTTGTGGGAAAAGTACGCTGCTCCGCTATATCGCCGGTTTGCAGAACCCTACTACCGGGCAGGTACTGCTGCGCGAAAAACCCGTCCATGAATCGGGTATCCGGGCGGGTATGGTTTTTCAGCAATATTCCTCGCTGCCCTGGATGACGGTGCTGGAAAATGTGGAACTGGGACTGAGATTCCAGGAGGTGGAAGCCAAAGAACGCCGCCGCCGCACCCAGGAAATGATCGAAATGGTGGGCCTCGCCGGACATGAAAACAAATATGCCGTCTACCCTACCCTGTCGGGCGGTCAACTGCAAAGGATCGCTATTGCACGCAGCATCATCGCCAGTCCCGATATCCTGCTGATGGACGAACCTTTCGGCGCACTCGACATCAATACCCGCCTGCAAATGCAGGATTTACTGGAGGATATCTGGCTCAAATTCCAGCCTACCATTGTTTTTGTTACCCACGACATCGAAGAAGCGGTTTATCTCGCCGATGATATTTACATCATGGCTGCCAATCCGGGCCGCTTTGTACATCATATAACGGTCGACCTGCCTTTCAACCGCAACATGGAAGTGAAACACAGCGCGCAATTCAATGAAATTGTACGGAGGGTGGAAGACCGGATGATTGAGGTGGCGAGGATGTAAGAAGTGAGAAGTGAGAAGTGAGAAGTGAGAGGTGAGAAGTGAGAGGTGAGAGGTGAGAGGTGAGAGGTGAGAGGTGAGAGATGAGAAACTTCTCACTTCTCCCAAAACCATCCTTCCAGATACAATTTACATTTGCCTGCGATCAACACCCGATCTCCTTCCAGATTGCATTGCAAATAACCGCGGCGTTCGGAGACTTGTATGGCAGAGAAATTAGTTTTACCCGTCTTTCCCGCCCAAAACGACGTAAGTGTGGTATGCGCCGAACCGGTCACCGGATCTTCGTCGATTCCGGATGCCGGAAAAAAACAGCGCGATACAAAATCAGAATGATCGCCGGGCGCTGTGGCAATAAACCCGCGCACAGGTTCCGTGGCCAACATGCGAAAATCGGGTCGCAAGGCCAGCACTTCCGCTTCACTTCGATAAAGCAACAGGTAATCTTCCCGGCCCATCCATACTGCTTCGGGCAAAATATGGAACCCTTCTCGAGCGGCTTCCGGCAGTTCTGCCGCTTTAATATGATCGACCGGAAAGTCAAGTGTCAGCATTTCTTCCTGGCGGGTTACATGCAGCCAGCCACTTTTGCTTTGAAACGAAATACGGTCGGACTGATTGATTTTCAGACAGTTAAACACCACGTAAGCCGTAGCAAGCGTCGCATGTCCGCACAACTGCACTTCGATAGTTGGCGTAAACCACCGGATGTGAAACTGATCGGCGCCTTCAAGCGGCGCAAAAAAAGCCGTTTCGGCTAAGTTGTTTTCGCGGGCGATCAACTGCATGGTTTCCTCTGGAAGCCAGGTTTGAAGCGGTACTACTGCAGCGGGGTTGCCGCCAAACAGGTGGTCGGTAAAAGCGTCGACCTGATAAATGGGTAGTTTCATACCGTGAGTGGGTGAGTCGTGAGTCGTGAGGCTTTCAGGCTGGAAGGGGCGAAGAAGGGTGTTGATGAGATTGTCTCATACGGATCAGCATTAGAAATGGTACAAATTTTTATTTCGTTTCGCTACCAGAAACCTTCCAGGTTTTGAAAAACTGGAAGGTTTACCACTCGATAAAAAATAAAATTTGGTTCTTTCTCCTTAATCGACACTCCGGAGATAGCCACATCAACAGCCTTTGAAGAACTACCGATTACTCATTCCAGCCTGAAAAGCCCCAGATAACTAATAACTACCTATCAGGGCAGTTTTTTGGTAAAATGATGGCTGGAAATAGAAAATCCTTTGTTCAGGTACAGGCGATGTGCTGTATGCCGGTGGTGTCCCGAATCGAGCGTGATGACATCGTAACCGGCTGCACGGGCCAGTTCGGCTACATAATCGAGCAGCATACCTCCATAACCTTTGCCTCTTGCTTCCGGCAGGGTGCTCAGGTCATCGATGTAAAAATGTTTGCCGCAAAACAGGAACTGGAGATACCGGAAACCTATGACGGCAACAGCCTCGCCGTTTTCTTCAATAAAAGCAAGTTGATATCCTTCCTGCAACATTTGATGCACGAGCGGGACGAATGATTCCGCAGCCACATGCGGGCGCAGTTCGAGCATGGCGCGGGTGCATTTGGCAATGTCTTCAGGGGTTTTGGCGAGATGTATGGTCATGTGAGTCGTGAGTCGTGAGTGGTGAGTTCCATACTGTTATCAGCAAAAGGGCGCAAGGCTACTACACCGACGACTTCCGTTCCGATCAATGCCGCCAAGATAGCGCCCCCTTTGTTCAGGATATGATCTTCGGGGTTGCTCAGCACGGCAATATCGAGTGGCTCCAAAGGATAATCCACTTCGATCCAGGCTTTGTTCAGTTGGAAAAAGGCCTCTCGAAAAGCCGGTTCCCAGTTTCTGATTTCAACGGGTGTGTCTGTGTCCCGGTGTGTTGCATTTGGTTTGTCAATCATTTTCATTCCAAAATTAATTCTGCTCAGAGATTTTGCAAAAATCACATATTTTTAACATACTTCCAGATATTAATTGTATCTTGCATCGTTTTTTTTGTAATACAGCAGTGCTCTAATAAACTTATTATACCCACCAAATTGAACGAGCCATCGTAAATGATGTTAAAACGACTGCACTGAAATTGTTTTCTCTGATTAGTCACCTTTCTATCAAACTTCTTCTCTGATGGCTGTCCATGCGCCCATAAGATTTATCAGTAAAGATAAATCACAATTTTACCAGACGCTTTCCGCTCGCGTTGATGCTTATTTTCAAAAAAGCGGTATATCCAAACACGCCAGTACGAGCGTTGTGTTAAAAACAATTATTTTATTAACCACTTATCTACTGCCCTTTTTCCTGATCAGTTTCCTACAGCCGCCCTTCGGATGGGCATTACTGATGTGGATTGTGATGGGTGTAGCCATGGCAGGAGTTGGCATGAGCATTATGCACGATGCCAACCACGGCGCCTTTTCTTCCAGCCCGCGTGTGAATAATATTATGGGCGAATGGTCGCTGATGTTACTGGGTGGCTCCGCTTTTAACTGGAAACTGCAACACAACAACTTGCACCATACGTTTACCAATATCGTACACTACGACGAGGACATTGACGACAAAGCCATCCTGCGGCTTTCCCCGCATACCGAGGTAAAAAACATGCACCGTTTTCAATGGGCTTATGCCCTGATGGTGTACAGTATTGTCAGCCTGTATTGGGTTACAGCGAAAGATTTTATGCAATTTGCCCGCTATACGCGCAATGGCGTCAATAAAAACAACGCCCGCCAGAACAGGGTGCAATTTGCCAAAATCATCGGGATTAAAATACTCTATTTTTCGCTGTTTATCGGCCTGCCCGTCGGATTCGGCATTCCATTTTGGCAGGTACTGACCGGTTTTCTTGTGATGCACCTGATTGGCGGAGTTATCCTGACGGTCGTATTCCAACTGGCGCACACCGTGGAAGAAACCATTTTTCCACGCCCGAATGAGCAAGGTAACATAGAAAATGAATGGGCGATCCACCAGATGCAAACAACTGTCAATTTTTCGCGCCACAACCGGCTCTTGTCCTGGTATGTGGGCGGATTAAATTTTCAGGTGGAACACCACCTTTTCCCAAAAATATGCCACACACATTATCCTCACATTGCAGATATTGTACAAAGTACTGCCCGGGAATTTAATGTCCCGTATCTGGAGCATAAAAGTTTCGGCCATGCCCTGCGTTCTCATTTCGCTACGCTCCGACGTTTCGGGCGTTTGCCCGATCTGGATGAGGTAATGGGGTAATAAAACACGGATTCTGGGATCAACTGTCACACGGATCGAACGGATTAGACACGGATTTTATAGAATTTCTTATAATAATCCGTGTCTAATCCTTCCAATCTGTGTTCCATTTTGAGAAGTATATCCCAAAAGCCCCATCTTTGCACTGAAATCCCTTACGTGATTTAAGCCAACCTGTGCAATGTCCGTTTTACCCGTTATAGTCATCAAGTTTGGAACCGGCTCCATTACCCTGCCCGACGGCGAGCCGGAAGAAGCCGTCATCCGGGAAATAGCCCGGCAAGTAGCCTCCCTTCGCGCTCGTTTCCGGATTATCCTGGTATCGTCCGGGGCTGTCGGCGCAGGCAAACGCCGCCTGCAACAGTACCGGGGCACCCTGACCGAGCGCAAAGCTGCCGCTGCGGTGGGCAATCCGCTGTTGTTGCTGATGTACGCGCGCCATTTCGAACCTTTTGGCATCACCATTGCCCAAAGCCTTTGCGAACGCCATCATTTTGCCCAAAGAAGACAATTTCTGCAACTCAAGGAAACCTACGAAACGCTTTGGGAAAATGGCATTATCCCCATTGCCAATGAAAATGACGTGGTCAGCAACCTCGAACTGAAATTTTCCGACAACGACGAATTGGCCACACTCATGGCCGCCGGTTTCGGTGCAACCGACCTGCTCATCAGCACCTCTGTCGGCGGGCTACTCGACCGCGCAGGACGTATTATCCCTGAAGTATCATCCGTTGACAGTACAGTTTTCAGTTTAGTCAGCGATGAAAAATCGGCCCTCGGCCTCGGCGGTATGCTTTCCAAACTTACTTATACCCGCTTAGCCACCCGCATGGGCATCCGCACCGTGTTTTTTGATGTACGCACGCCCGACGGCATCCTGAAGGCATTGCAGGCAGAGACCGGCACCGTGTTCCAGCCGCAGCCGGGCAACAATCTGAATGCCCGCCGCAAATGGCTGGGCAGCGGTAGCATCATCGCGGGCCGGCTCACGCTCGACCCCGGTGCCTTACAGGCCATACAACAGCGCAAGAGTTTGCTGGCAGTAGGCGTGCGCAAGGTGAAAGGTGATTTTGAAAAAGGCGATGTCATCGAATTATCTGATTATCAGTCGAATGTAATCGCATTGGCGCGTGTAAAACACCCTGCCGAAGCTATCCGTCAAAACCTGTTGACACAGAATTTTGAAATTGCTCACGCCGACGATATTGTGTTGATATGACAAGTATACTTCCCCTTTTAGAACAAACACACTTCGCCGCAGCCGCTGTCCGTCGCCTGAACGATGCATCCAAACAAGCGCTCCTGCTTCATCTGGCCGATTTGATTGTAGCGCAACAAGCGGCAGTTTTACAGGCTAACCAGATCGACCTGGATCGCATGGACGATGCCGACCCCAAAAAAGACCGGCTACTGTTGAATCCAGCCCGGCTCGAAGCCATTGCAGCAAGCATCCGCGACGTGGCGGCCCTGCCCTGCCCGGCTGGACAGGTTTTGAGTGAACGTACCCTCCCGAATGGTATACTGCTCCGCAAAATAGCCGTCCCGCTGGGCGTCGTCGGTATCATTTACGAGTCGCGGCCCAATGTGACGCTCGATGTAAGTGCCCTTTGTCTGCGTTCGGGCAATGCCGTTGCGCTGCGCGGAAGTTCGGATGCCTGGCACAGCAATCAGGCGCTGGTGCAACTGATCCGCCAGGCGCTCACAGCCTTCGATGTGCCGGAAGCCGCCGTCACACTGCTGCCCACGGATCGCGCGCTGGTGCAGGAACTGCTCACCGCCACGCGGTATGTGGATATGATTATCCCGCGCGGTTCGGAATCGCTGATCCGGTTTGTACGGCAACATTCGCTGGTGCCCACTATTGAAACCGGCGCCGGCGTTTGCCATACCTACGTACACCGGGCGGCTGATCTGGATAAAGCCCGCGACATTGTAGTCAATGCCAAAGTATCGCGCCCATCCGTGTGTAATGCATTGGATACCATATTGTTGGATCAGGAAATAGCAGCGCGGTTTTTGCCCCTGCTGCTGCCTGACTTTGAACGCTGGCAGGTAGAATTTTTTGCGGATGCGCCTTCCATTGACATTTTAAAACAGGCCGGTTATACCCGCCTGCAAGCTGCCCAACCGGAAGATTTTGGCCGCGAATTTTTAGATTATAAATGTTCCGTCCGGGTAGTGGCCGATGTGGAAGAAGCCCTGGAACACATTCGTCAACACTCCTCCCGGCACTCGGAAGCCATTGTTTCCGAGGAGGATGCAGTTT
>Ga0163153_10006449_pt1 | contig 13193 bp, 16 predicted proteins | sample OliLakLV19MP6IB1_FD_148629 | JGI IMG/M metagenome (GOLD analysis project Ga0163153, IMG submission 148629) | Freshwater microbial mat bacterial communities from Lake Vanda, McMurdo Dry Valleys, Antarctica - Oligotrophic Lake LV.19.MP6.IB-1 | ecosystem: Environmental > Aquatic > Freshwater >... | reverse complement strand
CGCCCCCGCCGTCACCCCTCTGCCTGCCTTCCGAGCGGGCGGAGCGTCCTTCCGTGTTGCGTTCCCCACGGGGCCGCGATTCCGGTGCCGCTGCACGGTTTTCAGGCATGCGCTGCGGCGTGGCCTGAGGTCTTGGCATCGCCTGGACTGGCGGAGCCGCTTGAGGCCGTGGCATGGCCTGAACCTGCGGTGCACCCGGGCCCTGCGGACGTGAATCAAAATCGCGGCGCTGCTGACCGGCAGAGTCCCTGCGTTCCTGCATGTCCCGACGATCCGGCGTGGCATCGCGGCGTTCGGGCCGGGCCATCTCCCTGCGATCGGGCGACACATTGCCACGCTCATCGGGACGCACGGTCTGCCGCCGGTCGGGAGCGACCACATTGGGCCGGTCCTGCCCGCCCGGTTGAATCTGGCCTTGCCGATTATTGTCGCGTCTATCGTCGTCGCGCGTACGCGGCGCCATGCCTGCCTGCGGCTGTTGCTGCGGGCTGCGAACCACATCCCGGCGCTGACCGGAGGTGCCGTCACGCTCGCGCTGCGCATTCTGATCGCGATCCCAGCGCCGGTTTTGCCCTTGTATGGGAGGCAGTTCCCGGCGAGCTTGGGCGCGATCGGAGAAATCGGGTCGCGAATTTCGTTCCGCTCCATCGGTTCGCCCACCAGGACTATCGCGATCGGCTCGCCGGCCAGTTCCTTCTTGCTCACGCTCCCAGCGCCGGTTCGGGCCCTGGATGGGCGGTAGTTCGTTACGCGACTGCGTTCGATCTGAACGATCGGGACGGTCCGGACGCGCCGCATCGTCCGCTCGGCGAGCGTTAGGTGGATTGCCGTCGTGGCGCCTTTGCGCCGAACGATCGCGATCCGGTCCGTCCCCGCGCCTGCCGCCGTCACCGAAATACTGCCGGCTGCCGTCCTGACGCGTGATGTAGCCGCGTCCCGGGCCGGGCGTACCCGCATGTTGCGGTCGCGGCAGTTGCACATTGCGGTTCACCACAACGGCACGGCGGTCCCAGCGGTTGTAGATGTTGCCGACGTTGGCCTGGCGCACGTTGACCCGGCGCACGTTGACCTGGTTGATCGTGACGTTGTTGATCACCGTGACGCCGCCCCGATAGACCGGCCGGTAGTGCCACGGTCCCCATGCCGGACGAAAATACGGAGCAGGCGGTCCCCAGACGGCGTAACGGGGCCGCCACGGATGCCACCAGGTATGAACGAAGCTGAAGCCGAAGCCCCAGGTCACCGGCGCACCGTACCAGACGCTACCGATCCAGGGACGGTAGCGCCATCCGGTGCCGTACACCACGACGTAGTCGCTCGAGACATACGAACCCACATAGCCCGGCGTATAGCCGACGTAGACTACATCCGGCGTCGCGTCATAGATGCGTACATACGTCACGTAGTGCAGCGGCGAACTGCGCGGAATCGAGTACACCACGGCAGGCACACTGGTTGCCGTGCTCCATGGACCGAAAGGCGACGCGGCGACGAACCACACGCCGTTGTCGAGCGCATAGAACGAGCTCTCGCCGAGCCGGATCACCGGGATCGGCGCATTGATGGCCTGCTGCAGCGACGTGCCGTCGATCGGCTGAAACGACGGATTGCCGTCGTAGGTCACGCTCAGGCTGGCGGCGCTGCGGCTTACGGTCGCAACCTGCGGAACGGTATTCTCGATCGCCGCTTCGCGTGCCTGCGGCGTACCGGCCACCGCGGCGCGGACGCTTTCGGTGGGGTGGGTCGACGGGATGCGCGCGAAGTCTCCCGGCAGGCTGGCCGCCGAAACGTACTCCCACGAATTCGGGCCCAGATTTCGCGCCCGGAACCAGCGGCCGGAGATGAGCACGTAGTGCGCCTGAGTCGTGGTGTCCAGGAAAATCCGGTTGGGCGAATTGGTCACGTACAGCAGGCATGTATTCTCGACCGGCGAGTACTGCGGCGGACCTTCGGTCTGCAACAGTTCGGTGGGCGTGGTGCTGACGTAGATCGCCGGCGATCCGGGCATCGGGCCCTCCTCCTCGTCCGGCCCCAGCAGGTCGACCTGGTTGTCCTTCATCGCGACTTCCTTGGCCGGCTCCAGTTGTGCGGGAGGATTGGCTACACGGGTCCACGGACCTTCGAATTTCTGCGCCTCCATCCAGTGATCGGAGACGTATAGATAGTAATTCGTCAGCACCGGGTCGAAGAGCATGAGTGCGCGGGTATTGACGATTCGCTTGAGGCCCGTGCCGGGGACATCGCGCATCGCCGGCACGCCGTCAATCGGCACCAGGATGGCGGGTTCCTGGCTGAAAAGAATCTGCGGCACGTCGTTCTGCACCGGCTGCGCGGCGGACCGGCTCGCCACCTTGTCAATCTCGATGTCGTTCTGCAGGCGCTCTTGCGCGACCTGCCAGGTCTTGGCGCCCAGTTGCTGGCGCAGGGCTGCGACAAGGTCGCCGCTGCCACCGCTGTCCGTCGGAAATTCTGCTTTGGTGACCGAAAGATCGCGAATGGTCACCGTGCCGGCACTTGCCTGAGTCTGCGCGGACAGCCAGACCACGCCGAACGCGGGGGAATCGGCGCCGGCCTTTGTCACCGCGACGGCGGAGCGGCCTTCGAGACGATTGTTGTCCCACTTGTCGAATTGAGGCTGATAGACGACGTACGAATTCCTGCCGCTTTCAAATTTGATCGGCCACGCCGACGTGGGCGTATTGGCCACTGCTGCCGTATCGCCTTCGTCATCGTTGCCATCGTCTTCCTGTGCGAACACGCCCGCAGGGAGCAGGCTGGCAAACATCGCCAGAATAAGTGAAATGCCGCGGAGCTTCTTCATGACGCGCCCTCCTCATGACGTTGGTTGTGGCGCAGTGCCTGGAGCCGGACGCAGACAGCATTCCCGGCATTGACTGTAGGAGGGAACAACGCAATTGAAAGTTGCAGGTTGACGCGAAACGAATTGTCACGGAGTGTCACTTCTGCGGCGCGACATGGCGGAAATTCAGGACATCGAAAGCGGGCCGGGGAGGCCAGCCTGAAAACGCCTTTGCAGAACAACTCCAGGACGCAGAGATTGCAGAGTAAACGTTGCAGAGTAAAACGTTGCGGGAGAATCAGCGCAATCTGCCAACTGATAATCAGCAGTGGACTTTGATCGCTCTTCGTCCAATTGGCTGATTCAATGCACCAGTTCCCGACTGGCCGCTTACAAATCTCCGTTTCCCGACCTTCTCATCATTTGTTTTTCTCCGCGCCCTCCGCGCCCTCCGCGTTCTCTGCGTTCCGCGCTATTCTTGAGACCAAATCAAGGCAGGAGGCGCCACCAGAGCCAGGCCCAGGAAATGGCCAGGGTCACCAGGGTTACCGGAACGCCGATGCGCGCATGGCATCAGGACCCCGGCCGCCGACAGGGCCGCTACGATCACGATCAGCGCGGCCAGCAGTTTTGGGGGAGAAAGCGGAAGGTTGCCGGTGCGGTGAGTAATCCAGTTATAGAACCCGCCCATGCGCAACTGCGCCGACACCACCATGAAAGCGAACAGCAGGATCAGCGTGGGCACATGGATGGCCTGCCAGGCCTCGTCCAGGCTGAGGGCGCCCGCACCGATCAGCGCGATGGCGCCGAGCAGCGCGATTCCCGTGCGGTCGAGCGACAGGAACGGCAGGCCGCCCAGGATCATGCCGAGGTACACCACTCCGAAGACCAGAAGAATCGTCGCTTCCACGTCTGCCGCCGTTCCGATGAGCCGGGGCGGAGTCTACTTCATCCCGCCTGTTCCGCGCTTCCGGCCGCGCCTATAAACTGCCGGCACCCCGTAACTTCGAACCGGTCCCGATGCGCATCGACGGCAAGTTCCTGGCACGCAAAGACCGGGTCCTGCGCCAGGAACGCGAGTGCAGGATGAAGGCGCCGCCGTGCGACAATAGCCATTCCACAATAAATAAATGGCAAGCGGGAGGATGGAGTGGGCAACGCACTGAACAACACTCAAGTCGCGAAATACCAGAAAGACGGCTACGTGTTTCCGGTACCGGCGCTCTCGGCATCCGAGGCCGTCGACGTTCGCAACGTTATCGAAGGGTTCGAGCGCAGCAGCGGCAAAGTCGCCGGCCTCGTGATCCGCAACAAGGGGCACCTGAAACTCAAGCGCCTCTACGACCTGATCTTTCACGACAAGGTGCTGGATGCTGTCGAGTCGGTGCTGGGTCCCGATATCCTGTGCTGGGGTTCCAGCCTGTTCGTCAAGGAAGCGCGGGATCCCGGCTTCGTCGCCTGGCACCAGGACTCCTATTACTGGGGCCTCGAGCCGGATGACGTGGTGTCGGCATGGATTGCGCTGTATCCGAGCACCCTTGAGAACGGCGCTATGCAGGTCATTCCCGGCACCCAGAAAATGCCGCCGCTTTTGCACCGCAAGTCCGCGCCGCAAAGCGCCAACATGCTGTTCACCCATGAAGAGCTGGCGGAAGACGTGGACGAGTCCCTGGCCATCGACATCACGCTGGCCCAGGGTGAGATGTCGCTGCATCACATAAAAATCCTGCACGGTTCGCCGCCGAACACCTCACCGGGCCGGCGCATGGGCTATGCGATCCGTTATGTTGCCCCGCATGTGAAGCAGCGCGGCGACGTCAATTCCGCCACCCTGGTGCGAGGCACGGACCGCTTCGGCTACTTCGCGAAGGATCCCGTCCCGACGCGGGACATGGAGCCGGCCATCGTGGAATTTGTCGATCGGCCGCACGGCGGCGTGCCGGCGGGGAAAACTGAAGCCGCCTGATTTACCGGACCCGGCATTGACGCGCGCATGAAGAACGCCGCACCGCTGCTCATCGTCATCGGCGTGCTGGTCGGTCCGACCTATTACTACTTTTGCGAGCTCCTGAGCGGTCAGGTGGCGCAAACCCATGCGCTGACCGAGCGGGCCAATCGCTGGGAGCTGCCGGATGGCGCGATCCTTCGGGTGAAAAGCGGACTCGCCTTCAAGCCCGTGGTACTCGACCTGAATCCGGAATTGAACGAGTACCGGCTGCGCTTCAATTTCGACGTGATCCGGCGCGATGCCATTGCGGCCGGCTCCCGCAACAGCTACCAGGTCAGTTTGCTGCAAGGCGACACCACGGTCCTAGAACGCAGTTTCGAGGTCACAGACAGCGGCAAGATCTTGAGGACGCTGGAATCGTTCGAAGTCTTTTACCCGGGTAGCTATGTCCTGCTGCTCGAGGAAGCCGGCACGCCAGCGCTCGGCGTTGCGGGCGTCAAGTTCGAATTGCTCCACCGGGTGGAAAAGCCGAGGATGTGGCTGGTGTGGTCCGGTCTGGTCATGCTGGGATTCGGCATCATGCTGGTGTTGCGGGAGGTGCTGCAGAAATCATTGCCGCGCTAGATTGAATTGCAGTTTGGATCCGGGCAGGAAAAAGGGGGTTCCGTCATGGTCTGGCTGATCATCGGCCTTGTGCTGTTTTTCGCTGTGCATGTGTTCTCCAGCGTCCGTGGCGCGCGCCAGCAATTCATCGCGCGGATCGGCGAAGGCCCCTACAAAGGGCTGTACTCGCTCGTATCGGTCGCGGGTTTCGCGCTCATCGTCGTCGGCATGATGAAGGCAAATCCTGTCGAACTTTGGACGCCGCCCGAATGAGGCCGGTTCGCCGCCATCTGGTTCATGCCCTTCGCCTTCATATCGCTCATCGCCGCCTACGTGCCGGGAAACATCAAGCGCATGACCGCCCACCCGATGCTGTGGGGCGTGACGCTGTGGTCGCTGCTGCACCTGCTGGCAAATGGCGACCTCGCCGGGTTGTTGTTGTTCGGCAGCTTCGGCCTGTACTCGGTGCATGCGATGTCGTCCCAGAGCGCACGTGGCGCGAAGCCCGCCACGCAACGGCGGCCGGTCTTCTACGACGTGGCGACCATTGCCATCGGCTTGCTGGTCTACTGGCTGGCACTCACGTACCACGGCAAGCTTTTCGGCGTCGCCGTCTCGTAATAGAAAAAACAGCACTCACCGCAGATACCCTACGTGCCCTTTCAGGACGCGGAGGACGCAGAGGAAGCGCAGAGCTGGAAAGATGATCTCGGGTTTGAGCAGCCGAGGCGGCGACACTGGAAACGTTGGCAGTCACTCGTCGGCCCATGTTCTCGCCATCCGAACGAATCTGGCTCCATCAGCCTTTCCTCTGCGTCCTCCGCGTCCTCTGCGATTAGTGTTAGTCGGGAAACTAAGGAGAAGAACTTGGCAAAGACCATACCGGCGGTGCTGCTCGAGTACGTCGACGGACTCAGGACGCACGACATAAAAAAAATCGCCGGCACCATGGCGGATGACCTCAAGTTCATCACCGCAATCCGGATTCTGGACAAGGAACCCGCGCTGAAAATGCTGACGGCGCTCTACACCGGATTCCCGGACTGGAACTACAAGTACAAGGAAGTCGAAGACCGCGGCCAGGGCAATTACGCGATCAAGTGGGATCAGGGTGGCACGCATACCGGTACGTGGGCCATGCCGGGGATGGATCCCATCGCACCGACCGGACGCAAAGTCCGGATCCCCGAGCACTACTTCTACTACCGCGTAGCCAACGACAAGCTGACGATTATTTTTCCGGAGCCGTTCGTGGGTGGCGCGCCAAGAGGAATACTGGAGCAGATCGGAGTTGAACTGCCACCGATATAGTCGCGATGCTAGACCGGTCGCTGGGGTTCCGGTGCAATTGGCGGCCGGGATCGCATGAGGTGTACGCGCGAGATGGCCTGGACCAGGACAGCACAGCCCAACGCGATGAGGAAGGCCATGCCGAGGCTCGTTGCTGGTAGCGCCAGCACCAGGGCAATGCAGAATACGCTGAACGAGTAGTAGCCCAGCACCATTCCCCGCAACAGGCGGGTCGCATACGCAACCCCGGAATGCCGATGCGAAAAAACCGCCAGGACGGGCGCCATCATCGGAAACATGGCCAAGGCACCGCTGAGCTGGGGTCCAAGCGCCGAAGAGAATTGCGTGACGAGCAGGACCAGCAGGACACCGGTTCCCATGCGCCAGAGCATGTCGTTGGCCCGTCGGTTTGGGGCGGCCTGCGGCCCAACGTCTGACATCGGATAAAGCCGCGGCGCGATCAGGAGCACCCCCAGCACCAGCGGCACCGCAATCAAGAGCGGCGGAGTCCACCAGTACAGACACGCAACCACCGCGAAATACCCGGCATAGCCGGCCAGGAGACTGAGTCCCCACGAAAAGCGGACGGCACCCCACGCGTAACCCAATCCGAACGCCAGGTTTCCGATCACGGCCGTCAACGTGCTCGATGCGGCGCTCGCCGCGAACGATGTCCCGTGCTGGACGGCGATGATGAACAGGATGGGCGCGCTGAGGATCGGGAATGCCGACAACCATCCCCCGACCGCTGGGCCCCAACGCCGACCCGCCAGCGTAATCCCCCAGATGAGCAGGGGCACCAGCAACAATTTGACGGCGAGCACCAGGTTCATGAAGGTCCGCTACCGCGGAATGGAATACGTACCGACGACGTGCGCCACGGGTTCTTCGACGCCCTCGGAGAACAGCGACACCTCGCCGACGGCAAGCGACTTGCCCAGCTTCATCAGCTTGCAGACACCGAGGATCGCCCGGTCCGCCGCCGGCTTGCGCATGAAGTTGATGCTGAGGTTGGTCGTCACCGTCAGGGGAACGATGCCGATCTCGCCCAGGATCGCCACATAAAGCGCAACGTCTGCAACCGTCATCAGGACCGGGCCGGCTACTGTCCCGCCCGGACGCAGTTCCTCGATGCCGATCTCATGCCGGATGGTGGCCGACTTGCCGCCGACCGCCACGACGGTGCATTTGGTCTGGGGAAATTCCTTCTTCAGGAATTCAGAAATCTCTGCCTGGGTTGCCATTCGTTGCGTTCCTTGTTTGCAGTCCAGCCTGGGTGTCCAGCCACTGCGCAAGCGCGTGCCCCAGGGTCACCATGCGGGCGACCTGGGTCGGGCTCCTGACGTAGCTGGTAATCGTATCGAGCGCCTGGGGCGAAATTCCGAGTTCCTGCGGACGCAGGGACGCCATGTAGCTGGCCTCCTCCAGCGCCAGGGCGACCATCTGCGCATTGGCTGCCGCGATGGCACCGCATCGTCGTATTGGCTTGCATCGTCGTGGTGAATTGCCGGCAGTGCGCCGCAGGCCGGTCAGGCGTCGGTGCCGTCATTCCGATGTACTGCTCCCTCGCGCAGGCCGTGGCTTTTGCCATAGACGGTTCGCTGGTTCCAGCTTTCGACATATTCCTCGATCGACAGGGTCCATCCGTTTTCCATGTTTTCGTCGAAGTACTCGAACAGTATCCCGTCATGCGCGGTCATCGACAGCAATACCGTTGCGCCGGCATCGCCTCCATGCTCGTCGTGTGGGTGCGCGTCGGCGGGCGCGAGCGCGTATTCACCCTTCTTGCGACGAATGGTCCGGGTCGTTCCGTCCGCAAGCATCTCGGTCAGGCACTGCTCCCCTTCCAGCACCAGCGTCGCGGTGGAAGCCACGTGGCGGTGCCTCCGGCAGTGGCCGCCGTCCTTGTACCGCAGCAGCATGTCCAGCCGCCCGCTGGGAAGGTCGTAACCGAGCAGGCTGTACTCGAAATCCACCTTGAAGGCCTTGCAATCCGGATCGGTGACGCGCCGCCACTCGACGGACTCAAAGCTCCTGGAAATGACCGGCATAAGTTCCTCGACGTAGTCGGAATTGAACAGTTTGTGCGCAGGCAGAATAAAGTGCGGCTACCGCCCTGCTACTTCGTTGGTCGCCCGGGCCTTCTCGTCCGCCCGATAGCGCCCGAGGCCGCGGCACGCACGATGCGGCGGAACTTCGGGCATTCCATGTGGCTTTTCGCGGGACAGACCGCAGCATGTCGAAGGCCATCGCGCATGGCGCTCAACCTGCGGATGGTCGCATCCAGTTCCTCCGCCTTGTCCGCCAGCATCCGCCGGTCGATGCGCGGGTGGCCGTCAGGCGCGAACATGCGGGCAATCTCGTCCAGCGAGAAGCCCGCGGATCGCCCCAACGCGATCAACGCCAGCCGTTCCAGAACACCGGAAGCATACAGGCGGCGCAGTCCCCGCCTGCCGACGGAGGCGATCAAGCCTTTTTCTTCATAAAAGCGCAGCGTCGAGGCAGGAAGGCCGGACTGCTGGGCCACTTCGGAAATGTCCATGTCCGGAAACCCCTTGACTTCAAGTTGACTTGAAGTGGCACTGTGCCGTCTCTGCCTGTGGAAGGCAAGCACCTGGAGAGGGTCATGGATTATCTGATATGCACTTTACTCATCGGCGCCGGCGCGACGATGGTGATGGACCTCTGGGCGATCGTCCGCCAGCGCGTGCTCGGCATTCCTCCACCGAACTATGGGCTGGTGGGCCGCTGGCTCGGCCACATGGTGCGTGGGCGCTTTCGCCATGATTCCATCGCGGCCTCGCCATCGGTGCCTGGCGAGCACGTCATCGGGTGGACTGCCCACTATCTGATCGGCATCGCATTCGCAGCCTTGCTGCTCGGCACCCAAGGTCTCGCCTGGGTTCAGCACCCCACGATCGGTCCAGCGTTGCTCGTCGGTATTGGCACCGTGGCGGCGCCATTCCTGCTGATGCAGCCGGGCATGGGCGCCGGCATCGCCGCCAGCCGTACACCGCGTCCTGCCGCCGTTCGGATTCAGAGCCTCATTACACACACGGTCTTCGGCCTTGGGCTCTATGCAGCCGGCTGGACGACTCGTTGGCTTCTTTATTGATCCGCAATGACCTACAGGAGAAAAGAAATGCGCATTCCCACTCGATATGCACCAATCCTTTTCGGTGCCCTGCTCTCGGCCGTCATGGTCGGCCTTGTGTCCGCCTTCGTCATCGCGATTACCCAGGGAATCCACTCGGGATTCGCGGCGCAATGGATTCGAAGTTGTTTGACGACCTGGCCCGTGGCATTTCCAACGGTGACGCTGGTGGCGCCATGGGTGCGTCGGATCGTTGGGCGCGTGACCGCCTGATTCTGTCGAAGCCAGCTCGTTCGTATTCGGCAATGAACGCCAGAGCAACGGTGCTTGCGCAAAGCTAACCGGCGCGCGGCGTTTTATCGCGCTTCCGGTTGAGCGACGGGTTATGCCGCAGTCAACACTGCGCGCCGAACAGGTTGCGGCAGACTGATCGGCACGAACATCTTCAGAGGATAAAGATAGTCGTCACCCGATTCGTCAACGACCCGAATCAACTTGTGACTCTGCGCCTGTTCGTCCGCAATCGACACGTAGATCTTTCTTCGTTCTAGCGAAGCCTCGAACCCTTCGTTCTTAACGCAAACGACAAGTTGGCGCTGTGCGGTAGGTGTCTTTCTCATCTCATTTCTCAGAGGAATTGTTTAATCTTGAATTCGAATTTGCCAATACCAGATGCCTCGTACCAGTGAACCTCGGCAAGGTGAATGCTGCCATACGAGACGAACACGAGCGGCACCTTTTCGCTTGCGCCATCGACCACGACCGTAAAGCTTTCTATCGTGGGCAAACTTCAGGAGAAAGTCTCGCTCGTGGCAGCGATGAGTCAGATGCCAGACATGGCCGGGCAGAAAATGGCGGTTGGCACGCGGCATCGCTTCACTCCCTTGAAGCGTGCTTTCTACTACCGAAAAGACGCGTCTAAGCGCTAAAACCGAGCCTATATTATCGATCTATATCTGTGGTTCAAAGTGTTGCGGTGGTCGGACCCCTATCTTCTACGGGGCGACGACGGCATGCCGTTGTCGCTTCCGGTTGAGCGACATGTTAGGCCTGCGTTTCACTTTTTGCTCTTTGGTGCAAAGGCAACATCAGGGGAACTTCGAAGGTGATTCTCGACGCGTCGGTATTGCCCTTATCGGTTGCGCCGGTTGACCCAAGTGAAACGATGCCAGCGACAACGCCAATGCCGCCTTTGGTCTTCGTCTCCTTTGTAGTCGTGACTGCCACATCGAATTTCACGAGGAGCACGGGGTTTGCGCCTTCGCCATCCGCCCATGCGAATGCACCGTAGCTCTTCTCACCCTTTGGCAATAGGTTGGACAGTTTCGGATTGACCTTTGCTCCCATTGGGGCAAGCGCCGCCTGTGCATCGGCGACTCCCTGCGTGATCTGGATGAGTGTCTGAGACACGAAGTCCTTGAGTTCCATGGTTCTCCCCGATACCTATCAAAGTAGAAGCTGATCGTGAGCGACTCGCGAGCCTAACGTCGCCAATGAGCCGCACGGGAACGCGTCGGTTCGATTGGCCGGTTATGCGGCACTACGTATTCGTCCGAAAAGTCTGCAATCGGCCATCAAGAGCCGTTCGTACATCACTGAAATCTGTGAAATGAACATCAGCATTGCACCAAGAAGCTGACGTGCGCAAATTCATTGCGGACTTCCTCAAATCGGCCAGATAAGCCATTTATGTATTGCGTTTTCACCTACCCCTGCTCACTCGGTCGCCCACATTGCCGACAACAACTCTGCCTGCATCAGGACTGTCTTCACCGCCTCGTCCTGCAAATCCGGCGGGTAGCCATATTTGTTCAGGATGCGCTTGACCATAACGCGGATTCTCGCCCGCGCGCCTTCACGCAGGGTCCAGTCGATCGATACGCTCTTGCGTACTTGCGTGATCAGTTCGGCGGCGATGAGCTTGAGCTTGTCGTCCCCCATCGCCTTCACGGCCGATTCATTCGCAGCAAGCGCGTCGTAGAAGGCAATCTCGTCGTCGGTCAGGCCGAGGTCTTGGCCGCGCTTGGTGGCGGCGTCCATTTCCTTTGCCAGCTTGATGAGTTCCTCGATCACTTCCATCGTGGAGATGGCGCGGTTGTGATACGCGTTGAGAGTTTTCTTGAGCTTCTCGGCGAAGGACTGGCTCTGCACGAGGTTCTTCTTTGAGCGCTGCTTCAGCTCGTCCTTGAGCAACTTCTCCAACAACTCGGCGGCGACGTTCTTGTGCTTGAGGCCACGCACTTCGGCGAGGAACTGCGGGCTGAGAATGCCGATGTCGGGCTTCTTCAATCCGGCAGCGGTGAATACGTCGATGATCTCGCCTTCGGTCGTGATCGCTCTGGAAACCAGTTGGCGGATCGCGGCGTCGATTTGCTCGGGGCTCTTTTTGCTCTCGCCGGATTTCTTGTTGAGCGCGGCTTGCAGGGCCTGGAAAAAAGAAACGTCGTCGCGGATCGCCGTCGCTTCATCGGTAGCGGAGCAGAGCGCGAAGGCTTGCGAGAGTTCCGACACCACCTGCACCCAGCGCTTCTTGCCGTCCTCCTGTTCGAGGATGTGTTCTTGTCCGGCCGGGATGAGTTGCAGGCGCTCGGTTGGTTTGCCGGTCGTCCACTTGTCCCACTTGAAGCCGTGCATCATGTCGCAGGCGATGCCGTGTTTCTCGTGCATCACGGCGATGGCCTGTTTTGTGTCGTAGGTCGGGTTGCCCTGGCCGCCGCTCTCGGTGTAGATGGCCAGCGCCTGTTTCAGTTGATCGGCAAGGCCGAGGTAATCCACGATCAAACCACCGGGCTTGTCTTTGAACACGCGGTTCACGCGCGCGATGGCCTGCATGAGTCCGTGCCCCTGCATCGGCTTGTCGGCATACATCGTGTGCAGGCAGGGCGCGTCGAAACCGGTCAGCCACATGTCGCGCACGATGACGATCTTGAACGGGTCTTTGCTGTCCTTGAACCGGTTCGCCAGCTTGCGGCGCTTCTCTTTGTTGCCGATGTGCCGCTGCCACTCGGGGCCATCTTCGGCGCTGCCGGTCATCACGACTTTGAGTGCCTCCGGCTCCCACTCGGGCCGCAGCTTGATCAGCGCATTGAAGAGGTCTACGCAGATCCGGCGGCTCATGCAAACAATCATCGCCTTGCCGTCCATCGCCTCCAGGCGCTTGTCGAAATGCGTCACCAGATCGGCGGCGATGAGCGCGATGCGCTTCGGGTCGCCCACCAATGCCTCCAGCGCGGCCCACTTGCTTTTCAGCTTCTCCTTCTTCGTCAGCTCCTCGCCTTCGGTGATCTCCTCGAATTCCGCGTCCAGCTTCGGCAGCTCGGCGGCGTTCAGCGCCAGCTTGGCAATGCGGCTCTCGTAGTAGATCGGCTTCGTCGCTTCATCCGCCACGGCGCGCTGGATGTCATAGATGGAAATGTAATCACCGAACACCGTCCGCGTGTTGGCGTCGGTCTTTTCGA
>Ga0163153_10006445_pt1 | contig 13199 bp, 10 predicted proteins | sample OliLakLV19MP6IB1_FD_148629 | JGI IMG/M metagenome (GOLD analysis project Ga0163153, IMG submission 148629) | Freshwater microbial mat bacterial communities from Lake Vanda, McMurdo Dry Valleys, Antarctica - Oligotrophic Lake LV.19.MP6.IB-1 | ecosystem: Environmental > Aquatic > Freshwater >... | reverse complement strand
CGTGGCAGGAGCTCGGCGTCAGTGGCCAACCGGCTGCGATTCTCTACGCGGCCGACGGCACCATGCTCGAGCGCTGGTCCGCGATGTACGACGAAAGCGAAGTTCTCGAACTCATCGGCGCCTGAGCTCCTGCTGCTGGGCTGGGCGGGCAAACCGGCCGCCGGCGGGATACAGTCGTGTCACTGAATTGGGTTCAGCGGACACAACTCTACGGGGGGAACGCGTGACCATCTCCATCGATCCGGCAATCAACACGTACCTGGCGGGCGCCTGGGCGCCGGTCGCCGACGAGCGCGACGACCCGGGACTCCAGGTGAGCGGGAAGCTGCCGGCCGGACTGCGAGGCGCGTTCTTGCGCACGGGACCCAACCCGGCCTTTCCGCCCCGCAACGGGCGCTACCACTTCTTCGACGGCGACGGAATGGTCCACGCCGTGTACCTCGACGGCGAGGGCGGCGCGTCGTACAAGAACCGGTGGGTGCGCTCGGCCGGTCTCGAAGCGGAACGCCGCGCCGGTGAGGCTCTGTACTCGTCGCTCGTCGCATACGAGATGCCCGACCCGGAAAAGGTCGGCGACGCCGGATTCATGAAGAACACCGGGAACACCGCGCTCGTTCGCCACGCCGGTCGGCTGTTCGCGCTGATGGAAGCGGCCCGGCCGACCGAACTCACCCTCGGCCTCGAAACGGTAGGCGAGTGGGACTTCGGATGCGGGTTCGCCGGGTCAATGACGGCGCATCCCAAGGTCGACCCCGTCACGGGTGAGATGTTGTTCTTCGGGTACTCACCGATCGCGCCGTACCTGCGCTACCACGTCGTCAACGCCGCCGGGCAACTCGTCAACAGCGTCGACATCGACCTCCCGGCGCCGGTGATGATGCACGACTTCGTCGTGACCGACCGGCACGCGGTGTTCTTCGACCTCCCCGCGATCTTCGACGTCGAGCGCATGTTCGCGGGCGGCGACGCGCTCAGCTTCGAGCCCGAGCGGGGTGCGCGCATCGGCGTGCTGGCGCGCGACGGATCGAGCACCAACGTGCGTTGGTTCGAGATCGACGTGTGTTACGTCTTCCACTTCCTCAACGCCTGGGAAACCGACGGTCGTATCGTGGTCATCGGGTGCCGAGCCGACACGCTGGGCGTGGCGTTCGCCGACGACAACCGGGTCGGTGCCGAAGACAACGTCGGCATGTTGTACCGCTGGACGATCGACCTCGATTCAGGCGCAGTCCACGAAGAGCAACTCGACGACCGGCGCGGCGACTTCCCGCAGATCGACCCGCGCCGTGCGGCCCAGCGCAACCAGTACGGGTACGTCGGCCTTATGCGCAAACCCGAATCCGGTCCGACGTGGTTCGGCGGCGTCGCCAAGTACGACCTCGACTCCGGCACGGTGCAGACGCATGACTACGGCGCCGCCGCGGAAAGCGGCGAGGTCGTGTTCGCACCCGACCCGGACGGTACCGCCGAGGACGACGGCTGGCTGTGCACGATCGTCCAAGAGGCGGGCGCGAGCGCGCTGGTCGTCCTCGACGCGCACGATCTCGACGAGGTCGCCCGCGTGCACATTCCGCGACGGGTCCCCCATGGGTTCCACGCGCTCTGGGTTGCGGCCGACTGACATACCGGCAATGCCCGTTCCCCGCAGCTTGCTGAGCACCCAGCCGATGCGCGACCTCGACTTCGAGGTCGTGGCCGGGTCGTGGCCCGCGGCCGTGACCGGCGAGATCGTGATAAGCGCGGGCGACCCCGCGACCGCGGGTGCGTACGCGCTCTTCGGCGACGGGCTCACCATTCGCCTGTCATTGCAGCCGGGCACGCACGGCGCGCCGCCCGGCCGGTTCGCCTGGCGGGTGCGGCACGTCGAGTCGCCGAGCCGACGCCTGCGCATCCGACGTCCCGCCGAGTTCAGCGCCACGCCGATCGGCACGATGTCACCGTTCGGCAGCATGAACATCGCGAACACCGCGCCGCTCCCGTGGGGCGACCGCCTGTTCGTCACCTCCGACGCGGGCCGTCCCGCCGAGATCGACGCCGCCACCCTCGGATTCCTCGCCGAAGTCGGCCACCGCGCCGACTGGGTCGAGGCTATGCCGCACCCGGTGCTGCCGCTCGTGTTGTCGAGCGCACACCCGGTGATCGACCCCGACCGAGCCTGCATGTGGACCGTGAACCGCACGATTACGGGCGACGCGCACATGATCCGCTACGACGGTGACGGCGCGCACGTCGACCGCTGGCCCGTTTCCGGCGTGACGTTCCCGTTCTCGAACCACACGATCACCCAGACCCGCGACTGGATCGTGCTCGCCGACACGCCCTTCGTCGTCGACCCCGGCTCCCTCGGCGGCGCGCCCCGCCGGGCGGTTCCGCCGGAGTCGCAGCCGGTCGCACTCGTCCGCAAGGCCGATCTCGAATCGACACGTCCGGGTGAACCGGTCGAAGCGCGCGCGTTCAGACTGGCGCCCGTCTGCCACCACTTCTACGCGCGGTACGACGACACCGACGGCGTGCGCATCCTGTGGGAGCACAGCGAGGGCTTCGACCTCGCCGACTACCTCCACGCCGACGACGTCGACCCGTTCGGCGCGCCGATCGACCCCGCACTCCATGGTCTCTTCGTGCACCACTTCGCGCCCGCGCGCGTGACCGAAACCCAGTTCGACCCCGAGTCCGGTGTGGTCACCGAGCGGGCGCAGTGTTTCGAGCCCGACGCGCTCTGGGCCAACATCCTCTCGGCGATGGACTGGAGCGCCGAGGGGCAGGCCGCGCCGCGCGTGCACCACCAGGTCTTCGGCGGGTACCGGCCCGACGCGATCGCGCGCCGCACGCTGGAACGGTTTGGCGACCGGTTCGGGGACCGGGTGGGTCCGCTCCCGAGCGAGGAACTGCCGCCCGTGCTGGCGACGCTCGACCGCGACACGTTGAAGCCCACGTCGGCCTGGACGTTCGCGACCGACGACTACCCCACCTCGCCGGCCTTCGTCCCCCGCGCGGGCGGTACGCCGGGCGGGACCGACGGCCACGTGGCGCTGGCCGTCCACCACGACGGCGGCCTGCGCATCGAGCTGTACGACGCCGCCGACGTCGGCCGGGGGCCCGTCGCCGTGCTGCGTTCCCCCGACCGCGCCACCGTGCCGTTCCTGTTGCACGCGGCGTGGATGCCACGCGCGACCGGCGCGCCCGAGCACGAGCGCCTACGGTTCGGCGACGAGATCGCGGGCCGCCTCGGCGGCCTCGACGACGAGCAGGTCCACGCGGTCGAAGCGGTCGCACGTGAACTGGAGGAATTGTGATCCACTCGACACGCGTGGCGGCGGCGCTGGTGCTGCTCGCCCTCGTGGGCGCGGCGTGCTCCGAAGGCTCGGGCGACGACGACACGACAAGCGCGGGAACGGACGCCGCGACCGACACCACGACGGCCGCGTCGGCCGACTCGGTGGTTGCGCAGTTCGCGGGCGAGGAATGGTTCATGGGGACCGTCCCGGCCACGCCGGTCGCCGCCGACGAGGACGCCGAACCGATTCGCATCGGCATCATCAACCAGGAGAACAGCCCCGCGGGATCGTTCCCCGAAGTGCGGGCCGCGGCCGAGGCAACCGTCGCGTTCATCAACGCGGAGCTGGGCGGCGTCGACGGTCGGCCACTCGAACTGCTCACCTGCGCCGCCGACTTCGCGCCGGAAACGTCGCAGGCGTGCGCGCAGGATCTCGTCAACCAGGGCGTGATCGCGTTCCTGGGCGGGCTCGACGTCGGCAGCACCGGGTCGATCCCCGTTCTCGAACAGAACGAGATCCCCGTGGTCGGAGGGATCCCGGTCAACCTCGCCGACATGCGCAGCCCGATTGCGTTCTACTTCAGCGGCGGCACCCCGGGGGCGTTCAGCGCGTTCGCCGCGTACGCGATACGCGAGTTGGGCGCCGAACGCATCGCGGTCGCGTACGGCGAGTTCGAGTCGTTCGAACATTCCGCGACCACCTGGGGCGCCGACGTCGCGACCGAACTCGGCGCCGAGGTCGAACTGATCCCGTTCCCGATCCTCGGAACCGACTTCCTGCCCGTGTTGACCAAAGCCGCCGACTTCGACGCCGACGCCATCATCGTCGGCGCGGCCGACACCGCGTGCGTGCCGCTCATGGAGACCCGCCGCGACCTCGAGATCGAAGCGACGTTGCTGCTCGTGGGCGCGTGCGCCGCGCCCGAGATCCTCGACCAGGCCGGCGCCGCGGCCGAGGGCGTGATCTTCAACTCGGAGGGCCCGTTCGACGAGAACCGCGAGGCCGAGATCTTCGCGGCCGCGACCGAGCGGTACGCAACGGAGCCCGCGGGCGGAGCCGGCACGGTCTCGTTCCGGGGGGCGATGAACCTGTGGGCGGCACTGACCGAAGTCGCACAGGACGAAGGCTCCGACGCGATCACGTCGGCGGCGATCCTCGAGTACATGCGCGCGACCCGCGACCAACCGAGCTTCTGGGGCCACCCGTACACGTGCGACGGGAAGCAGATGTCCGACCTCATCGCACTGTGCGCGCCCCAGCAGTACCTGTTCGAGATCGGCCCCGAGGGCACGCCGGCCGCTGCGCCCAACGGTTTCGTGGACGTGACCGAGTTCGCCGATTCCGAGTAGCCGGGAACCGTCATCTCCAGCCACTTCACGTTCCTGCTGCTCGGCTTGGGTGGCGGTTCGGTCATCGCGATCCTCGCGCTCGGGGTCGTCCTCACCTACAAGGCGAGCGGCACGGTCAACTTCGCCCACGCCGCACTCGGCATGTACGTCGCGTTCGCGTTCTACGAACTCCGCGCGACGGGCGAGCTCGTCCTCCCCCTCCTCGGCCTCCCCGACCGGGTGGCGATCGTCGACCGGCCGACCGTGTTCACGGCGATGGTCACATGCCTCGCATTGGCGGCCGCGCTCGGCGCGCTGATCTACGGGCTCGTGTTCCGTCCGTTGCGGCGCGCGCCGGCGTTGGCCCGCGTCGTCGCGTCGCTCGGCTTGCTCCTCTACTTCATCGCGCTGATCGACCTCCGGTTCGGTGCGCGCGGTGCAACCGCGCTGGTGATCCGCAACGTGCTCGACGCGACCGTCGTCGACTTCGCGGGCGCGTCGGTGCCCCTCGACCGGTTCCTGCTGCTCGCGGTCGCGCTCGTGCTCACCGGCGTGCTGTGGCTGGCATACCGGTACACCCGCTTCGGGCTCGCGACCCGCGCCACGGCCGAACATGAAGAGGGTGCCATCCAGATCGGGCTGTCGCCCGACGCGTACGGCGTCGCGAACTGGGCGCTCGCCTCGATGCTCGCGGCCCTCGCGATCATCCTCGCCGCGCCCGTCGTGCGCCTCGACCCCGCGGGGACGAGCCTGCTGATCGTGCCCGCGGTCGCGGCCGCGCTCGTGGCCCGATTCAACTCGTTCGTCGTCGCGACCGCGGTCGGACTCGCGATCGGCATGGCGCAGTCGGAGATCCTCAACCTGCAGGCCGACCACGCGTGGCTGCCCGAGATCGGCCTCCAGCAAGGCGTGCCGTTCCTGGTAATCCTGCTCACGCTGCTCGTCGGCGGTTCCCGGTTGCCGCACCGCGGGCGCCCGCCGACCCGATCGCTGCCCGAGTCGCCCGACCCCAGGTGGACGGGCGTCGGCGTACTCGTCGTCGGCGGTATTGCCGTCTCCGGGCTCCTCGTACTCGACGGCGACTGGCGGCTCGGCATCATCATCTCGACGATCACCGCGGTGCTCGCGCTCTCGGTCGTCGTCGTCACCGGATTCGTCGGCCAGATCTCGCTCGCGCCGTACGCGTTCGCCGGTGTCGCCGCGTTCGCGATGGTGCGCTTCGCGAACGACGCCGGCTTCGGGTTCCCGTTCGACGCCCTCGCGGGCGCGGCCGTCGCGACGACCGTCGGTGTGCTGGTCGCAATACCCGCCGTGCGCGTACGCGGTCTCGACCTCGCGATCGCGACGCTCGCGGCCGCGGTCGTGATCGAAGAGCTGATCTTCAAGTGGACCTGGTTCACCGGCGGCGCGGCGGGAAGTCGCGTGCCGCCACCCGAACTGTTCGGCATCGACGTCGGCATCGCCGCGCGCGGCACGGACTACCCGCGTGCCGCGTTCGGGATCGTGTGCATCGTGGTGCTCGTCGTCTGCACGCTGGCCGTCGTCGGCCTCCGGCGGGGCGCGACGGGCCGGGCGTGGCTCGCGGTGCGCGCCGACGAGCGGGCGGCCGCCGCGGCCGGCATCAACGTCGTCGGCGCCAAGATCAGCGCGTTCGGCGTCTCCGCGTTCCTCGCCGGTATCGGCGGCACGCTGCTCGCGTACGAGCGCCAGATCCTCTCGCCGTCGTCGTTCGCCGTCCTCGCGTCGCTGACGCTGCTCGCCTTCACCTACCTCTCGGGCATCGCCGCGCCCGCCGGGGCGCTGCTCGCCGGGGTGCTCGCGAGCGGCGGGATCCTCACCGTCGCGCTCGATCGCATCGACGACGGCGCGTCGCGCTACCAACTCGCGACGGCCGGGCTGGCGCTGGTCGCGGCGGCGGTCCTGTTCCCGAACGGCATCGTGGGATCGTTGGCCAGGATCCGCCGCCGATGACCACACCGCTGCTCGACGTACGCGGCCTGACCGTCCGGTACGGCGGTGTCGTCGCGCTCGACGGCGTCGACCTGGAGGTCGGCGCGGGCTCGCTGGTCGGCCTGATCGGCCCGAACGGCGCGGGCAAGACGACGTTCATCGACGCGGTGACGGGCTTCGCGCGAGCCGCGGGGACGGTGGCATTCGAAGGGCGGTCCCTCGACACGCTGTCACCGCACGCCCGCGCCCGAGCCGGCCTGGCCCGCACGTTCCAGGGCGGGGCGCTGTTCGAGGACCTTTCGGTCGAGGACCAACTTCGCGTCGCGGCCGAGCGACCCGGCGTGCGGGACCTGTTGACCGACGCGTGCAAACCGTGGCGGCGCGTGCGGCGCAACGAGCGCGTCGAGCAGCCGCTCGAACTCCTCGGGCTCGACCACTGCCGGAGCACGCCCGCGCGCGAACTCCCCCACGGCACCCGCCGCCTCGTCGGCATTGCCCGCGCCCTCGCCGCCGCACCCCGCCTCGTCCTGCTCGACGAACCCGCGGCCGGACTCGACCCCGCCGACCGGGCCCGGCTCGGCGACCACCTCCGGGCGATCGTGGCGCACGGCGCGTCGGTCCTGCTCGTCGACCACGACGTCGACCTCGTGTTCTCGGTGTGCGATGTCGTCTACGTGCTCGACTTCGGTGCCGTGATCGTGCACGGGCCGCCCGGCGCCGTACGCATCCACCCCGCGCTCGTCGAGGCGTACCTCGGCACCGCGGTCGGTGAGGAACCATGAGCGCGCCGCTCGTGCTGACAGACGTCGCGGCCGGATACGGCGGCGTCCCCGTCGTGCGCGACATCTCGTTCGCGGTGAAGCCGGGCGAGATCGTCGCCCTATTCGGCGCCAACGGCGCGGGCAAGACGACCCTGTTGCGCGCGATCAGCGGCCTCCAGCCGACGCTCGCGGGTCGCGTCGAAGTGCTCGGACGCAACGTCGACACCCGGCGGCCCCATATCCTCGCCCGCCGCGGCCTCGCGCTCGTCTCCGACGACCGCGGCCTGTTCACCCAGCTCACCGTCGCCGAGAACCTCCGCCTGGCCCGCCCGCGCCGCGGGCGCGCCGCGACCGACACCGCGCTCGACACGTTCCCCGCACTGCGCGCGATCCCGCGGCGGGCCGCGGGCCTGCTCTCGGGCGGCGAGCAGCAGATGCTCGCGCTCGCGCGCGCGTTGCAACGGCGGCCGCGTGTGCTGCTCGTCGACGAGATGACGCTCGGCCTCGCCCCTATCGTCGCCCGGTCATTGTTGCCCGCCGTCCGCGCGGCCGCCGAAGACGGTGCGGCCGTGATACTCGTCGAGCAACACGTCCACCTCGCGCTGGAGATCGCCGACCGGGTACTCGTGCTCGCACGCGGCCGACTCGTGCTCGACGAACCCGCGGCTGAGCTGCGCGCCGACCTCACGCGGCTCGAATTCGCGTATCTCGACGGTGAGGTCGGGGACTAGGTCGCGCTCCCGAAGAGCACGACGATGGCTTCCTCGACCAGACGATCGGCGGTCGCATCGTCGAAGTGCCCGTGCACCAGCAACGTCGCGATGCCGTGCGCCATGGCCCACGTCACGAGCGGCGCGAGTGTGAGGTCGGCGGGCGGCAACGCCCCCGCGGTGATCGCGTCGCGTACCGGTCCCGCCCCGAGGTCGTACGCGGTCCCGGCCGACGCGAGTTCCGAACCACTGTCGGCCACGCTCACCGCGGGCGGCGGGTAGCGCAGCAACAACCCGTACCGGCGGGGATGGGCACGGGCCATCGCGGCGTAGGCCCGGAATCCACGGATCGCGCGTTCGAGGTCGGTGCCACCGGCGGCACCGAGTTGCGCGCCCAGGTCGCGATACATCCGGTCGGCCACGGCGCGCAGCAGCGCGTCCTTGCCGTCGAAGTGGTCGTAGAGCGCGGGCGGCGTCACGCCCAGGCGGTTCGTCACGTCGCGTAGGGAGACCCCTTCGATTCCGTTCTCGTCGATCGCGGCCAGGGTGGCATCGACGATCTTCTCCGGAGAGAGCACGCCGGAGACGCTACCCACACCTCAGATCGCGACCCACTCGAAATGCGCCGGGTCGGGCACGAGCCACGGCCCGCCCCACGTGAAACCGTGGGCTGTCATGGTGTCGACGAGGCGCGGGTCCTGCGTGCCCAGTTCGCCTTCGCGGTTCTTGGGCCAGTTGACGTCGAGCGCGACACCCCACGCGTGGCGGGACACACCCCCGTCGACCGCAACGAGGCGGGGCACGAAGCACCCGCGGTAGCCGTCGGCGGCCACCAAGTAGGCGAGGTTGCGCTGTTCGAGGTCGACGAGCGCGGCGCGCAGTTCGTCGACGATCGCCCGGTGGCAGCGGACCGTGCCGAGGATGGGCATCTCGGCCTCGACGATGTGGTCGCGCTCCCACGCCGGGTCGAGTTCGAGTTCGCGCCCGTCGCCACCCGCGCCGTGGCGATACGAGAACTCGCCGAACTGCTCCTTGACGGTGGCCTGCGGGAGCACGGCATCGCCGTGGCGCATGAGGGGCGTCTCGCCCGGCGCGCGGAAACGCACCGCGATACCGGGAGGAAGGAGTTCACGGATCTCGCGTTCGATCGCTTCTCGCGGCCCGTCGTACGCGACGAGGAGGAAGCGGGGTGTCACGATCGCGGGCAGCGTGTCGTGCGCGACGACGAGTTCGGCGGCGCCGACGAGCGCGTCGTCGAGCACGCTCACGATGCGCGCTGTCGTCCCGTCCGCGAGGTCGAGCGACCCGCCCGCTCCGATCCGGCGCAACCGGGCCGACGTCTCACCGATCACGGCCTCGCCCGGGCTCAGGGTCGCGATCGTCGCGGCCGCACCCTTGGGCAGGAACGACGCGTAGCCGACGGGGTCGATCGACAACGCGTCGAGAGGAGTCACGTATCCGGCGGGCGCCGCCGGATCGATCATCTCGACGAGGTCCCCGCGCACTTCGGTGACTCGCGTCGCCGCCGGAAGCGCGTCGACTCCCGCCGCGAGGCCGGGAGCGAGTCCGTCGGGGGTCCACACCAGCAGCACGGGCGGCGAGTTGACTGCGGCTGACGCCGTGCCGGGCGTTGCCTCGGCTACGAACGGGGCACCCGCATCGGTGTCGTCGACGACCAGCATCGTGCACGCGCCGAGCACCGTGCCCACGAGAACCACCGCGATCATGAGTGCCGCCCGCCTCATGGGCGTGCGCCGGTCATTGTTTCGGCGAGCGCTACGAGTTCGCCGAGACCGAGCGTGCGGCTCGTGATCGACACGACGACCCGCTCATGGCTCCCTCGCTGCGCCGTCCGTGGCTCCGCGGCGTCCGCACGGCTGTCCTCGACCCACTCGAGGGTGCCGAGCCGCGGGCTCCAGCGCCCCGTCGTGTCCCGCACATCGATTGAGCGCGCGTCGGGATCGAACGGCGGACCGAGCTGCGCGCCGGGCGCCTCGACAACAAGGAACCCGCGCGCGCCGGGGCCCGCGTACGCGAGCGTCACTGTGTCACCCGTCCGGCGGACCGCGGGTTCGCCGGAGTCGGTCGCGACGAGCAGCGCGCCGCCCTGCACGTCGTCGAGGGAAACGGTTGCGGCTTCGTACCAGTCGAGCGGGACCGGAACTCCTCCGACCGCGAGCGACGCCGCAACACGGACGAGGTCGTCGGTCGCAATGCTCCCGGTGACGACGACGTCGCCGTCCGAACCGTGGACGGCGACGCGCTCGCCCCGCTCGTCGAGATAACCGACACCGGCGCCGACCGCGATCTCGCGCACGACCGGGCCGAGGTCGCCGAAGAGTCGCCCGCCCGGCCACTGGGTCGTCGCCGCGACCTTGACCCACGCCCGGCCGTCGGACCACGCCCGCAGCTCCACCTCGGGTCCACCCGCGCCGCGCACGACGCCGGCGCGCGCCGGTTCCATGCCGGGTGGGAGCCAGGTGGGCGCGCCGAGCGTCACCGGGGTGGTGGCAAAGCCCGCGTCACGCGTGATCGCATCCGTCGGAATGTTCGCGAACGCGTCGCCCGTGACGGCGGCATCGACGCGGATGTTCGTCCACCGCACCCCGACGATCACGCCGTCGGCGTCGTCGTAGCCGCGCCGCGCCGCCCACTCCGACCGCTCGGTGGTCGGCGCGGCGCGCACGTCGAGCGCTACGGGAACGAGCACCTCGTTGTCGAGCCACAGGTCGACGACGTCGGTCGGGTGGATCTCACGCGCATTGCCGCGCGACCGCAACCCGCCGAGGAGGGGCTCGACCTGCGCGGCCGTGACGCGCACGCCGACGACCGAGCGGCCGTCGATGCGGTCCTGCCCGAGGTCTTCGACCGCGCCGCTGCGCCCGAAGCTGCCGACCGGTACGACGAGGTCGAGGGGCGCGGGCCCGGTGTCGGAGAACGGGTCCCGTCCGACCAGGGCCCGGGTACGCGGCGCTCGGGGTGTGCACCCGGGCAAGGCCTCGCGGGGGCACCGCACGACCGCGCGCTCCCACGAGCGGTCGCCGTCGACCACGAGAGTGACGTCGTCGCGTACCCACTCGTCCGACGGGTACGCCGTGGTGTCGCGCAGTTCCAGGGCGAGCGATTCGGGAGCCCGGTACGCGATCGTGCCGACAAATGTGCGCTCCGGCACGTCGGGGTGGAACCCGCGTTCGACGACGGTCACGTCCGCTTCGAGGCTCTCGATCGACGCTTGCGCGACGAGCACGGCGTCGGAGAGGTCGCGGGCGCCGACGGGCTCGGGGTTTCCGGTGATCTGCACAAAGGTGGCACCGGCGACGAACGCGGCGACGAACGCCGCGGCGATCGACAGGAGACTGACGGTACGGGGGCGGCGTTCCGGTGCGCGCTCGTCGAGCCGGACGCGCACGAGCGGCTCGATGTCGACGACATGCTCGACCGGTGCGATGCGGAGCCGGGTGCGGAGCGTGTGGATGTCGCGTTCGTAGCGCGTGCACGGCGCGCACGATGCGACGTGCTCGCGCACGGCGTCGGCGCGTTCGGGCGCGAGCTCGTCGTCGAGGAGCGCCGACAGGTCCGGACGCGCGTCACCGCAGCGCATCCGACTCACCCTCTCCACTCGCGTACCAGGCGACGACGCGTTCGCGTGCGTGCGACACGCGGCTTTTCACGGTTCCCTCGGGCACCCCGAGCACTTCGGCCGCCTCGCGGTAGCGCAACCCGATGACCTCCACCAAGAGCAGCGCGGACCGCAACTTCACCGGTAGTGCGGCCAGCGCCTCGGCAATCTCGAGCCGGGCCACGGGGTCGGACGACGGGCGCGGTGGTGGGAGTCGCGCCGTCGCCCGGTCCCCGCGTGCGCGCTTTCGCACCGCGTCGATCGCGGCGTTGTGCGCGATGCTGATCAGCCACGTGGAGAACTTGCCCGTGAACGTGTACCGGCCGAGATGCACGTAGCAGCGCAGGAACGCTTCCTGCGCGACGTCCTCCGCGACGGTCCGGTCGCCCAGCAACCGTTCCAGGTACCGCAATACCGGTACCTGCCACGCCCGTACGAGTTCGGAGAACGCGTCGTGGTCGCCGGCGGCCGCGGCGCGGATCAGCCGGGGATCCGGCTCTTCCACGGTCGCATTCTCCCCCACCTTCCCGGACTCTGGTCAACACGCACACTTGATGACATCACTGGTTGCGTCGAGCGGAACCCCGCTCGGGTCGAAGTACTCGACGGGTTCCTTCCCGACGAGCAGCTCGTCGAGGCGTTCGTACGTTGCGGTGTCGTAGACCACGACCCGATCCGGCAACGCCGCGTACAACTTCTCGCCCGACCGCGACACGTAGAGCGCGCCCACGGGTGCCGTCGCCGCGAACAACGGAGTCGCCGTTCGTGACTCGCGATCGACAGCGTGGAGCTGGTTGTCATAGCTGACAAAGACCGTATCGTCGGTCGCGACGGCGGCCGAGCCGTACACGGGCTGGGGTGGGACGACCTCGGAGGTGTTCACCACGCGTAGGAGTTCGGTGTCGATCTCGGCCAGGAGACCGAGCGCCGGGTCGGTGACGTACACCGAGTCGCCTTCGGGTGCGACGGTCAGGGTCGCGCCTGTGTCCGGGATCGTTCCGAACGGGTCGTCGAGCACGACGCAGTGCGCCCATTCGTTTTCGAGGTCGAGCACGTGCACGAACGCGCGGTACGGGCCCTTGAGGTGCTCGTAGTAGGGGTCGCCCAGGATCTCGTAGTAGGTGTAAAGGCGCGTACCGTCGGGCGAGTACACGTGCCTACGCGCGGTGCCTTGCATCGGTTCGCGGTGCCCGCCGTGCGCGTCGAATACCTCGCCCACTGCGCCAGTCGTCAGGTCGAGCAACTTCAACGAGTAGCTCGTCGGGGCCTCGGGCGGTAAGTAGTCGATGAGGAACAGCTTGTTCGCGTCGGTCGAGAACGTCTCGGGTTCGACGTTGCCGGGAACGTCGTAGCGCTGCATGTCGTCTTCGCCGCGTACGATGGTGAGCTGCGTCGTGACGCGGCCGGGGATCGTGCCGTCGACGGGGCGCGGCGCACCGAGCACGGCCGCACTGCCGTCCTGCGCCGCGATGCGCAGCTCGGCCGGTTCGGCGAGCACGGTCGACCACAGCGCGTGCCCGTTCGCGGGGTCGAACGCGGCGACCTCTGTCCCT
>Ga0163153_10006443_pt1 | contig 13204 bp, 13 predicted proteins | sample OliLakLV19MP6IB1_FD_148629 | JGI IMG/M metagenome (GOLD analysis project Ga0163153, IMG submission 148629) | Freshwater microbial mat bacterial communities from Lake Vanda, McMurdo Dry Valleys, Antarctica - Oligotrophic Lake LV.19.MP6.IB-1 | ecosystem: Environmental > Aquatic > Freshwater >... | reverse complement strand
CATCGCCGGTGCGCATCTGGACCAGCGCCGCATCGAGTTCCGAAGCATAGGTAGCAGAGACTTGCAGTTTTTCTTTTTTTGAGGCTCCCAGCGACTGGGCAATGCCACGCTCGATTCCCAACCGGTAAAAGCCAGTCCCCACGGCTAGAGCGAGCAGGAGACTAAAGAGCAAGACGGCCCATACTCGGAGGCGAGCCCGCAACAGTCTACCCAGCAGTCTCTGCGTGGTGAGCAGCTCAGCCCTCGGTGGTGCACTCGCCAGGCTTTTGTCTGCGGTGGTATTCTCCGGCGGCGGACGTTCCCAATCAGGAATATCGGACTTTGGTGCCAACTTCGATCTCTCTAGCACGGGCAATTCGCCTTCGCTGGCCGGCTCTGGTTTTGATGGCTCTAGCTGCGCTTCTGTTCCTGATGCTCGAGCAGGAAATTTCGTGCCTGTGTGTTTAAGTCGCGCACGGAGTTTACTTTCAATCTTGGTCTCCTCCACGTCAGTTTCGCCCTCGGCCTCCTCATCAATTGGGTCTCCTTCTTTCTTCCCAAAGCCTCTCGGACGAATCTGCACCTTTTTTTCAAGGTCGGGCGGGTAATCACCTTCCATGCCGGAATATAAAAAACTGAGCATCACATCGCAAGGAGCGATTTTATCGGTCAGAGACTAGCGGGTTTCCTTGCTACTGTTCCAGATATCTGGCAGAAGAGTCTCCGCGCTCGGGTGGCGAAATTGGCAGACGCGCCAGACTTAGGATCTGGTTCCGTAAGGAGTGTGGGTTCAAGTCCCTCCCCGAGCATTTTCATGAATTGACTCACGGCGTGGGTGAGCGAGTATGTTTCAATATGGTCAAGCACATGGCTCAGAGTGTGGACGTCGCCGGGAGTTATTCTCCAGCGCAGGTGGCCACGACAGCGCTGCACTTGCGCGCGCAGATGGGATGTCCGGCGAGTGTCGCTTTCGCCTTTGTCAGTCCAGACTACCTTCCTCACCTCGAGGAATTCTGCGAGATTTTGCGTGTGGATGGGCACATGACTCACGTGGTCGGCTGCACGACCACCGGCCGCATTGAGAGTGCCCGCGAGATTGAAGACGGGTCGGGATTTTCCGTGCTGGCGTTATCGTGCGAGGCGAGCGAACCGATTATTTTGGAGTCGGAAAACATCGCGCATTCATCGGCAGAGGTTCGGGCTTCGTGGCCTGGTGCCACGGGTTGGCTGGCCCTGACAAATCCTTTCCTCTTCGCTGCGGACGAATGGCTCACCTCGTGGAACAAGGAATTCCCACATGTCCCAACGGTCGGGGGACTGGCCAGCGGCGGAGGCGACGGAGAGGTCGGAGTGTTTGCGAACGGGCGGATGGTTGATGCCGTGCTGATCGCATCGCTCGGCAAGACATCCATACTGCCAGTCATCAGCCAAGGTTGCCGACCGATTGGTGAGCCGCTTACGGTGACTCGTGCTGAGAACAATGTCGTTTATGCGCTAGGCGGTGGCGCGGCCTATGAGGCATTGGAGTCTGCCTTCCAGACGTTGTCGGATTCGGAAAAATCCAACGCTCGTGGCAACCTCTTTGCTGGGCTGGCGGGCACCGAATACTTGGATGACTACAAGCCGGGAGACTTTCTGATTCGCAATATCATCGGTGCCGATCCGGAGAGTGGAGCTGTCGTGATCGGAGGGATCCCGCGGATTGGCCAGACCCTGCAGTATCAATTGCGGGATCGTAGCGTCGCAGAAGCAGACTTGGCTCGCGCACTGGCGGCGACGCCGCTAGATGGCCGGCGAGCTTTTGCGTCGTTGCTCTTTTCTTGTGTGGGGCGCGGACAAAAGTTTTTTGGCAAGCCACACCACGATGCCGCACGCTTGGCTTCGGCCCTTGGCGGTAAGCCCACGGCAGGGTTTTTCTGCAATGGAGAAATCGCACCGGTCGGTGGAAAAAATGCCGTTCACGGCTACACGGCCGCGGCCGCGATATGGGTCGAGAGCTAATTCTTGTCATGAAAGGATTCCCTTGCAACCGACAGTCTATCATCGGAGGGTTCGCACCATGAATGCTGGACGAGGCACAGCGGGGAATGTGATTGCGGCACTGTGCAGCTTTTTCATTCCAGGGCTGGGACAACTCGTGCAGGGCCGTATCCTCGCCGCCGTGCTCTTCGTCATAGTCGGGGGCGTCGTCTGGTTTGTGAGCGCAGGAACGTTGGGCTGGGTTGTTCATATTTGGGCCTGCATTAATGCCGCGCTTTGGAAACCTTGAAGATGGCACTACGGAACTACATCGAGGGAAACTTTTGCCTAGCTGAGGACGGCGGACTTCGGAATTTTCACAATCCTTCGGACAATTCCGTGCTGGGCGAGGCGACGGAGAGTAACGGCCGCGATGTGGAAAAAGCGGTGGCTGCCGCCCGCAAGGCCTTCGACCACGGGCCATGGCGCCGGACACCACCCGCTGAGCGTGCGGCCATGCTTTGGCGATTAGCAGATTTGATCCAGACGAATGCGGAAGACCTTGCGCGTTGCGATACGCTCAACAACGGCAAGCCACTTCGCGAAGCACGCTTCGACGTGGCCGATGCGGCAAGCTGCTTCCGCTACTATGCTGGCTTAGCAACGAAGCCGACCGGCCAAACGTTTGAAGTGGGAGACCCGAATATCGCTTGCCAGACGATTCGCGAGCCGCTGGGCGTGTGCGCTCAGATTATTCCATGGAACTATCCGCTTCTCATGGCGGTGTGGAAACTTGCGCCGGCCCTCGCGGCGGGCAATTGCTGCATTCTCAAACCCTCTGAACTCACGCCCCTTTCCGCTGTTCGTCTTTTTGAACTAATCCATGAAATTGGTTTTCCGCCTGGCGTGGTGCAGCTTGTGTTGGGTGCTGGCGACCCGACAGGGGCCGCGCTCGCGGAGCATCCAGACGTAGATAAAATTGCCTTCACGGGCGGCGGCATCACCGGCCGAAAAATCTTAATTGCAGCAGCGGGAAATCTGAAAAAGGTGACATTGGAACTTGGTGGCAAGAGTCCTAATATCGTCTTCGCAGACAGCGATCTCGATGTGGCTCTCGAATTCGCGATGTTTGGAATTTTCGCGGGCCAAGGCGAGGTTTGCAGCGCGGGGTCACGGCTCCTGCTTGAGCGATCTCTCGCCACGGCGTTTCTGCCTAGGCTTGCCGCGGCATGCGAGAGGATTGTCGTTGGTGATGGACTGGCCGACGACACAGAGATGGGCCCACTCATCTCGCCGACACATCTTGCTAAGGTGCAGGGCTTCATTGACAGCGGACTCGCTGAGGGAGCCCGCCTTCTGTGCGGTGGCGCAAGGTATAATGACCGCCGCCAAGGCGGAAATTTTCTCCAACCTACCGTCTTCGTGGAAACGCGACCCGAGATGAAAATCGTGAAGGAAGAAATTTTTGGTCCCGTTCTTGTTGTTCAGACATTCGAAACGGAAGCAGAGGCAATTTATCTTGCGAACGATACGCCCTACGGCCTCGCGGGTGCCGTCTTTACAAATGACGGAGCGAAAGCCTTGCGGGTAGTGCGTGCGCTGAGAGCCGGGATCACGTGGATAAATACCTACCACCCCACCTTCAACGAAGCCCCATGGGGCGGCTACAAGCAGAGCGGAATGGGGCGTGAACTCGGAACGTATGGATACGACGCTTACACGGAGATCAAACAAATCACCACCTGCCTCTCTCCTCAGCAGATCGGGTGGTTCAAGCACGTCGGGTCATGAGAACTCGGCTCATCTTGCTCTGTGGATTAGTCTGCTTAGCCTCCGCGAATGGCCTCGCTCAAGCACAGGAATCCGATTTCTTCGTGCCTGAAGAATTTTGGGAACCGACGACCCTGCGACTTGAGGCGAAAAACGAACGCTACGCCAAAGCGATGGCATTGTATGTGTTGTCGCTTCTCCAAGAGGAGAGCGAGGGACCCGATCGAGCTCTCGAAACAAAGCGACAAGTATTATCTTTAGATCCGGGCTTTAGCGGCCTGGCTGTGAGTCTTTCGCATCAGTATTTAAGGAGAGGCCTCACCGCTGACGCCACCTCCATCCTGAAGGACGCAGCCAAGGCGAACCCTCAGGATCCGCGTTCTTCTTTGGCCCTAGCGTCCATCTATCTCCGTCAACTTCAGAAGCCCGCACTTGCCGAAAAGTATGCCACGCAAGCTCTGCTTGCCTCCCCGGAGACAGCCGCCTCTTACGAAGTGCTTTGGGACATCTATCAGCTTGGGCAAGAACACAAAATCGAGTCACTCTTCACGCGTGGACTCCGCACGCAGTCACAAGATCCAATGTTCTGGTTGAGCCTCGCCGACCTGCGATTGCGTGAACAAGCACGTCGTGGAAAACCCCTTGAGGGTGCCGACCGTGCGTCTTTCGAGGGTCTGCTTGATCGGGCAATCAAGCTACCGGATAACAACGCGCGTGCGTTGGCTCGGATCGGAGATTACTTTGTGCTTGCGGGTATGATGGATCGGGCGATTCCGCTCTACGCGAGTGCTCTGGCCTTGCGCGCAAATGCAGCAGGCGTGAGGGAAAGGCTCGCTGGATGCTATATTCAAGTCGGTCAGCCTGCCGAGGCAGCGAAGTTGCTCGCAGATATCGTGAAAGAAAACCCGCTCGACCTGAGGGCCTACGATCAATTGACCCAGCTGCACCTCGAGTCAAAAGATTTCAGCCGCGCCCTGGCTAGTATGCAACAAGCCCTTCTTCTTGCGATGCCCGATCCGCGGCGATACGACGAGGCGATTCGGCTGAGCTTCCGCGTGGAGGATACGAAAACGGCACTCTCGCTTGCGAAGGAAGCCACCAACAAATTTCCCCAGCTTGTCGAATTCACTTTTCTCCATGCCCTCGCTCTCAGTGCCGAGAAGCAGCATGAAGAAGCCATGCGTGCCTTTGATTTAACTTTAGTCACAGCGGCAACAGCGCGGCCCGATTTGCTTGATGCGGACTTTTATTTTTCCTTCGGAGCCGCCGCCGATCAGGCCGGGCAGAATGTCAAAGCCGCAGGACTGTTAAAAACATCCATCGAGATGGAGACCACAAATCCCTCGAAGGCACTCAACTACCTCGGATACATGTGGGCAGATCGCAACGAAAACCTCACCGAGGCGGAGCAACTCATTCGCCGTGCGCTGGAGTATGATCCCAACAACGGCGCTATTCGCGACAGTCTCGGTTGGGTCTTTTTTCGGCAGGGAAACTACGAAGCAGCCATCGTGGAATTGCACAGAGCAGCAGAGGCTCTCGATGAGCCGGATTCCGTGGTTTACGACCACATCGGAGATACCTATGAAGCTCTCGGAAAGGTGTCTGATGCTGTTCAGTATTGGACCAAGGCCTTGGAGCTCGACGTGGACAATGAGAAGCTCTCCTCGAAACTTGAAAAACATTCTGCCCGAATCGTTAAGCAGCCACCAAGCAGTTTGGAACAAGGTGTGCCACCCCGGTGATACCTTTATCTGACAAAATGGCCGAGCCGCCTTCGGCCTACGATCAGCTCACGAAGCACCTCGGAGAAATTGCTATTGTGGGTTCTATTGGGAGTCTCTTGCATTGGGATCAAGAGACTGGCATGCCGCACGCGGGCGGAGAATGGCGTGCCGAGCAGCTAGCGTGGATCGCAAACAGGCAACATGCACTACTCACTCATGTCCGCACGCGCGACCTTTTAGAGGCCGCAGAGACAGAAGGCAACCTGACCTCCGACGCTATGGTGAATGTGCAGTGGGCCCGTCGAGACTACGACCGCGCGACACGGCTGCCAGCAGCATTTGTGGAAGAGTGTGCGCGCACAGAATCCCTTGCCCACGAAAGCTGGAAAGCCGCAAGAATCACGTCGGACTTCAGCATCTTTGCTCCTATGCTGCACAAGCTTGTGGATCAGGCACGTCTTCGTGCGGACTACATCTCAGAGCAAGCCGCAAGCCCCTACGATGCCCTTCTCGATTTGCACGAGCCGGGTGCGACGACAGCGGAAGTCAGCGCACTTTTCGATACCCTCACTCCGCAGCTTTCCGAGCTCGTCGAGTTGGCAACGCAGAAAGGTTCCTCGCTCCCGACCTTACCCGATGGATTAGAGTATCCTGTCGAAGCACAACGACGCTTCAACCATGTTATTGCCGAAGCGATTGGCTTCGATTTTGGTAGCGGTCGCATAGATACAAGCACACATCCGTTTTGCACCCGCTTGGGAGCCATGGACCACCGACTCACGACACGCTACGACACGCGTGACTTCACGAGTTCTCTCTACGGTGTGCTGCACGAGTGCGGTCATGGTCTCTATGAGCAGGGACTGGATGCAGGCAGCTACGGGCTCCCGGTGGGGTCTGCGATTTCGCTCGGCATTCACGAATCCCAATCCCGTCTGTGGGAAAACCACGTGGGCCGCAGACTGGACTTCTGGGAGCAATGGTTTCCTCTCGCTGTGGACTGTTTTCCGGGCCTTCTTGGCTCGACTCCCCATGAACTCTGGCAGTATGCGAACCGAGTTCAACGTTCCTTTATTCGCGTCGAAGCGGATGAAGTCACTTACGACCTGCACATTATTCTCCGGTTCCGCTTAGAGCGTGCGCTCATTGAGGGAGACGTGGAAGCAAAGGATATTCCAGGTGAGTGGAATACGCTGTTTCAGCAGCTTTTCGGTCAGCAAATACCAAACGATTCCATGGGGTGCCTGCAAGACGTTCACTGGAGCATGGGCGGCTTTGGATACTTTTCGACCTACACACAAGGAAATCTAAACGCCGCACAACTCATGCAGGCCGCACGGAAAGCGGTCGTCACCCTTGACCAGGATTTGGCCGACGGGAACTACTCCAGCCTGCTCTCGTGGCTTCGCAAGCACGTCCATTCCCAAGGAATGCGCCACGTGCCGAAAGAATTGATGCAGCGGGCAACAGGTGAACCGACAGCCACTACCGCGTATCTACGCCACCTTAAGCAAAAACTTCAGTTCGTGTAGGGACCGGGAAACTAGGGGTCAGTGTGCAAAAGCTTGCAGACGCACTTGACTTGAGGAGCAATCCTTGAAGAGATGAGGGAGTGGAGATGAAGAGCGGGGCCAATGTGAGTCTGCGTATTCATCGCGAGAGGAAAAAGAAATGATTTGCACAATGACCCCTAGTTTCCGGCTTGTTCGGCTTTCGGTTTTCACTCAAAATTAAATGGATAGTGGCTGTCATGCTCTTGTCGTTGCTTTTCCGTCATACGGCTCCGAAGCAATCTGACTGTGAACGCCCCAATCGCTTTGTCTTCATCCACGTAAAGCCAGTCGCTGAGGTGCTCTAAGGGAAAACTTACGCGGTCGCCCGACCTCACGCTGTGCACATGCCCTGGCCGGTCGGCAAGCACTCCTGTGATAGTCGCTCCGTCATATTCAACTTCGCTCACCCACATGTGCTCTCCGCCCTCCGAATCCTCTGGGTCGTGAAAGTATGCCTTCACCATCGAGCCGCCAAGCGCTGGAATGACGCGCTTGTAGTCCGTGGAAACTTCGCTCCAAAACTCGGGAAACCTGTCGCGAGCAGTCTGCATGGCTGTCACCATTTCGGTGTCATCTGGTTGAACTGGTATTATGTCAGCTTCGTTTTTTGGATTCATGTTGGAAGAGGAGTCTGGGCGCTCGCAACCTGAGAGAGAAACAATCAGTGCTAGAATCGGTATTGATCGTTTTATGAATTGTTTTGCCGAAAGTCCCGAAGGGACAGGGATTAGGTCGACTGGCTCGTTGGCCATTTATTTGTAAGTATAGGTCACAGTATCGCCATCGTGATTCTTCACGATAAAGGAGTTCTCGCGTCTTGAAAGCAACATCAATGTGGTATAAATCCGATCTCGGTCATCATAAACTTCAATAAGGCCGTTCTTCATACGCCATTTGAAGAGCGGCGCAAAAGAGTAATACATCTTCCCAATTTTTGTATCAACTGTAACGGCAACATCATGCCCTTCTGCGTAAAAACAAAGCTGCTCAGTCCCATTGTCAATTGGTCTGACGAAACAACGATTCAGAAAGTCTTTCTTTCTCCATGAATGCTCATTTTCTCCATGGATCTGACAAGCAGAGAGAGAAACGGCACAAATGATCACCAATCTGGCGAAAAGCCTTTGGAGAAAGAATATCATTTTCTTTTGGCTAACGTCCGCGATCACCGGCACCGGACCGCTGGCGCGACGAGTGCCGGGAGCGAAGCGACCAAGCACTCGGCGTGCCAGCGGGTAGGTGTTCGCATGGTTCGCATTATTGTTTTGAAAGACGCGCCGCAATCAATTTCCGGTCCTGTGGAGTAAATGTCAGTTGGTTCCTCCGTGGTGCAAGGGCAGAGAGAAATCCGACGGGACGGAGCCCAAAGCCTCCGATAGGCGTGAAAACGACTTTCGAGTGCACAGAATCTTTTGGGGGACGTATGGGGACGTATCCGGCTACGCTGTTGGGGAAATTCGGCTGCACGTAACTGACATCAATCTGAAATGACTTAGATAGTAGCTTCAGCGGGACCTCTGCTTCAAAGACCTGCATAAACCAACCTTTCGGCAGTGGAACGGATTCTGGGCTATTCTCAAATGCTAAATCATTTCGGATACTCGAAGAAAATCTCTTACCCTCGGCAATAACGACTGGTGGACCAAATTGCTTCTCATATCGTTCCGCGGTTTGCTGCGACAACAGAACGGGCACATAAACAAGAACGTGTGTATCTGGGACCTCTGGCCAATCGTCGGCCTGCTGCTGAAATGAAAAGCGACCTGAGACTGTTGAATGCTCCTTACCGACGGTGATGGTGACGTCCTCTGATGTCATTGTTGCTGGTCGTCGCTCTGAATCCACGGCAATCGGATTCCCGATGGCATGGGTCAAAGGAAGTGCAACCAATGCAAGAAGTGCGATGTAGAAGCGCATTTATTTCTGCGAACGTCTAGCTCATCCACGGCGGGGAGGGAAGCCCGAATTCAAACTGGAGCGTTGCCCGCCGTTGGATGGAGCGTCTTGTTCGCTGTTGGTGGAAATGGGGAAACGCCCGAACAACGAGTGATAGTCATCCAATGGCTCATAGTCCCAAAGGTCAGGGTCGCGCCATGACATGTCTGGCAAGAGATCATCGGACGCTGGTGGCACAAGCTCGTCCAGTCTGTCCTCCACATCATCGACCGGGCCACGGATGTTCAAAAATACTGAGGGAAGAATCAATGCCTCCTCGTCGCTATCAATATGGAAATGGTCATCAGGAACGCCAGAGTGGCGTCTGACTGATCGGCGAAATGTCTTGGCCAAAAGTCCAAACCCACCACGAGAACCTCCAATGATCAACTCCATGTTAAATCGTCCATTCTGATGGACGAGTCGCTCATGAATTACCACAAATTCGCGAGTGACGCTCCTCGCAATGGGTAAAAGCAAAAGATCCATTCCACCGCGATCGTCAGCCGGAATTCGCTTGAGCTCTTTGTGAGTGGTCAACACAGTCGCGAATGCTGAATACTGGTCTGGCGATCCGAAAATCCATACGTCTGTGTTGGACGCATAGTAGTTCCCCATATCGAACGCCATCGATCTCCGCTTGAATATTGGGGTCTTCATTTTCTCAGCGAACGTCCCCGGTCAGGAATCACCGCTTGCTTCTGGCATGGCTTCTGCCCGCGCAGCGGAATTCGCAGAAGCCATGCCAGAAGTCCCGAAGGGACGGTGATTTGCTGGACCGGTCTGTTCGGTATTTATTTTTGCTTGGCATAAGCGTCGCGGATGATCGAGTAGACAGAATTGGCATTCTGAATCGAATCAAGAACAGGACCAGAAAAGGTGGGCATCCCGGGCCACCAAGACATCCCGGAAAACATCCAACCGAAGGGCGACCCTCCGCCAAACGATATCGAACCAAAGCCGTCCGACTTCTCCGAAAGGGATATATCAGCAAGGCTTCTTAAATTCAGCGATTTGAGTGTGGAAGAAAATACCCCGGTCTTAATCAAAATTCGCTCGTTTGTGACCCCATAATATGTTCGCTCGCGGAGGAATCGATCAAACCAAAAGCGACCAAACATGAAGTAGAGTCCAACGAGGACAAAGGGTATTCCGAAAAGAGGAAATATCAGGCGAATGCCGAGAGGAGCAGAAGCTGCGGATGAAAAACTTCCGAAAAGCATCGAAATGGCCATCACCTCCCAAACAATTGCAAAGCCGGCCCAAAGTAAACTAAATGGAATCAAAAAGGCATCGGACGCGCGGAGAAAAATCCCTTGGCGGGGCTGGCCGCACCATAAAAGTGTTTCATTAGGCGAAAGCGATGGCTGCAGGATAGATGTTGGATCACGAAGCATATTTTTTACCGAACGTCCCCCGTCAGGTATCGCTGGCTGGCGGAGCGGGTGGATCGCAGAGAATGGGAGCGAAGGCACTCGGGATGCTCTTCTGCCAGCATCCCCTGTGCCTGAGCACGTAGCCACGGTGGGCGCCGCTCGAAAGTGAGACGGGCCAGCGATTAGCTGGACGGGTCTGTTCGCATATTTCCTTCCGTGGACCGGGATCGCGTGGCTGGTCGCTCGCGTTGGATTCCGTAGGGTCTTCATCCTGCTGGGATAGTCTCGCATCCGGCGGCCCTTGGCAATCTCGCTATTTGGAAAATCAGTAATCATTGGAATCCGCGCCTCTGGGATATTTTTGCTGTGGCAAATCGTGAAGCGGTCCAGTGCGGCGTCCCTGAAATCTTGGCCTCTGGATATCTCACGGGGACGGTGGTCGCTCGATTCAAGGATGGCTGTCCGCAGAATCTTATATTGTCTGCGAACGTCCGCGATCACCGGCACCGGACCGCTGGCGCGACGAGTGCCGGGAGCGTAGCGACCAAGCACTCGGCGTGCCAGCGGGTAGGTGTTCGGTGGATCGCATTGTTCGACTTTATTCTTTTTGGATAAGGGACTCAATCAACGGAATCATTTCAGGAGGGAAATCTTTGTCGGCTTTAAAGTCACCGATCATGGATTTTCTGCTGGTGGTGCTTCCCTCCTTGGCTTTTGACATGTCATACTTCTGCAGAAAACGCTCGTCAGCGAACCAGAAGATCTTACGAGCATCATCCCAAAAGTATGCATACCGTTCGTTGGGAGAAACTCCACTTCCCGAGGATAGACTGCTTGAACTGGTCTCACTTTCCTTCCAAGACAAGCGGAAATACAGATTTTCATCGGCTGGCTTCGTGAAGAAAGACAAGGCGATCGTGTCGTCAAGAGAGTTCAGACCAAATGGGTTGTTTCCAGATCCAAGTTTGTTTCCGGCTGTGGCAGCCGTTGCCGTCAGCAGAATGATAAGGAAAAAGCGCATATATTTTGTCGAACGTCCCCAGTCACCAGCTACCGCTTGCTTCTGGAGCGACTTCTTGCGTCAGCAAGAATCGTGACAGAAGTCCCGAAGGGACGGTGGTTTGGTGGACTGGCTCGTTAGCTTTCTGTTTTGTTCTTGGCTGCACAGGTGCTTGGAGGGATCTCCACCTCTTTAATTTGCTCAAGGAAACTCACAGACTCCTTGGAAAACGCCGGTGAAAGAGGAATGAAATGCTGCTTTGCTCGGGTCGCCACAATCTCATTTTGTTTCTTCATGTCGAATGCACCGGCAACAGTCATCAGTATCGGTAGAGGCTGTCTGTCAAGATTGCCTAATAGCATCAACGTTCCATCTGTTGCCAAATGGGTGATCTTGCGTGCGCGATCAATGCGACCTTCCTGCAAATCTCGATCAATATTGGTGAGCCACATCAACTGGGCATAGTTCGTATCTCGGGCCAATCGCTTCGCAGTGAAATATCCTCCCGCGACGTAAGCAAAAAAACCTACGATGATTGCTGAGAAGGCTGAGATTAAACATGTGCGCATATTTTTTGCTAACGTCCCCAGTGACCTATCCCTGCTTGCTTTCGGCATGGTTCCTGCCCGCGAAGCGGAAATAGCAGGAACCATGCCGAAAGTCCCGAAGGGACGGTGATTTGCTGGACTGGCCCGTTCGGCTTTTTCATTGTTTTGAGTCGGTTTTCATTCTGTTCTCTTAAACTGCTCTTTCAGATAGTCGATGGTATGCCAATCAAAGCCGTCCCACGGTGTGGTGCGGTCTTGGATCATAGATCTTAAATGATGTATGATCTTGTTTCCTCGTGCGTCATCCGAATGTGAGGCGGTCAACAGTTCAACAATACGCTTTTCCGGCAAACTAACCTCTTCAATGGAGATGGCTTTCTCCCAACCAGTGATGGAAAAAAGAAAAAAACGGCGATCTGGTTTTATTTTAGGGTTGATTACCCGTATTTCAAATGCCATCCCGTTATCGCCCTTAAGGCTGACCCCAATAGAGCCCCCGTCCCAATATGTATCCGTTCGGCTAACTTCTACGGTATTGACCCCTGCTAATGCCTGGAGTATCGAATCCGAGTCCGATGCTCTCATCTCATCGCTGATGAGTCCAGCTAGGACGATAAGGAAAACAAACCAAAGTTTCATTTACTGGAAGGATTACAGATCAATCTGCTGCCGAACGACCCCAAGCTCAGCGACTGCGGAGGGCGGCGCAGCCTGTGCGGAAAGGTGGCTGGGGGCGAGCGCAGCGAGGCGGCAGGAGCACAGGCTGGGACGCCCGGAGCAGTTCGCTGCAGCGCATGGTTAGGCGCTCGCCGTGGGGTGTAATTATTGCTCACGGAGTAGGAGAGCTTTGGGGAAATGGCGTAGCACTGGTCTCTAGTTCAATCGAAATGTCCTTGGTCGCATCTGAGCGAGTTTTCAAGTTGATCACGTAAAGGAACTTTCCGGCACTACTTTCGGTGGTGCGCTGAATCGTCGTGTCGGGCTCGAAATAGATATGATTCTCTCCTCCGCCCCCACCGCCGAGGCTTGTAATGCTGTAGCTAAGGCGGACAAGTTGGTGAGTCTTTGGGTCTCTGATGAGCAGCACGCGGAGACGAAAGTGACTACCGAGTCCGGCTGAGATCTCGTTGCGGTGCGGACCTGTGGAATCGGTCGTGGTGGCGACCAGCCGCACATTCTGCGATGATGGAAAATGTGCCTCAGTGCAGACTGAGCTGACGCCAAGCACGGCTGCCAACTCTGAAACGGAAAGTTGAGACGGAGTGACAGTAGTTCGCCGACATGCTGACGCGGTGAGCAAGAGCAACCCACAGGCTAAAATTCGGGAATAGACGAGCGCGTTCAAGGTGTGCGGGTG
>Ga0163153_10006440_pt1 | contig 13208 bp, 14 predicted proteins | sample OliLakLV19MP6IB1_FD_148629 | JGI IMG/M metagenome (GOLD analysis project Ga0163153, IMG submission 148629) | Freshwater microbial mat bacterial communities from Lake Vanda, McMurdo Dry Valleys, Antarctica - Oligotrophic Lake LV.19.MP6.IB-1 | ecosystem: Environmental > Aquatic > Freshwater >... | reverse complement strand
GGCTTGGGTTCATCGACCGCGAGGGGCGGGGGGTGTACCCGGTTCGCGCCAAACGCGACTCCCGGCGCCCGCGCAGGTCGTCGAACTGACCCGGTTCATCAGAGTCACCGCCGTGGGCGGACGTGGTGAGCGAGTTACCGGGCCGAGCGGGGCGCCGGGCCGGCGCCGCCGCGCCCGACCTTCGGTTCCGTCCCCGCCATCGTCCGGGCGATGTTGGTCCGGTGTGTGTACACGACCAAGCACGCCAGCAGGCCGGTAACCAGCAAGTGCGGCCACAGCACGCCCAGAAACCACGAGTACGGGCGCGGCTCGCTCACACCCGGGAATCCGACCTGGAGCACCAGCGCCGCTCCGAGCACCAGCAGCGGCATGCTCAACCCCGCGATGACCGAGCTGATTCCCACCATCCGCGTTATCCGCACCGCGACGGACCAGATGATCGCCGTACCCACGGCCACGAACGTCAGCACCGGAAATGTCCCCAGCAGCGCCCCCAGGCCCGTCGCAACGCCCTTGCCCCCCTTGAAGCGGAGCCACACCGGGAACACGTGCCCGATGACCGCGCCCGCGGCCACCGCGACATGCGCGAGATGGAGCGGCCACGGGCGGTCGTAATGCACGACGTCGGCCAGCAGCGAGAAGGCGAGCGCCGGGGCGAGGCCCTTGACCAGGTCGAGGGCGAACACCATCAGCCCGAGCCGGGGCCCCAGCACGCGCCCGACGTTCGTGGCGCCGATGTTGCCCGACCCGTGCGCCCGGATGTCGATGCCGCGGGTCCGCGCGACGAGCAGCCCGACGGGGATCGACCCGACGAGGTAGGCGAGCGGGAGCAGGATCGCGAGGATGAGCTGCTGGAAGGCGTCCATCGCAGGTCAACTCCCCTGGCGTCGGGGTTCCAGGTGCTCGACGCGCTCGCTCATCGCCGCGAGCAGCGCACGCCACACGTCGTCGGGCTGCCCGCCGGCGTCGATGACGATGTACCGCCCCGGGTCGGTCGTCGCCTGATCGAGATAGCCCTTGCGCACCGCGCGGTGGAACGCCGTGCCCTTGGCCTCCATGCGGTCGAGCAGCGGGCTGAGCCGCTTGGCGGCCGTCTGCTCGTCAAGGTCGAAGATCACGATGAGGTCCGGCATGAGCCCGCGCGTGGCGACGCGGGCGGCGGCGGCGATGTCGGCCCACGGGACGCCCCCGGCCGTGCCCTGGTACGCGAGCGTGCTCGACACGAATCGGTCGGCGAGCACGAGCTGCCCGCTCGCCAGGGCGGGCAGGATCTCGGTCTCGACGAGCTCGGCGCGACTCGCCATGAACAGGAGCGTTTCGCAGCGGGCGCTCATCGCGATCTCCCCGCGGTTGAGGAGGATCTCGCGGATCTTCTCCCCCACGGGCGTGCCGCCGGGGTCGCGGACCTGGTGCACCGGCACACCGTGCTCGGCGAGGGCCTTGGCGAAGTTGCGCAGCTGCGTGGACTTGCCCGACCCGTCGGGGCCGTCGAAGACGATGAAGCGTCCGGCGAGCGAGTGGAGCCACGGGATGGTGCGGGTCGGTGGCATTGGCGTGGAATCGCCGGAGGCTAGCGCGACCGCGCGGGCGTGAAAAACGCCGCCGACGCCGCGCGGCTCGGCGCGGCGTCAGCGGCGGGACGTCTCCGCCGGGTTACCGTGAAGGAGGTGAAGCGTCCCGGCGGGAATCGGCGTCAGGCGCCCCGGCGGCGGCGACGCAGCGCGCCCAGTGAGACCAGGCCCAGCATGGCGGCCGTCGCGGGGGCCGGAACGACCTCGAACGAGATCCGGTAGACGACGTCGTCGGCGGAGACCTGGCGCTGGAACGTGTAGCCGGCGGCGGTCTGCAGGCCGTTGAACACGTCGAGGCCTTCGAAGTCCAAACCGACGACCCCGCCCTCGGGGATGTGGTCGTCGTTGTCGGAGCCAACGAGGAACGCGGCACCGAAGGGGCCGTCGACCTCGGAGCCGGCGTCCCAGATGTCGCTGGCGTGCTGGTCGATCGAGGAGATATTCAGGTTGCCCATCGCGTCGAAGAGCTCGAAGCGCATGGGGTTGTCGTTGCCGATGAAGTAGTCGTTGCTCGGCACGACCATCGCCGCGAACGTGAAGAAGCGGTTCGCCGAGGGATCGACGACGAACGTCGCGGTGCCGCTGGCGCCGGGCAGGAGCGGGCCCGCGGGCATCGGGACGACGGTGCCGAGCGTGGCGCCCGGCTCGGCGGCGGCGAACGCGGGGAACCAGGCGGAGCCCGAGCCCCCCTCGGCGATCGAAACGATCGGTGCGGTCGCGGTTTCCCCGTTGTTGAACGAGTCGAACGAGCCGTTCCCGAAGCCGATCCGCACCGGGGCGAACGAGAACCCGTTCTGGGGGGAGAGATTCTCGGCCGTGACGCGCAGCACGACGGGCTGGGCGGTGGCGCCCGCGCTCAACGCCAGGGCGGGAGCGATCGCAAACATCATCGATTTCATGGTGACCTCCGAGTGTGTGGCGACGCTCGCCGCGCGGTCGAACACCCGCCGCGCCGCGAGGCGCGGCGTTCCCGGGTCGGGAACGTGACGTCGGTGCCCCCCGCGGCGGCGTTGCTTCGGTGAGTCGCTCCGCGCGACCCGGCCTTACGAGGTCGATCAGGCTTTCTCGTTCACCCCCGGGAACCGGGCGGCGAGGCGCGCCCGAGCTTCCGCCGGCAGGCCCTCGCCCGACTCGATCTGCTGGCCCATCGCGCGGGCCAGTTCCCGCAGGCGGCGAAGATGGGCCTTGAGCCGCCGGCACCCCTTGCACAGGCGCAGATGAAGCGCCAGCCCGAACGCCTCGCCCGCGGGGAGCGGCTCGTCGAGCTGCCGGCTCAAGAGCGCGGCGTGCTCGGAGCACGGCATGCCCAGGACTCGGCACATCGAAGCGAAGAATCGGATCATCGTCCGGGAACCTTCGCTTCCTCGTCCCGGCCCGCCCCGTCCGAACGCTCCATGCACGACCGCAGAGCCGCCCGCGCGCGGTGCAGACGGGTCCACAGGTTCGTCGGCGTCAGCCCCGAGATCTTACGGATTTCCTCGTTGGGAACCCCGAGTACGTCCCGGAGCCACACAAGCTCGGACTGTCCCGGCGGCAGGGTGTCCAGGCACCGGCGCAGGGCCTTTCCCAGCTCGATCCGCGAACGGGCCGTCAACCGGGGCACGCGCGCGGGCACACGGGCCCAGCGCCCTTCACCGTTGAATTCCCCGGTTGGATCGGGCGAACCGGCGGCCGCGGCCGCGTCCATGTCCACCTCCCGCGGGTCGACACGTCGGGCGTCCCGCGCGCGCCGGCGCAGCGCGTCGGACGCCTTGTGGGCCGCGATCCCGAGCAGCCATGTGCGCTCGGACGACCGCCCTCCGAACCCCTCGTACGCCTGCATCGCGGCGATGAACGTTTCCTGCACGACCTCCTCGGCCAGATCGGGCGAGTGAGTCCGCGAGAGCGCGAAGCGCCAGAGCACGTCGCCGTGCTCGGTGAGCCAGCGAGCCGCGGCGTCCGCCGCCGCGCCCCCCGACCGGGCCGACGGCGCCGCCGGCGTTGCGGCGGCCGAGTCCCGTGCGAAGCTGTCTTGGCCGTGGTTGATCATGATTCCGTCTGGAGGTGCGGCGGGCCCGCCGCGCCCATACGCCCCCGGGCGACGCGCGGTTCACGGCCTGCGCCGTCAATCCGCGGAGAGCCCGCGCGGCCCGTGGTTGCCCGCCGTGCGCTCCATGTAGCCCTCGCCCTTGCGCTCATATTTCGTGAAGCCGAGGCGCTCGAGGTTCTTGTTGCTCAGGGCGCCCTTGCCCTTGAGGTCCGACCACTTGCCCGCGATGTTCGGCGCCTGGGGGACGCGCCGGACGGGCTTGCGGGTTTCGGGGTGCTCCGTGAGCGCGTCGTCCTTCATGGACTGGACGAGTTCGAAGTACTCGCCCGTCGGCTCGCCCTTGGGGGTGAGGATCTCGTACACGTACGTCGGCATGGGGAAATTGTAGTGACGGGAACTGCCGTGTTCATGGCACGTCCGGGGCCGCCGCGTACACTTTTTCCAAGACGGCTGTTCACAGCGACCCGCAGATTCAGAGAGGAACGCCCGTGTTCGTGGGGACCCGCGTTCCCGCCGCCGCGCTGTTCGACCACCTGCGACGGGGGTACACGGTCGAATACTTCCTTGCACAGTTTCCGACCGTCACGCGTGAGCAGGTTCACGAAGTGCTCAAGGTCGCGAGTGAAGGGCGCAGCTGGTCGCCCCCGAGTGCGGCCCCGTCGCGCCGGGCTGCGGGATGAAGCTGCTTCTGGATGAGAACCTGCCCGTTGACCTGCGCCTGTTCCTTGTCGGCCACGAAGCGATCACGGTTGCGCACATGGGATGGAAGGGGCTTCGAAACGGCGAACTGCCCGCGAGGGCTGCCGAAGCGCGCTTTTGACGCGCTCGTGACCAAGGACGCCGGCATCGAGTACGAGCAGTCGGCGGCGACGCTCCCGGTGGCCGTGGTAATTCTTCGGGCAAAGTCCAACGCCATGGACGACCCGCGGCCACTCGTTGTGAATCTGCTTAACGCCCCGCAACGACTCAAGCCGCGGGAAGTCAGGGTCGTCAACCCACAATTACTCCTGCCGCCACGAAACCCGCGACCGTCACCACCCGCTCACTCCAGCGGCTCGCTCTCGATGCTCGCCTTCTGGCCCGCGAGCTTCTTTTCGACGTACTTCTTCAGCCACGTTTCGAAGCTCTTTCCCGCCGCGGGGTCGCGGGGGCTGAATTCGGCGCGCCGCACGTCGGCGTAGCGCACGCTGACGTTCGTGTCCCCCGTGGGGGGCATGAGGCGGACGAACGATTCCGCCGCCGTCGTGCCGCGTCGGCGGTCGAACAGGTACCCCTCGACCCGTCGCCCGTCGGCGAGCACGAGCGCCACGTCGCCGCGGTAGTCGAACGCCTTCTCGAGCACGTCGAAGCGGGCCGTGTCGTCCGTCAGATCGGCCGCGAACCCGGCGAGGGAAAGCTTGTCGTCGGGAAGCTCGGCCCCGCTCCCCACCCCGTTGCTCTTCACTTCCTGCGGCACGCGGCGCCCTCACTTCCTTCGTTCCCGGTCATCTCCGTTCACTCTTCAGCCATTCACCACTCACGCCCGCTTCACCCGTAACTCTGCCCGCTCTCGGGATCCATCATCCGCCACTTGTTCATCCGGCACATCTTCAAGAGCACGGGGAACGCGAAGTCTTCGTCCGAAATCGTGATGATGACCTGGGCCACCTCGTCGCTCGTCGTCGGCACCTCGGCGCGGAAGCCCGGGCCGTGGAGCACCCCTACGCCGATCGCGTCGCCCATGCCGCCGGCGCCCGAGCCGTCCGGAGCCGTGTTAAACGGGGCGAACTCGCCCAGCACGTCGCGCAGCGGGCCCAGCAGCGGGAGTGCCGCCCCAGCGCCGCTTGCTCCCGTCCCCCCCGGCACGATCAGGATGGTCCGCCGTCTCGCCATGGGCCGAGGGTATCACCGCGCAGGGCCCGCCCTTCGGTCACGGCTGGTCCTGGTCGTCGTCCTCGAACTCCATCTTTTCGACGAGCTCGACCGCCGTGTCGACCAGGTGCGACAGCGGAACGGGTTTCAGAAGATACCGGTCGACGCCCAGGCTCTCGGCGTAGGCCTGGTGGCGTTTGCCCTCGTTGGCGGTCACCATGATCACCGCCGGGCTGTCCTCGCGCCCCTTGATCTTCTCGAGCACGAGGAACCCCGAGCGCTTCGGGAGCATCATGTCGAGCACGACCAGGTCCGGCGGGTCGTCCTGGCACGCGGCGACCGCGGCGTTGCCGTCGCTCACCGTCACGGTGTCGGCCCCCTCGGCCTGCAAAACCGCGTTGATCGACTCCAGAATGTCCGGGTCGTCGTCCACAATCAGGATTCGGACGCCCTCAAGCTTGCCGGGCATGTGTTGGTCTCTTTCGTCCCCGCCCGCCCCAATGGGCCTCCGCCTCCACGTTCAATGTACGCACGAGGGGGCGGGGCGTTGCGGGAACACCCGGATGCGGTGCGGCGCACGGTTCGTTCCGCGGTAGACACCTGCGATGACGTGGTGGGCGATCGCACAAGTGATTGGAGGCGACCTCCTCGGCGGCGCGGGGGCGATGCTCATACTTTGGGGATTGCTCGGCGACCGCGTGGGGGCGGCTTCCGGCGCCGTCGGTGTCCCGGGTGTTGGTTCGATCTTTCACGCACCGCGGGGCGCACATGCCCCGAGTGCGGGAAGACGGCGCGGCGTGAACGGGCGCTCTTTCGATCTCGTCGTCGATGGGGCTTTGTGACCGCCGGTGTGGTCATCGTGCTGGTTGGTGCGGCGGTCACCCTCCGGCTCTGGGACGCGAGCGCGTACACCATCCGGCTGCTTCCACTTCGGCTGCGCGTCGAACTTGTTCAATGGAGCTGGGCGCCTAGTGACGCCTGGCTGCCCAGTGACCTTGCAGGTGTCGATGACCAAGTCGGCCAGCGTGCCTTCGAGCTCGCGCTCGTCGCCGGCGCGAGTGGCCAGAACCAGGGTGCGAAAGACCTTGCGATCTCCCTGTATCACAGCGGGGAGCCGCGCGTGAACGCCCGAGCCCTGCCGCCGAGCGTGGTTCGCGGTGTGCTGCGCGGCGGAAGCTCCGATCTCAAGTTCCGGATGGTCTCCCTGATCGCCGAGGACGAGGACGTGTCGCTCGCGGGCCAATATTTGCCCGAGCTCTTGGCGGCCCTCTTTGACCCGAGCCCGGGCGTGATGTTCTCCGTCGAGTCGCTGGCTCGGCGCGCCAAGCACGATCCCACCGTCCGCTTTGGGCTCGGCCTTCTCGCCTCGCAGGCGTCGCCGCCGTTTACCGATGGTTATGCGATGGCGGTCATCGCGCTTGCGCGAGCTCTCCCCGAATCGTCTGACGAAGTGCTCGCCATCGTCCAAGGCTCCGACCCTGCGCCGGGCGACGTCATTTTCGACGTACTCCGGTTCGACGACGAGGAGATCGGCGACGAGCAGATCGCCCCGCTCCACGCCACGATCGCGGCGATCATCACCGATCCGGGTCACCCGCTGCACATCAGCGTCATGGGCAGACTCGAGCGGTTCCCGTGCGGCGTCAACGGGGTGATCGCCGACCTTCTGACGTACTCCGATGCGCGGACGGTCGACGCGCTCACGTACCCGCTGCGCAATCGTCGGTCTATTTGCATGGCGGAACTGCTGCCCGGGATTCGTTCGGCGGCACGGCGGCAGGATCTCCCCGCGTGGCTCAGGCGGGTCCTGGTGGAAACCCACGAGCAAATGCGTCTCCGCTCGGGGGCCCGTGATGAAAGGCTCGTGGTTCCAGAGCTCGACGAACTTCCGTCCGATGGCCCCACGCCCGCGAGGCGCTGAGGCTGGGAGCGCTACGCCGCGGCGGTGTGCGCCACTGGTGACATCTGCCACGGCGCGATCACCCGCGGCGAACCGTACGGGGCCTGGCGAACGTGGGCGTCGAGCGCGTCGAGCATCGGTCCGGGGCTCAGCGTGCCGATGACGAGGGCCTCGGCCGCGTGCGGATCGCGGACAACGCGTACCCCCAGCTCCCGCAGCGCGGCCAGGACGACGCCCGCGTTCTTGCCTTCGTCCACGAGGGCGGCGGTACGGAACGGCCGGCGTGCAGATTCCATCTGCACCGCCCCTCGGGCCGCGCTCAGCCCCGTGAAGTGCTCCCAGATCACGCTCGGCATCGCCCGGCGAGGCTGGCGCCACAGCGTCAGTGCGAGTTCTCCGAGCCCTTGGCCGAACCCCAGCTCCGCCCGCTCGAGCGTAGCGATCCTCGCGTACCGGGCGATCGTGCCCGCAATCGCGCGACGACGGGCCCCCGCGGGCGCGTACCGCGCCATCGTCCAGACGTTGTTGCGCACGAGCCGGCGCAGGATGAGGTCCATGTCGCGCCCGGTGCTGACCTTGCGGTGGACGACGCGGAAACCCCGGTCAAAGCCGATGCGCCAGCCCGCCAGCAGAAGGCGGGCGCTCAGGTCATATTCCTCGGCGTAGTAGCCGAACGCCGGGTCATACCCGGCGGACAGCGACCCGCGGGCCGTCGAGTTCCACGCCTCGCGCCGGATCGCGACGCCGCAACCGACGAAGACTTCGGGGAGGCCCCCCGACTCGCGCCGTGCCGTGAGCACGTGCCCGCCGCCGGCCGAGCCACCGGGACGCGGCTCGAGGAAGATCTCCGCCGCGACCGCGCCGACATCCGCCCTTGCTCTTGAGATCGCGCCCAGCACGCCCAGGTCCGTCGGCGCACTGTCGTCATCGAGCATGACGATCCATTCGCTGGCCGGGTCGGCCGCGAGCACGCCTTCGTTCCGCGCCGCCGCGCCGTCGTTGCGACCGCGCAGCAGCAGCGTCACGCCCATCCCGTTCGCCAGCCGCAGCGGCACGCTCGGCGGCACGCGCGACGCGTTGTCGACGATGACGACCTCGGCGTTGTGGGCGGGGAGCGACGCCAGCGCGGTGAGCGTCGCCGCGAGGATGGCCGGGCGGTCGCGCGTCGGCAGGACGTAGCTGATCACGCGGTGGCCTGCTGGGGGTAGTGTGACGACGTGGGGCGAGTACGCACCGCGTCGGGCGCCACGAGCGTGAGATGGGCCGCGTGAACCCGGTGTACGCCCTGACGCAAGTCGGCGGCGGAGATGACCGTGTTCCCCAGGCGCTGCGCCTGGGCGGCCGCCGCGATCGAGCCCAGGAACGCCCCCTGCACGAGCGACCCGCCGCTCGCCAGCGCGAGCGTCGCGGCCGCCAGGAGCGAGTCGCCGCACCCCAGAGGATCCACCGCGTACCCGCACAGCGCCGGCACGTGCTCGCCCCGCACGCGCGCCCGGAGCTCGCCCGCATCGCCGGTGGGGTCGTTTTCGTGCGACGTGTCCGCGTCGATCCGGTCGAACGCGACCGCGCCCTCGGCGCCCATGGTGAGAATGACATTCTTCGCGGACAGCTCGCGCAGGATGCGCCACGCCAGCGTGGGGAGCCCGTCGTCGAAATCGCCCAGGGCCTCGCGGGCCTCGGACTCGCTGGGCGTGACCAGGTCGAGCCCGCGGAACGCCCGAAGGTTCGAGCGCCGCCCGCTCACGTCCCCGGTGACGACCCGCGCGTTGCGCCGCAGCTCGCGGCACAGGCGCGTGAGCATGGCCGGTGTGAACAGCCCGAGCCCGAAGTCGGCGATGATCGCCGCGTCCGCTCCGCCGGCTTCGGCCGCGACCGTCCCCGCGAGGGCGACGAGCTCTTCCTGCTGCGTCGCGTCGAGCGTGAGGCGCTCGACGAGGTCGAGCTTCATGACCTTCTGCGTGCCGACGAGGAATCGCTGCTTCTCGGGGATCGCCCAGTCGGCGTTCACGCGCCGCAGATCGACGCCCTCGCTGAGCAGCCGGCGGCGCAGCCCGTCGGTCTCGGCGCTCTCGGGCAGGGCGCACACGAGCGTGGGGCGCGCGCCCATCGCCGCGAGGTGGCGGGCGATGATCGCGCCGCCGCCGTCGAACGTGGTGCGGTCGACCGGTCGCAGCGTCATCACCGGGCTTTCGCCCGCGACGCTGGGGCGGTCGCACGCGACGTAGGTGTCGAGGATCGGTTCGCCCACGACGACGACCCGCTTGCCGCGGAACGAGCCGATGAGCTCCGCGAGCCCGTCGGCCGCGAGCCGGTCGTCGCCCAGCAACTGCACGAGCCGCGCGTGGTACGGATCGGCGGACCGCGACAGGGCGCTCACCAGCGCCGTCGAGCTGAACACGACCTCGCCCGAGCTGAACACGACGCGTCCGCCGTGACGCTCGACCGCGCTGCGCTCGGCCTGGAAGCGCGGGTCGTTGTTGAACTCGTACTCCTGCCCCTTGACGAACACGTCGGGCCGGACTTCCTCGAGCAGCTCGGCCGCGGTCGCCCCCCGTTCAATGACGACGAAGTCGACGAAGTCGAGGGCCGCGAGGTTCTCCGCCCGCAGCTCCTCGGGGATGAGCGGGCGTCCGACGCCCTTGCGCATCTCGGCGTCCCCGGTGATGCTGACCAGCAGCGTGTCGCCCGAGGTCTTGGCCTGGCGGAGGTGGCGGATGTGCCCGGGATGCACGATGTCGAAGCACCCGTGGCACTGCACGATCGTCAGGCCGTCGGCGCGGAGCCGGCGGCGGGTCGCAAGGAGCTGCGCCTTGCTCAAGATCTTGGGGCTCGCGCCCGAGTGACCCACAACCGGCGGAATGACGGCGTGCGATCGACCCGCCGGTGAGATGGGGATCGGGCCATGGTCCGAGAACTCCGGCCGAAGCGAGTCTGCCATGCCCGGGTTATCGGTAAGAGGCACGTGCGCTCGGAGACAGCCGCTGTATGAACAGGATGAGGCGCGGATCCCGCGCCCCCGGCTTTGTTGTCGCTGGCGGCGCGGCGCGGTCGATAACCGCGGTGTGCTGAAATGGGCTTCCTTCAGGCGGGCGGCGTCGGTGGTCGAGGATTCGGCCCCGGCGAACGCTGCGCCCACTGCGCGTCTCTCCCGTGACCAGGTGATCCGTCTCGGCCAGTCGGGCCGGCCCTGGGACTTCATCCCCGTCGCCGAGCGGGCCCTGCTTGTCGCGCCGCAGGACGCGCAGATCCGCGTGCTCGCCGCGGCGAACCTCGCGCGGCTGCACCTGCGCACGCTCGCGCTCGAGGCGCTGAGCGTGCTCGAACCCCAGCAGCAGGACGACCCGAACGTCCGCGCGATCAGCTCCCTCATGGCCCAGCTTCCCGACGACGCCATCAGCGTCGGCGTCCGCCTCGCGAGAGTGAAGGTCAACCTCGAGGCGCTCGCGGGCCGCGCCGTCGACCTGATCGAACACCTGCCCGCGTGGGAGGCGCGCACCTCCCGAGAGAAGTGGTTCGCCGCGAGCGACGGCAACATCGTCTGCATGGGTCCCGGGCGCGCGGTGCGCTGCGCCGACGACCTCGGGCAGGCGCGCGGGCTCGATATGGGCGTGCGGCTGGAGAAGGGCCCCGGCGGCGAGCCCGTGTGCGCCGACGACACGCCGTGGTTCCTCGTCGAGGGGATCGACCCCCCGTGGCTGTTCCGGCGCGTGACCGCCTCGCTCCCGCGAGCGCTCGACGGGTATTGGCCGCGCGTCTACCTCGTGCAGGCGGACCCGATCGAGTTCCTCGACGGCCTCGCGCACGCCGACCTGCGCGCCGAGCTGTCGCAGGCTCGGGTTGAAATCTTCGTTGGGCCCGATGCGCCCCAGCGCCTCGCCGGGGACATGGCCTCCCGCGGCGGCGCCCGCCTGGCGACCGTCTCGGCCCTGACGCCCCCCACGCGCACGCCGCTCTCGCCGCCGATTTCCGAGGTGATCGTCCGGGCCCAACGGGCCCAGCGCGAGCGGGCGGACGCGGCCCGCGCGTCGGCCGAGGCCCACTTCCGCTCGATGGATCGCGCGGCGTGGTCGCGCCGGTTCGCCGAAGGCCTCGCGCCCGCTTCGCCAAACCCCCTGCGGGTACTCATCCCCACGTACCGCTTTTCGACGTTCATTCGGCATTCGTCCGCCGACCTGGCCGCGGCCCTGCGCACCCTCGGCTGCCGGGTCGACGTGCTCATGGAGCCCGACGAGTCGAGCAAGCTCGGCCTCGCGGCGTACGAGCTGACGCTGGGCGAGCTCAAACCCGACCTGATCGTCCGCATCAACTACCCGCGCTCGACCACCGGCTGGATCGACGCCCCCATGCCCTTCGTCACGTGGATCCAGGACGCCATGCCGCACCTCTTCCGCGAGCAGGTCGGCGGGGCACAGGGCGACATGGACTTTGTGGTCGGGCACCTCTACCCCGAGCTGTTCACGCAGTTCGACTACCCCCGCCGGCGCACGCTCGACGAGCCGGTCTCCGCGTCCGCCGAGAAGTTCCACCCCGGGCCCGTGAGCGACGAGCTGCGCAGGCGGCTCTCGTGCGACGTCGCGTACGTCAGTCATCAGAGCGAGACCCCCGAGGACCTGCACCGGCGGCTGTGCGCCCAGGCGCAGGTCGAGCCGGGCCTTGCCCAGGTGTTCGACGCGCTGCGCCCCCTCGTCGAGGCGGCGGCGCGCGGCGCGATGGAACGCTTCCCGGTCGCCGCGCTCACCGACGCTTCCAGGCGGGCCCTTCGCGACGTCACCGGCAAGGACCCCGACGACCGGACCGTCACGCGCCTGACCAAGCAATACGCCGAGCCCCTGGGCGAGCGGTTTGTCCGGCACGCGGCCCTCGAGTGGGCCGCGGCCGCCGCACGCGACAAAGGCTGGTCCCTCAAGATCTTCGGCAGGGGCTGGGACCGCCACCCGACCCTCCGCCGCTTCGCCGCCGGCGAGCTGAACCACGGCGAAGAGCTCCGCGCCGCGTACCGCTGCGCGAAGGTGCACCTGCACATGTCGCTCCGCACGAACATGCACCAGCGGGTGCTCGAGTGCGTGCTGAGCGGGGGGACGCCGTTCTGCCTGGCGACGCGGGCCGATTACCAGGCGTTCAAGGACGCCGCCCTCCGCGCCGCCCTCGTCACCGGCATCGAGCCGGCGACCACGAACTTCGAGGACGGGACGCTCGGGTTCGACCCCTCGTCGCACCCCGCCCTCGCGTCGCTCTCGCGGGTCGCCCGCGCGCTCAAGCTCGGCGATGGCGGCCCCGTGTGGGTCGGCCCCGCCCGGCGGGAAATGATCCTGCGCGAGCGCCCCGAGCCCGGTCCGCCGCACGCCATCGCGCTGCTCGGCGAATCGTGCGCGTGCTTCTTCACGGGCGAGGCCGACTTCCGGCTCCGCCTGGAGCGGCTCCTGAACGACGACGCGGCCCGGACCCAGGCCGTCGACGGCGCTCGCGGAAGGGTGCTCGAGCACGCAACCGTGCACGGGCTGGCCAAGCGAATGCTCGCGCTCGTGCGGCGCGAGCTCGACGCGCCGGCCCCCTGAAACCCGCAGTGGGATATTGATGAACAGCCTTCGCGTGCCAACAACGACCATCGGGTTTGTCGTCCCCGCGTTCAACGCCGCCTCAACCGTGGTCGACACGCTCGCGAGCCTGCTGCGCCAGACGCGGCGCGACTGGCGGGTGATCGTCGTGGACGACGGGAGCACCGACGGCACCGCCCAGCGGGTCGGCGCGGTGCGAGACCCCCGCGTCCGGCTGGTCCGCCAGCGCGAGCCAGCCCGTGTTCCGTGCCCCCGCGAGACCGCGGTTGCGCTGGCGGACGGTGGGGGGGCCGGGTGGGGAG
>Ga0163153_10006439_pt1 | contig 13209 bp, 9 predicted proteins | sample OliLakLV19MP6IB1_FD_148629 | JGI IMG/M metagenome (GOLD analysis project Ga0163153, IMG submission 148629) | Freshwater microbial mat bacterial communities from Lake Vanda, McMurdo Dry Valleys, Antarctica - Oligotrophic Lake LV.19.MP6.IB-1 | ecosystem: Environmental > Aquatic > Freshwater > Lake... | reverse complement strand
GACAGGCACTGCTCGGCTTTGCGAAGTTGGTGGGCAATCAGGTAGCCTACCGCCAAGGCCTCGTAGATCTCTTCCGCGGCATCGTCGGGCGTGTCCCTGCGAGCCGCCTCTTGCAACAACTGCTCGCCCCAAGCCGCCTGACCGGTTTGAACCACGAGCAACCGCTCTTGCCGATCGATATCCTCCGGAGACCACCCTAACTCGCGCGCTCGCTGCAGAACGGGGCGCGCTAAATCGACGTTGCCCGCCCGCCGCTGCGCAACGCCCAGCAGATACTGCAAGTCGGCCCGCTGCGGGGACATCTCCGCAAGATCTTGCAAGAGAGGCACGGCATCCTGGGGGCTTCCCTGGGCGATGTGCTCGCGCGCCTCGCGGAGACTCCGAAAGACACGCACCGATTTCCAGGCGGGCACCGCCGCAACCATTATGAATGCGAGCCCGACTACCAGAATCGTCCGGCGCCCCAGACTTGATGCGCGGATCATCGATCCACTCGAGAAAAACAGCGGCCAATAATTAAAGCTCGCCCGAGCACCGTGCCTCCGCGGCGCGCCAGGGCGAGCTTATGCATTCTACCCATCTGATGCCGATACGCCAAGTCGGCCGTGCAACGCCTCACTAGCGAACCGAATGCGTGACTTTCGTCCCCTTTTTGACGCTCATATCCCCAAAACGGCCAGTACGGCCCCGCCTGGAGACGGACCTATAACGGCCTATGCCGTTTGGGAGGCCGAACGTCATCAGGTGCCGGTCGTGGCCGGCGCGTGGCCGGCCGGCAACTCCGCCGCCGGCGCGGCGTCGTCCGAAAGCTCGAGCAGGAAATCGTTCGTGCCTTCGGCCTTGACTTCGTAGTCGCGGAGCGGGGTTTGAATCATTGAGGCGTAAATCGCAGGCAAGAGCACTTCCACTTCTTGCCCGGCCGCGGAGGTCAGTGCGTCGGCGCGGTTGCCCTCTGGATCCGGCACCGATGCCGTACCCGGCGACGGATCGGCGCCGACGGCCGCAACGGGAGGGGCTTGCGTGACCTTGGTGACCGTGACGGTGTATTTGCCCGGCTCCGCCCCATCTCCCGCGCGGGTCCGCAAGCTGAACTTGCCCTCGGCGTCCGTGGTGTCGAAGGCGGTGATGCCCGCCGACGAAAAGGTCACCGTCGCGCCTTCGACCGCCGCGTTGTTGTACATCACCGTGCCGGTGACGGGCACCAGCGTCCGCTTGCTGCCACCGCAGCCCATCGCCGACAACCCCAGGCCCACAAGCGCCATCGTCCAGGCAGCAGTACGAATCACGACAAAGCCTCCCCGCAAAGGAATGGAGAAAACGACCTCGGAAAAGCCACGAATGCGATCCATCCCAGCGGCCCCCGCCGCGGTTGAGGCGGCGGGGGCCGTGGAAGAGATTCGCGCAAGACGGCCGTCCCGATCGCTTTAGAACTGGGACATGTCGACCACAAAGCCATCCTGCATGCAACCGAGGTTGCGATAGGTCTGCTCGTCGATGTCTTCGAGCAGGAACTTCACGCTGTCGTCGCACATCAGGAAGTTGCAGCCCTGCGGGTGACGCGAGCGGAAGGAGAAGGACAGGCCGTAGAACTCCCAGCGGCCCTTGCAGGCCTCGAACGGCGCCGCTTCCTTCGTGGAGACGTGCAAGCACGTCGCGAAGATGTTCATCGGAATGGTGGTGCTGGTCATCCCCGTGTTGATGTGCCAGGGGTGCCAGAACAAGCCGCGGTGATCGACGCAGTCCCAGAGGATCTCGCCGACCGCGAACGTGTTGGACTGGCCGTCCGTGATGTCGGCCAAGCGAACGCCCGGTGACCAGCGGCTGAACACGCCGGAGTGCGCCGACGACCTACCCGAGTCGTTGTGCGCGCCGTTTTGCCGCTGAATCTGGTCGTTGTAAATCTCGTACACCCGGCAATCGGCGCTGCAATGCCCGCAAGCCGTATTGCTGTTACCCGCGCAACCGGAGTAGCTCGTGATGGCCCAAGCATCGCTCTCGATGGGCTCGTTGGAGTCGGAGGGGCACTTCATGAACGGCAGGGCGATGGCGCGGAAGTAGCGCCCATCCGTCGGATGCTGCTGGTTCCAGACCCACGGATTCGGGTTCGTCCCCAGCGACGGATCGCTGATGTCGATCCAAATGTTGTGGTTGATGGCGTCGTAAAGCGCCGCGTTGTCCATGAACGGCAGGAGGGTGATCTGCCAGTTCTCGTGCGGCCAAGCGCCCCACTGCACACCTACGGGGAACTGCTTGTAGCGGTCCGTGTAGTTGTGGATGCCCAGCCCGAACTGGCGCAGCTTGTTCGAGCAATCGGACCGCCGGGCCGCCTCGCGTGCGGCCTGAATGGCCGGCAGCAAGAGGGCGATCAAGATGCCGATGATGGCCACCACCACCAGCAATTCGACGAGCGTGAAAGCCGCCCGCCAAGAGAGTAACTTCTTCCTCACCATCCTCACCATGACGCACTCCTCCAACAACGAGCGAGGCAATCGCTCTAGAAACCTCCGACGAACAGCCGCCGTGACTGCTCGCAAATGCCTGGACCCGAACTTTACCTAACCTCACAGCATCAGTTGTATCGACTCGTTAAGAATACGACACGGCATCTTCTTGACAGCTACGGTGTCTAAACTACCAAGATTTTTGGGGGCGTCAAGGAATTTCCCGGCATTTTCAGCCGAACGGTCTGCGCCTCGTAAATCTGTTTGTAGAAGCCGGTTAGCGTCTCCGGGAGGCAATGCCGCCCCCTCTTTTACGTTGCCCAAGGCGGCAAGGTTCACGCAATTTAGACTCGAAGTCGATGGGGGTAACCACGAACTAACGACCGAATGGTGTACGCGCGTCCCCTTCAATCCAGCCAGTCCTGCTCCTTCAGACGGGCGGGCACGTACTGCTCCGTCACGTAGCTGATGTCCTTGGCGATCAGCGACTCGACCTCCATCTTGAAGCCGTTGTCGAGCATCTTCTCGATCTCCTTTTGCCAGGGCTTCTTGCCGGCAAACCAGGGATACTCGGCGATTTGCTTCGCCCGCTTGATGTCGGTGTCGTTCAAGGTCAGCTTCACGCTGTTGGGCAATTCGCAACGCTCCAAGTCCAGCGACCGCAGACCCAGGTACTTGGCATCCGGAATGGCCATCCGCTTCGATTCGTAAGCCAGGTTGATCGACCCCTGCTTGAGCACGCTGTAGATGTAGTACCCCCAGGGGTCGTTATCGAGCAGGCAATACACCGGCAGCTTCCGCTCGTTGTGCAGGCGGTGCAGCAGCCGTCGCACGCCGCGGGGGGGCTGCCCGCCGCCGTGGGTGAGGATGCAGTTGTGCTTCCGCCAGAACTTGTCCTCGTTGAACCGCCGCCAGACGGTGTCCTTTTCGACGTGCAGGATGAAGGCCGCATCGCACTTCTTGAACTCGATCACCTCCGGCTCGCAAATGGAGGGGATGGCGTACCCGCCCGAGCCCATGCGGGCGCAATCGATGTCGTCGCCGCTGTCGTTGAGCAAAATGGGGCCGACCATGGCCCCGGCGTTCTTGGCGTACAGGTGCAGCTCTTCGCGGAGCGTGTCGAGCGTGACCTCCAGGTCCTCGATCATCGCGTCCGACTCATTCTGATCGTCGAAGGTGTCTTCCTTGGTCCCTTCGATGGTGTGCTTGAGCATGTAGTACATGCCCCGCAAGCTGGTGGTCTTGCCTTCGTCGATCAGCCGCTTGCTGCCGCTGGCCACCAGCATGGTCTGCATGTAGCTTTTGGCCTGCGAGAGATTGAACAACTGCCGGGCCGTCTTGTTCGTGCCCATCTCGATGAACCGCTTGGCCTTGTTGAAGCGGACGTTAGAGAGGGTCCGGGCGGGAATATCGAGCTGCGGATCGCGATTCTTCTCGGCCGCCTTGACGACGCCGTCGGCCAGGTTGATGAGTTGTCCGTGCGTGCGCGTGTCGCGCTCCGACAGCCGGCGCTTGGCGGAAGCGGAAGTAGTCGTTCCGGCGGCGGTCTTGCGGGGGCGTTTGGCCATAAGGAATCTGTGATTGAAGATTGGTGATTGAAGATTGAAATGCGGCTGACGTTTCCCCTAATCTGCAATTACAGATCGCCAATTTTCAATTCCTCCGATTGAAGATTGAAATGCGGAGGAAGTTTCCCCCAATCTTCAATCACAGATCATCAATCTTCAATTCTTCCCCGACGATGATGACGTGCTCGCCGAAGTCGGCCTCCGGCTCCGCCACCTTGCGGCCGCGATCGTCGAGATGCACGTCGGCCTCGGCGGTCTTCAGCGTGGCCACCGCCAGCAGGCGATCGTACAGGGCTTTGCGATCGGTCTGGTTGATGGTGCTGACGGCCGAGGCGACTTCGCCCAGATAGCGGAGGAACACGTCGCGGCGCTTGCCTTCTTCTTTCACGCGCAGCCGCCGCCGCAGGTACATGCCCAACTTCCGCCCCACGGTTTGCAGGGCCAGGCGAAGTTCCTTCTGGATCTCCGTGTAGCCGGCCACCGCTTCCTTCGACTCGCTGGTGAAGGGCACCCACACGCTGGCCATGTGGACCATCACGGTAATCGGCCCGCTGGGCAGGCCGCCGCGGGATTGCGTCAGTCCGTAAGAACGCCAGTTGGTGGCCATCACCGTTTGCGTAATCGCGCACGCGCCGGGCTGAAACTGCAACGGCACGCGGTTGGCGAACCGCAACAAGTTCATCGTTTGGCCTTCATCCAGGCGGACGTTCTGCATCGCCTCGTGCAGGCGAGCGATTTCCTTGGCCTTCAACCGGCCGGGCGATGTCCGCACGCCCACGTCCGCCTGCTTGAGGATCTTGTCCGCCGCGTCCACGCCCAACCCGGCGAACGTGCTCGACAAGAACTGCCGTAGCGTGCGGGCGTCGCTTTGCGAAAGCAACTCGGCCAGGGTTTCGAGCGGCACGCGATGCGACGTCGGCGAGCCGCCGTAGGCCAAGGCCACTTCGATCTGAAACGGATTGCCGCGGTACACGGCCGGCGGACGCGTGGCGGCGGCGTAAAACTCGCCCGGCACCACCTTGTAAAGCCCTTTGAGCAGCAACTCCTCGCCGATGGGGGAAATGCAATCGGTGGCGGGGGCGGGCAACTTGGCGGCTTGTAGCGCCTGGTACAGCCGCTCGGCCTCCTGACGGCCGATCCGCTTGGCGCTCGCCCGCGTGCTCAGTTTGGCCGTCTCGCAGATTTTGCGGGCGGCGCCGGAACTGACTCGGGAGAAGGCCGTGGTGAGAAACTGCGAGACCGTGCCGTTCTTGGCGTCGTGCAGCAGGCCAATCAACGTGCCCAATTCCACGCCGTAGGGATGGGGCTTGATCTCCTTCGGCTCCGGAGGCAACGTATCGGCGCTGCGGAGGTACTCGGTCAGCTTGCCTTCAGGATCGACAAAATGCACGGTGACGTGCGGATTGGCGATGGCCGTTTGCTCGAGGTAATCGTCGACGCTGCCGCGGCCGCGGTGGTAGCGGGCATCGAGTTCGATCGTCACCCGCGTGCCGTGATCGAGCTCCACCCACTCGATGCCGTGTTTGGCAATGGCCTCCTTGCCGCGCTCGCCGGGCGGGACGTCGACCCCCTCGCCCTTGCCGTTGAGAATCTCCGGCCGGTTCTGCTTGGTGTTGATCTGGATTTCGTAATAGTGGGCCGGCTTCTGCTTGCCTACCTTGGAGATGATTTTGACCGGCTTGCCGGTGGTCAGCAGGCCGTACAAACCGGCCGCGCTGATGCCGATTCCCTGCTGCCCACGGCTCATCCGCAGACGGTGGAACTTCGAGCCGTACAGCAGCTTGCCGAAGATGTTGGGGATTTGCTCTTTGAGGATGCCGGGGCCGTTGTCTTGCACGCCGACTTTGAAGCGGTTCTCGGCCGTTTGCTCGACGTGGATCCAGACCTCGGGCAGGATGCCGGCCTCTTCGCAAGCGTCGAGGGCGTTGTCCACGGCCTCCTTGATGGTCGTCAGCAAGGCCTTGCGGGGGTTGTCGAAGCCCAGCAGGTGGCGGTTCTTGGCGAAGAACTCGCTGACGGAGATGTCCCGCTGGCTGGCGGCCATCGACTGCGCCGTGGCCCGGCGGCGAGGGGGTTCCTTGCCGTTGGCGTGGCCGTTGGTTTCGACGTGGCCGTTCGATTCCTCCGCGGACCCGACGTCGGGGTCATCGGCGGGGAGTGCGGCGCTGGACGTGCGTTTTTTGCTCACGCGGAGAGGGGCCTTCGAGGGAAGGAGGCGGCGGGAGAAATCGGCACGCCCGAGCGGCCAGTGGACTGCCCCGGCGCATCGTGCCGGTGGGGTGGATTGTAGCGATTCTGCGGCCCCGGTCCCAGGCGGTTTTGGCCGCAGATGCGGCACGCGGGGCACGATTCTCCCAAGCCGCATACAAAGATTTACCCTTCGCCGCGACGGCAGCCGAGTAGTAGCTTTGGCTGCCGCGACGCCACCGCGTTGCGGGCCAAGCTGCTGTAGGGCACGCCCTCCGCGGCGTTTCGTTACCCGCCTTCGAGCGGTGTTCCAAGGAACGTGCCGAAGTGGTCGGGGGGCAATCACCCGGACCGCCACGGAGGCGTGCCCTACAGCGCACGACAGCGAAGAGCACCCCACAACGGCCTGCCTGCATTCCTCGCCACAACCCGCGTGCCCGCCGACGCGGTACTCGCCCATACGACGCCCGCGTACACGGACGCGGCCCCGCCGAAGCACACATAGGAGGACCGACCCATGCTGAAGACGTTCCTCGCCGCCCTGGCCGCGGCGCTGCTGATTTCGGCCGCCGAGTCGGCCTTCGCCCAGCAGCCCTCCCCGGTCGAGTACTCGACGGGCTACTCCGCGCCTCCGTCGTACGCCGCCTATCCGCCGGCGGTGCGCATGCCCAGCCTGTCCTACAATTACTACTACCCAGGCTACGGCTCCGGCCAGTACCCGGCGCGGATGTACCAGTCGCCGTTGCCGGTGCCGGAATACGTGGGCTACACGTATATCACCTACCAAGGACTGGCGCCGCACGAGTTCATGTACCCGCACAACGCCAGCTACGGCACGTACCATCCGGGCAGCGGTTGGACGATGACTTCGATCCGCTGGTGGTAACGGCCGGATGCCGCCCCCGTCGGCGGCTCGCCCCCAAGTGAAGGAACTTTGCCCATGAAACTTCGACTGTTGTTGGCCGCCGCGGCGCTGGCAGCGCTGGGCGGACCCTCGGCCCGGGCGCAAGGCGTGGAGACGTTGCCCGCGCCCCAGGGAAGCTACTACGGCGGGTCGGGCGGCGGTTACGAAGCCGGCCCCGCGTACGGCAACCCCCTGACTTACGGCGCTTGGCATACCGGCTATTACTACACGGCCTGGGGCCGCCCGGTGTCGTTGGTGGTGCCCCCGACGGCGACCACGCAAACCGACTACGGCTGGGGCATCGGCAACACCCGCGTGACGCCGATTCGCCCGCAGTTCATGGGTCCGTACAACGGTTACCCCTACGAGGGCTTCCCCGGCTTCCAACCGACGCCGTACTGGCCGTCGGACACGCTGCAATTTGGCGTGTATTACATCCGGGCGCCTTGGTAGTGCAAAAATAGGAGCGCCCCGCGGCGTCTCCACCGCGTTGTTCCCCACGGCAGCGGTTCGACGACTATTCCCCGAGTCGTCGAACCGCTTTTTCATGCGCGGACGTGGCAATGGTCGCCGCGCACTCACTTTGATCGGCTACCAGAGTCGCTACCGCGACAGCACGTTGGGTTTCCAAACAGACCAAACTTAGAAACCCTGCAGAAGCCTAGGAGCATCAACGTCTTGCAATCGGGCGATTAAAAATCCGATTGACGGCACACGAAGTGCGACTGTCTCTTTCGTCGAATGGAACCCCAACGGCGAAGGGAGGCACCTGTGTTTGAATTCTTGCTTGTCTGCGGTGGCTGCGTGCTGGTGTTCTCGATGGTTTACGGGGCCTGGCAAAAGGTGCCCGACAATAATCCGTATTACGTATGAGAGGAAGTTGCAAACGAAGCTGGCTCAGGAGCCTCGCCCTCCCAAACCGGCGACTACTCACGCCGGCAGGCGGATGGTGAAGGCGCTGCCGCGGCCGGGCGTGCTTTCGACCGTGACTTGGCCGCCGTGGGCGTTGACGATGTGCTTGACGATCGCCAGGCCCAAGCCGGTCCCGCCCAATTTGCGGCTGCGGGCGCGATCCACCCGGTAAAACCGCTCGAAGAGCCGCGGCACGTGTTCCGCCTCCACTCCGCAGCCCTGATCGCGAACGGTGACCAGCACCTCGCCGCCGTTCTTCGCGGCCGTCAGGTCCACCTCTCGGCCCGGTTCGCTGTATTTCACGGCGTTGTCGAGCAGATTGATCACGGCCTGTTCTAACAGCGGCGCGTTGATCTCGGCAGCCAGCGCTTCGTCACAAGCCAGGCGGATCTCGATCCGCTTATCCGCCGCGCGGGGAGCGATCTCGTCCAAAGCGTCGAGCAGCACGGGACGCAACGGCAGCCGCTCCAGCACGATGTCGCCGGTTTCTTCCCCTTGTTCGATCCGCGACAGGCTGAGCAAGTCCTCAATGATGGCGTTCAGCCGATCGGCCTGCTTGGCCACGATGCGGAGGAACCGCTCGGCGTCCTCCGGTTGATGCAACGCGCCGTCCAGCAACGTCTCGACGAAGCCCTTGATGGAGGTGATGGGCGTCTTCAACTCGTGCGAGACGTTGGCCACGAAGTCGCGGCGGAGATTCTCCAGCCGCCGCAGACGGGTAATGTCGTTGAGCACGATGACCGCGCCGATGGCCTGCCCGGCCACGTCCCGCAGGGCCGTGCCGTGGGCTTGCAGCACGCGGTCGTGGCCGCTGCCCAGGACCACGTCCCCCTCGACCGGGGCCGCGCAATTGAGCGCGGTGGCGACGAAGCGGCGAAGGTCGGCGTTGCGGATGACCTCTTGCAGGTGCCGGCCCTGGGCCTCGGCCTGGTTGCTGCCCAACAGTTCCGCCGCGGCCTGGTTGAGGCTGATCACCCGCTCGTCGGTGTCGACCGCCAGGACGCCCTCGACCATGCTGGCCAGGACGGCCTCTTGTTCGGTGTTTTGTCGCACGTTGGCGCGGATCCGGTGTTCGAGTTGTTGGGCCATGCGGTTCAACGATTCGGCCACGGCGGCCATTTCGGCCGTGTGGGGCAAGGGGACGGAGTACTTCAAGTCGCCGCGGGCGAAGCGCTCCGCCCCGCGGCGGATTTCTTCCAGCGGACGACTGATCCGCCGCGAGAACCACAACCCGGAGGCCGCCGCCACGGAAGCCACGCCGACGCCGCCCAGCACGATCCTTAGCCGCACCTGGCCCAAAGCTCGATCGACCTCGGTCGTGGGCAACGCGGTTCGCAGGACGGCCACGATGCGGCCCTCGTCGCGCAAGGGCACGGCCAGGTAGGTCGTGGAGTGGTGCAGGGTGTCGCTGGTGCGTAAGTCCGTGCCGACTTCGCCCCGCAGAGCCGCGGCGATTTCCACCCGGCCGGCATGGTTATCCATCACCGACGGATCTTCGCGGGTATCCGCCAGCACGCGACCATCCGGGGCGACGACGGTGGCGCGGGCGCCGCTGAGTTGCTCAAACTCCTCCGCCCATTCCGCCAGTTGTGAATTGCTCGATTCTTCGAGCAGCGGCGCGATCCGCCGCGCGAACAGTTCGGCCTGCACGAGTTGTTCCGCCCGCGCCGTCGATCGATAGAACTGCTCCAGCGAGTGCGACGCCAGCCAGCCGACGGCCACCAGCGAGGCCAGCGTCAGCACCAGATAAGAGAGATAAAGCTGCCAGAGCAGCCGCGGCCGGCGCACGAATGCTTATTCCTTGAAGCGGTAACCCACGCCGCGGACGGTCTCGACGTAGTGGCCGCAGTCCCCCAGCTTCTTGCGGAGGCCCGCCACCTGCACGTCCACCGAGCGTTCCGTGACAGGGTAGTCTTCCCCCTTCACGGCGTCCACGATTTGCGACCGCGTGAAGGCCCAGCCGGGCCGCTGAGCCAGGAAATGCACCAGGCGGAACTCGGTAAAAGTGAGGGTCACCGGCTCGCCCGAGATGAGTACTTCGTGCCGGCCGGGGTGGATGACCAATTCGTGGATCTTAATGGCCAGGCTGTCGTCCGGGGTGGATTTCGTCCGCCGCCGCAGGGCAGCTTTGACGCGGGCAACCAGCACCCGCGGACTGAAGGGCTTGGTGATGTAGTCGTCGGCCCCCAGTTCCAAACCCGTCACCACGTCCGACTCTTCGCCCTTGGCGGTCAGCATGACCACCGGGATGTGCTTGGTCTTGGGGTCGCCTTTGAGCAGCTTGCAGACTTCCAGCCCATCGACGCTGGGGAGCAGCAAGTCCAGCACGACCAGGTCGGGCGTGCGCGTGCGGGCGGCCTTGATGGCGTCCTCGCCCGTCGCCACGCAGGTGACGCGATAGCCCTCCTTACTGAGGTTGTACTGCACCAGTTCCAGCAGATCCTCTTCGTCGTCGACGACGAGGATTTGTTCCTTGGCCACGTTGGGAGTCTCCGGGGGCCAGCGATGCCTATTTCGTGAGCCTCACTGATAGCATGCCATTGTGAGCGTGGGGTTAGGGTTGCGTGTGCTTCCTCGACGAACTGGCGGTCCCTATCGCAGCGCCGCGCCGGACATTTGACCGCGGGACTGGTTTTCCACAGGGCGATAGCGTTGAGTTGCACGTCAATCCTCGACCAACCATCACCCCTCTTGATCAATCTCCAGCCGCAGGTGCGAGAGGCTTTCATAGCCCTCCGCGGTCACCAGGTAATTCCGCTCGAAGCGCATGCCGGCCTGGCCGCGGATGTACTGCCCCGGCTCGATGGCGATCACGTCGCCGCCAACCAGCGTGTCGCTGCTTTCCGGCACCAGGTAGGGCGGATCGGGATGGCCCAGGCCCAGCCCGTGCCCGCTGTGCGAAGTGAAGTTCTCGGCCAAGTGCCGAGTGGCGAAGCTGTCGCGCACCGCGCGATCGAGATCGCGGGCGGGGAAGCCGACCCCGATCGCCCGCTCACCGGCCGACAGCGCTTCCAGGCAGGCCTCGTACAGTCGTCGTTGCTCATCGCTGGGCCGGCGTCCGCACACGAAGGTGTTCGCGAAGTCGCCGCGATAGCCGCGGACGACGACCGAAAAGTCCAGTAGCACCAGATCGCCGGCCTCAATGACGCGATCGCTGGGCGGGCCGCCTTTGGTTTCGCAGCGCGGCCCGGAGACGAAATCGCCGTACACCTGCGCCTGCTCGCCGGCCGCTCGCTGCGCCGCGTCGGCCACCAGCAGGTACACCTCCAATTCCGTCATGCCGGGCCGCACGCCGCGGAGGGCCGCCTCGTGGGCGGCGTCGCCGGCGGCCATGCTGCGGCGGATGAGCGTCATTTCGTCGGGATCTTTGCTGCGCTTCAACTCGTGGATCGCGGCATCCACGGCGGTGAACGTGAGCTTGGAGGAAGCGCCGCCGCGGGCCGCTTGCAGACCTTCCACCACACCTGTCGGCACGGCCGAGGTCTCGATGCCGAAGGAGTTGCCCGGGCAGCCGCGCAGACGTTCGAGGGCAGTTTGCACCAGCAGGGTTTCGCGCTGCGGCGCGGTCGTCGCGCCGCGATACCACTCGCCGGCCGCCACTTCATCGACGCGGGCTTCCGCGGCGAAGACTTGCAGCATGTTGTCGCAGGCCAGCACGCTGGTGCCGTCCCGCCCCAAAATGAGCAGCGCGGCGGCGTTCGCCGAGCGGAACACGAACGGCGACTGCCAGTAGTTGGCGAAGTAGACCAGGTGCTGCGGATCGGCCAGCACGATCCAGTCCGGCGGATCGGGCAGCCGATCCCACAAACGCCCACGACGAATCCGGCATCCCTCGGCTGTCAGCATGTCGCGGTCCCTGGTCGGAGCGAGCCAAACGTAACCAAGCCAATCGTAGCCGAACGCGCCGGGGCGCGGGAGTGTGGACAGCCGTGGAACTGACGCCCCCCCGGTGAGCGGCACGGCGCGCCACCCTGCCCGGCGGCGAGCCGCAAGAGTATACTCGCACCCTCACAAATCACTCGCCCACGGACGAGATTTCACGACGCGGAGGCGTTGCCATGCCGAGTTCCACCACGTTTCGATGCCCGCGGCTGCCGGCCGCGTTGTGTCTGGCCCTAGCGCTGCTCTTGCCGCTCGCTGGCCGCTCCACCGCTTATGCGCAAGTCGAGGTAGAAGCCTTTGCCGGGCAGCCGTTCGGCGTCGGCCGCATTCGCGTGCGGGCGCCGCAGGCTGCGCAAGTCGATCTTTACGAAGCGGACGGCCGGCTGCTCTATCCGGCCGCGGACAACGGCGCCGTGCGGCGGCTGGTTCGCGAGTTTCTCGATATCGACTTGCCCCGCGAGTCGACGCTGTTTTTCCTCTTCCGCGGCGATGCGCCGCTGTCGCTCAGCCTGTACTCGCCCGACGGTCCGCCGATCGCCGTCCGCGTTCGGCAGCAACCGCGTCAACACGAGAAGCTGCTGGAGGAATGGTGGAAGGTCTACCGTCGGCCGGCCGGCGATTTGCGGCAGAGCGACGACTATCCCCGGCAGTTGGAGCAGTACCTGACGATGATGCTCTCGCGGCGTTTGCATTTGCCGCTGGGGGACCGCTTGCAGGATCCGTTTGCCAGCGACCTGAACTCCGCGTTGGGGCCTCTGTTGGGTACGCAGGAGGCGCGACTGCGTCAGCAGCGCGACATCATGCTCGGCTTGTCGCGCCCCTCCTCTACCGGCGACCATCCGTTACCCCCATCCGCCGCTGCTGCGTTGGATTTGACGCCGTCAAACGCGGAAGTGCCCACGGAGGCCATTGCCGCCCACGTGCCGGAGGAGTGCCTGTACGTCCGCTTCGGCAGCTTCGACAACTACCGCTGGCTGGGCGACACGTTGGAAAAGGCCGGCGGCGATCTCACCAACCTGCTCTCGGCGCGGGGATTGGACGATTCCCTCCGCGAGCGATTGGAGCGGCAACTCGTGCTGAAAGAGTCGCTGCTGTCCGACTTGCTGGGCGGCTTGGTGATTTCCGACGTGGCGCTGATCGCCAACGACACGTTCGTCCGCGAAGGGGCCTCGCTGGCCATGCTCTTCGAGGCCCGTTCCGGCACGGCCCTGGCCGCGTCGCTGGGACTGCACCGGCAGGAGACGCTGCAGGCCCATCCCGAGGCCGTGGAGGAGCAAGTCGAAATCGCCGGACGGCAGGTGGCCTATCTCTCCAC
>Ga0163153_10006438_pt1 | contig 13211 bp, 7 predicted proteins | sample OliLakLV19MP6IB1_FD_148629 | JGI IMG/M metagenome (GOLD analysis project Ga0163153, IMG submission 148629) | Freshwater microbial mat bacterial communities from Lake Vanda, McMurdo Dry Valleys, Antarctica - Oligotrophic Lake LV.19.MP6.IB-1 | ecosystem: Environmental > Aquatic > Freshwater > Lake... | reverse complement strand
CCGACGGTCACAAACTCCATCCGCCGCACTGGGCTGATGATCTCGTCGCTAGGCGTATCACTAGTCATACGACTAGGCGTGACGCCCTCGCGCCGTTCTCACAAGACGGCCTTCGGCGTGGGAATACTCTCGAACCGCAAAACCGGCCGAAAGGATTAATGGCGAGGTATTTTTACTCCGCCCGCGGACGACAAAACGACGCCGCTTAAGTGATGTAGTTTTGCACCGGCGCGCACACCCGGCCAGCCGGCGTCGGCCGAACGCCGCCATTGGTCCGCTCGAATAGCTTGACCCCAAGCTGTTCCTCCAGGGATCGGATGCGACGGCTCAGATTGGACTGCTTGACCGCGAGCGCGTCCGCAGCTTTGCGGAAACTTCCGCATCGCTCGGCCGCTTCCGCGTAGCGCAGATGTTTGAGCTCAATCGACATTTTTGACTCGTTTGCCGTTTGCCTCTCAAAGCGACGAGTAAATATTCAGTTTGTCCCGGGTACGCTGTCGCTGGCCGCGAGCCGAACAGTCTTGCTCCCGTGCAGCACCAGCTCGCTCACTGGATAGGAGAAAGATTGCCATAGGTATGAGGGCAAAACGTAGGCAATGAATTTGAAGAGAATTCGCGCGTAATCTAAATCAACGTCAATTGATTAACGATCACGAGTTGGTCGCAACTATGCCGGCCCGAAAAGCAGCGAATGATCGGCTTGTAGTGGCGGTTAAGAGATCGCCCACCTCAGTTCGCGCAACATTAGACAGCCGGCACCGAGGTCGCGATCCGGTGCATCATGTCGCCCACATAGGTTGCTTTGTCCTCGTCTTGGAAGAGGATGTTCCGCGAATCCATCGCCTTCTTCTCGACTGCCCAAAGCAGCCGCATCACATGAGACGGCGTGTTTGAGATGATGAAGCTGCTCAGGGTGACGGATGGCTCGGCAAGACGGCGTTCGATGTCCTTGATGGTCTCGAAAAACTGGATTTTGGGATCATTGAAGCCGAGATTCCGGATGCCCTTGGGATCGATAAACGCGATGAACTGTCGTCCACCCACGATCAGCCAGAGAATGAAATCGGGGTGAAAATTCCCCGCTTCGAAGAAACCGACGCCGCGCCCCTTGCTGAGATTGCGTAGCAGGTAGAGTTCCTTGTCCGCGAAAAATTGCGGTGTTCCGTCGTGAAACGCCTTCACGTCTTCGACCAGATTCCGCTCGCCCTTGTTGAGCGCTACGGGACTGACTTCAACGATGTTCTGGTCGAGATACAGCAGCGGCTCATAGAGATGCTTGCCAAACCAGATCGCCTTCATGCCGCTGAACTCCCACGGCCTCAGGTTCCCGCTTTCAATGATGGTCTTCAGCTCGGTCAGCTTCGTGACAATCTCCTCCTGAGATCGATCGAGCAGAATGCGATAATACCCCTCGCCGTCCTCGTCTCGGCCCTTCGGAAAGTTCGGATCATCTTCGGTCATCTCTCTGAATTCGAGATGCGGCAGTTCCCATTCCCGCTTGCGGAACGTGTAGTATCGCTCTGTGTATTTCTTCAGCAGAGACAGCGCGATCTCTTCCCAGAGGCGGACCTTCTCGAAGGAATCGCAGAGTAGCTCCTCGGCCGGAATGAGAAGTTGGTACCAGCTCTGATCGGCAAGGAGACGAGCCAACCCGTCCGAGGTGATGTTGAGGTTGTACCATCCGCGCTCCGCCTTGAACCGCTCCACCTCGAAGTAGATCCGATCCATATCCAGAAATGCGACATGCCGCGCGGTTAGGTGAGCCTGATTGGGCGTTGCCTCGACGTCACCACCCGCGACGCCACGGGATTTCATCGCTTGTATTTTCGGGTACCAGTTCAAAACGACCTGGTTCTTTTGGAGATAGGCCGTCGCCTCCTCCCTCGCCGGGTCTGGCGAGGCCAGCGTCGGTATCGGACCCAGCCTGCGGAATGCGTCGCCAAACTCGGTGCTGACGCCGTTGATCGTATTCTTGAGACGAATGGTTTTGAGTTTTTGCGTCCCAAGATTTTTGATGATGGGCAGCAGAAATTCGATGCGGTCATCGTTGACCGGCAGACCTTCCTCTTCGAGGAAATCGCGGAACTGCGCCATGTAGTCGGCGCGAATGCCGAAGATGGAGAGGGTTTCGAGGACGCCGATATGCTTTGGACGCGTCACATCATCCGGCAATTGGGCTTTGCCACTGCGCTTCAAGCTTGAACCGTAGCCTTTGAGCCGCACGCCACGACCGAAGAGCTGTATGATCTGCGAGCCCTCCGTCTGGCCGACATTCATCAGGCCCATGGTGCTCACGCGCCAGCTGTTCCAGCCCTCGGTGAACTTCTTCGATCCGATCAAAAGGTTGACGGTCGATTGTGGGGTGTTGATTCCGTGGAACAGAGAGCCTGCGAACTCCCGATCATCGGTCGCGATCCCCTCGCTTTCGCACAGCTGCACGAGCTTCGCGTCGTCACCCACGTTGATGACACCGAACGGATCATTGTCCCCGACCCGCAAGGCAATCTCACCCGTCGCACCTTTCAGGTTTTCGACATGCAAGGCCCCGCCGCCCACCGCGTTGAAAAGGATCTCCAGCGTTTCCTCGAACACCTGGGTGGGAGATAGGCCGACCGTGTTGAGATAAGCGAAGCGCCCCGCAAACAGGTTGGTCCCGCCCGCGGTCACGAGCCCTTGGTTGAGGACCCGCTCGATCCGCTGGATGCTCCCCTGGCGATCGGAAACGTAGCGCGACAGAAATTTCAGGATTTCGATGATGTCGGACGCGTCGCGCGAGGCGAGCGTCTTGGTCACGCTGCCGCCTACGAAAATCCAGAGGGGCTTATCGATATTGAATGGACGGAACGCGAAGCTCTGTTCCTTGTAAAGCCGCTGCTGCTGGAAGAACGCAAGCAGGCAAGCGACCAGATAGGATTCGAGGTGGTTGTCCTGCGTTCCCTCGTCGAGATTGAGGATCTGGTAGTCCTTGCCGAACCCATCGCCGTAGAAATACCGGTACGAATAGTCGAACAGGATGCTCTTGGCATAGAGGTCTGTCAGTGCCCGGTTCCCTTTCACAGCCTGCCCGAAGGTGGCGGAATATTCGAAAGAGAAGCCCTTCTCGCAGAGGGCATTGCGGAATCGCATCCATGCGCCTTCCTCGCCGCCCGAGGCGCCCCTGTGGCCTTCGTCGACCAGAACGAGATTGTTCCCCTCAAAGGCATCGATAGCGATCGTCTTGTCGCCCATCTCATCCTTGAGCTTGTGGATGTCGAGGATTTCGATCCGCTGCCCGGCGAACAGCCCGGTGCCGTCCTTCTGGAAGAGTTCGGCCGCCAGGCCCGCGGCTTCGAACTCGCGCAGATGCTGCTGGCTCAAGCCTTCGTTCGGCGTGAGCAGGATGATGCGGTTCAGTTCGCGCCGCCGCCCGTGTTTGTCGAGATAGAACTGATATTGCAGGATGTTCGCGTGCATCAGCAACGTCTTGCCGCTGCCGGTGGCGCTCCAATAGGCGATCTTGTTGATCTGCGACCATGCCTCGCCATCCTCTTGGTACGGCGCGATATGGTCGCTTTCCAGCTTGTCCACATTGCAGGCCGCCACCTGCCCATTGATCGCCGTCAGCAGCGCCTGGGGATCGCGGAAGTAGCGGTCAAGATAGATCTCGGTGAACAGCAGAGTCAGATACTGAAAATACTTCCAGACGATCGGCGCTTCGCCGCGTGTGATCCGGCGCTCATTCAGGCGCTGGGTATGCTTGACGATGTTCTGGTCATATTCGAGCAGCAGCTCGGTCGGCAGCTGCGTAAGGTTGAATAGCTGCGCCGTCAGCGCATGGTGAAAGTGATGGACGTTGTTTTCGTCCATGCCCTCCAGCTTCTCGTTGCGCAAATGCTCCGCAAGCTGCTCGAACCGCTGGACGTTGAAAAGCGAGAGCATCCATTGGTTCAGCGCCAGCTTGTGCACGAATGGGACCTGCGGCTTCCCGTTCGCGCGGGTCCTTGCCTTCTTGGGGGACGCGGCTGGCGCGTTGCCGGCAACGGCCGCATTCTTACGAGGGCGTCCGCGCGGCATCACAGGCCCTCCGCATCGAACATCAGCCGGTGAAAGTCCTCTTCGATCACGCGGACCTTCCAGGTGTCATCGGCTGTTTTCAGATTCTCAAGATTGTTGTCGCCATTGACGTAGATGAGGCCGAATTCGCTGTCCTTGGCGGAATAGCCGGCGCGCGTGAACCACGTGTCGAGAACGAGATTTTCCTGCTCGGCATTGCCGGTGAGCTTGCGCCAGATGATCAACGTGCGCCGCCCATCGGGCGTGGAGCCGGTCACGGTGCGGAACCACCACCGGCCGGTCGCCTCCTGGCGCAGGCGTCCCTTGAGGACGAGGCGTCCCTCAGTGTCGCGCTCAAACTCGGCGGTGAATGTCTGTGGCGCGGCAATGCCCTGCACGGTCAGGCCCACCAGCCAGTTGAACGTCTCCAACAGATCGACATTCACCTCTCGGCTTTCGTCTGATCCCGGGCGCTTGACCTTGAGCTTGTAGGCGGTCGGATCGGCAAACGCCTTGACGTTCAGAAGCGACTGACTGCCGCGCGTTTCCACGTCGAGCATGTAGCGGAGCATGTATTGCTCCTTGAGGCGATCGGCGCCCTGCGCTTCGGCGGATGCCAAAAGGTCATCCTGCTTTGTAGTGCGACGCGGAACCAAATTGTTGAGGGCGTCCTCGTAGGATTCGAGACGGATTATCTTGATTACTCCCGGACTGGCTTTCGCCTCGTCGGGCGAAGCAAATGCCGTCGGCTTTCCGTCCGCCCAATTAGGCGTGAATGTTACCTTCTTAATACGGGGCAGTAGTACCGTGTCGAGATGTTTCCCCACTTCCACGAGAATAAATTGCCTGTGTCCTCCGTCTTCCCGGTTCAGATTGATGACCGCATGTGCGCTCGTTCCCGAGCCACCAAAATAATCAAGAACTCTCGAAGTGTCTTTTGGGTTCGAGGCGCGAATGCAATCGACGACAAGGCCCAAGGCCTTCGGAAAATCGAACTGCTTGGTTCCGAACAGCGCCTTCAACTCCGCCGCACCATAGTTCGACGATGCATACTCGTTTTTGTCCCACCACGTTACAGGCGTCGAATCCTCATCAATACGTGTCTTAAAGTCGACTGAGGGGACACCCGCCTCGTCACGACGGACTCTGAATTCATCTGGCTCGTCAATGACTCGCTCATATCCCCGATGCCAACGTTTTTCGATCACGCCCTCTAGTGTTTTGACAATCGGGTATACAGCAACTTCGTCACCCCTAGGTTCCTCTTCGATGATGTAGGCGTTTCGGTCATCTGACCACGTCATTTTGGGAATTCTAAGCTTGTTTCCGCCGTCGACATAAATTGGGAAGTGCATTTTTGGACGATCTTCCCGCTTGTCATTCGTCCCAGTTCGAATGAAGCTCATCCAAGAATATCGACCCTTCTCATCCTCCTTCGGATAACGAGCCAACCGCTTTGCAGTAAGCTCGAGGCTACCGGGCACTGACTCGTGCGACTTCCCGTAGAACAGCGCGTACTCGTGGGAAGGGGAAAATGTTCCCCTCGCCTTCCGGCTCTGCGGATTCGACCGAACGGCCACGATGCCAACCGTTTTCTGGAAGTGCGCGCCTAACAATTGACGCGCTTCGGATAACTCCTCATCGTCGATAGCCATGCAGAAAACACCCTGCTTGGACATCAAGCTCGAAGACGCAGAAACCCGATTGTCGATTAAGCTCAGCCACGACGAATGCTTATAATCGTTCTTGTAAATAATCGCCGACGCGTCCGTATTGTAAGGCGGATCGACATAAACGCAGTCGATCTTGTCCCGATATTGTGCCTGCATAAGCGTCAGGGCCTGAAAATTCTCACTATCGACCAGGACGCCGCCAGTTCCGCTTGCCAGATCGTGGCTCGAAGCTAGGAGCTGGTACTTGAAGCTTTCACCGAACAGCGTTGTATCGACCATCAGTGTCGGGAATGCCTTTAGGAATGCCGCCGTGAGAGGAACACTATATGCTGGCGTCGTCAGGTCGCCCTTGATCTCATCGATTGCAAGCAGCCGCACCCACTCCTCGCGTTGCGCGTCGTTAGCGGCGATCTCTGGGTAGAATTCCTCCGGAATCCGATCGAGCGTGATGCAGTATTGCGTCTCGACGACGAATTTCTTTTTCAGCCACAGCTTCTTCTGGAAGTCCTCCAGCTGGGCGAGGAAGTCGATGACCTTGCCGGCGATCCGGCGGAACACCTTGATCTTCGACAGATATTGCTCGACGCGCGGCGCGGTCTCGCTCTCGATATCGTCGAGATGCATCACCTCGTTCTTGACGTAGAAATCCAACTCGCGGCGCAGGAAGCCGCCGAGATCCTTGTGGATGAAATAGTCGAAGGTGTTGCGCGCGGTGTAGCGCTTCAGATGCCCCTCGAGGCGGGAATGGCCCGGCGCTTCGCCGTTCAGGTTCACATGGGGCTTCGCAAGTTCGGCAATCCACGGTGTGAAGGTGGCATCGGTGACCGCCAGAACACGGCTCACCGCTGACGCCGTTAGGTCCTTCTGCGCCGGCGGCTTCTTCTTCCCCTCCCGCTCACTCTCCGGCCAGTCGGTCAAGGACGCCGGGCGATAGGCGAAGCGCAGAACGAGTTCGCCCGCTTCCTCGGCGATGAAGTCCTCCCTGGCGAGGATGAAAACGCGGTCCTTGCCTTCGGCCGCTTTGACGTTGCCATGCTCGCCCTCTGCGGCATCCACCAGCCGGAAGTGCACGCGCATGGGATGGGCGGCGTTATCCGGGCGAAGCCGGAAAGCATAGTCGCGCAGATACTCGCTGGTCTTGATGTAGTACTGGTCGCGATTGGCCCAGTGGAGCTTGACCTCCTCACCCTCATAGGGGATCGCGTAGACGCCCGGGCGATAGACGCGCTTGGCCAGGAAGTCGCCTTCGGAATAGTAGCGGCGGAAGAAGCTGAACAGGTGGTCGTAGACCTCGTTCTCAAGCCCGCCGATGTCGACCGCGTCGTTTGCGAGCTTGGCGCGAAGGTCCTTCACCTTCGGCAACGTCTCCGGATCGGCGCCGAGGCTTTGCGCCTGCTCGATCGCCTTGGCGAGTTCCTTTTCCAGCTCCGCCTTGTCGGCCGTTTTGTAGAGGCCGAATGCCTGCTGCACCTGCGGCAGCAGGTCCTTGTCGAGAAACTGCGTTACCTCCGCGCTCTTGGCGTGCATGATCCGATAGAGGCCGAAATCGAGATCGGGCTGGTCGAGCTGGAACAGCTCCTTCAGCAGGGTTTTTAGTTTTTCAAACTTCTGCGTCATATATTTTTTCCCGCCGATATCGGCGCATCACCGCGCGTCAAAGCCACACTTGAGTTGGTAGTCCCTTTGGCGGCAAACCACTGCACTGCTTCCCGAGATAGCGACACAAAACTCTGCGGTGGGTAGAAAGACCAGCTTTGTCTTAGTGATTCGAGATGAATTGGAGGGTGAAAGAATTCAGTGCTTTCGATAAAGTAGCATCCGACCTTGTCGTAGCCATCGAAGTATTGGTTTAATTCTTCTTCGCTCACACGAGTCTTCGTGTGCAGTGTTTTGGCCTTAGCAATATTCACATCCATCAATCGCGCGATGTTTGATACGCCAATTACCTGCGAGAAAGGTGCGGCGATGTAGAGGTACATCCGCGTGGGTACAAGAGATTTTGGGTATCTCCTGCGAAGGACGCACTTAATCGAACCTGACAACAAGGGCTCTCTCCACTTTGCAGAAAACGTGACGAGCACCTCCGATGTACGGCTATTTGGCGAGCCTTTGAAAAAGGTTCCGATGCTCATACTACCGTCCACCTAATTGAGAAGAGGGTTTCGGCTTCGGTTCGCTGTGCGAGCCGCCGTTCAAGCTGGTCAATCAGCCCATCCCGCTTCTCCATGATCTCGTCCTCCGCCGTGAAAATATCCTGGCGCTGTCGGCGCTGCTGGCGTTCAAGCTTCTGGATCTTTTCCTGAATCGCGTGCTGGTCATCGAGCGTGAAGGCCTGCCGAGCTTGCCGGCGTAGCGCCTTGATCTGCTCCTTCGTGTCGGCCAGAGCTTTCTCGGCCGAGAGGACCATGTCGTCGGCCCATTTTTCCAGCTTCTCTCGCGCCTGATGGAAGTGGGCGCTGTTCTGCTCCAGCGACAGGCTTACCGTGGCCTTGGCGTGACGGTCCGCATCGGCGGCAAGCCGTTGACCAATCGGCGCCGGAATCGCCACCGGCTGGAAGACGCGGCCGCGACAACCGAGCAGCTTCTCCATCGTCTCCTGATCGAGCGCTGCGCCATCATCGGTAAAACCTGAGAAGAGGAGATAGTCCTCGCGTTCGTAGGATTCTATCTGCAGTCGCTGCAGGATAAGGTAGCCTGATCGACCGCGCAGCGCCTCCACGACATGCACGCGCGACGGGTGATTTGACACATCGAATTCAAGGCCTGCCGGGGGGGTGGAAAGGCTCTTGCCGGTCTGGACAACATACTCACCAAGCGGGTGAGACAGCCGATAGAGAAACCGGCTCTGCTCATCGGTCCGCGCTTCTCCCGCTTCGGGCTGTGATTTGGAAATGAGATGGTATCTGCCGGCGACGATATGCGCTGCCGGCGGCTGTGCGAGATCGAATGCCAGCGCCTGGTCATCAAACCGAGCGCGGTCGTCCAGGATGAACTCGGTCAATCCCCAGAACCGCTGGCCGACACGATCGAGCTGCGCCTTTGTATCGGCGAGCTTGATCCGCAATCGCTGATGCACGTCTTCGTCGAAACGCTCGAACAGCTTCCGCCGCGTGTCGTCCATTCGGGCGCGGATACTCTCGTCCATCTCCTCCTGAAGTTTCTGGAAGGCCGCTTCAATCTCATCAGTTGTCCGGCATTCCTGGTAAATTCCTAAGATTCGCTTCTCGAAGTCGACGCCGGATTCGATGCTGCCGAGAACGTCATCGGAAGCGCCAAAGACCCCATTGAAGAGACTGAATTTTTCGCCAAGCAATTCCAGAACACGGCGGTCCGCTTCGTTCCGCTCGTTTAGAAAATTGATCACGACGACGTCGTGCTTCTGGCCATACCGATGGCAGCGTCCAATGCGCTGCTCAATCCGCTGAGGGTTCCAAGGGAGATCGTAGTTGATGACCAGGGAACAGAATTGAAGGTTCACACCTTCGGCCGCGGCTTCGGTAGCGAGGAAGATCGTCGCCTCGTCACGGAATCGTTCTACCAAAGCGGCGCGCACATCGATCGCCCGGGACCCAGATACGCGACCGGTATTCCGGTTCGCGGCCAGCCATTGTTCATAAATTTGGGTGGCCTCCGGGCCACCATTGGTTCCGTTGAACGCGATGACCCGACCGCCATAGCCGTGCGATTCCAGAAATGCCTTCAGATAGTCCTGGGTGCGCCGCGATTCGGTGAATATCAGGGCCTTCTGGGCAGCTCCGGTCTCGGCCATTTGGGCAAAACCGATGTCGAGCGCCTTGAGCAAGGTCTCCGACTTTGTGTCGACGGGTATTCCCCTCGCGCGCGCGGCAAGCTCTTGAAGAAGATCGATCTCCTGCTTGAGCTTTTGCCGGTCAATAATCTCCACCTTGTCATCGTCGGATTTGTCGGGTGCATCATCAGCCAGGATGTCGTCGAGCAGTTCGTCCTCGATGTCCTCCGACGCGATCAGCCGTTCGGTGAGTTCGGGATCATTGCCAACCTGCTCGTCGCGCAGGGTCTCGAGCCTCGATCGCAGCGTGTCCAGCGTGGCAGCGATAGCTGGTGAAGACGAAGCCAGCAACTTGCGCAGAATAAGCGCTGTCAGGTGCCGCTGCCGGCGCGGCAAGGCGTAGCTGTCAGGTCGCTGCAGAAACGCGGACACGGCTTCGTAGAGGGCATGCTCAGCGTCGCTGGACGTAAACGGCCGCGTTATCGCGCGACGTTCTGTGTAGCGAACGTATTCCGTAACCTGGTTGCGAAGCGTCCTTTTGCAAAAGGTGGCGAGACGCTGGCGAAGGTCGTTGAGGCTGCTGCTGGCGTTGCCATATCGGGTGCGGAACGCATTGACGTCCCCAAACAGGTGTTCGTCGATGAGCGTAGAAAGCCCGTAAAGCTCGATGAGGGAGTTTTGGAGTGGCGTGGCGGTGAGGAGCAACTTGCGGCAGTCCTCCGTGGCCCACCGGATCCCCTGACCCACCTTGTTGCTGGGACGATACGCGTTGCGGAGCTTGTGCGCCTCGTCGATCACGACGAGATCCCAGGCGATCGACTTAACGTCTTCGCGCAGCGCACTGGCAAAATTGAACGAGACGATAAGTACCGCTTTTTCTTCCAAGGGAGAGCGCCCGTGACGTTGGATTTCCTTAAACGTCTTGGCGTCGAGAACCTGGGTTGGAAGATTGAATTTTTCGGAGAGTTCGAGCGCCCATTGCTTCCGAAGAGATGCGGGACAGATCACAAGCAGACGACGTTTTCGTTCTGCCCAGAACTGGCAGAGCACAATTCCGGCCTCGATGGTCTTGCCCAGACCGACCTCGTCGGCCAGGAGCACACCCTTCGACAGAGGTGACTCGAGCGCGAAGAGAGCCGCCTCGATTTGGTGGGGGTTAAGGTCGACCGCGGCGTCGAACAAGGACATCGAGAGGCGATCGAGCCCAGAGGAAGCCCGGCGAGTCAGGTCATACGCATAGAATTTGGCGTGATAGGCAGTGACATTCATCGTTTGCCGCCCGACCGGCCGCCGCTCTTCAGATCCTGCTCGGTTGGAGGCCTGCCCGAGCTTTCGATGAACTGGCGGATGGCCTGGCGAATAACCCATGACATCGAGGCGTCACGAGCTAACGCGATCTCATTGAGCGCCCGATAGTCCTGCTGTTCCAGGCTCACGGTAAGCCGCGTTGCCTTTCGAGGACGCTCGTTCATGCCACCCCCCCAACGATTCTAGGGGGTGAACATACCCATACCTTCATCAGACTTCAACGGAGTGATGCACTTTTCATCGGCTTAGAAGTCCGCGCGGATCGCGCGCGGGGGCTTTCCGGTAGCGGCACCGACATGAAGGCACGGCCTCTGATGGCGTTCGCCACCCTTTGGCCTGGACTTCCTCTTTCAGCCCGGAACTCCGGTGACCTGCGTGCTCGTCCCATCCGTTTTGCACGCTATGGCCACCCATACCCCTACGCGCCCATCTCAGCGCTTCCATTCACCTTCGACTATCGGTTTCCATCGGCATCAAGCGCTTTCTTATGGAAGAAGAGTCATGGGTACGAACTCCGAGCAATCCATCAAACGAACCATCCGACGGCATGAGCTGCGCCAGATCGTGCCCCTTGCCGACACGACTATTTATGAAATGGAGCAGCGTGGAGAATTCCCTCGCCGCTTTGCACTCACGACCCGGTGCGTGGTCTGGGATCTTGCCGAAGTGGAAGCCTGGTTGGAGGAACGCCGACGCGCGTCAGAGAGTGCAGCGACGCGACGCGCGCCACATCCAGATGTGCATCAAAGGCGAACCCGCCCCGTCAAAGCGCGGGGTCAGGAACCAGCAGCGGCATCGAAGGCGGGATGAGAACAGGGACATGCATTCGACCAGCCACCCAGGCATCGATGATATCCGACCATTCCTGCATCATATGGCGGCGCTGCACTTCGTACTCCGCCTTGTTGTAGACGCCGCGCGAAGAGCGGCCGTCCTCGTGCGCAAGGCATTTCTCGATCCAGTCGCTGTTGAACCCAAGCTCGTTGAGTAGCGTCGAGCCCGTCCTTCGCAGGTCGTGGACGGTGAAGGGCTCAAGCGGCAACCCTTCCTTCTTCGCTTGCTCGACAACCGCATAGGTGACGCGATTGAACGTCGCACGCGACATGGGCGCATCCGCGTCATAACGCGATGGCAGGAGGTATTTCGAATTGCCAGCGCAGGTCTTCAGCGCGATCATGATGTCCATGACCTGGCGCGACAGATAGACGTTGTGCGCCTTGGAGCGCTTCATCCGCTCCTTCGGGATCGTCCAGACCGCGTTCTCGAAATCAACCTCGTCCCATATGGCGTCCTGCAGCTCGCTCTTGCGCACCATTGTTTGCAGATAAAGGCGCATGCCGAGCCTGATGGTCGGCAGCGTCGCCACCTTCTCAAGCAGCTTGAGCATGACCCTGATTTCGGTCGGCGAGAGCGACCGATCCTTGGGCACGAACGTCGCGATCGACGCCGGCCCCACATCGTTGGCGGGGTTGGCGACCTTCTCACCGTGCAGGATCGCGAAGCCGTAGATCTGCTTGAGAATGTCGCGGACGTGGATCGCCGTCGCCGGCGCGCCACGCTCGACGATGGCCCCGCAATGGGCGCGCAGGTCGTCCGGTGTGATCTCTTTCAGAAGCCTGTTTCGCCACACGGGGAGCAGCTCACGCTCGAAGATGGACCGCCGCATCGCGCGCGTGCTGTCAGCCATCGGCGCCGCGGTCAGCCATTTCTCGCCGAACTCGCCGAAGCTCTTCGCTTCCAGGAGGCGGCGCTTATCCCGCTGCTTCTCGATCGCCGGCGATCGCCCCTCGGCGATGGCCCGTTTGGCGTCGATGCACAGCTCTCGAGCGCGAGCTAGCGACAGGTCGGCTGGGCCGTATTTGCCGAACGTGACGGTCTCACGCCGCCCGTTCATCCGATAATCGAGCTGGAAAGTGAGTACCCCCGACGGTCTTACGAGCACATACATGCCGTCGCGGTCGGTGATCTTGTATAATTTGTCTTTCGGTTTCAGATGCTTAAGGGCTGCATCGGTCAGCATTTTGGCCACCTCCACGAAAAAAGACCGTTAGGCCGTTTTCTGGTGTCGATCAGACAGAAATCCTTTTTCTTTCAGTATGTTACGAATAAAAAAAGACCGTCATAGGCGCTCAGACCATGACGGTATCGGACGAAATCTGTTTTCGCAATGGCGAAGCACACCGTCAGGAAGTACGTCAGCGGCGATCTCTGCCGGCCGATAGTCTCCGAACGCCTTTGGATGAATTTAGTTTATTTATCAGTGCGTTATATCGTATTTCCGGACACTGCCGGATACCCCGGGATGGGCCAAAATCATTCCCACTCGATCGTGCCCGGCGGCTTTGACGTTACATCGTACACGACCCGGTTAACACCGCGCACTTCGTTGATGATCCGCGTCGCGGCGCGGCCGAGAAAGTCCATCGAATACGGATAGAAATCCGCCGTCA
>Ga0163153_10006436_pt1 | contig 13214 bp, 12 predicted proteins | sample OliLakLV19MP6IB1_FD_148629 | JGI IMG/M metagenome (GOLD analysis project Ga0163153, IMG submission 148629) | Freshwater microbial mat bacterial communities from Lake Vanda, McMurdo Dry Valleys, Antarctica - Oligotrophic Lake LV.19.MP6.IB-1 | ecosystem: Environmental > Aquatic > Freshwater >... | reverse complement strand
ATGCTGGCCTACATCTGTAACCAGGATCGCCTTGCCCCCCGTAAATGAATTCAATATATGAATGACCTCTCCCATCGTCAACGAAGTCCCGGTAGGGTTCAATTCATTAAAAATCACTTTAGTCTCCTCCTGGAGTTTACAATCATCGAATTTTTGGAACCAGGTCAGATAATTCTTTTTTTGAATGGCCTTGGTAAGCAGGGGTAGGGTCTCTTTACAATCGCCCCATACCGGTACAGTGGTTTTTACATTTTTATCAATCTCTGACGGATCAATATCGAGGTGAATGATTTTTGCCTGCTTGGCGTATTTATCCAATCGCCCGGTTACCCGGTCATCAAAGCGCATCCCGATAGCGATCAGGACATCACATTCATTGGTGAGCAGGTTGGGGCCATAATTGCCATGCATACCCAGCATGCCCACTGCGTTAGGATGGTCGGTGGGTATGGCACTCATACCCAGAATGGTCCAGGCAGCCGGTATGCCTGATTTTTCCAGAAAGGCTTTAAACTCTGATTCCGCTTTACCCAGGATTACCCCCTGTCCAAAAATAATTAGTGGACGCTCAGCCTCATCAATCAACGCTGCCGCTTGCTGAATATATTCTTTTCTTATTATCGGTTTAGGACGGTAACTTCTGATGTGCCTGCATTTTTCATAACCCGTATAATTAAAGGACTGGATCTGGGCATTTTTGGTGATATCAATTAATACGGGTCCGGGACGTCCGCTGCGGGCTATATAAAATGCCTTGGCGATCACACCGGGTATTTCGTGGGCCTCCGTCACCTGATAATTCCATTTGGTGATCGGAGTAGTTATATTCATCACGTCTGTTTCCTGAAAAGCATCCGTCCCGAGCAAGTGAGCAAAGACCTGTCCGGTAATGCAGACTACAGGCGTGCTGTCAATCATAGCGTCTGCTAAACCGGTGACGAGATTAGTAGCGCCAGGTCCGCTGGTTGCAAAGACCACCCCGGTTTTCCCGCTGACCCGCGCATAGCCCTGAGCAGCATGGATCGCGCCCTGCTCGTGACGCACCAGGATGTGTTCCAGTTGTTTGCCATAATGAAATAAAGCGTCGTAAATGGGCATAATAGCTCCTCCTGGATAACCAAAAATAAGGTCAACGCCTTCCGCTACCAGGCAACGCATGGTGGCTTCCGCCCCACTTAGCATGGTTTGAGGCACTTCGTCGACTATCATTCCGGGTTTGGTTTCCGTCAGTATAGACATATTAATTTTTTTTGTAATATAATAATAATTTAGAATTCATCGGTCACACACCCCTGGCTGGCGCTGGAAACCGTAAGGGCATATTTCCGTAAAATACCCGAGGTAGCTTTTAAAGGTGGGGCCGACCAGAGCCGATGGCGTTTACTCAGTTCTTCTTCAGAAATCAGGACATCCATAGAATGGTTCTTAATATCTAAACGAATCATATCCCCATTGCGCACCATGGCGATATTACCCCCATCCTGGGCTTCCGGCGTTACGTGTCCAATCACAAACCCATGGGTCCCTCCGCTGAAACGACCGTCGGTGATCAGCGCCACTTTGTCCCCAAGGCCGGCACCGATCAGGGCACTGGTCGGTTTGAGCATCTCCGGCATACCCGGAGCACCTTTTGGTCCACAGTACCGGATCACAATGACTTCACCGGGTTTGATTTTTTTGTCAATGATCGCCTGATTCAAGTCCTGTTCCGCATCGAATACATGGGCGGGCCCTTCAAACAATTCACCTTCCTTGCCAGTGATCTTGGCTACGGCCCCTTCTGTGGCCAGATTGCCGTATAAAATCTGCAAGTGTCCGGTTGGTTTGATCGGGTTATTAAACGGACGGATGATGTCCTGACCTGCTGACAGGGGAAGCACATCGGCTAGATTCTGTGCAATCGTTTTTCCGGTGACGGTTAAACAATCGCCGTGTAACCGGCCCGCATCCAGCAGCATCTTCATAACGGCGGGGGTGCCGCCGATTTCATGCAGGTCCTGCATAACATATTTTCCGCTGGGTTTGAGGTCGGCCAAAAAAGGGGTACGGTCGCTCACACGCTGGAAATCGTCGATAGTCAAATCGATCTTGGCGGCTTTAGCTATGGCGATCAGATGAAGTACCGCATTGGTGGATCCGCCCAGGATCATAATCAGGGTCATGGCATTTTCAAAAGCTTCCTGTGTTAGAATATCTCTGGGTTTGATATCATTCCTGATCAGGTGCAACATAGCAGAGGCAATAACATGGCTCTCCATCTTTTTGGCATCTGAAACGGCGGGATTAGAGGAGTTGCTGGGCAGGGCCATTCCCATTGCTTCAATTGCGGAAGACATCGTATTGGCTGTATACATGCCACCGCAAGCACCTGCTGCAGGGACTGCCCGGTGAATGACTTCCTGAAAATCTTCTTCGGTGATCTTTCCATTTATTTTTTGACCCAGGGCCTCGAAGGCGGATACCACATCCAATTTATTCCCCTTATACATGCCAGGGGCGATAGTGCCTCCATAGACCAGAATAGATGGCCGGTTGAGGCGTGCCATGGCCATCAATGCTCCAGGCATATTTTTGTCACAACCAACGACGGTGACGAGGCCATCGTACCATTGTGCTGAAACTACGGTTTCTATCGAATCAGCGATGATATCTCTGGAAGGCAGGGAATAACGCATTCCATCTGTACCCATGGAAATCCCGTCGCTGACTCCAATAGAATGAAATACCAGGCCAATCATGCCCTCCTGATTTATTTTGTTACGGATATCCACGGCAAGGCCGTTTAAATGCATGTTGCAGGGATTTCCTTCCCAACCAGTACTGGCTATCCCGACCTGTGGTTTCTTCATATCTGCATCGGTAAGGCCGATTCCATGAAGCATAGCCTGGGCTGCCGGCTGTGAAGGATCCTGGGTTACATGTTTACTGTATTTATTCAATTCCATCTTATTCGTTTGTGAAGAGTACCAAATATTAGCCTATTCTGGCTAACGACCAAACTTAATATAAAAACATAAAAATCATTCGGTTGTGCTTCTACGATGCCAAATTCCCGTGAACAAGGAAGTGATAGGTCAATAAAACTGATTCGACCGGGACCGTATTTGCTAAAGAATCAAAGATCAGACATTGAACCTGAAATGCATCACATCACCATCCTGAACGGTATATTCTTTTCCCTGGACCAATAGACGACCGGCTTCCTTTGCACCATGTTCAGTGCCATATTTAATATAATCTGAATAACTGATGACTTCTGCGCGTATAAATCCTTTTTCGAAATCAGTATGAATAACCCCTGCTGCTTTTGGGGCAAGATCCCCTTCATGGATAGTCCAGGCTCTCACTTCTTTTTCTCCTGCGGTAAAATAGGTGATCAAATGAAGCAGTTTATAACAGGAACGGATGAGTTTGTTGACCCCCGGTTCTTTCAGTCCAATGGTCTCCAGAAATTCTTTTTGATCTTCTTTGGTATCCAACTGGGCGATCTCTGCTTCAATGCCGGCGGAGATCAATATAATTTCGGATTGAGCATGCGGGGATGCGATGGCATTTTCTTTAGTAATCAGGTCTACGATTGCCTGGGTATGGCGGTTGCCGGTATGGACAGACGGCTCATCGACATTGCAAACGTAAAGCACCGGTTTGTATGTCAGTAAAAAAAACTCATCCAGTATACTTTGATCTTTGGGTTCACATTCAAAATAACGGGCTGCCTTACCCGCATCGAGATGTTTTTTAAGGTTTTCTGCCAATTCCAGCACCCGGAGTTCTTCTTTATTGGCACCTTTTGCCTGTTTTCTGAGTTTATCTACGCGTTTGTCTATGGTCTCCATGTCCTTAAACAACAGCTCCATATCTATAATTTCTTTGTCACGAACCGGATCGACCGAACCATCAACGTGGACAATATTGTCATCTTCGAAACAGCGGACCACATGTACTATAGCTTCCACTTCCCGGATGGTTGCTAGGAACTGGTTGCCCAGGCCTTCTCCCTGGCTGGCCCCTTTGATCAATCCGGCGATAGGGACGTTCTCGATGGTATTCGGGATTGTCTTCAGAGGTTGGACCAGGCGGGCCAATTCATCCAGTCTGGGGTCCGGAACGGCAATCATGCCGATATTGGGGTCTTTGGTCGCAAAAGGGTAATTTGCCGCCAAAGCTTTGCCTGAGGTCAATGCATTGAATAGGGTGGATTTTCCAACATTGGGCAAGCCCACAATTCCAGCTCTTAATGCCATAGTTTTATTTTTAGAGGTGCAAATGTACACCTTGTGGACAGAATGAAGTTAAGTTTGCATAAAGCCAATGAATCATTTAGCCCATTTATTCCTTTCCGGGGACAATCCGGCCTGGGTCACGGGTAATTTTATTGCGGATTTTTTAAGCCCGGCGGAGCAACGGGCTATGCCTCCGGACATCCGGCAAGGCATCCAAATTCATTTGTTTATTGACCGCACCATAGATCATCACCCGGTTTACAAAAAATCAATTGAATTGATCCGGCTTACCCAGCATAAATATGCCCCGGTAGTGGCAGATATCTATTTTGATTATTTATTATTCAGTCTATGGAGCCACTTTGCCACGGTATCCGCCAATGATTTTAGATTAAAAGTATATGATATCCTGAAACAATCAATACCGGAGGTTATCCCGGAAGGGATCCGAAACCGGATACGGTCTATGATCGACCGGGATTTTCTTCAAGCCTATTCATCCATAGATTTTATGGAGGGCACCTTTCAAATGCTGAGTAAACGGGTTCATTTTAATCATCGTTTACAGGAAGCGACCACGGATTATAAACAACATTTACCGGTATTAGCGGAACATTTTATGGATGTATTTCCACAGATGGTGGAAGCCTGTCTGGTTTTCCGGCTTAACCTTCAAAATTGAAGGAAATGGTCAACGCTCTGGATAATATTTTTTCCAGGACAGAGGATTCGGAGTTGGTGCCATTATAGATCAGAATGTTTCCGATCCCCTGGGAAAACTTGATTTCCGGAGAGAAAATAAAATAGGGGAAATAAAACTGCATCCCTGCGCCAATTTCCGCTGTAAAATCATTCGGTGCCAACTTAATTAATGAAGTGAATTTTTTGGTCCTCGATTTATTGGATATATCATAAGCATATTTGATCCCGCCGACTACAAAGACCCTCATGTCTTTATATGGAAGGGAAGTAAAACGAATATGTAAGGGCAGTTCCAGGAAGGCGGATTCAATTTTGCGGTCAATTTCAGCCACCCCATCGCTGTAACGGATGTTCCGGTTGGCAAAAGAAAACGTAGGAATGAACCGGAAATCAAAATGTTCCCCAAACCGGACATTTGAGATGATCCCGACGGAAAACCCGGGATTTTTTAAAGATTCGGTCAGGAGCAGGCTATCCTGGTTTATAAAATAATTGGAACGATAAAGTTTATAGGTCGATTGATTAAAACTCAGCGATAAACCGAAATAATAATTTTTACCGGCAAACTGGCGGTAATTATTGCCGGAATATTTATCCTGACCCGCCAAAGGCAAGCAGATCATCAGGGCCAGCCAACCTGGTATTATTTTTCGGAGAGGTAAGCTGTACATATTCCAAAACTGAATTTTTGTAAACGAATAAATTTGAAGCCGGCATTTTCCAGTTTGGTTACAAAATCCTTGCCAGCCGGAAAGGTATGCATGGACTCATGCAGGTAGCGGTAAGCCTTAGGATCCAGGGAAAACAATTTGCCGATCATGGGTAAGATATAACGGGAATAAACAAAAAATAATTGTTTTAAGGGGAATCCAGCAACACGGCTGAATTCCAGGACCATAAACGGGGATCCCGGTTTGAGTACACGGTGGATTTCCCTGAGCCCTTTATCCAGATCCTCAAAATTGCGAACACCGAAGGCCACAGTGCTGGCATCGAAAGTATTGGTTTCATAATTCAATGACTCCGCATCGCCAGGGTGAAATTCAAAATTAATTGAGCTTGCTTTTTTTCTGGCAATTTGAAGCATATTGATCGATAAATCGATTCCGGTTATTTTTCGAGGCTGAAGGATCTTCGCCGCCATGATCGCAAAATCCCCTGTGCCCGTGGCAACATCCAGCAGGTGTTGAATCGGATAAGGCCGGAGCATTTTTAAAGCTTTTTTTCTCCAGGACGTGTCAATGCCCACCGATAAAAAACGGTTTAAAAAGTCATAGGTTCCGGCGATTCCATCAAACATATCCGTCACTTGTTTTTTCTTCGATTGTTCGTTGGAATAAGGCTTGATCATAACTGGAATTAATCAAAATTAACATGTTTAAAATGCACCCGGTGGAGCGCCGTGAGAAATCGTTTTAATTTTTTTTAAAAATAAAATGCAGAGCACTGAATATCAATTATTTATAAATAATGGTTTTTTGTAAAATTTTTTAATTTTTCGATTGAAAATTATTAATTTTGCGCACCTTTTAATATCCTGTATGGCAATAGATAAAATTATTTCCGTCAATATCGAAGATCAGATGAAAACAGCCTACATCGATTATTCGATGTCGGTCATCATCTCCCGGGCTCTGCCTGACGTGAGAGATGGATTAAAACCTGTTCAAAGACGGATTTTGTATGCCATGTCTGATCTCGGCCTGGATTACAACAAACCATTTAAAAAAACAGCCAGGATCGTCGGTGAGGTGCTGGGTAAATACCATCCCCATGGTGACTCCTCCGTGTATGAAGCTATGGTCCGTATGGGTCAGCCCTGGTCCTTGCGGTATACCCTGGTGGACAAACAGGGTAATTATGGGAATATCGACGGCGACGGGCCTGCAGCAATGCGTTACACCGAAGGACGCCTGAGCCGGTTGAGCTCAGAGATGCTTTCCGACCTCGATAAGGAAACCGTGGATTTTAGGACCAATTTTGATGATTCCCTGGAAGAGCCTACAGTCCTACCTTCAAAAGTGCCAAACCTTTTATTAAACGGGGCCTCCGGTATCGCTGTGGGTATGGCGACCAACATGCCCCCTCATAATTTGAAAGAAATCGTTTCCGGCATTATTGCCCAGATTGACCAACCGGAAATCACCATACCGGAATTGATGAACTATATACAGGGGCCTGACTTTCCAACCGGTGGAACGATTTATGGGACTGAAGGCATTAAAGAAGCCTTTGAAACCGGCCGGGGAAAAGTGGTCCTGAGAGGAAAGACAGACATTGAAACCGTACACGGGCACGAAGCCATCGTAATCACCGAAATTCCCTACCAATTAAGTAAGTCCACCCTGATTGCCAAAATCAATGAACTCCGGATAGAAGATAAAATAGAAGGTATACATGACGTCCGCGATGAGTCAGCCAGGGACGAACTGAAAGTGCGCGTGGTGGTTTCGCTTAAAAAAGATGCGATTGCCCAGATTGTGCTCAATCAATTGTATAAATATACTCCGTTGCAGACTTCCTTTGGGGTAAATAATATTGTCCTGGTCAATGGGAGGCCAAGGCTCCTCAACCTAAAACAACTGATCCAGGAGTTCATAAAATTCCGTTTGGAAGTGATAGTCCGGCGAACCAGTTATCTATTGCGCAAAGCAGAAGAAAGGTCCCATATCCTGGAAGGCTTACTCATTGCTATAGACCACCTTGATGAGGTAATAAAACTGATTCGCGCCTCGGCGACCCCGGATGAAGCCAGGGATGTGTTGATGGAAAGGTTTTCGCTATCCGAAATTCAGGCCAGAGCAATATTAGCATTGACCCTCAGGCAGTTGACCGGACTGGAAAGGGCCAAATTAAAAGACGAATATGAAGAACTTCAGAAATTAATAAAACACTATAAGGAGATCCTGGCCAATGAATCCGTACAAAAGGAAATCATCAAGGCGGAATTACAGGACCTGGTGGAAAAATATGGCGATGACCGGAGATCGCAGATTACCATCAACGAAAGTGAGATCAATATAGAAGATATCATACCGAATGAAGAAGTGGTGATCACCATTTCACACCTGGGATACATCAAACGCACTAAGGTGACCGAATACCGCTCCCAGGGCAGGGGAGGACGTGGGTCGAAAGGCAGCCATACCCGGGAAGAAGATTTTATTGAGCATTTATTTACAGCCACCACCCATGCTTATCTTTTATTGTTTACACAAATGGGTAAATGTTTTTGGTTGAGGACCTATGAAATTCCGGAGGCGACAAAAACCGGTACCGGGCGTGCGATTCAAAATATTGTTTCCCTCCCGCCGGATGATAAAGTAAAAGCTTATATTTCTATTGCGAACCTGGCTGATGAATCGTATATCAATTCCCATTATATCATTTTCTGTACCAAAAAGGGCGTTATCAAAAAAACCCTGGTAGAAGAGTTTTCCAGGCCAAGGACCAGTGGTATCAATGCCATTTCCATCAATGAAGGCGACCAATTGCTTGAAGCACGTTTGACTAATGGAAAAAATGAGATATTAATTGCCAATAAACAAGGTAGGGCCATACGTTTTAATGAATCCAAGGTGAGGTCCATGGGTCGTTCAGCTGCCGGAGTGACGGGTATGGAGCTCGATAAAACGAATGATGAAGTTATTGGTATGATTTGTGTCGACCCTGCAGACAAAACGACGTCCATCCTCGCGATTTCCGAGTTAGGTAGTGGCAAGCGGTCCGATCTGGAGGATTACCGGGTCACCAACCGAAGTGGTAAGGGTGTTAAAACTCTGAATATCACGGAAAAAACAGGAAACCTGGTTTCCATCAAAGCAGTTTCGGATTTGAATGACCTCATTATTACCACGCGTCAGGGGATTATGATCCGGCTCGATATGGCTGATCTCCGCATCATGGGAAGGGCTACCCAGGGAGTCAAACTTATTAAACTGGACGATCAGGATGAAATTGCAGATGTAACAGTCATTCTAAAAGATATAGAAGTGGACAAACCGGTTGACGAAATTCAGGGCAATACTAAAGATCCGGATCCGGAAATTCTGTAATTTTATTAACGCAATTTTTATTTGTTTTAACTTTTTGTAAACTTTGCATCCACATTTCAATCGTCATAACATCAAAACTCAAAACCATCAATGAAAAAATTATTTTTATTAGGCTTGCTGAGCTTATTTCATTTGACTTCAAGTTTCGCTCAGGAAGATCCGGAAAAAACCGTAAAAAAAGCCGTCAAAGCTTTTAACACCTTTAATCTTGAACCCAATACCAAGGCTGCCTCACTGGATGAAGCGCGGACCTTGATTGACGAAGTTTTTAAGTCGGAAGCCATGCAGACCAATGTGGCCGCTTTATTGGCTAAAGGTCAAATTTATGCCGGTTATATTACCAAGGACCAGACACAAAGAATACTAAACCCTGCATACAAAAGTACCCACGATTTCCCCGCTTCCTATATTGCTTATCAGGCTTTTTCAAAAGCCCTGGAACTGGGCATGAAAAAATTTGAAAAAGCAGATGCCGTTAAAGGATTACAATCGCTGACCGGAGATTTAAACAACACCGGCAATGAATATTATAATCAGGGTAAATTTAAAGAGTCCTACGAGAATTTCCTTGCGGCACTGGATGTCCATGATAAAATGAAAGCCAATGCCCAACCCAGTGCGCTGGATAAACCGGAAGACTACAACAATCAGATGTTTATCCTTTCTGCAGCAGCGGTCAAAGCGAAAATGTATGATGAAGCAAAGGCATACAATGACAAACTGATCCTTGCCAATTATGAAGATGGTGGCATCTATGAAAACCAATATGAAATACTCACCAATGCAGGCGATAATAAAGGAGCAGAAGCTATACTCGAGGAAGGACGTAAAAAAATGCCGGATGATGTAGGGCTTATGTTTAAAGAAATCAATCATTATATCCGTCAGGGCAAGCTGGATATCCTCGTCGATAAATTAAAAGCTGCCATAGCGAAAGAGCCTAATAATGTGTCGTTGTATACCACCCTTGGCAATGTATATGACAATCTTTACCAAAAAGACTCCATCACTATGCAGAAAGACAAAGCGGGTAATTACACTGTTATGGAAGGCGTCCTCTCCAATGAAAATTTTAAAAATGCAGAAAATTATTTTACCCAGGCTACTTCCCTGGATGCTAAAAACGGTGATGGTTTTTACGGACTGGGTGCATTTTATTACAACATCGCAGCCCGCATGACATTGATCCTCAACAAATTGGCTGATGATTATTCAAAAGAAGGCGGCAAAAAATATGAAGCCATCAAAGTGGAGGTATTTGCTATGTTTGACAAGAGCCTCCCCTCATTTAAATCCTCTGAAGCGCTGAATGCCAATGACCGGAATACCCTCATAGCTTTAAAAGAAATCTATGCCCGTAAAAATGAATTTGATCTTTCCAATGAATATAAAAAACGGTTGGAAGTCATCGAAGGAGGTGGACTAAACCCAACCAGCTATAATAAAAATTAATCCGGTTCATTCGGATGCATGAAGCGCGGCCCCGGTCGCGCTTTTTTTATAAGGTATTTGGTAGGGAAAATGGTCATGAAATGACTTTTAAATATAGCCTGGTCGGGCTATACTTCGAGTCTGTTCCGGAAAGTTTATCTTACCGCACCCCTAAATTCCGGGAGCAAAAGGAGATTCATTTTTCAATATACAGGAATTCCAATATCTTATCCCTTCATCAAAAACACAAAACGCTGTTATGACTCCATGGATACAGGAAGCCGGTGTGCAGGATATCTCCAAATTGATTCCGGTTTTGAAAGTCCTGAGGCCTCATCTTTCCGACCATGATTTGTTTCAATTGGTACCCTTGTTGTTTGAGGAAGGCTACCGGTTGATCTACATGGGTGATGAAGAAAATGCTTATTCCGCAGCGGGGTTCCGGACTATGAATTTTTTATTTTCGGGTAAGACCTTGTACATCGATGACCTGGTGACCTTGCCGGAGCACCATAAAAAAGGTTATGCCTCTTCTCTTTTAAACTGGTTAAAAACATATGCCATGGAAAATCAGTATGATCATTTTTCCCTGGATTCAGGGTTCCAGCGGAAAGATGCTCACCGTTTATACCTGAGCTCCGGCCTGGAAATGGAAGGATTTCATATCGGTAAAAAACTGAGCTCGTGGAAATAATTTTAGCCGGAAAAGCAGGGTAAAAGCGTATGTTGCGGCAATTTTAAACTAAACCAATTTCCACTAAAGTTGTTAGTATTTAAATTGGATTTTCAAACGTCATTTCTTAATTGATTTGGACTACCTTTGTCAACCAATTGAATCCATTCTAATGGGAGTAGATACCATCGATGACCTGATCACCAACAGCACTGACCGGCAGATTTGGGGAAAGGTAAAAGCCGAAATTCGTATTACCGACGGAGAAGGGCTTTATTTGTTTGAAAAAGTTGATTTAGGTTTATTAGCCGCCATGGCAAACTGGATCCGGGAAAAAAAACACGGACAGCAAACCTATTTTAATAAAAATATACATATAGAACCGACCAACGTATGTATTTATACCTGTAAGTTTTGTTCCTATTCCCGATTAATAAAACATCGTTCAGAAGGATGGGAATATACCAAAGAGGATATGCTGAAAATACTTGCTGAAAAAGTACCGCAGGAAATTACCGAAGTCCATATCGTTGGCGGTGTACTCCCTCAGTATGACCTGGCCTTTTATGTGGATTTGTTTCGGTCCATTAAAAAATTGTATCCTTTATTGCATATTAAATCGTTGACTCCGGTTGAATTGTATTATATATGTAAAAAAGCAAAAGTAACTGTTGCTCAGGGTCTGGCCATACTCAAAGAAGCAGGACTCGATTCATTACCCGGGGGTGGGGCAGAGATTTTTGATGATACCATCCGACAAATAATTTGTGCTGATAAATGCGGAACGGAGGATTGGTTGGAAATCCATAAACAGTGGCACCTTCTGGGAGGCCGTTCCAATGCTACTATGCTGTATGGGCATATAGAGTCTTATGCTCACCGGATTGACCATATGCAACGACTGAGAGATCTCCAGGACCAGACTGGTGGCTTCCAGACTTTTATACCTTTAAAGTTCAGGAATAAAGACAATGAAATGTCGCATATCCCGGAAGCCACGGTAGTCGAGGACATGAAAAATTATGCAGTAAGCCGTATTTACCTGGACAATGTGGAACACTTAAAAAGTTATTGGCCTATGCTGGGCAGGGAAATGGCCCAGTTGTCTTTATCCTATGGAGTAGATGACCTTGATGGCACGATTGATGATACTACCAAAATTTATGCTATGGCCGGAGCTGAAGAACAACAACCTGCCATGTCTACGGAGGACCTGGTCTTACTCATACAACGGGCCGGGCGGATGGCCGTGGAGCGGGACACGATGTACAATGTCCTAAAAGAATTTAAAGAACCTATATTGAATAATTCGATCAGGTCGTATTTTTCACTACCTGTCATACAAAACTAATGGTTCCTTCCACCAGTATAGCCATAGTCAATTACCTCAACACCAAACCATTTATTTATGGTTTAAATCGATCACCCTTTGCGGCCGAGTTTGAATTGCATGAAATCATGCCTTCCCGGTGTGCGCAATGGTACATGGAAAACAAGGTGGACATCGCTCTTGTTCCGGTTGGTGCTTTGCCAGGTCCGCCGGACCACTTGATCAATGCTTACGGTATAGCCAGTGATGGAGCGGTAGCTAGTGTGTGCCTGTTGTCCGAAGTCCCTATACATGAAATTAAAAACCTGATATTGGATTATCAATCGAGGACCTCAGTCACCTTAGTCAGAATACTCCTGGACCAATTTTGGCAGCACAGACCTGTTTTTTTGGAAGGCTATGAAGGTTTTGAATCCAGGATAGCAGGGGCAACCGCTGGTTTGGTGATCGGTGACCGTGCGATTCGGTTGAAAAATAAATTCCCTTTTGTATATGATCTGGGACAAGCATGGAAAGAATTGACTGGTCTTCCTTTTGTCTATGCAGTATGGCTAAAAAATGGGAACCTGCCGGATGATAAAATCAGGAAATTTAATGCCGCCCTGCAAAACGGACTGGAACATATTGAAGTACTGTTGACTGAAATCCAGGAATATGACCCGGTCTTTTTAAAGTCATATTTTAATCAAAATATTAAATATCATTTGAAACCAGAGTACCTCGAAGGGCTGAATCTATTTTATAAAAAAAGGAAACAGATTGAAACCAGACCCCTGGTGATGAACCTGTAAAAAGGTATT
>Ga0163153_10006435_pt1 | contig 13215 bp, 4 predicted proteins | sample OliLakLV19MP6IB1_FD_148629 | JGI IMG/M metagenome (GOLD analysis project Ga0163153, IMG submission 148629) | Freshwater microbial mat bacterial communities from Lake Vanda, McMurdo Dry Valleys, Antarctica - Oligotrophic Lake LV.19.MP6.IB-1 | ecosystem: Environmental > Aquatic > Freshwater > Lake... | reverse complement strand
GTGTTTCTTGCGCGCAATCATCCTGATGCACGCGTATTACTTACCACCTTCTCTGACACTCTGGCCACGGCATTGCGCACCAAGCTTCGACGGCTTATCAGCAATGAACCTAAAATCGCCGAGCGTTTGGAAGTTCATGCGACAAATGAGATAGGCCAGCGGTTGTATGAGTCAAATCTGGGTCGCCCCAACATAGTTTCGCCCGAGGATATCCGCGGCCTGCTGCGCGAAGCGTCTGCGAATGCGGACGAACACAAATTTAGTCTACATTTTCTGAGTGCAGAATGGGAGCAGGTTGTTGATGCCTGGCAGCTTCGTAGCTGGGAAGACTATCGAGACGTCCTGCGCCTGGGTCGAAAGACCAGGCTGCACGAAAAACAACGCGCTCTGTTGTGGTCTATTTTCGAACAAGTACGAGAGCGCCTTGCGGCAAAGAAACTGATCACTCAATCGATGCTCTTCGATCAGTTGGCCCTAAGGCTGGGGGAAAGCAAACGACCACCATTTGATTTTGTGGTGGTTGACGAAGCGCAGGACATTAGCGTAACGCAGCTCAAGTTTTTCGCGGCGTTGGGTGCTGAGCGAAGTAACGGGCTATTTTTTGCTGGGGACTTGGGTCAACGAATCTTTCAACAGCCTTTCTCTTGGAAAGCACTGGGTGTAGAAATACGGGGGCGGTCGCAGACCTTACGCATAAATTATCGGACCTCTCATCAGATTCGAATGCAGGTGGATCGCCTGCTCGGGCCAGAAGTATCAGATGTGGATGGGAACAAGGAGGATCGGCGTGGCACTGTTTCGGTGTTCAATGGGCCCAAGCCTTCAGTAAATGTTTTTGATTCTGTCGAAGAGGAGGCGAATGCCGTTGGCGCTTGGTTATCGGGCCTTGTGGCCGAAGGGATGCAGTTTCATGAAATTGGGGTATTCGTCCGTTCGCCTGCTGAAATTGAACGAGCGCGCAGCGCCGTTGAGTTAGCCGAAATTCCGTTCAAGATTTTGGACGACCACGCATCTGCCACTACTGGCTATGCGTCCGTCAGCACCATGCATTTAGCTAAAGGGCTGGAGTTTCGAGCGGTTGCAGTTATGGCTTGCGACGATGAGGTGATTCCACTACAAGCGCGCATTGAGACGGTGGTTGACGATTCTGACCTAGAAGAGGTGTACAACACTGAGCGTCACTTGCTCTACGTTGCGTGTACGCGAGCGCGTGATCATTTGATGGTTTCTGGGATAGAACCTGCTTCCGAATTTCTGGACGACATGACGGAGGTTGCTGTCGGCTCATGAGGTATTGGTGGGTCAATCAGAATCAGACTTTTCAGCAAGAGACTGAAGGCGGGTATCTTTGGTCGCCCAAACGTAAGGCGGGTGGCGGCCGCAACCCTTTCTACGAATTCATGCGCGAGGTTGCCCCTGGCGATTTGGTGTTCTCTTTCCAAGGCACATTCATCCGCGCCATAGGCGTAGCCCGGTCGACAGCATACGAAGCTCCCAAACCTCGCGAGTTCGGCGCTGCCGGACCGAACTGGAGCCATATTGGTTGGCGGGTGGATGTGCATTTTCACCAACTGTTGAACCAAATTCGTCCGGCAGATCATATGGATCTACTGCGGCGCGCGTTACCTGATCGATATTCACCATTGCAACAGCAAGGGCGTGGCAACCAAGGTGTCTATCTCACCCTGCTTTCACATGATCTTGCGAACCTCTTAGCGAACCTGATTGGCACAGAAGCGCATCATCTGATCAGTTCGGCGGGTTCGGGCGACATTGTCGGTCTAGGTGCAGGGGGCTTGCGAGATGTAGCGGTTGGTCAGGTTGAATGGGAAGAACATTTATCCGCCGAAATCAGAAGTGACGAGGCCGTTCCTGAAACTGAACGGGTAGCCATTATTGTCGCTCGCCGTGGGCAGGGTAGGTTCAAAGAGGAAGTTATGCGTATTGAGCGGCGGTGTCGAATTACTGGGGTGGACCGCGTTGAACATTTACGTGCGAGTCACATTCGACCTTGGCGAGACTGTGAAGACCATCGTCAGAGACTGGATGGCAGCAATGGGCTATTACTCACACCATCAATAGATCATTTGTTTGATCGAGGATTTATTTCTTTTGAGCGGAGTGGAGAACTATTGATCTCGCCGGTGGCGCACCTTGCTTCACTCGATAAGATGGGAGTGGCGACGAATCGTGTCGTAAGTGTCGGTAATTTTACGGATGATCAGAAAAGATACCTTGAATATCATCAAGAGCAGGTGTTTTTACAGGCTCAAGTAATGGGTTGAAGCGGCACACAATTAGAAAAAGGAACCACTGATGGACAAAGCGGGAGCAAAGCTCAATTTCTAAATCAGTTTTATGAAACTGGCCAGGCCATGCGTGCATTGAGGAACAAGGGAAAAGGAAATATGCGCCCCACTGAATGGGTTAGGAAGCTACTCGACGATCGCGAATTACCTACGGTGGATGGCCGTCCTCTGTATCAATATCGCCTTTCGGATGCCGAATTTTCGGAACTTGAAAAAACTCTTCGCCTTGCCTCTCTACTGGGAGTTCGCCATATAAAGGCGATGTTGGGCTGGGATGCTGCCTTTGTAATCTATGCAGCGGAATGGTGGCGGCGCAAATATTCGGGTCACTGGGGTTGGGAGGGCATTTTTGGATCAATTGGTATTGATTTCACTGAACTGGCCGTCGGATCAAGAAACGATTTAATTGAAGGTGGATTAAGGCGTTGGCGACGGCAGGTTCGCACATCCACAGGCTATCGAAATTTTCTAGGCACGATTGCCACCGAAGGTGGCCTACCGTTGCACCAGTTGTCGGATTCAGGTTCTGGTGGCTGGCTTAAGCGTGTGTTGGTACCTGTACTGCGAAAACATATTGAGAAGGGGCACTCTCTTTCCGCGCTAGTTGAGGCATATTGCGATTACATACCGCGAGGATATCGATCTGCGGAGCTCTATCAGATCCTTGCAGATATCGCTGCGGCCGTTGCTGAGCTAAGAGAAAAATACACATTGGCTGGAATGGAGTCCCCAATCACGTTTCTGGACAAATCCAACCCAAAGTGGCGAGAACAATTCCCCCTCCCGATTGACGACGCTTCGGCAAAATCGCTTCTCACCGAGCTGATTGATGCGGCCGCAAAAGCTACCGTTGACCTAGGTGATCGCGTTCCTTTTGAGTGCAATCGTTATCTCATTAATGCAGAGACTCATGAACCAGAGCTCGTTGCAGAAATGGATTTGCCAACGTTTGTTAGTTTGCAGGCCATTGGGCTTGACGCCAGCGAAGGAAATCTGCCACCGACCGTAGATTTCGAGGTATGTAATTCGGGCGGCAAAAGCACAACATGGTGCCGAGGCGTTCTAACCACCTTCCGCGAGAGAGTTATGTTCAAACTCAGTGGGCGAAATTTTAAGGTAAAGGGTGAAGATGCAATTGGATGTTTAAAAGTTCGAATCAAGGCTAGGGGGCAAACTCTGCTTGAGTTTGAAGTGCCTGGAGGGGAGTTGGTCAATACAGAAACTCCCTGGCTCTTCAAAAAAGACGAAGCAAAATGGCGCTTGCACAGCACTGCAACGGGATCGGTAAAAGACAGTGATGCGCTTATCTTCTCACCGGAGAGTTTTGATGTGCATGTTGTCGACGACCTCAGCGCTGCAACATTAATGGCATCGATGTTCAACGGGGGGCTTTGGAAAATCAGTGGGACTATTATTTGTACAGATGGCATTGATCAGTTTCGATTCAATACAGGGAAAGTAGATACTTCGAGTATGTTTCGATTATCTGGTCAAAAATTTACTTTCCGATCGAATCCGGTTGATGTTTTCATCGGCCCCCCGGTGCTCTTTGAAACCAACTCTGCTACTGGTCAGTCCAGCAAGTCTTACGGGCGCCGAATTATCGCTAAAGCAGTTGGTCGTGCCAGCGATACCTGCACAAACATTAGTACATTGAGTGCCGGAGTTTACACAGTAAAGGCCTTAGACCAAGCAAATAACGTTCTTTTTGCTCAGACCGTGGGTGTGTTGAGCCGAGAGTTCAAGTACACGCTAGCGCCCGACCTAGACGACGTAAATCGTGGGTGTATTCTTCTCAATGGCATCGGCGAACTGGAAGTGGCCGTTAGTCATGAAGGTGTTACAGCATCGCTGGAAGACGATGAAAAGCGTTGTTGCATAAAATTGTTTGCGAGTCCTCAGCCTCCAAGTTCAATTCAGGTTTCGTTACTGGCAAAAAATCAAAGCAGCAATATAGTTTTAAGTTTTCCTTATCCATCAAGGGGGGCAATGTTGTTTGATGCGATGGATAAGTTGGTGCCACCTTTGAAAGCCTTGAACTTGGAAGATATTCATGGACATCGAATAAAGGTTTTTAATGATAGAGCCCATCTTGCTGCTCGATTTGCGCTGACCATAACCCTTGTGGATCGAGCTCTTACACGAGCGGATTTGAAGGATGTTTTCATTAAAATTCCCCTCAATTTGAGAGGTGATTTCAATGAGCTTGCTGTAAGCGACTGGATTTCTATGGTCAAGACTTTGCTTGGCCTGGGGAAAACCATTGATGCCGAAGTGCGCATAGCTCTTTCTTTAGGTTCTGATGAACTCCTTGCAGTTAATATTCGGCGGTATGAACATCACTTGACGCGTGAGGTATCAGAAGGCCTTGTGCAGGTTAGGTCTCAGGATTTAAGAGAGATGAAAAATGATGTTTTGGAGGTTACAGAAGTTTTGGCGTTTAATCTAGATTGCCCAGAGGCTGAGCCTATCACTCTCTCCTCCAAAAGCAGCGAAGGTGTGTACGTGGGTGTTTGGGAGTTCATGCCCTGGATTCGCGAGCCGGGGCCATGGATTATTTACCCGAGTCCAAACTCGCCTCTCAAGCTTCGCCCCTTGCTTTGGACTGTTGCTAGAGATGACCTTGAAAACTTTAGCGCTGATCGACAATCCGATAGTCTGGCCGCAGCCATTAATGTGCCGGAGGAAATTTCAAGACGCAGTGCTATAGCTTCGGCTCTCAGGTCAATGGCCGTGGAGTTTGACCATTCGAATTGGCGTTACCTGGATGAATTGTGGCACCAGACCACGCATTTACCGTTGGCGACATTTGATATTTGGCAAGTCGCGATACAAGAGCCACAGTTTATGGCAGCACTCTTTGTCAAAAGTCGAACAGATATCTTGGAAAGATTGGAAGATGAATTACCAGTGATCTGGGAGCTGGTGAGCAAAGCAGACTGGGAGCTAGCACTCCAGGAATTCAAAAGTAAACTAGAACGGCATCTTAGTGATGAACCAACCCTGATTGACCTTTCTTTGGAGCAAGTGATAAATCGAATTGAATCACATAAACACTCGATGTTGAGTATGGGAAAGGTTCTACAGGATTGTGTGCGCAATAAACAGTCTCCTGATCTAAAGCTTATGTGTCGGCCCGTCGAGCAGTTTGTAAAACCAGAAATGGTAAAGTTTTATCAACAGTTGTTCAGGCGGCAAGCTGACCAGGAATGGCCGACCTTAATGCAGGCAGAGCTCTCTAGGCGGTATCGTTCATTGCCAACTGAGTATCGTGAGTTGGTCGAGCCTCGTAACAGACATCATGAATCAGTTGTGTATTTGCCAATGGTGTTGGCATGGCAAGCTATTGTTGGAGGTGACAGAAAGTGGTGTGGAACACCCGCTCAGATTTTTAAGATTCTGCAAATAAAAATGTTTGATGAGGATTGGTTTAACAGTGCCTTTCAGCTTTTGTCCGGCTGGCTTTCACAGCAAGATTTTGAAGAGTGGGTTTCCAATGTCAAATAACAACTATTTCAGTAGTTTCCATGAACTTGCCGAGAAACGAGCGGTTGAAGCAACGGTCAGCATCTTAGGCATTACCAATCCTAAATTGCGAAGCCACCTCATTCAGCAGTTCAAGGACACTGAAAACGGGAACTCCTTCCTGGCTGATCCAACATTTGAAACGATGTTTGCCTGGAAGAGCGGCGAAGTAACGATGGAGCAATTATCCGGTAAGCTTTTGAAGCCATCGCTCATTCAGTCCATGGATGCCGGCGGGTTTTCAAAGAAGCTTCGGCCATTTGAGCATCAACTCACCGCCTGGAAAGCTTTATTAAATGAGAAAAAATCGATCGTGGTTACCAGCGGCACGGGCTCAGGAAAGACTGAGTGTTTCATGGTGCCTATTCTCAATGATCTTGCAACAGAGTATGAGAAATCGAATAAAGCTTTGGTGGGTGTTCGAGCTTTGTTTATCTATCCGCTCAATGCGCTCATCAATAGCCAGCGTGAGCGACTTAGGGACTGGACTCGTACCTATGACGATGGTTTGAGATTCTGTCTCTACAACGGAAACACTCAGGAAAATAAGCACAAAGATCAAGGAAAGTATCCCAACGAGATATTAACTCGCAAGATTCTTCGCGATACGCCAGCACCCATTCTAGTCACCAATGCAACAATGCTGGAATACATGCTTGTGCGTCAGCTAGATGCACCGATAATTGATCAGTCCAAAGGCAAGCTGCGGTGGATTGTTCTCGACGAAGCTCATAGCTATCTTGGCTCGCAAGCTGCCGAACTATCCTTATTGCTACGACGCGTTTTACACACTTTCGGGGTTAAACCTGAGGATGTCCGGTTTGTTGCTACCTCAGCGACAATTGGCGACGGTAATGCAGCAGCGAGTCTTCAGACTTACTTGGCCAATCTGGCTGGCATAAGCGTTGAGCAAGTAAAAGTGATAGGAGGTAAGCGTTCGCTACCCAGCCTCTTAACCAAAGATGTTGGGGAGAATAGGGATATCTCTGAGCTTTTAGCCATTGATTCGGGCAATGAGTACTCAGCCTCGCGATATGAAGCACTCAATCGAACAAGTCAGGCAATTACTCTCAGGCAAAAGCTTTCTGAAAGTGCTGTGCCATTGAGATTGTCAACATTGGCGACGCACTTGTATGGCAGCGACTCACACTCAAAAGATACCCTTGCTTGGATCGACGTCTGCTCGAGCACTTCCGTTCCAGGTCCAAAGGAGAAAAACCCAAGCCAGGATTCCATACCATTCCTTCCTTTAAGGGGGCATTTCCTGCACCAGGTCGTGAGTGGGCTCTGGTGTTGCGTCAACAAAAATTGCTCTTCAAAAAGAGGCTCTGATTTGGAAGAGGACTGGCCTTTTGGCTTTGTGTACACAAAGCGCCTATCGCAATGCGATTGTGGGGCACCCATTTTTGAGCTGGTCTTCTGCAACGAATGTAACGCGCCACATTTACTGGCAGCTCAACGTAGCGGTCGCGTCGTACAACTTGACCGCAATGGAGTTGACGAATTTAGCCTGGTGCATGAAGGGCTTGAGTCTGGAGAGGAAGACAATGAGTCAGGGGTTTCGACTTTTGAGAAACTGATCATTGCTAGTCGTTCTCACCCTGATAATACGTGGGACGTTTCGATTGATTCGAATGGCAATATCGCTACTCCTGGAATGGACACCTTCGATCTGGCGGCTCTCAGCCCTACCGAAGTTAGCTGTGTTGACTGCGAATACGCACCAAGGAATAGAGAGTTCTATCGGCGCGCGCTTCTTGGCACGCCTTTTTACATTAGCAATGCCATGCCTGCCCTGCTCGAAGCTTGTAGCGAGAGCGGCAACCCTACCGAACTTCCCAATCGCGGTAGAAGACTAATTACTTTTACAGATAGTCGGCAAGGTACTGCAAGAATATCCTCGAAATTACAGCAGGACTCAGAAAGAGAAAGCATTCGCAGTCTTGTTTATCGTCAGTGCGCCGACAGTGTCTTTTCACTTCCAGAAGCTGAACTCGAGGAAAAAAGTTCGAAGCTTTCGATTGCGGACCAAGGAATTCAGACACTGAAAAATAGTGGCCAACTTGATTTAGCCGAAATACTATCCCCGACAGCTGAAAAGCTTCGTCAGGAGATTGCTGGACAAGGGAAAGCCACCGTAATTTCTTGGAACGACATGCTTAACAAGCTGCAGTTAAGCCAAGACCTTTCCAGATGGATGTTTGATTATTACCACGGCTTAAATCCACAGCTTTTTTCCAATAGTGGTGGCGCAAGAGTTCTTGCAGAGCTTTTACTATTGAGGGAGTTTGCCAGGCGACCAAAGCGCTATAACAGTCTTGAAACACTTGGCCTCGTTTCAGTGCGCTATCCCGCATTGGAGGCAATCCAAGCGGCGCCGAGCGATTGGCTTCAGCTAGATCTGGATTTGAATGATTGGCGCGCGTTCCTAAAAACGATTCTTGACTTCTACATCAGAGAAAACACCATCATTGATATTCCACAAGAGTGGATTGACTGGATCGGAATCAAGATCTATCCCAAAACGGTAATCAGGCTGGACTCGGAAGAGTCTACTAGCTCTAGAGTGATGCGGTGGCCAAAAGTAAATAATGGTAAGCAAGGGCGAATTGTCCGTCTGCTGGCCGCTTCGTGCGAACTAAACTTTGATGATCGCAGAGACGTGGATATCGCAAATAGCATTATGAAGTCTGCATGGAATGCATTGACCAGTCGCTATACGGTCATGGATGAGAAAACCAATCAGTTCCATGAAAGACGGCTATTGCGCAACATTGATGGTTCAGTCACTTATGCACTATGCCGGGAAGAAATAGCGTTCCAAGTTTGTTCGGAAGCATGGATATGTCCAGTAACTCATCGCTTGCTAGACAATACTTTCAAAGGCTATACACCCTACTTGCCTATTAGCGCCAATAAATTACCGATGAAGTGCGAAAAAGTAGTGATTCCGGAATGCAAAGTTGATGCAGCTCAACAGACTTCTGAGGCACAGAGAAAAGCAGCTATACGAGCTTGGATATATCAAAACGCTTCAATCGGAAAACTGCGCCAACAGAACCTGTGGACTGATGTCAGCGATAAAATTTTGGAAGGCAGCAATTTCTTCCGCGTTGCCGAACATTCCGCCCAGCAGCCGGCCAGCAAGTTGGAGCAATACGAAGCGCTGTTTAAATTAGGAAAGCTGAATATTTTAAGTTGTTCCACCACAATGGAAATGGGCGTTGATATCGGCGGAATTTCTGTGGTTGCAATGAATAATGTTCCGCCACACCCTGCAAACTATTTGCAGCGAGCAGGTAGAGCCGGTCGTCGGGGGGAAACTCAAGCGTTGGCGTTCTCAATTTGTAAGGATAATCCGCACGAACGCGGTGTTTTCAACAATCCGCAATGGCCGTTCATTACAACAATACCCGCCCCCTACATCTCGCTCAACAGCGAACGGATTGTACAAAGGCATGTTAATTCCTTGCTGGTGGCAACTTTCCTCAAAGACATATTGAAAGTCACCGAAACGCAAGTCACAAGTCTGTCTTGTGAGTGGTTTTTCTATTCTGAAATCGTGAACGAGTCGCCGGTAGAGCTCATGTTACGTTGGCTCGAGTCTTTACAGTTGGTAACAATTCCTTCAGAACTCAAATCAGGCATCCTGCAAGTCATTAAGGGAAGTGCGCTTGCCGGGATCGCAATTCAGGAGGTAGTTCGACGATCAATTGGCGCGCTTCAAAATGCTCGAAACTCTTGGTTACCTAGCTTTTTGAAACTCAAAGAACAACTGGACGGGCTTGCGAACGTTGGCGAGAAGGACCCCTACCGTCGCAAAGTGGCATTCGACCTCAGAAGTCTGGGACGGGATTACCTACTGTCTGAGCTCGCTGCTCGTGCCTATTTGCCAGGTTACGGATTTCCCTCTGGTGTTGTTACGTTTGACCACTATTCGGTCAGTGACTTCAAAAGTGGTCAGCTAGTGACTAAGGCAGGCAGAATCGACAATCGAACACGGCTACGAGAACGCCCCGCGCGTGATTTACCCACCGCACTGCGGGAGTATGCCCCTGGTGCCGATGTTTTCCTTGACGGTCGTTGTTATCGTTCCGCCGGAATCTTGTTGAACAAATTTGCACCTAATGAAAGCTTCACAGAACCTCAAAGAATGTTGGTGGAGTGGCGTTGCCACAAGTGCGGCACAATCGGAAGCGAGTCTGGTGCACTTTTCGAAGGCGCATGTTCGGGATGCGGGACAACTTTAATGCAGGACAATATCAAGGAATTTATAGAGCCGGAAGGCTTTGCGGTGGAGTTCTATAGCTCACCAACAATTGATGTCAATTCGCAGGCGTATATCCCGGTTCAAGAACCATGGGTATCGGCTGGAAGTGGTCTAGAATCGCTATTTAACCAAAGGCTTGGGTCCTATCGAACCAGTGCCCAGGGTCATATTTTCCACCATTCCTCCGGGGAATTTGGAACTGGATTTGCTGTATGTCTACGATGCGGTAGGGCGGGCTCCATGACTCTCGATGGGGAGTATCCAGCAGACCTTCAGCCCGGCATAGGTCACGTTAGGTTACAGGGCAAGCCAGGACCGGAGCATTCAGCACGATGTGAAGGCGTTGATGAAGCCTATGCGATAAAAAAGTTGGTGCACTTGGGCACAACGAGTCAAACAGATGTGTTTGAGCTTAACCTGAAACATCCGAACGCGAATACTTACATAAGGCATGCTGTTAACGACCCGCTGCCATGGACGTTGGCTGTGGTGCTTCGACAAGCATTGGCAGATATCCAAGGAATAAATGCAGAGGAAATGGGATATCTCGTAAAGCCGACAGCACTGTCGGATTGCAGCTTTCCGGTCGCCAGTGTTGTCTTGTATGACAAGAATGCAGGAGGTGCCGGCTTTGCCTCTTCAGCGGTTCGCTACTTACCGGAGATGATAAAGCGAACCCTAATTTATCTTGATTGCCCCGAAGGTTGTCAGAGTTCCTGTCAGGCTTGTTTGCTCGGGTATGACACTAGGTTTCACAGCGAGCTTATGGACAGGCATTTGGCTATCAAGTTTGTACATTCTTTGTTGCCCTATTTGGAGATTCCGAATGAGGCACAAATTTTCGGGAAGTCGACGCAAGCTTGTTTCGAGCCCTTTGGCGCTGAGCTAATCTCAGCCGCCAATCGCGGAGCTAACACCATTCTGATCGTAACTCGTGGCGACTACGAAAACTGGGGTTTTGGAGCAAGCGAATTCAAATCGACATTTCTGAATTTGACAAGAAATTTTGAGAATGTCCAACTGGTTTTACCATCAGCTGATTTAGGCAAATTGAGTGAAGAACACAAGGAAGACCTCCTCGCTCTTGGAAAATTTGGGATTGAAATCTGTCACCTTGGTCGAAGTAGCATTGGGCATTTACCAATCGATAATGTCCTTGCTCAAGTCATAAGTGATGACACTGTTACGACCTTTGGTACAAACGGTCTCGCGCGCAATCAACCTGGGCCTAACTGGTGGCAGCTAGATGAATGTTTCCTAGTCGAATCTCACACTATAAATGTCCTTCCATCGTCAGAAATTGACTTGCAAGCCTTAAGAGTCCAGCCGCAACCAGGCGATGTGGAAATCGAGTTGACAGGGGAATGCGACGGCTCGGTGGCAAGCTTTGGCACCAAACTGTGGGATGAGGTATTGAAGAATAGTCCGAGTCTTGCGAAAAAGTTCGCTACTTCCGCAAAGCTTGGAAGAGTGATGTACTCCGATTGCTACATCAGTTCACCCTGGACTTTGATGCTTCTTGGCGAAATGTTAGACAAACTTCGCAATGTAGTAGGTAAGCAGTGGGATAACACAAAATTCTCACTAGTAACCCAAGACATACCAAGCAGACCTAGCAGCAACGGCTACTACTCAGAGTGGTCGGACATCCAACAGAAGAATGATGTGTACTCGGCGTATATCAATGACATGGGAATCTCGAGCAAGATTCACCTTAAGAAGATCAACGAAATTCCTCATGGTCGTGTCATGAAGTTGACCTGGAGGGATGGTAGTACTGCCACTGTGCGGTTTGACCATGGAGTAGGCTGTTGGAGCATGGACGGGAAACCCAAAGGCTGGTTTGACATCCAGGCCGATACGGAAACCCAAGTGAGCAAAATATATGCCGCAGCGGCCAATCTGAAAGTCAGGTTTGGAAAGCAGTTTCCGACACAAATTTTTGTGAAAGTTAGATAAGCAATCATGAATGAGTCATGTGTTCTGGAGGACATGGAAATTGAGACACTCAACGCTCTCCATTTGTTGACGCAACAGAAGTTATTTGGATGCCAAATCTTATGACATCAAAAACACTTTTTCTCAATGACATACGCTCAGAAAATTACCGGCAAAGCCTATCTGACGAGGACCAAGTATCGCTGGATGTTTACCTTCAGGAAATGAAACAAAGCCCTGCTGATGGGGAAATGGATATCGCCTGGCAGGAAAACGGTCAGGGATATTACCAGCATGAGCATAGTCTGGATGCCATCAAGGATGTATCTGAACGAGAGCAGTATTTGCTGCGGTTAAAGGAAGACATTGATCTGTGGTTAGCTGATAATCCGGGCAACCACACGCTTGGACGTGCTCGAGACAGCTTGTTTGAAGCTCAATAGAACGCTACAAAGCTGGAATCTACTTCATATCAGAATAGAGAATAAAGATGCCAAAGAATAATTTTGTAACTTTCACCCAACTCCAAGAGTCTCTCCTGAAAAAAGGTATGGTCTTCTCTGCCATATGCAACCATGAGAGCTATGGCAATATGATCTGTAACCGCATTGTATCCGCGCCATCTACAGGGCTTTTACCTTTAGTGAAGAAAGTGGCTTTGGAGGTGCTTCAAGAGCGTTTCAAGAGGGAGTTTGTTGAAAAGGAATCGTCGCCGTTTTCAAAAGAACACATTGACGAATTAGTCGCAGATTTTGCGGATGAAAAAGAATACCGGAAGGGTTTGGACTGGATTGATGATACCGACCCTACAAAAGGAATCATCTCGCTCGCCAGCAGAGAAGTCTTTGGTATACGAGTAGATCCTGGGAAAATCACTCAAGTGATCTTTGATGAACTGGGTGTCGAATTTGATGCCATGGAAGTGAAAAAAATTCACGTCGAAATTGGCTATCTGTTTGATGACCGTGAAATTGAACCCGGTGCGCCGAATGAGGTGCCTGGATGTGACTTCGAATATATGTACGAGATTGGTTCGGTTATCGAAGGCTGTTTAAAAGCGAAACGATACAAAGAAGTGCGAAAACTCTATATGGATAGGGTGCTTACTCCGGTAACAGCGAATTACAAGAGTCTGTCTTTCTATGTTGCTAGTGCAGACACTTCATATCTTGC
>Ga0163153_10006432_pt1 | contig 13220 bp, 22 predicted proteins | sample OliLakLV19MP6IB1_FD_148629 | JGI IMG/M metagenome (GOLD analysis project Ga0163153, IMG submission 148629) | Freshwater microbial mat bacterial communities from Lake Vanda, McMurdo Dry Valleys, Antarctica - Oligotrophic Lake LV.19.MP6.IB-1 | ecosystem: Environmental > Aquatic > Freshwater >... | reverse complement strand
CCATCCTATAAACTGAAATTTATTCTATAGACATTAATATCTATACAGACTAATCTCCGTAGCTACGATCAGAGCATTAAAAGCCGAATCAATTTACATTATTATATAAAACTACCCACAGTAGGGTAGTAATTATATGTTGCAGAAAGCTGGTCTCAGAAACTAAGTTATTAGTCCCATTTCGTTTGAATGAACCTCCGACCAGCAAGCTGGTCGGAATTAGCTAGCTAAATCTCGTAATCTCGCATCACCAGCTGAGAATCGATCTGTTTCACTGTTTCGATAATAACAGCCACAACAATCAACAAACTCGTACCACCGACTGTCAAAGTAGCGATACCGCTCACCTGCTGAATGATAACTGGTAGGACAGCGATCAAGCCCAAAAAGAGAGCTCCAGCTAAAATAATACGATTCATCACTGTTTGTAAATATTGTGAAGTCTGTGTGCCTGGTCTGATACCAGGGATAAAACCACCCTGCTTTTGTAAGTTCTCAGCAATTTGTTCTGGCTTGAAAACTACTGCCGTATAAAAATACGTAAAGGCAAAAACCATAACAAAATAAAGCACTCCGTATATTGTCTGATCGGAGAATAAACGAATTGTTTCCGTAGCAGCGTTGGCTACCCACGGAATATTAGAAGTTTCAAAAAATCTAGCAGCTAGAGGCGGAAAGAGTACTACAGAGATAGCAAAGATAATTGGAATAACACCCGCCTGATTTACCCGTAATGGCAAATACGTATTGACACCACCATAAGTGGCATTACCACGCATCTGACGCGCATACGAAACTGGAATATTACGTTGGCCTTCAGTAATCACAATGATAGACACGATCGTAATCAGACCAATTAGAACGAAGGTGATTAAACTTACTAACTGAGAAGATGCGTCAAAAACAGCCGCAGTATTAGAAATAGTCGTTGGTAAAGACGCAACGATACCAGCAAAAATAATTAAAGAAGTTCCGTTACCAACTTTCTTTTCAGTAATTAGCTCTCCCAACCAGACGAGCAACATAGTACCAGCCGTAGCTACGACTAAAGCACTAGCCCATTGATACCAACCTAATTCACCTAATAAGCCTTGTCCCTGTCGTTGCAAAATAGTCATAAAACTGTAAGCCTGAATAACTGCCAAAGGCACAGTCAAAAGACGAGTATATTGATTGATACGTTTTTGACCAGACTCACCTTCTTTCTGAATTTCTTCCAGCTTAGGAACGATCATGACCAATAACTGTAAGATAATAGAAGCAGTAATATAAGGACCGACACCAAGCATGACAATAGAGAAGCCGCTCAAACCTCCGCCGGAAAAAACATTAACTAAACCAAGTATTTCATTACTGGCAAAAAAATCTTTTAGTCTACTCGCATCAATACCAGGAATCGGGATGTGAGCTGCTACGCGATAAATAAAAAGCATAGCCAAGACAAAAAGAACTTTCTTACGGACTTCTTTGGCCTTCCAAATTTGTTGTAATCTATTCATCGAAAATTATGAAATAGGAGTCGTCACTTCGATAACGGCTGGTGCGCCGTGTTTAACTTTTACCGGTGGAATAGGTAACGGTAAAATCTCTACTTTACCTCCGGCTTTAATGATAGCTTCTTGCGCTGAGGGAGTAAAGGCGTGAGCTTTGACGTTCAATTTTTTCCTGAGTAAACCGCCACCGATGATTTTGACACGAGTCATAGTACCTTTAGGAGTGAATCCAGCTTGTTGAATTTTTTTCAGAGTAACTACCTCACCAGCTTCAAAAGCACCATCAAGCTGACGTAAGCTAATACCAACCACTCTTGGAGCTAAAGATTTGAAACCACGATTCTTCGGAATTTTGAGAATATAACCTCGAATACCTTTCAACACTAAGCCAGAGCGACCACCGGAACGCGAACGCTGACCTTTGATACCACGAGTAGAATAAGTTCCACGGCCGCTAGCATTACCACGGCCACGACGCTTGGCATCTTTGGTAGAACGACTTGGTACGAGAGTGTGTAAGGATAGCATAATATTATTAGTCTTTCTTAGGTTCTAACTGCTTAACTGGTGCTGCGATAACTGCTATTTTTTCTTTATTTTCATCTTGAGTTGCACCGTATTTCATACTAGTCAAAGCCAAAAAGGTAGCATGAACATTTGTAATTTTATTATTAGTGCCCAAAATCTTAGCACTAATATCTTGGATACCTGATAACTCCAATACTGCTCTTACTGCTCCGCCAGCTTTGATACCTGTACCTTTACGAGCTGGTTTGAAAAGAATTTGAGCAGCTTTGTACTTTATTTTGATCACATGAGGAATAGTACCATTAACGCTACGAACGGTAATCAAATCCTTTTTTGCTCTGGCTGCGGCCTTATTCATAGCGATCGAAACATCAGCACCTTTAGCTAGAGCCCAACCCAAACGTCCTTTTCCATCTCCCACGACAATACAGGCACGAAATCGCATACGTTTACCACCTGCCATGACGCGAGTAACCCGAGCCAAGTCAATCATCTTCTGATCAAACTCGTCTTTTTCACGTTCGGGTCTACGACCACGAGCACCTCCACCTGGACCACGTCCACCGGGACGCTGGCCAGGACGCTGACCAAATCTAGGCTTCTGTTGTGCTGGAGCTGCTATAGTGGTTTCTGATTGTGGGACTTTTTCTTCTGACATAATTAAAATGTTAATCCTGCTTCACGGGCGGCCTCAGCTAAAGCCTTGACGCGACCATGATATTTAAATCTACCTTTATCAAATACTACGGTAGTAATCTTTTTTTCTAAGGCTTTTTGAGCTACCAAAGTACCAACGGCAGCTGCTCTAGCTACACCATTCATCTTGTCACCTTTGATCTCAGCATCACGTGCAGCTACTAAGATTTTTCCTTGTGGGCCAATTATCTGAGCATAGATATGCTTCAAACTGCGAAACACAGACAAACGAGGCCGATCTGAGCTCGATATCTTAGCGCGGGCTCGGATTTGTCTACGAACACCTAATTGACGTTTAATTTTATTCTGATCTTTCATATAATTTTAGTTATGTAGGCTGGTAGTTTGGTAGGCGGTCGAGCTGAGCTCGACAGGCCTACGTGCCTACTGTCCTACTTACTGTTATCCTCCGGCCTTAACCACCTTACCAGCCTTGCGACGAACAACCTCATCAGTATAACGAATACCCTTGCCTTTATATGGCTCCGGCTTTTTTATCTGACGAATCTCTGCAGCTGTCTGTCCTACTACTTGCTTATTGATGCCTTCGACAGAAATAATGTTTTTTTCAACACTTAAAGTAACGCCTTCAGGAACTTGATAAATAACTGGATGAGAAAAACCTACATTCAATAATAAATCTTTACCTTGCATCGTAGCTTTGAACCCAATACCGTTAATTTCTAACTGTTTTTTATAACCTGTAGCCACACCTTCAACAATATTTTGCACCAATGATCGTGTCAAACCCCAGATAGCTCGCTGCTTCTTTATCTCTTCATCTTGAATAGCCACAGCTAAACCTTCTGCATTCATCGTGACAGTCGTCCAAGGATGCGCCACCACTTCTAGTGTACCTTTTGGGCCTTTAGCAGTCACTGTCTGTCCTTCGATGGTGACAGTAACGCCAGCCGGCAAGATAATAATTTTTTTACCTATTCTTGACATATAATATTTATTACCAAATTTCAAACATTAACTCTCCGCCGATATGATCCTTTTTAGCTTGGATATTGGAAAGCAATCCTTTGGAGGTAGAAATAACTGCTAAACCTAAACCATTCAAGATAACTGGAATTTCTTTATAATTGACATAAACAGGTCTACTGGGCTTACTGACACGCTTAATATGACGAATAGCTGGAGTACCGTTACTGCGATATTTCAAAATCAAACGCATCTGATCATATTGTGGTCCCTGGTCAGCACGATCAATCTTTTCAACCCTGACAATATATTTTTCAGTTTCCAATAATTTAGCAATTTCAAAACGTAACCGTGAGTACGGTAAAACCACCTCTGGCTTTTTTACAGCCATAGCATTTCGAATGCGTGTTAATAAATCTGCTATTGTATCTGACATATCGATTATTCTATGTTTCAATTATTCAATTAATACTTCTACCAACTAGACTTCTTGACACCCGGCAACTCACCTTTATTAGCCAACTCGCGGAAGCAGATGCGGCAGAGTCTAAACTTTCGCATGAAAGCTGATTTTTTACCACAGCGCCAGCAACGTCTGACTATCCGCGTAGAAAACTTAGGCTTGGTCAGCGATCGAGTTGATTTTACAATTTGTGCTTCTGTTGCCATAGGGATTATTTTTTCTTCTTAACTGCCTTTTTAACCTTTTTCACCGGCTTAGCAGATGCGACCCTGAAAGGAAAACCAAAGGCACGTAATAAAGTTAGCGCTTGTGCATCTGTCTTAGCGGTAGTATTGATAGCAACTTCCAGACCATGAATTTTTTCAATTTCGTCGGACTTAATTTCTGGGAAGACAATGTGCTCACGAAAACCGACACTAAAATTACCATTACCATCAAAACCTTTGTGCGTCTCCAGACCATGAAAATCACGAATACGAGGGAAAGTATTGTTCACTAACTTTTCCAAAAAGTCATACATCCTCTGACCGCGTAACGTAACCGTAGCACCGACGACCATTCCTTCACGAATTTTGAAGTTAGAAATAGAAATCTTAGCCTTGGTCAAAATAGGCTTCTGTCCAGAGATACGCTGTAAGGTATTCACAGCCAGCTCGGTAAAGCTCTTATCAGTCAATGATTTGCTCAGTCCGATGTTGACAACAATTTTCTTAATCTTTGGTACGGCATTAATATTTTTCAAACCTAACTCAGTCTGCAAGGCAGGAGCAATGGTCGTACGGTATTGTTGATATAAATCTTGCATAATTATACTTTCTTGACTTCTTTAACGGACGCTGGTTTGGCTTCACGCACAGCAGCTTCAATCAATTTCACATTGCTAACGTGAATTGGCCCAAAAAACTCTACTCTCTGACCGCTATCACTTTTGCGTTGAGCTTTGATATACTTATACATGGTATTGACGCCTTCTACCACGACCAAATTATCAGCACGCAATACCTGCATCACTTTACCTTTTTTCCCTCGGTCTTTACCAGCGAGGACGAGAACCTGATCGTTAATGTGTAAGTTAATCTTGGCCATATGATTACAAAACTTCCGGTGCTAATGAATTAATTTTGATAAAGCCTTTGGCCCGAAGCTCACGAGCTACTGGTCCAAAGATACGAGTGCCCTTAGGCTCTTTATTTTTTTTGTCGATAATAACGCAAGCATTCTCATCAAAACGGATATACGTACCATCTTTGCGGCGAATCTCTTTGCGTTGACGCACAATGACAGCATGATGCACTTCGCCCTTTTTGACCGGTTGATGTGGTTGGGCTGATTTGACGGCAACAGTAATAATATCGCCAATCTGACCGTAGCGTTTTTTATAACCACCAAGTACCTTAATACACTGGACGATTTTGGCGCCAGAGTTATCAGCTACTTTTAACATTGAACGTTCTTGTACCATATATTTAGTTTACAGTTGTAAGTGAGAAGTTGTCAGTCGGGAAGTCTTCTTTCAACTTACAACTTATTACTTTCAACTATTTCTTAACTACTCGCCACTTTTTATCTTTGGATATCGGTCGGCAGGCCTCTATCGTTACTATTTGGCCGACTCGGATCTCACTATCTTCACAATGTGCTTTGTATCTTTTGGAAACTGCATACTGTTTGTGATATTTGGGGTGATAGGTAACACGGTCGACTCGAACCACAACCGTTTTAGCCATAGCGGTACTGACCACTGTTCCTTGAAATCTGCGTTTTTGGGCAATCTTTTTTTCCATATACTTATTTCTTAGTCTCCTGATTACGCTGATTTAAAGCTGTTAGAACCTGAGCAATGACGCGTCTCACTTGGCGAATCTCACGAACATTTTTTACCTGGTTATTAGCCAGACTAAAAGTCAATTCACGAAGCTTCACTTGGGACTCTTTTAAGGTCTCATGTAGCTTACGAACTTCGGCTGTAGCTAATTCTTTAAATTTCATACTATTTATTTGACGATAAATTTAACTTTCACTGGTAGCTTGTGGCCAGCGAGGATCATAGCCTGACGGGCAACGGCTTCATCTACACCACTCATTTCAAACATCACCGTTCCTGGCTTGACGACAGCGACATAATGATCAACCGCACCCTTACCTTTTCCCATCGGCATTTCGTTACCTTTTTTAGTGATAGGTTTATCAGGAAAGATACGGATCCAAATGTTGCCACCGCGTTTGGTAAAGTTAGCCATTACTCTGCGAGCTGATTCGATCTGACGAGAGCTGACCCAGGAAGCATCTAAAGATTTGAGACCAAATTTACCAAAACTAATAGTAGTCATGCGAGTAGCATTTCCTTTGATTTGATCACCGCGCATTCCTTTGCGGTATTTGGTTTTCTTTGGTGCTAACATATTTAGATTGGTAGGTTTGTAGGCCTGTAGGTTGGTCGAGCTGAGCTCGACTGCCTACGTTCTACACATTACTTCTTATGAATCGTTGGTTCTTCTCTCTTGGCTTTATTTTCTTCTTTGGCTTCAAACTGTAAACCTTTATAAATCCAAATCTTCAAGCCGATGGTACCATAGGTCGTCTGGGCAATGCCACGTGAATAAGCGATATCAGCTCTCAAAGTGTGTAATGGAACCTTACCCTGTGTCAAGGTCTCGCGACGAGCAATTTCTGCTCCATTCAAACGTCCGCTGATCACAATCTTGACTCCTTCCGCACCCGCTTTCATTACTTTTTCAATGGTCTGCTTCATCACACGGCGGAAAGCAATACGTTTCTCAATATCAGAGGACATCAATTGGAGTACGGCTCCTGCTGATAAATTAATCTTCTCTACTTCCAAGACATTTACTTTTAAATTAACTTTTGGTGGTAAATATTTTTGGGCAATAACTTTCTTTAAATCTTCGATACCAGTACCACCGCGACCAATGACTAAACCCGGTTTTGCTACGGTAATATTGATAGTAATCTCCCCACGAGAACGTTCTATTTCAATGCGATCAATACCGGCTTCTTTTATCTTGGTACGGAGATATTTACGAATTTTGATATCCTGCTCCAAAAGCTGAGAATATTCTTTACCACTATACCACTTAGAAGACCATTGCTGTGTCAACCCGAGGCGAAATACTACTGGATTTACTTTCTGTCCCATATATTTATTCGGTCTTTTTAGTAGCGTCACCCAGAGAGTGAGACTTTTTAACTGCCAGCGCTTTCTTGGCTATCACTGGTTTTGCACTTACTGTTTTTGCTGTTACAATCTCAGCTTTCACAGCTTTGCTAGCGTTACCTTGGTTCACTACTACAGCTGGTTTGGTAGCAATAATAATCTCTAAATGTGCTGCGTGTTTTTTGTATCCATGTGCAGCACCCATCGCAGCAGGGCGGATACGTTTCAAGGCGACACCTTGATTGACAATAATAGTTTTGATAAATAAATCTTCTACCTTCAGATCTGCATTGTGCTTAGCATTAGCTACAGCCGATCGAAGTGTTTTTAAAATCAAAGGGGCACTACGTTGACTCAACATGATCAAGCGACGTTCTGCTTCCAAGACAGACAATCCGCGGATAGCCGAAGCCACCAGACGCATTTTGCGTGAGGAAATTCTAACGTGTCTTAGTTGTGCTTTTACTTCAGTCATTTTAGTAGTTTGGTAGGTCTGTTATTTTTTTACTTTTTTGCTGGTGCTGAGCTTTCGGCTTTGGCCATCTTACCACCATGTCCGATAAATTTCTTTGATGGTGAAAATTCGCCTAGCTTATGTCCAACCATATTTTCTACTATCAAAACGTTGATATGGTTTTTTCCATTATGCACACCAAAGGTGAACCCAACCATCTCAGGTGTAATAGTGCAGGCGCGAGACCAAGTTTTGATAACCTCTTGAGAGCCTATCTTTACCTTGCTAAGCTTTTGCATCAGACGTGGATCAACGTATGGTCCTTTTTTTAAACTTCTTGACATATTATGTAGGTTGGTAGATTTGTAGGTTGGTAGTCATGTAGGTTCTATTCCTACAGCCTACAGACCTGAATTTATTTACTGCGTCTTTTAACAATTAATCTATTGGAGTATTTCTTACTCTTACGTGTGCGGACACCCAAAGCGTGTTTACCTGTGTAGGTCTTAGGATATTTCAAACCAATAGAATTCTTAGCTTCACCTCCACCGTGAGGATGATCAACTGGATTCATTACCTTACCTCGGACAGTAGGTCTGATACCACGATGACGCATACGTCCGGCTTTACCCCAACGTACGTTGAAAGCTTCAGGATTGCTTGGCACACCAATAGTAGCGGAACAGTCTTGACTTAGCAAACGAATCTCACCTGAAGGTAATTTTACTTGAGCTTTGATACCATCGAGGGCCATCAAGGTTCCAGCGTTACCAGCACTACGACACATCTTACCGCCACCATTAACTGCTAATTCTAAATCGTGGATCAACATACCGGTTGGGATGAAGCGCAAAGGCATACGATTACCCGGTTGGATAGAGATGGCTTTTTTGGATGACAAGAGAGTATCGCCAACCTTCATCTCATGACTAGCGATGATATAACGTTTAGCACCATCAGCATAGTGTAATAAGGCGATACGAGTATTACGATTTGGATCGTATTCAAAAGCTACAATAGTAGCAGGAATATCAAACTTATCACGCTTAAAATCGACAATACGAACAAATCGTTTTGCTCCGCCACCTTTATGACGGACGGTGATCGAACCAGTGTTATTACGACCGGAGAACTTTTTGCGCGGATAAATCAAAGCCTTCTCAGGACGTTTGTCTGAGATCACCACATCCTTTAGCACACTGGTGTGCCGACGGGCGGAAGTAGTTGGTCTATATAATTTAATTGGCATAGTATTGATTAAACACCTTCAAAAACACTAATAACTTGTCCCTTTTTCAAAGTCACGATAGCCTTTTTACCATCTGCTGTCTTTCCTTCTCGGCCAGAACGACGAACTATTTTACCTTTAGTTTTTAGCATATTGACGGAAACGGTATCAACATTGTACATCACTTTCAAAGCTTTCTGGACTTCAATTTTATTCGCTCGAGGTGAAACTAACAAGACATACTGGTGTTGGGCGTGTAAACGAGCTGATTTTTCTGAAACTACTGGTCCGAGGATAACACTCTGTAGAGAATAACGTGAAAATTCTGGTTCACCTTTTGGAGCCTTAGCGACCTTCGCTACTGCAGAAGCTACTTTTGGTTCCGTAGTCTCTACAGCAGGGGTTTTAGTTTTTTTATTAAAAATTCCCATATTAACGATAAATACTTTCTAATCGTTCTAACAATCTCTGTGGCATGATCAACCATTCATATTTCAAGAGGTCAACAACGTTTAAACTATGTACTGCAATGGTCTGAAGGCGAGGAATATTTTTCGCTGCTCGGATAACTACTTTGTCTTCTGCATCGGTAATAATCATTGCCTTACGACCTTTGCTAGGAAATTTTAGTAAGGCAGTACTCAGAGATTTAGTTTTACTTTCACCAAGCGTCATCGAATCGACAATAATCAAACGCTCACTTGCTACCTTATCAGACAAAACCATAGCCAGAGCCTTACGGCGCATTTTTTTGTTAATATCCAAATGATAATTTCGTTTATTCGTTGGACCAAACGTCACACCTCCACCGACCCAGATCGGAGAACGAGTAGAACCATGACGAGCACGGCCAGTACCTTTTTGCTTCCAAGGTTTCTTACCACCACCGCGTACTTCACCGCGTCCCAAAGTATGAGCGATAGAAGCACGGCTAGCTGCTCGCTGTGCTACCACTACTTGCTGGATCAATACAGGCTTAGCAGCCACACCAAATAATCGGGCTGGTAATACTTGCTTACCAACTTCACTGCCAGTCATATTATAAATAGGTACTGTAATCTCTGACATATTATTTAATTTCTTCAGCCAAAGGCTGATCAATGGTAGTCGCCTCTGCTATGGGTTTTTCAGGAACAGCCTCGGGCTCAATAACTGCTGCGGCAACTTTCACTTCAGGAGTAACTTCAACAACTTGAGCTGGAGTTTCTACTGAAATTGTAGTGGCTGGTTCTTCTGTAGCTATTTCAACTTTAGGCTCTACGATAGCAGGTTCTACTGGAGCTGCTTGTTTGACAATTAACTCTCCAGCCATTTGTAACATTACTAAGCCATTACGAGCTCCTGGTACCGCTCCCTTTAAATAAACCAAATTTTGTACTTGATCGATTTCGATAATTTCTAAATTTAAAACTGAAATATTTTCGTCTCCCATGTGTCCACCCATACGCTTACCTTTGAAAACGTGTTGCGGCTCACCGGCTCCGATAGAACCAGGCATGCGTTCCTGATCTTTGTGACCGTGAGTCTTTGGTGCACCATGAAAGCCATGACGTTTCACTACACCTTGAAATCCCTTACCTTTAGAAACTCCGGTTACTTTGACCTTATCGCCAACTACAAAGGTAGAGAGATCAATCTGTTGACCGCGTTCTACTTTGTCATGGGCGATAAATTCACGTAACCAACGGAAATTAGCTAGATTTTTCAAATGACCTTGCAATGGTTTGGATAAGGTTTTCTTGTGACCATAGCCAATCTGGATAGCAGTATAACCATCCTTCTCACCTTTGACCTGAGTAATAGTATTTGTTTCAGCCTTAACTACAGTCACCGGAATTACGGCGCCGTCAACTGCAAATCTTTGAGTCATTTCGACTTTTTGTCCTAGGATGAATTTCATATAGATGCAATGTGTGATTGTTATCACCCTTCGCTCGTCGCTTCTGACCTTTCGGTCAGTGCTTAGAGCTTCCGCTTTCGCTAAAGCTTCAGCGGACAGGTCGAGTGATGGTCTCGCAATAGGAGAGACCAAAAACCACGATTTTATTCTTAACAAATATGGTTAAGGACAAAATCGTGGCTACCAAATAGGCGAGCGAATTCGCACAAATTATTTGATGACTGAGTGATCTAGGACACTGAACGTCCTAACCGAACGACTTTCCTTATATGAGATTCGCATCCTTGGAGCTACTTTCCGGAGACCTTTGGTCGACGTCAGCCTCTGGCTGATACTACCCTTTTGACTCGGAGTTGGCTACAAACAATGAGAACCTACTTAATAAACCTAACTTATTTAATTTCGATATCTACACCGGCAGGCAAGGACAGGCTGGTCAAAGCATCAATGGTCTTTGGCTGGGGATCAATGATGTCAATCAATCGTTTGTGCGTACGCATTTCAAACTGGTCACGAGCATTCTTGTGCACAAAGGTAGCGCGTAACACCGTGAACTTCTGCTTTTCTGTGGGCAACGGAATCGGACCAACTACTTTCGCACCGCTTCGTAAGGCGGCATCAATAATAGTCTTCGTCGATTGATCAATGATTTTGTGATCAAAGGATTTGATCTTGATCCGAATACGAGTATGTACTTCAGGTGTTGCTTCAATTGGTTTGTGCGGACTTGTTGGCATGTAAATATTCTAAGGTACTAATCTCAAGGTACAAACTCGAACTGCCCCCCGAAGCCTTGGCGTAGGGGGGCCTAGCGAATATTATTTAAGAATCTTGGTAACTACACCAGCACCGACAGTATGGCCACCTTCACGGATAGCGAAGCGTAGCTGTTCTTCCATAGCGACTGGAGCAATTAACTTCACAGTCAAACTAACAGTGTCACCCGGCATAACCATCTCTGTACCCTCTGGTAAAATAACTTCACCGGTAACATCTGTAGTACGGAAATAGAATTGTGGTTTATATCCTTTGAAAAATGGTGTATGACGACCACCTTCATCTTTACCTAAGATGTAAACTTCGGTAGCGAATTCGGTATGTGGAGTTACTGAACCTGGCTTAGCTAATACTTGTCCGCGTTCTACTTCATCTTTCTTGGTACCGCGGAGTAAGATACCAGCATTATCACCGGCCATTCCTGACTCTAACTGTTTATTGAACATTTCAATACCAGTGACCGTAGTCTTCATGGTTGGGTGTAAACCGACAATTTCCATTTCTTCACCAATCTTCACCTGTCCGCGTTCGATACGACCAGTGATGACCGTACCACGACCTTCGATAGAAAAGATATCTTCGATAGGCATCAAGAAAGGTTTTTCAATTTCACGAACTGGGTCTGGGATAAACGTGTCCAAAACTTCAACTAAAGCCAAAATTGGCTTAGCATCTTCACCTGTTGGGTTCTGTAACGCTTTCAAAGCTGAGCCACGAATAATTGGAGTTGTATCTCCTGGATAGCCATTCTTTTTCAATAAATCACGAATTTCTTCTTCTACTAGCTCGACTAATTCCATATCATCCACTTGGTCAATCTTGTTCAAGAAAACAACAACGTAAGGCACACCAACCTGGCGAGCTAACAAAATGTGTTCTTTGGTCTGAGGCATAGGACCATCAGCAGCTGAAACAACGAGAATAGCACCGTCCATCTGAGCAGCACCGGTGATCATGTTTTTGACATAGTCAGCGTGACCTGGACAGTCAACGTGTGCGTAATGACGCTTAGATGATTCATACTCAACATGAGCCGTAGCGATAGTAATACCGCGCGCTTTTTCTTCTGGCGCTTTATCAATTTCGTCTACACCCTTAGCTGTAGCACTGTAACCATTAGCAGCTAACACGTGCAATAAAGCAGCGGTCAGAGTGGTCTTACCGTGATCAACGTGGCCGATAGTACCGACGTTCACATGTGTTTTAGATCGATCAAATGCTTGTGCCATTTATTTTGATACTCCTTGAGGCAACCTCGAAGATCCGCCGTAGCTCCGCCTTTTAAGGTGGAGCGAAGATGGACGACTCCAAGTTTCTATCCAGTCGCCTGTTTGTGATTAATTAAGTTTAATGAAAATTCCAAAGTGCTGTGATAGCTATAAAATATAGGCCATAGTATCTGCCTAGACAAGAAGCTATAAAGCTAAAAGATTATAGCACTGGTCCGTATTATTTGCAAGAGGCTGTATCAGTCCACCTCATTCTGGACAAGGGGTAAGTAGTAAGCAGATAATCAACTGGGGATTGGAGCTTAAGGCTCCAATGAGGTCGCTTCGTGTTGTACCACAATAGATAGTCC
>Ga0163153_10006431_pt1 | contig 13220 bp, 11 predicted proteins | sample OliLakLV19MP6IB1_FD_148629 | JGI IMG/M metagenome (GOLD analysis project Ga0163153, IMG submission 148629) | Freshwater microbial mat bacterial communities from Lake Vanda, McMurdo Dry Valleys, Antarctica - Oligotrophic Lake LV.19.MP6.IB-1 | ecosystem: Environmental > Aquatic > Freshwater >... | reverse complement strand
GATTTTTTGGGTCACCAGCTGGTTTGCCATCTGGATAAACGCCCGCCACAAAACCGCACCGCAGTCAGTAACCTGGTCGATGGTCATGGTGTGCCGGTGCCTCATTTTGGAATCGTGCTTGATTTGCCGGCTTGGGAAGCACTGCGTGAGCGTCTGCAAAAAGCAGAAATCCAGTTTGTTATGGAGCCCACCGTGCGTTTTCGTGGTCAGGTGGGTGAGCAAGCCACCATGTTTTTCCAGGATCCGGCAGGCAATAATCTGGAAATCAAAGCCTTTGCTGATCTCAGTCGTCTGTTTGCCCGCTGACAGGCTTTCATAAACATGATCAAGGTTTATGAAAGCTTCAATATCAGCCAGGTCGGCCAGGCAGAGTCACTACTTAATTCCGAAGGCATAGAAACCTTTATTCGCAACCAGTTCGCTTCCTCAGTGATGGGTGAAGTGCCGTTTGTCGAAGTCTGCCCGCAGTTGTTCATACTCAATGCCGCTGAAGAAGAGCGGGCCAAGGAATTGTTGCAACCCTTCGAGAATCAACCGTCCGCGCCGGACTGGCATTGCCAGCAATGCGGCATGGATGTGGATGGCCCGTTTGGTGTTTGCTGGAGTTGCGGGTCTTTACGTCCTGCCTGAGCAAATAAATTCTGAGTAAATAAATTCTGATTACTTTAACGTCGCCACCTAGCGATCATCGCCGCGCAGCTTTGCTACTTCCTGCTGCAATCGTTCCGCTGTGAGCTCATCAGGTGGTATGGGCTGGCCTATACGCAGTTCAATCCTGGACCACATTTTGTAAGGCCGTCGTTTCCAGAACATATCCCGCCGGCTGAACATCGAGCCCCATAAATTGCACAGTGCGATGGGTACCACCGCTACCGGTTGCTGCTGGATGATTTTGCACACACCCGACTTGAAAGGCTGGATTTCTCCATCGTGGGTGATGGCGCCTTCAGGAAAGATGCCCAGCACATCGTCATCTCTTAACACCTGGTGGATCTGCTGATACGCGGCTGTCAGTATGGCCGGATCATCTTCGCGCGAAGCGATGGGTATGGCCTTGCCAGTGCGGAAAATAAAATTCAACAGGGGAATTTTGAAGATACTGTGGTGCATCACAAAACGCACCGGCCGTCGTATCATGCCACCCAGAATCAACGGATCAACAAAGCTGACGTGATTGGCAGCGATGATTACCGCGCCTTCTTCCGGAATGTGATCTTCACCCGTCATGCGTACGCGGTAAATGGTGTGTATCAAAATCCACACCAGGAAGCGCATCAGGAACTCGGGCACCAGGCTGAAAATATAAATCGCCACTACGGCATTCAGTATCGCGGTGAGCAGGAACAGTTCGGGGATGGACAAACCCACCTGGCCCAACAGCAACATGGCCATGATCGCCGATATCACCATAAACAAGGCGTTCAGAATATTCAGACCGGCGATCACCCGCGAGCGGTGTTCGGGGTTCGAACGCTGCTGCACCAAAGCGTACAGCGGAACGGTATAGAAGCCGCCAAACACACCAATCAGTAACAGGTCGATCAGCACGCGCCAGTTGGCCGAGTCAGCGAAAAACGCCCATGCACCAATCGGTGCCGTGGCGGCAGCAGGGGTGGCAAAATACAGGTCTATTCCAAACAGGGTCAGGCCTATTGCGCCAAAAGGCACCAGGCCGATTTCTACATTCCCGCCGGATAATCGTTCGCACAACAGCGAGCCGGCACTGATGCCGATGATGAACAGGGCCAGCAGCCCGGACATCAGGTTCTGGTCGCCGCCCAGTACGTTCTGACTGTAACTGGGTATCTGCACCAGAAAAGTGGCGCCAAAAAACCAGAACCAGGATATGCCCAACACGCTGTTCAATACCGTGCGGTTTTCGTTGATAAAGCGAATATTCCGGATCGTTTCGCGGTAGATATTCCAGCTGATTTTCAGCTCCGGCGCTACCGCTGCAGCCTGCGGTATGCCCCGACTGTACCAATAACCCAAAGCGGCTACGCCCAGGCAGGCCAGGCTGACCCAGTAAGCCCATGAGGTTGGAATGCCGGCCAGTTGTGGGCCGGCTATGGTGCCTAACAGGATGGCCACAAAGGTGCCCATTTCAACCAACGCATTGCCGCCAACCAGTTCGTTACGCCGCAAAACCTGCGGCAGTATCCCGTACTTGATAGGACCAAATATCGTGGACTGCAAGCCCAGCAGGAACAGTACACAGAGTAGTAAGGGCAGGTTGTCCAACCAGAAGCCCAGCGTGGCCAGCAACATGATCACCACTTCCAACAGCTTGACCCGCCGAATCTGCAGGGATTTTTCAAACTTGTCGGCAAACTGTCCGAACAAAGCGGAAAACAGAAAGAACGGCAGGATAAACAGCATGGCGCTGAAGTTCACCAACTGATCGGTGTTCAGGCCGGCTACGGCACTACCCTTGAAGACCAGCAGGGCGACCAGGGCGTTCTTGAAAATATTGTCGTTGAAAGCACCCAGTGACTGGGTCATGAAAAACGGCATAAAGCGCCGTTGTTTGAACAGGGAAAATTGGGAATGACCGCTCACCGAGTCGAATGCTCCCTAACCTTAGCCCGCAATGGTCGTCAGAACACCCGCAATGGTAGCCGTCATCATGGTGGCCAGGGTGCCGCCCAACACTGCCAGCAAGCCCAGGCGGGCGAGGTCAGGCTTGCGTTCGGGCGCCAAGCCACCGATGCCAGCCAGTTGTATGGCGATGGAAGAGAAGTTGGCAAAGCCGCACAGCGCATAAGTTGAAATCAACACTGCGTGAGGTGACAGGGTGTCCTTGATCTCGTTCAAGTGAGCGTAAGCGACAAATTCGTTGGTAACGATTTTTTTGCCGATCAATCCACCCACGGCAACGGCATCCGACCAGGGCACACCGATAACCCAGGCCATGGGTGAGAGGATATAACCGAGAATTACCGACAAGCTCAGCGGCTGACCTAAAACCGATTCCAAGCCGGTGATCTGGCCTAACCAGCCCAACGGAAAATCGATCATGGCGATCAGGGCGATAAAGGCCAGCAACATGCCACCGACGTTCAAAGCCAGCCGCACGCCATCTGAAGCTCCGTTGGCTGCGGCTTCGATCACATTACTTGCGGTTTTCTCGACCGCCAGTTTCACCGTGCCACGAGTCAGTGACTGCTGAAATTCCGGCTTCAGCAACTTGGCAATCACAATCGTTGCGGGCGCTGCCATAACACTGGCTGCCAACAGGTGGCGGGCATAAAACAATTGCTGTGCCTCATCACCGCCGCCCAGCATGGCAATGTAGGCAGCCAGCACCGCTCCGGCGATGGTGGCCATACCACCCACCATCATGGTAAATAATTCGGACTCGGTCATTTTGGCAATGTAGGGCCGCACTACCAGCGGCGCTTCGGTTTGGCCGACAAATACATTGGCCGCAACCGATAAGCTTTCGGCGCCACTGGCACGCAAGGCTTTCTGCATCACCCAGGCCATACCCTGGACGATCTTCTGCATGATGCCGAGGTGATACAGCACTGACATCAGGGCGGCAAAGAAGATAATGGTGGGCAATACCTGGAAAGCGAACACAAAGCCAAAATTCTCAAAGCTGGCAAGGTCACCAAAAATGAACTTGGATCCGGTCAGGGCAAAGTCGACAATCTTGACGAAGAAGCGCGCGAAGTATTCGAAAAACTCACGCCCACCGGGAGCCAGAATGACGATGATGGCGAAGGCCAGTTGCAAGCCAATGCCTGAGATAACCAGCTTCCAGTCGATCTCGCCTCGGCGGTTGGACAGGGCAACAGCAATTCCGATCAGTACGGACAGACCGAACAGACCAAAAGCAATATTCGCAATCATGGTATGGACCCCGCCAGTCGCTTGGTGTTATCGGAAAGGGTCCCGCATTCTGCTCGGCAGTCCCCGGATTTGTCCCAGAGTAAACCCAAAGTAGATATTGGCCTGCAATGTAACGGCTTTGCCCGGAGCTGGCAAATAAATCGATTTAATCGGAGTTTCAGGCGACACAGGGAAGTGTCGCCATTTTCAATGAAAGCAGTGCATTGAAAATGAGGGATATTGCCAGAAAGCTACTGGCACGCTTTTCAATATCTGTGTGCTGAGAAATCCAGAATGGATTTATTCAGCACTTTTCTATGATCACGCGCCGTCGGCAAATAGCAGCGTCTCACGAGTGGCCGAGAATTTCAGATCAGGCCAGCGTTCCATGGTGAGTTGCAGATTGACGCGGGTTGGTGCCAGGTACACCAGTTGTCCGGCCGCGTCTTCAGCCAGATTAAGCTCCAGTTGGCGGCGGAAATCGTCCAGCTTGCGGGCATTTTCACAGCTCACCCAGCGCACAGTATGAATATTGACGTTCTCAAAAAAAGCATCCACGTTGTATTCGTTTTTCAGGCGGTAAGCCACCACATCAAACTGCAACATTCCCACGGCGCCCAGTATCAGGTCATTGTTCGCCAAGGGCTTGAAGAACTGCGTAGCACCTTCCTCGGATAATTGCTCCAGGCCTTTTTGCAATTGCTTCAGCTTCAGTGGGTCGCGTAATCTTGCCCGGCGAAAGAGTTCTGGTGCAAAGTTGGGAATGCCGGTGAACTGCAGGGCTTCGCCTTCCGAAAAGGTATCGCCGATGCCGATGGTGCCGTGATTGTGCAGGCCGACGATATCGCCCGGCCAGGCATCCTCCACGTGCTCGCGTTCCTGTGCCAGAAAGGTCAGGGCATTGGCGGACTTGATGTCCTTGCGCAGCCGTACGTGGTGGATTTTCATGCCGCGCTGGAAGTGCCCCGAACAGATGCGCATAAAGGCAATGCGATCGCGATGGGCTGGGTCCATATTGGCCTGGATTTTGAAAACAAAGCCGGTCAGTGCCTCTTCATCACTGGCAACCGTTCGCCCGGTAGTTGCACGCGGGCCCGGTGGCGGAGCGTGTTTCACGAAGGCATCCAGCAAAGGCGTAACACCGAAATTGTTGATGGCTGAGCCAAAAAATACCGGGCTTTGCTCGCCCGCCAAATAGGCGGCAGGGTCGAATGGGTGACTGGCGCCTTTAACCAGTTCGATTTCTTCGCGGAACCCGGCCGCATCGCGCCCCAGCACCGCATCCAGTTCTGGATTATCCAGGCCCTTGATGACTCTGGCCTGCTGAGTCACGTAGTTCTTACCGGAGTCGTACAGCAATACCTCGTTGTCCAGCAGGTGATACACGCCCTTGAGCCGCTGGCCCATTCCAATCGGCCAGGTGACCGGCGCGCACTGAATGCCCAGCACGGATTCGACCTCGTCCAGCAATTCCACTGGGTCACGACCTTCGCGATCCAGCTTGTTGATAAAGGTGAAAATAGGTGTCTGGCGCAAACGGCACACTTCCATCAGCTTGATGGTTCGCTCTTCCACACCCTTGGCGCAGTCGATCACCATCAGTGCCGAATCCACCGCGGTCAGTGTGCGGTAAGTATCTTCGGAGAAATCCGCGTGTCCGGGGGTGTCCAGCAGATTGACCACTTTGCCCTGGTATTCGAACTGCATCACTGAGCTGGTAACCGAGATACCACGCTCCTGCTCCAGCTTCATCCAGTCCGATGTGGCATGACGGGTGGCGCGCTTGGCCTTGACCGCGCCAGCCATCTGGATGGCTCCACCGAACAACAACAGTTTTTCGGTGATGGTGGTCTTGCCGGCATCGGGATGCGAAATGATGGCGAAGGTTCGCCGCCGGTCGCGTTCTTGTTGAATTTTGGACATGGGTCAGAATCATTCAGGCCGCTGCAGCCTGCTGGAAAAATCGCGCCATTCTAACAGAGCTTCGTTAATAAGAGCCCGCTTGTGTTCCTTCCAGATATTGATTTTCCTGTGGCTTGACCAGGCTGCCGTCTGCTGCCTGAAAGCTGAAGGGCAATGAAACCAGCAGCATGCCGACGTTTTGCTGCAAGGCAAAGTGCAGATGCGGCCCCGAGCTGAAGCCGGTATTGCCAGAGCGGGCAATGCGTTGACCGGCTTTGACCCGCCCACCGGCCCGCACCATTACGCTGGCCAGATCGAGATGGGCATACACTGCCATGGTGCCGTCTGCATGCAGGATACGTAAGTGATTGGCTTTGTCAGCAAACTTCTTCAGATCGGTGCCACCCTTGTTGAAATCTTCTTCGATGTCCATCACCACGCCATCTTTGACAGCGAGGATGGTAGTGCCGACCGGCATCACGATGTCCAGTGCGTACTCACTGTCAGGGCTGTTGTGTGTGCGTGTGCCGTTGAACCCCTGGCTGATGGGATAGGATTCGCCCAGCGCAAACGGAGGTGATAACACGGCATTCTGCACGCGTTGGACAATCGGCGGTCCCGGTACTGTGTTGAGTTGTATTCGGTAGCTGAAACCCTGCTTCGGATCCAGCGAACCCAGGCCCACCAGAGCCTGTTCAGTTTGGTGGGGAATCACAAAGCGCGCTGGCAATTCCGGCTCGGCAATCACGTTGACCGCATTGGACAGGCTGAACTCCACCTCTACCGGGCCCCAGAAGTCATTGAACAATAAATACACCGGATTGGCCTCGGTGCCTTCGCGGCGTAACTTGATGCGCGACTCAGCCTCTTTTTGCATATAAACCATATCGAAAGCCTGGCCTTCATCCGGTTTTTTATCGGTAAAATGCCAGACGCCGTCCTGGTCCTGAAACTTGTAGATATTGTCCGCCTGTGCAGTTGTGCACAGTATAAAAGCCCCGGCCAATAGCACACGGGTCATGGGTGACAGGGAACTACCCAATGGCATTTTCAGCATTCAATCACATTGACGGCCAGGCCGCCCCTTGAGGTTTCTTTGTAATGGCTTTTCATATCGGCACCGGTATCGCGCATGGTTTTGATCACCTTATCCAGCGACACCCGGTGTTTACCATCCCCGCGCATGGCCATACGCTGCGCGTTGATGGCTTTGACGGCACCCATGGCATTGCGTTCAATACAGGGGATTTGTACCAATCCGCCCACCGGGTCGCAGGTCAGTCCAAGGTTATGTTCCATGCCGATTTCCGCCGCATTTTCAACTTGCCACGGTGTGCCTCCCATGGCGGCAGTCAAGCCGCCAGCAGCCATGGAACAGGCTACTCCGACTTCGCCCTGGCAACCCACTTCGGCGCCCGATATGGAAGCGTTCAGCAAGTACAGAGTACCAATGGCTCCGGCGGTCAGCAGAAAATCCACCACGCCATCTTCGTTGGCCCCCGGAATAAACTGCAAATAGTACTGGATCACCGCCGGAATGATACCGGCTGCGCCATTGGTTGGGGCCGTGACCACGCGGCCGCCAGCGGCATTTTCCTCGTTTACCGACAAGGCAAACAGATTCACCCAGTCCAATGCGCTCAGTACATCGATCGCATTTGCTTGGGCATCGCCTTGTGGTGCTGGTGAATGCAGTTCACGATAAAGCGCTGGTGCCCGACGTTTGACCTTCAAACCGCCCGGCAGATCACCTTCCTGCCGGTAGCCTCTTTGCATGCAATCGCGCATTGCCGCCCAAATGCGCAACAAACCGGCGTGCACTGCGTCGGAGCTGCGCCAGGTCTGTTCATTTTCCAGCATCAGCGCGGCCATGCTTTTATTCTGTGACTGGCAGAGTTCCAGTAGTTCGTCACCGCTGGCAAAAGCAAAAGGCAGCGGGGTTTCATCCGCCACAATGCGGTCTTCGGCGGCGCGGTCCTGATTCACCACAAAGCCGCCGCCGACCGAGTAATACTCGCGTTGCATCAGGTTGCCACCGTCTGCAGCAAAGGCTTCAAAGCGCATGCCATTGGAGTGATGTGGCAATAACTGGCGTTTGTTGAATTTCAGGTCCTGGTCGGCATTGAAACCAATCACCGGGCCTTGCGGTAGTGCGATCTGTTGTTTCTGGCGAATGACCGCCAGTGTTTGCTCGATACAATCGGGATCGACTTGGTCCGGCGTTTCACCTTGCAGGCCCAGCATAATGGCTTTGTCGGTGCCGTGGCCGCGGCCGGTATGTGCCAGCGAACCGAACAAGGTCACCTCGATACGACTTGTTTGCGCCAGGCAGTCCATTTGCTGCAAGCGACGCACAAAAGTACAGGCAGCTTTCATCGGGCCCACGGTGTGTGAACTGGAAGGGCCTATACCGATTTTGAACAGGTCGAAAACACTGATTGCCATGATGAGGTTTTCCTGCAGTGCATGAATTTGGGTCACGAGAAGATGACATCCCAAAACAGTAGCGCTCAGGGTAACACTTCAGGGCCCTGAATTTCGCGCTATGCTGGAACTATCAAACAGGAACGGCTGCTCATGACACAAGCAACTACAGTAACGCTCTATACCCGATCTGACTGCCACCTTTGTGAGTTGGTCAAACAGATGCTGGAAGAATGCCAGATGCGTTGGCAGGCGGTAGACATCGAGACGGACCTGCAGTTGCTACGCAAATATGGCAACCACATTCCGGTGCTTTATCGCGCTGATGTTGATGGTGAATTATTCTGGCCGTTTGACCCGGTAACGCTGCAGGATTTCCTGCAGTTGGAGATCTGACTACTGCGATTACTCAGGAACCGCGATAGTCGGAACGGTTGGAGCAAAAGGCCCGGCTCAGTGAGCTGGATATCTTCTCCATCCATTCCCGCGCGATGATGGTCAGGCCGGTAAAGAAGCCACGTGTGCGTGCTTCGGTTTCTTTCAGCAGCAGGCCGGCGATCACATATGCGATCAATGTGAAGCCTGAGAAAAACAGCGCAGAAATAATGGTTGCCAACCGCACACACCAGGTTTCCCAGCCCATCTTCATGGCAATGGCATTGCAAACACCCAAAACGATGGGTTGGCCGGGACGGCCTGTCAATGCTTCGCGAATTTCCTGCATGATGCTGTCGGTGGTCATGGTCAAACTCCCTGAGTTGAATTGGCCAGTGGGTTTAAAAAAGTTTATAGGCAAAGGATGCAGGATTCATGCCACCATAGCATGGGCCTGAAGTCATAGTGTTGACGCAGGTTACCGTGAGCTACCTGGCAATGGAAAAGTACTGAGTCGGTTGCTTTCGCCAAAACCTGCAGATATTCGCCAGCCCCAAGCCAGTGATCAAAAGCTCATGTTAAACTCGCGACCTTCGCAATAAAGACTTCTTTGGGACTTGCATTGCGACTTGCTTTGGGACTTGCTATGGGACACGCACCAACTCCGATCGCTTACCTGGATGGCGCCCGTCTTGCGCGGGCCGTTGCTGCGGGTATTGCTCACTTGTTCCAGCGTCGCGACTATCTTAATCGCATCAATGTTTTCCCGGTACCCGATGGCGACACAGGCACCAATCTGGCGTTTACTTTTAAAACCATACTCGACGCCCTCAAGCGCAAACCGCAGGAACGCGTCGATGAGTTGATGAGCCTGATTGCCAACGCCGCGCTGGATGGTGCACGTGGCAATTCCGGTGCCATCATGGCGCAGTATTTTCAGGGCTTCAGCGAAGCCATCGTGGGTAAGCGCTTGCTCACAGCGCGAAATTTTTCTGCGGCAGCGGCAAACGGCGCCCGCTCTGCCTGGCAGGCCATGTCCAATCCAGTAGCCGGCACCATGCCTACGGTGCTGGAAGATTTTTCTGCCGAACTGGTTGAGCGGGTAGCAGCGGGCACGACCGATCTGCAATCCTTGCTGCGCCATGGCCTTGACCGTGCGCGCGAGTCTTTGGCCAACACGCCTCAGCTGTTGCCGGTTCTGCGCCAGGCCGGAGTAGTGGATGCAGGCGCCCAGGGATTTGTCGATTTGCTGGAAGGAATCTGGGCTTACGTTGAATCAGGCCGAGTGGATCCTGTGCCAGCTGATTTGCTGGAAGGAGACGCTTTTTCTGCCCAGGAATTCGATGTGGGCGAGCATCGTTACTGCACCGAATGTGTGATCGAAGGGTCTGAGCTGCAACGGGATGCGGTGATGCAGGCTATGCTGAAGCTGGATGCCAGTTCCTTGGTGGTGGCGGGTAATGCCAACAAGGTGCGAGTGCACATACACGTCAATCAACCATCGGAAGTATTTCTGGCCGCTGAAGCATTCGGTACCGTAGTGCAACAAAAAGCCGATGATATGCAACGCCAGCACGGTCTGATGAACCACAACGGCAAAGTCGCTGTAGTGTCTGATTCGGGGGCTGATATCCCAACGGCAGAAATTGACCGGTTATCCATACACATCGTGCCGGTGCGCCTGAGTTTTGGAGAGCGACAGTTTCTGGACCGGGTGACGTTGAGCTCTGAAGATTTCTATCGCCTTTTACAGCAGTGCCCGGAAGCACCGAAAACTTCCCAACCGCCGGCACAGGATTTTTCTCGGGTTTACAGCTTGTTGACTTCGCACCATTACGATGTGGTTTCAGTGGGCATTTCCAGTGCTTTGAGTGGCACTACTTCGGCGGCCCAAAGCGCTGCCAGCAGGCAGACCGAAGGGCAGATTCGGGTATTCGACAGCCTGAATGCTTCTGCTGGCCAGGGCTTGCTGGCCATCATCGCCGCTGAAGCAGCCGAGCGGGGCATGTCAGCAGAAGAAATTGAAGCTGTGTTACAGGAGTTGCGGCCTGAATGCAGAATCTTTGCTGTAGCAAATGATTTGTCTTATGCCGTTAAAGGCGGTCGCTTGAAGTCGTGGGTAAAGTGGCTGGCAGACCACCTGCACCTCAATCCGGTATTAACGGCAACGCCCAAAGGCAAGTTGGGGCTGGCGGGTTTTAATATTGGCCGAGGAGCGCAACCAGCCAGGTTGGTGGCCAGCGCTTTGAAACACATGCAGCCCGAGCAGATTTACCGCGTCATCATCGCTCATGCCAATGACCCGCAAGGTGCTGCGGAAGTTCGTCGTGCAGTTTTGGCCAGGCATCAGCGCATTCATTCCTGCCACATCACCGAGGCGGGTTCTGCTTTGGGTGTGCACGTGGGTCCAGGCGGCTTGATTCTGGCTTTTGCTCCACAACCCGATATGCTGGCATCGTGAAGCGCGTCAGTCCCTGTTCTTTTGATCAGGCAATCCTTTAAGCTGAGTTGAAATGGCGTTACTAATCATCAAAATTTTGTTGGCTTATGCTCTGGGCTCAGTATCTGGCAGCCTGATGCTGGGTCGTTTGCGTCAGATTGATATCCGCACCATGGGTAGCGGTAATGCCGGTGGCACCAATGCGTTCCGCAGCGTGGGCAAGAAGTTTGCTTTGGCCGTCGCCATTATCGATGTCGCCAAAGGTGCTCTGGCCGCTGGTGTGATTCCGTTTATCCCGATTCCTGGTTTGGCGAGTTCTATCAGCTTGCCGGTGCAAGCGGCCTGCTGTGGTTTTGCCGCGGTCTTAGGCCATTGTTACCCGGTTTGGCATGGGTTTCGGGGTGGTAAAGGTGCGGCCACCGCCGTTGGCGTACTGGCCGTTCTGCAACCGTGGAGCTTGCCGTTGATGTTCCTGACCTGGTTTGTGATGATTGGTTTGACCGGTTGGGTGGGCCTGGGAACCGTACTGGCCGGCCTCAGTATTGTGCCATCCATGCTTTGGCTGGATGCGCCGCGAGAACTATTGCTGTTGGGTATAGCCCTGGCCCTGTTCATGGTATTCACCCACCGCAACAATATCCGCAAAATGCTCAACGGTGAGGAATACTGCTTCGAAAAAGCCCGTATCCTTAAGCGCCTGTTTAAATAGGGGTCCGGATTCGTGCTGCAGTGAGTTTTTTTTCAGCCTTTGATGAGACCACCCTTCGTTCGCAATTGAGCCCGCTTTCATCAGGCGCGTTGCAAAGGCTCAGCTTGTTGGATCAAACCGCTTCCACCAATGCACTGCTGTTGCAGATGCCAACGCTGGAACGCCATGCACACGCTGTGCTGGCCGATCATCAAACGGCCGGAAGAGGCCGGCGAGGGCGCAGTTGGCAATCGCCGCCGGGCAGCAATATCTACCTCAGCCTGGGCTGGAATTTTGATCGCGCACCGGCTGATCTTTCCTGCTTACCATTGGCTGTCGGAGTGGCAACAGTACGCGCCCTGGAACAAGCATGTGTATCTGGCTTGGGGCTGAAATGGCCCAACGACATTGTGGTAGGTGGCAAAAAGCTGGGTGGCATTCTGGTTGAATCGAAACCATTTGGCCAGAACGGTTTTTCCTTAGTGTTGGGTGTGGGTATCAACGTCAGCATGTCGCCGGAATCTCTTTCGGTGCAATCAATTGATCAACCCTGGACCACGGTCAGTAAACTTTTGAGTAACCAACCCGATATCGGATTGAGGGATCGGGTCGCTGGAATTTTGCTGGATCAGTTGCTTGAGTGTGTAAGTTCTTATGCAGGAAGCGGCTTTCAGGCTTATGACGAAGATTGGCAGAGGCTGGATGTACTTGTAAATCAGCTCATTACGGTAAATGTGGCGGGCAAAGAGCTTCACGGTCATTGCCTGGGTATTGACGGGCATGGGTTGTTGCAGGTGGCAGAATACTGCGGCAGTATCAAACAGCAGCTACACAGCTTCAATTCTGCTGAAGTCAGCGTAAGGCTGGGCTGATCCAGCCAGTAGAAATAAACCCTGGGGGTGGGTGTTTCCTGGCCGGGCTTTGGTCTACAATACCGCCCTCGCAAATCCTACCGTGCCGGTATAGCTCAGTTGGTAGAGCAATTGATTTGTAATCAATGGGTCCCGAGTTCGAATCTTGGTGCCGGCACCATTTATCAATTACACACAATCTCAGAAGTAGGCCCCACTCCTGGGACAGCAATTGGCCTCCGATAAGTGCTTTCCTTCATCATGAGCCCCGGGACTCGGGTAAACCGGACAGACGCTCTCTCATCCAGTTGATCAATCCCCCGCTGAGCAGGAATTGCACTTGTCGCGGTGACATGTGGTGACGCACCTGGAAGGTGACCTGGCGCGTGACGTTCTGGACCGCAAGCTCGCCGCCTTCTGTCAGCACGCGCCGCAGGTCGGTCAGGCGCAGCACGTCACCAGCCTGGATGTCGTCGTAGTCAGCAAGATCGATGAAGGTCAGCGGCAGTACGCCGAAGTTGATCAGGTTTTGCGCGTGGATCCGCGCAAAACCCTTGGCCAGGACCGCGCGCAGCCCGAGGTACTGCGGACCCAGCGCGGCGTGCTCGCGGCTCGAGCCTTGTCCGTAATTGCTCCCGCCCACCACGATGTGGCCTGGCACTTGCTTGGCTCGCGAGGCGTAGCTGGGATCGAGCCGGTCGAAGGA
>Ga0163153_10006430_pt1 | contig 13221 bp, 7 predicted proteins | sample OliLakLV19MP6IB1_FD_148629 | JGI IMG/M metagenome (GOLD analysis project Ga0163153, IMG submission 148629) | Freshwater microbial mat bacterial communities from Lake Vanda, McMurdo Dry Valleys, Antarctica - Oligotrophic Lake LV.19.MP6.IB-1 | ecosystem: Environmental > Aquatic > Freshwater > Lake... | reverse complement strand
CCCTAAAAACTGCCTCTTGCATGTAGAACATTTATTCTGTATAACTTAACCATCAGCCCGCCCGCCAACGGAGCCTTTACCAACCCAATATGGCTCTTGGTGGTGGCAGCAGTGGCAGCAGTGGCAGCAAATCCAACACCCCCGAACACGGTGGCAGCAGTGGCAGCAGTGGCAGCAAATCCAACACCCCCGAACACGGTGGCAGCAGTGGCAGCAGTGGCAGCAAATCCAACACCCCCGAACGCGGTGGCAGCAGTGGCAGCAATCTCAACATCGCTCTACGTAGTAGCTCCCCTTGACGGCGCTCAAGGTTCCGTCGCCTGCCGCCTGCCGCCTGCGTTCTCCGACCTCCGACCTCCGACCTCTGACCTCTGACCTCTGACCTCCAATCCTCTGGCCTCCGCCCCATAAACCTCCCATTGCCCCCTCTCGCCGCTGGTGCTATCATTCCGGCACAAGCAACCTTCAGCAGTTTAAAAAGCAGACATCAGTCTGGGCAGGACGAGGGCGGTCTACCAGCGCCCACCGGCCCCTCGTATCGGTGCGAACTCGTTTACCACGGACTGGAGCGCAGATGTCCACCCAACGCTCTCATAAAAAGACCGACGACACCCGGTCAACCAAGCCGGCGGCTAAACCCGAAACCAAGCCGGTCGCCGCCGCCCGCCCGCCGCAAGCCGCCCGCGCGCGCGCCGTTGACCCGGCCGACCCACAGGCCGCCTCGCCTGAACAACTGCGCCAGATGCAGCGCCAGGTGGGCAACCGCGCCCTCAACCATATGCTGGCCGCCGGCCGCGTCCAGGCCAAGCTCACCGTCGGCCCGGCCGGCGATCGCTATGAGCAGGAGGCCGACCACATGGCCGACGCCGTCATGCGCTCGGCCGCCGTCACCCCGTCCGCGCCCGACGAATCGCCCGAGCCGATCCAGCGGTCGCCCGCCGCGCCCATCGGCCTGAAAGGCGGCGACGCCGGCGATTCGATTGAGGCCAAGCTGGCGGCCAACAAAGGCGGCGGCGCGCCTCTGCCCGCCGCCACGCGCGCTAAGATGGAAACCGGCCTGGGCGCCGACTTCAGCGGCGTGCGCATTCACACTGGGGCCGAGTCGCAGACGCTCAACCAAGCGCTTGGCGCGCAGGCCTTCACGCACGGCGCCGATGTGTTCATGGGCGCGGGCAAGTATGCGCCCGGCAGCAGCGACGGCCAGCGGCTGCTGGCGCACGAATTGACGCACGTGGTGCAGCAGGGGGCCGGCACCGTGCGCCGGGCCGCCCAACCCGCGCCCGAGATCGCCCCGGACGAGAACGGCGTTGAAGGCGTCATCCGCCGCAAGCTCGCGGGCACCGGCGAGGCGATCTTAGCGCTGGGCGGCAAGGCCTCGCTCAAGTCGCGCGCCAAGGCCAAAGGCACCGCCCTAAAGTCGCTCGTCGGTATGAACACGACCACCGCCGGCAGCGGCAAATATGCCCAAATCCAGTCGGGCTTGCAGGCCTATGAGAAGCTCGAAGCGAAATATGCTAGCCAGAACCGCCAATATCTGCTCCAGAAAGAAAAGTCCGAACTCTTCGGCCATCTGAAAGAACTCGAACTGCTGGCCGTGGCCTGGTTGGCTGAGAACCAAGACGTGGCGACCAGCGCCGCCCAGGCCGAGCTCAACGTGCGCAACCTGTCGCCGGAAGACATCGCCGCGCAAGAGACTGAAGATCACCAGCGTTACCACGCCCTCAAGCTGCTGCTGCCGCGCCTGCGCCATGAGCAGATGGAGATCAGCCGCGACGACTTCTATCGCACCGACACCTGGTCGGACAAGACGCTCAACCAGGGCGCGTCGCAAGACGATGCCTTTGGCGGCGCCGTCAACCGGCTGGACAAGGTGACCCACTTCGGCCAGGAGGGCGTGTTCACCCAGGAGAAGACCTGGGCCGGCGCGCTGACGGCCGGCAACAAGCTGGGCATTTCGGCCGTGGACCCCAACCAGGGCGCGCGCTCGGTCGCCATGTATCAACTTGCCAAATTGCTGGACCTGGGCGTGGACGTGATCGCCAAGACCGAGTTTGCCACGCACACCAGCGCTACCAACAAGCAGAACGACCCGCTCGCCAAGCCGATGGCCAAGCTGGGCGTGCGCCAGGAAATGGCCGAAGGCACCGAGGCCGCCAAGATGCAGACCGCCATCTCGGCCCACGGCGCCACGGCTAGGGGCGGCGACACCATCTCGCTCGAAGACCCGACCCTCCAGCGCTCGCTCAATGCCATCCAACTGATTGACGCCATCGCCGGGCAGATTGACCGCCACTGGCATAACTACTACATCGCCACCGACGGCCACGGCGATGTGCAGGGCGTGGTCGGCATTGACCTCGACATGGCCTTCGCGCCCGATCACCGCACCGTGGCCCCGGCGACTGACGCCGCCAACGACCCGCTCAAAGGCTCGCACTTCGTCGGCCTGCCCCAGTTGGTAGACAGCCAGTTTGCCGCCCGCATCGTGGCCGTGCAGGCCGACGCAGTAGAGAAGCTGCTGCGCAACTATCTGACCCCAGCCGAAGTGTCGGCCGCTGTGGATCGCTTTACGCTGGTCAAGGATGCCTGCCGGCAGATCCTCTTGAACAACACGGCGGTGATGCCTGGCGGCTGGAACGTCCAGACCGCGCAGCGCCAATTGGGCGCGCCCGGCGCCAGCTACCTCGCCAGCATGGCCTCCGGCCTCACCAAGCACGAGTTTGCCTCGCCGGCCGAGGCTAAGACTTACACGGTGGTCAAGGACAACGAAGAGCGCCGCCACATCAACGTCGCCCTGGAAAAACTGGAGCGCCTGATCTGGTCGAAGGCGCTCACGGCCGTCGAATGCCTGGCCGTCGTTGACGCCATCGTCGCCAACTACACCGCCACCGACCTCCCCGGCCGGCCCGCGCTCGTGAGCACGCTGGCGACCACGGCGGTGCCCATCTGGAACGCGGCGCTCCTCAACCCTGGAGCGAACCCCGGCGTCTTAGCCCGCGCCGTCTAACCGCCGCGCTCGCCGCCTCCTATTGGAAGTCTTGCCGTGCATACTGCCACGACTGCCAGCCCCCACGCCCGCCGCCGCGCGCTGCCCTTCAACGCCGTCACCCTCACCGGCGGCTTTTGGGGCCAGCGCCAGGCCGTCAACCACACCGTCAGCCTGCGCCACGGCTACGAGCAGCTAGAGCTGGCCGGCAATTTCCACAACCTGCGGCTGGCGGCCGGGCTGGCGACTGGCGCGTACAAAGGCTTACGCTTCCTCGACTCCGACCTCTACAAGTGGCTGGAGGCCGTTAGCTACGCCCTGGCGGCCGGCCCCGACCCGGCCCTCGAACAGATGGCGAACGCCACCATTGACCTGCTCGCCACCGCGCAGCAAGGCGACGGCTACCTGAACGCCTACTACCAGGTGGCTAAACCCGGCCAGCGCTGGACCGACCTGGATCACGGCCACGAGTTATATTGCGCCGGACATCTCTTCCAGGCGGCGGTGGCCCACCACCGCGCCACCGGCCGCCCGCGCCTGCTGGAGATCGCCTGCCGCTTCGCCGACCACATTGACGCCACCTTTGGCCCCACGCTGCGCCATGGCACCTGCGGCCACCCCGAGATCGAGATGGCCCTGGTAGAGCTGTACCGTGAGACCGGCGAGGCGCGCTACCTGAACCTGGCCGCCTTTTTCCTCGACCAGCGCGGGCAGCGCCGCATGGTGGGCCTGCCGCCCTTCGGCCCCGAGTATCAGCAGGACCACGTGCCGGTGCGCGCCGCCGAGGCAGTGGCTGGCCACGCGGTGCGCCAGTTGTATCTCAACAGCGGCCTCGCCGACCTGTACCTGGAGACGGGCGAAGCGGCCCTGCTGGCGGCGGCCGAGCGCCTGTGGCACGACGGCACCGCTCACAAGATGCACGTCACCGGCGGCTACGGCGCGCGCTTCGACGGCGAGGCCTTTGGCGAGGCCTACGAGCTGCCCAGCGACCGCTCCTACTGTGAAACCTGCGCCGCCATCGCCGCGCTAATGTTCAACTGGCGCATGTTGCTGGCGACCGGCGACGCCCGCTATGCCGACGCCTTTGAGCGCGCCCTCTACAACGGCTTTCTGGCCGGCGTGGCGCTGGATGGCCGCGCCTTCTTCTATGTGAACCCGCTGCAAAGCCGCGCCGGGGCCACGCGCCAAGCCTGGTATGCCTGCGCCTGCTGCCCGCCCAACGTCATGCGCCAGTTGGCGAGCGTGGAGCACTTCCTCGCCACGCACTCGGCGGCGGGCGTGCAGATCCACCAATACGCCTCAGCCGCCATTCATGTGGACGGCCGCGCGCTGCGGTTGGAAACCAACTACCCTTGGGACGGCGACGTGCGCGTGATCGTGGACGCGGCCGGCGGCGACGAGTGGGAATTGGCGCTGCGCCTCCCGGCTTGGTGCGTCGGGGCCACGGCCGAACTCACCCTGACCGGACTAGAGCAGGCCGGTTTACCCCTCAGCCCGCCGCTGACGCCCGGAACCTATGCCGCCTTTGCCTGCGCCTGGCAGCCCGGCGACGTGCTGACCCTGCACCTGCCCCTGCCGCCGCGCCTGACGCAGCCCCACCCGCGCATTGACGCGCTGCGCGGCTGCCTGGCGCTAGAGCGCGGCCCGCTGGTCTACTGCCTGGAGCAGGCCGATCAGCCCGCCGGCGTAGACCTGCTCGATGTGCAGGTGGACCCCGAAGCCGCGTCGCAAGCCGCCTGGCAGCCCGACCTGCTGGGCGGCGTCGTCGCCGTCCATGCGTCCGGCTTCCACCTTGACCAGGCCGCCTGGTCCGAAGCGCTATATTACCCTGCCGCCGCCGCGCCCCTCCCGCGCACCCCGCTGACGCTCACCGCCGTCCCGTACTACGCCTGGGCCAACCGCGGCCCCGCCCCCATGCGCATCTGGCTGCCGGCGGCGTGACATTAGCCCGCATTAGCCGTATCCTCGGCGCAAAACGTGCCGCTGGGGATGTGGTAGCCGTCTAAACTTGTCTCGGGCGCTGGCGCGTTTGCGGGTAGTTGGCTGCCCGCAGCTTTACTCTCGCCTGACTAGCGTTGTTCAGTTGGGGCGTAGCCGGCTGCGAGCGTTCTTTGCGCTTCGGTCGGTTCGGCCAATCTCACGCGCGCATGCTGCGATGCGAAAGCCCGCTGACGTTGCGCGCTCTCATCGCACCATGCGCTGGTGGTGCTGTCTAATCTTGTCTCGGGCGCTGGCGCGTTGTTTGGGGCCGCGCCGCCTCCCAACACTACCTCCCACGCTCCAGTCAAGATTAGACACCTCGCACATTCTCACCTGCTCCTCATGCGATGAGGCAGCCGCCTGACCATCCTTTTTCTCTTTCTCTCCGCCTTTCCCTTTGCCCCCATTGCGTTGTATAGTCAGTATCCGAACGCCCAACCCACCGCCCCCCGGCGAAAGGACCCGCCCATGATCGAACTCAAGCCCCTGCGCGTGTGGTTTGTCACCGGCAGCCAGCACCTGTATGGCGCCGAAACCCTGCGCCAGGTGGCCGCCCACGCCCAGGCCATCGCCCAGGGCCTCGGCCAGTCCCACCACATTCCCGTTACCATCGAATACAAGCCCATCGTCACCACCCCCGAGGCCATCGCCGAAGTCTGCCGCGCCGCCAACAGCGCCCCCGACTGCCTCGGCCTGATCACCTGGATGCACACCTTCTCGCCCGCCAAGATGTGGATTGCCGGCCTGACCGCCCTCAAGAAGCCCTTTCTGCACCTGCACACCCAGTACAACCGCGACATCCCCTGGGCCACGATTGATATGGATTTTATGAACCTCAATCAGTCGGCCCACGGCGACCGCGAGTTCGGCCACCTCGCCAGCCGCCTGCGCCTCAACCGCAAGGTCGTCGTCGGTCATTGGCAGTCGGCCGAAGTGCAGGCCCGCCTCGGCGCCTGGACCCGCGCCGCCGCCGCCTGGCACGACTGGCAGGGCGCGCGCGTGGCCCGCTTTGGCGACAACATGCGCCAGGTCTCCGTCACCGAAGGCGACAAGGTCGAAGCCCAACTGCGCTTTGGCTACGCCGTCAACGGCTACGGCCTGGGCGATTTGGTCAAAGTCATCAACGCCGTTCATCCGGCCGAGGTAGACCGGCTCGTGGCCGACTACGAGGACGACTACCTGGTCGCGGACACGCTCGGCCGCCACGGCGCGCAGCGCGCCTCGCTCCTCGAAGCGGCTAAGATCGAACTGGGCCTGCGCCAATTCTTGGAGCAGGGCGGTTTCACCGCCTTCACCGACACCTTTGAAGACCTGCACGGCCTGCCGCAGTTGCCGGGGCTGGCCGTCCAACGGCTGATGGCCGACGGCTACGGCTTCGGCGCGGAGGGCGACTGGAAGACCGCCGCTCTGGTGCGCGCCATGAAGGTCATGGGCGCGGGCCTCGACGGCGGCACCTCGTTCATGGAAGACTACACCTACCACCTCCACGACGACGGCATGTTGGTGCTCGGCGCGCACATGCTCGAAATCTGCTCGTCCATCGCCATCGGCCAGCCCTCGCTGGAAATTCACCCGCTGGGCATCGGCGGCAAGGCCGACCCCGTGCGCCTGGTGTTCGACGCCCGCCCCGGCCCGGCCGTCAACGCCTCGCTGGTGGATTTGGGCGACCGCTTCCGCCTGATCGTCAACGCCGTGGACACCGTCACGCCGCCCGCGCCGCTGCCCAACCTGCCGGTGGCCCGCGCCGTGTGGGTGCCGCAGCCCAACCTGGCCGTCGCCGCCCACGCCTGGATTTTGGCCGGCGGCGCGCACCACACCGGCTACAGCCAATCCGTCACCGCCGAGCACCTGGAAGACTTCGCCGCGATGGCCGGCATCGAGTACGTCCTCATTGACCACGACACGCGCTTGTCCGAGTTCAAGAAGGAACTGCGTTGGAACGATCTGTACTACCGCTTGCCGCCGGCCCGCTACTAATGACCGCCGGGTGCATTTCAGTTTGGGGCTTTCCCGAAAGACCCCTTAAGCCACTGTCATTCCGAACCCCCGCTCGCGGCCTTGTCGCATCGCCGCGGTGGCGCGGGGTGATAGCGAAGCACCCCTGTGGGGGGAATCCCACCCTGAATATTACCGACTCATTGGGCCATAGCCTGGCACCCAGGTTGGTTGTCACGGCTGGACTGAAAGATCGCCCCGAGGTTGAAATACACCCATGACCGCCCGCCCAGTTGACACCCCCGGTGATACGATGAAAGTCGCCCGCCTCCACGCCGTCGGCGACGTGCGCCTGCACACCGAGCCTGTCCCCAGTCCCGCGCCGGGTGACGAGTTGCTGCGCATCACCGCCGTCGGGCTGTGCGGCTCCGACCTGCACTGGTACACCGAGGGCAACATTGGCGACGCCCGCCTGCTGCGCCCGCTCGTGCTCGGCCACGAGTTCGCCGGCCTCACTAGCGCCGGGCAGCTCGTCGCGGTAGACCCGGCCATCCCCTGCCACGTGTGCGAGTACTGCGAGGCCGGCCACCCCAACCTGTGCCTCACCATGAAGTTCGCCGGCCACGAAGACACCGATGGCGGTCTGCGCGAGCAGTTGGCCTGGCCGCCGCGCTACCTGTTCCCGCTGCCGCCCGCGCTCAATGCGCTCGATGGGGCCATGCTCGAACCGCTGGGCGTCGCCATCCACGCCGTTGATTTGGGCCACCTTAAGCCGGGGATGCGCGTGGGCGTGTTTGGCTGCGGGCCGATTGGCCTGCTCGTCCTCCAGGTGGCGCGCGCGGCCGGCGCGGAGATCGTCTACACCGAGCCGCTGGCGCACCGCGCCGCCGTGGCCGAGCAGTTCGGCGCCGTGCCGTGGGCCGGCCAGCCGGTAGACGTGGTCTTTGAGTGCGCCGGCGTCCAACCGGCCGTGGACGACAGCCTGACGGCCGTGCGGCCCGGCGGGAAGATCATCCTGGTCGGCATCCCCGCCACTGACCGCACCAGCTTCAACGCCTCCGTCGCCCGCCGCAAGGGTGTCACCCTCAAGCTCTCGCGCCGCATGAAGCACACCTACCCGCGCGCCATCCGCCTGGTCGAACAGGGGCTGGTGAACGTGCGCGGCCTGGTCACGCATCGCTACCCGCTCGAAGACATCACCACGGCCTTCGCCGTCGCGCAGCGGCGCGAGGGGTTGAAGGTGGTCGTGGAACCTACGTAGGAGATTGCTATGGGCCGGCGCAAATACGCCATTGGGGTTGACTTCGGAACCGAGTCGGGCCGCGCGCTGCTGGTGGACGTGAGCAGCGGCCAGGCCCTGGCCACCGCCATCTACAAGTACTCGCACGGCGTCATTGACGAGGCGCTGCCGGTGGACGGCAAGCCCGTGCGCCTGGAGCCGGATTGGGCGCTGCAAGACCCGCAGGATTACATCCGCGTCTTCAAGCGCACCATCCCGGCCGTGCTGCGCGCCAGCGGCGTAGACCCGGCCGATGTGATCGGCGTGGGGGTAGACTTCACCGCCTGCACCATGCTGCCCACCCTGGCCGACGGCACCCCCCTGTGCGACCTGCCCGAGTATCGCCGCCACCCGCACGCCTGGGTGAAGCTGTGGAAGCACCACGCCGCCCAGCCCGAAGCCGATAAGATCAACGCCACCGCCGCCAAGCTGGGCGCGGGCTGGCTCACCCGCTATGGCGGCAAGATTTCGTCCGAGTGGTTCTTCTCTAAGACGCTGCAAATTTTGGACGAAGCGCCCGAGATTTACGCCGCCGCCGGCCGCTTGCTCGAAGCCACCGACTGGGTGGTCTGGCAGCTTACCGGCGAAGAGAAGCGCAACGCCTGCACCGCCGGCTACAAGGCCCTGTGGTCCAAGCGCGAGGGCTATCCCGCCGACGCCTACTTCGCCGCGCTCGACCCGCGCCTCGAGCATGTCGTCAGCGAAAAAATGTCGCGCGCGATTTACGCTATCGGCCAGCGCGCCGGCGGCCTCACCGCCCAGGCCGCCCGCTGGACCGGCCTGCGCCCCGGCACGGCCGTCGCCATCGCCAACGTGGATGCGCACGTCTCGGTTCCCGCCGCCACCGTCACCGAGCCGGGCCGCATGGTGGCCGTCATGGGCACCAGCACCTGCCACATGGTGCTCGGCACGACCGAGCAGTTGGTGCCCGGCATCTGCGGCTACGTCGAGGACGGTATTCTGCCGGGCCTGTTCGGCTACGAGGCCGGGCAGTCGGGCGTGGGCGACATCTTCGCCTGGTTTGTAGACCACGCCGTGCCGCCGGAGTATCACCGCGCCGCCAAGGCCGCCGGGCGCGACCTGCACCAGCATTTGGAGGCCGAGGCCGCCAAGCTCAAACCGGGCGAGTCCGGCCTGCTGGCGCTCGACTGGTGGAACGGCAACCGCTCGGTGCTGGTAGACGTAGACCTCAGCGGCCTGCTGGTCGGCGCGACGCTCGCCACCCGCGCCCCCGAGATTTACCGCGCCCTGATCGAGGCCACCGCCTTCGGCACCCGCGCCATCGTGGAGGCCTTTGACAGCCACGGCGTGCCGGTCAACGAGATCGTCACCTGCGGCGGCCTGCCCGAAAAGAACCAACTGCTGATGCAGATTTACGCCGACGTGACCGGCCGCGAGCTAAAGATCGCCGCCTCGCAGCAGACACCCGCCCTGGGCGCAGCCATGTTCGGCGCGCTGGCGGCTGGGGCTGCGGCCGGCGGCTTCGACACCATCTACGCCGCTGCCCAGAAGATGGCGCGCCTCAAGCCCAAGACCTTCAAGCCCAACCCCGCCGCCCAGCGCGTCTACAACGATCTGTACGCCGACTATCTGGTCCTGCACGACTACTTTGGCCGCGGACCCAACGACGTGATGAAGCGCCTCAAGCACCAGCGCGCCGCCATCCGCGCGTAGGCTGCTCGTTCAATGTGTGGCACCCGGCGCGCTGACCTCCGCCAAAGCCTGGTGCGAAGGGGCGTTCACCTGCCCTAGCGGTTTTGGCTAGGGATTGAACGCCCGCGCTCGCTACCAACCGACCGCCGGCCTCTACCCGACTCTCGTCCAAAGGTTTGACCATGCTCGAAGCCCTGCGTGAAGAACTCTACGCCCTGCACCTCGAACTCCCGCGCCAGAACCTCGTGGCCTGGACCAGCGGCAACATCAGCGCCCGCGACCTGGCCACCGGCTACGTCGTCATCAAGCCCTCCGGCGTGCGCTACGAAGCCCTGCGCCCCGAGCACATGGTGGTGGTAGACCTAGCCGGGGCCATCATTGAGGGCCACTTGAAGCCCTCGTCCGACACTGCCAGCCATCTCTACATCTACCGCCACCGGCCAGACGTGGGCGGCATTGTCCACACTCACTCTAGCTACGCCACCGCCTTCGCCGCCGCCAACCGGCCCATCCCGGTCTACCTCACCGCCATGGCCGACGAGTTCGGCGGCCCCATCCCGGTCGGCGGCTTCGCCCTGATCGGCGGCGAAGAGATCGGCCAAGTGGTCTTGGCCTGCATCGGCAGTTCGCCCGCCATCCTGCTCAAGAACCACGGCGTGTTCACCATTGGCCCCAACGCCGAGGCTGCCGTCAAAGCCGCCGTCATGGTGGAAGACGTGGCCCGCACCACCTGGCTCGCCCTGCAAATCGGCCAGCCTGACGAGATCCCGGCGGACGCAGTAGCGAAGTTGCATCACCGCTATACACACGTCTACGGACAATAAGGCAGCGAAGCGCGGAGAGAACAGCGACCATTGCGCCTGTCGTAGCCGTTTGCGGTAGCCGTTTGCGAGCGCCGACGAAAAAAGCGACGTGTGGGCAGGCTTGCCTGCCCACACGTCGCTTTTTTCGATTCGGTCGGTTTGGCTCTTTTCAACCGCGCTAGCTGCGATCAGGTGGCCCTGCGACGTTGAGTATCAATGCCCCACTTGCCCCACCACCGGGAAGAATATCCGCGCCACCGGCGTGGGTGTGATGGTGGGCGTCTGGGTCACCGTGGCGGTCGTCGTCGGCGTGCTGGTCGGGTCACACATCGGCCCCGGCGCCGTCTCCGGCGTGAACAATATCGCCAGCCCCGCGTGTACGCTGCCGGCCGTGTTAAAGCTGTGCTGGTAGCCGCTGGCTCCGCCGGCAAACTCGATCCCGACGGTCGCCGTGCCGCCCGTGGCGTTGGCCGCGACCGTACTCGTCAGCGACTGATATTGGAACAGAATGTTGTTCGAGCTTTCAAACAGCACCGCTTGCAGCGTCAGCCCGCTTAGCTCCGCGCCAGACGACGAGTAGCGCTTGACGTTATTCCACTCCACCACTAGGCGCCGGTCAGGCGTGCTGCCCAGGGTCTGTGAGAACACCGCGCCCTGCACGCGCAGATCGAGGTCGTCCCAGAACGGCGCGATGAAGTCATCGGGGACATTACCGTAGGGGATGGCCTGGTTGGAAAAAGTCGTACCGCTGCTGCCAAAGGTCAGGTAGCCGTTGGTGCTGACGAGCGCGCTGGTCTTGGCCTGGCCGTTGAAGGTGAACGGGAAGGGCAGGGTGATAGCCGCCGCGCCGTCGTCCACGTGTAGGTTCAAGTCTGTCCCGCCCGCCGCGCTCTGCCAGGCATAGCTCACGCCCGTGCAGGTGTCGGACGTCTCCCGGCTGTACTGCACCGGCGGCGCGGTCGTGGGCGTGGCGGTCGGTGTGCGCGTGACCGTGGGCGTGGCCGTCGGCGTGGCGTTGTCGGCGTCGAACAGCGCCGCGTCGTACGCCTGGATCAGCCCGTAGCCGGTCTTCTGATCCCAGCCCGGCACGTCAATATCCAGCGCGGTGCTCTCCAGCGCCACCCGAATCTTGTCGGGCGTGTTGAACTGCGGCAGCCCTGCCAGCAAGGCCGCCACGCCCGCCACGTGCGGCGTCGCCATCGAGGTGCCGGTGAGCGTACCGTACGTGCTGCCCTGCACGATAGTCCAATAGGTCGAGTAAATGCTGGTCCCCGGCGCGGACAGATCAACCTCCGGGCCGTAGTTAGAAGAGCTGTTGCGGTTGTCGCTGCTGTTGGTGTTGGCAATCGCCAGCGCGTGCTCATACGCTGCCGGGAAAATCACGGGGTTCGGGGCCGTGTTGCCCGCCGCCGCCACCACCAGCACGCCGTGGTTGTAGGCGTAGTCCACGGCGGCTTCCAGCACCGCCGCCCCCGCCGACCCGCCCAGGCTCAGGTTGATGATCGTCGCGCCGTGGTCGGTGGCCCACACGATGCCGTCCGCCACTTGTGTGTCCGTGCCGTAGCCGTTGGCCGCCAGCACCCGCACCGGCATCAGCCGCGCGTTCCAGTTCATGCCCGCGATGCCCGCGCCGTTGTTGGTGGCCGCCCCAGCGATGCCGGCCACATGCGTGCCGTGACCGTGCGCGTCCTGCGGGTTGTTGTCGTTGCTAGAGAAGTCCCAGCCGCGCCAGTCGTCAATGTCGCCGTCGCTGTCGTCATCCAGCCCGTTATTGCTTTTGTCACCACCGAGGCCGTCTGGACCCATCTCGCCCGGGTTGGTCCACAGCTTGGCGCTCAGGTCCGGATGCATCAGGTCAACGCCGGTGTCAATGATGGCGATGACGACCGCGCTCGTGCCGGTCAGGATGTCCCACACCTCCGGCCCCTGGATGTGTACCGGCCCATATTGGTTGCCCCAACTCGGGTCAGTCGGAATCGTATCAGCCACGCGGCGCGCGTCGCCGTCCTCGACCACGCCGCGCAGGTAGTTGGGTTCCGCCTTCTCGACGTTGGGGTCTTGGCTGAGGGCGTTCAGCGCCTCCACCACCTGGCCGTTGGGCACCTTCACCAGCGTGTAGCCCAGCTTCGCCAGCAGCGGGTCGGCCTGGCGCTGCGCCCCTTCGGCCGCCAGGCTTTGCGTCATCGCCTGCGCGCTGGTGCCGGGCCGAAAGCGCACGATGATCTCGGTGGGGGAGTAGGGGTTGGTGGCCGAGATGGTCACGGCCGGTGCCGCGCCGCGCGCCGTCAAACGCGGTGCGGCGGCCCCGGCCAGCACGGCCAGCACCGACACGGCGAGCAGCAGTTTTCTCAGGCGCAGGGTCATAGCGGTGGGGCGCAGGCCGACCCTAGTTGGGGCCTGCCCGACGCCGGTATTGTAGCACGCGCCCCCGCCGCGCCTGCCACTGGCCCGACCAGCGTACTAGTACACCCCGGCGGGAATTTCGCGCCGGTTTTTGTTTAGGCCGCCAGTGGTCGTCCGGCATAGGTCCATTTGAACGGTTTGGCCATCGTGCGATTGAAGTACTCGACGAAGGCCAAGATGCG
>Ga0163153_10006429_pt1 | contig 13223 bp, 12 predicted proteins | sample OliLakLV19MP6IB1_FD_148629 | JGI IMG/M metagenome (GOLD analysis project Ga0163153, IMG submission 148629) | Freshwater microbial mat bacterial communities from Lake Vanda, McMurdo Dry Valleys, Antarctica - Oligotrophic Lake LV.19.MP6.IB-1 | ecosystem: Environmental > Aquatic > Freshwater >... | reverse complement strand
GTGCCTGACGCTGACGACGCTGCGCGAATTTTGCACGCCCGAAAATCTTTGGCAGTACGCCCGCCTGGCCCGTGACTGGGGCGTTCATTTCATCCGGTTGATGGAACCGCGCGCAGTGGGGCATTTCGCCGGAAAAGAAGTGGAATTAAGACCGAAGGAGATGGCCGTTCTGGAAAATTTTTTCCGTGAAATCCAGCGCGAAAGTGCCTATCGAGACTTCCCACTGCTGGAATATTATGCTGCCTATATCCGCCAAAAAGGGTGTTCAGGCGCCGGTAAACGATTCCTCTACGTGGACACGAACGGCGATATGCACGCTTGCGGATTCTGCCACAACAAATGCGGCAGCGCCTTGAACAACACCATTGAATCGGGCATCGAAAAGATGGAACGGGCCGGCGGCTGCCATGCGTACGAGTCGGATTAATCAGGCAAAATCAAACCCGCTTCCACACCAGCCCTTCACCAGATTCCACAACTGGCAAAACGCCCGAAAAAATACCTGCCTCCACCTGTTCTTTTTCAGTTGAAAAGCATAGTTCCCAATCACGCTCCGGGAACAAAATCTGTATGTTGGTATAACCCGTTTTGGGATTCATATTGGCAACAAAGACAAACGACGGCTGCTGCGCCTGCGTCCAGGCAATTACCCGCCGCTCACCACTTGGGTCTGGCGCTAACAACCATTGCACTGGTTGGTCTTTTATCAAAGAAAAAATTTCCTCAGCCAAAATTTTCTGACGTGATATTTTATAATATAAACCACGGTTCTTTCCCCAGACAAAAGGCCCTTTAGTGCCTTTCGGGCCTTCGGGCATCTGGAACACATAGAGTTTACTGTAATGTTCGTTGGGCGCCGGGGCAGGGTGCGGGTCGCGGCATTCAAATCCCAGTCCCATATATGAAGGCATATCGGTCAGGAATAGCGCCATAAAATACCGGATTTCATTGCCGTCGAGGTAAAAAGCATCAAAACGCGGATCGTCTTTGTCGGCTGTGATCAGTGTGAAGTTAGGAGCGAACGCCTTAGTTTCCAGCCACTTGTGGTACTGCGCAAAATCCCGCAAAAACTTTTCCGTTCCCATGGGTTCCGATTGCAAGTCGCCGAGCGTGGAATCGGCCAGCGACGCTTCCAGATGGTCGCATTCGTCGCCGTAAGCCATCTCCCCGGGAGGCGCCAGAAAACTCTCGGCAAAATACCCGAAGGATGGGTACTCGCGCAGCACGTATGCTTTGACGAAGCCCAGCAGGTCGTAGTAAGGAACCGGATGAGGTGGCACTCCCTCCGGCCGCATTTGCACATGCGACATATCGCCCCGCATAAAATCGAAACCGAACTCCATTTTGATGGCCCTGTATTGTTGCGCTACATATTCCCAGGCAGCAATATTGGGTTGGTCGAAGTCTAATTCCCAGTTGCTGTTGTCGTCTCTTGACCAGTACAGCCGGTAGCGCGCCAGGGGGCCGAACACCCTGGAGAAGGTCTGCGGTTGGGTGATCCGGTAATCGCGCCAGATGCGGCCTTCCTCATCCGTAACTTTGGCTTCCGGGCCGGGATCCGGTTCAATGCCGCGGTAGGGTGGCCCCATGGTAGCGGGCACGGTCTCGTAGCCTTGTTCATACAGTAATTGTACAAGTTGTTTGCGCCGTCGGAGCCGTCCGGTATAGTCGTATTTTTCCCCAAACAAGATGTTAAGGCGTTCGTTTTCAGAAAGTTGTCGAAAAAAAGTTTCCTGTTCCGGCAACGATTGACCTGAACTGTTGTTTGAAAGATGCGTATGTATGATACTTTCCACAGTGCGATACAGCTCGTTCCCCTGTTGCAGGATTTGGAGTTCGTCGCGCTGCAACCATTCAAAAAAGGCAGGATTCGCCAGTACCATTTCGGAATAACGATCTGTATGGGGAACTACATCCATACCCACCGATTTTTCCATCAGGTGTAGGATATTGACCACTACTTTTAATTGCTTTTCCACCGTATCCAGTCCGGGAAAGTACGATTGCAGGGTGGGGCTGAAAAATTCAGGGTTGATATTCCAGCTGGAAGGGCCATACAAACTGGCCACAACACCCGGCTCCCAGATGGGCAAAATATGGATAGCGTTGAAAGCATTGGGCAGGGTCATGGCATACGGCACGATATTCCAGAAATGCTGAATTGTCCGCACATTGATACCAACGGTGTTGGCCGATCGGAGCCATGTTGTGTCCTGAAATTGCGCTGCAGGTCCGTCTACAGATTGGTTAAAATCGAATGCCTGATAAAGCCGCGGGCCATACAAGGCTTCCAGATACCCTATAATTTCTTCAAAGGGTAAGTTTATAGCATCTTCTGGCATCATCTTTCTCAGGTGTGAAAAGCCTGCGTATATGTTTTGTTGCACGTTGTAAAAGGGGGATTTTATATGAAAATCTGGAAAAAGATGTTAATGCTTTGAATTTCAAGGGCATGAATGTTTTGAAATGTAGGAGGGAATGGCGAAATTCGCTGCTGAAAGCAATCCTAATTGCACATGAAAACGTTCTTCTTTCCGACATGGCTTCGGGATACTCGTTCCGTTCCTACAGGCTACTCAGCCCGCTCAAAGTTGTGCCTGCTACATTTCTTCGTAACGATCGATAGTCCTTTTCCTGCCAGTATTTGTAGTGCTTATATTGTTAATCCAACTGAATTCCATGGCAAAAGTACACGCCAAGGTGTCTTTTGTATATCCAAAAACTTGAAAAACATTATCCCGTGGTCTACAAAGTAAAACTGAAAAATGCCGATGATACAGTGCTGTTAGACAGCCCTACTTATGAATGGATCATCGCTGACCCCTACCTCACAAAAATCAATTTTCTGCAAAATCTCCGTAAACACTCCAGCGGTTGCGCGGTTTTTCAAAAAACCTGGCGCAAAGCAGACGGCGATTATAAAACAGAAACCATATACCTGCACAAGATCATTGCTGAAAAGTTTTTGAGCGATCAAAAAGGAAATGACAAATCCTTAGTCGGCGCTAAAAACGGAGACAAGTTGGATTGCCGGGTCGAAAACTTGGTGTATCGCTCCAGAGCCGTTGCCAGTCGCCAGCGCAAAACCAGCAGTAAAACGGGTTTCACCGGCGTCTACCAGGAGCATAATCGGTATCGGGCCGTAATTTCTGTACATGGCCGGCCCGTGCATCTCGGCATGTTCGATTCCGCAGAAGAAGCCGCAATGGCTTACAATAAAATGTCCAAAGAGATGTACGGCGAAGACGGAAAACTGAATAAGATGAAGTGATTTTTGGTTATTAGTGGTGGTAGTGGGCCATCTGTACAAATTCCAAGCTACACAATAAGGAATACCCCACATTTGTACAGATGGCCCACTACCACCACTAATAACTAATAACCAATAACGAAGAGTCAGTGGATTCTGTCCCCCCTCGGCGTTATCCGTTGCATGATACCTGCTTCAAACTGCAGGTATTCCTGCCAGCGTGCCCATACCCTTTCCTTGTCAAAATACAATTCAGCCAGGTCGAGGAAAAGGCGGTAATGGCTTGCCTCGGCCACCATAAATTTGTGGTACCAGCCACGAAGTGCCGGGTCGGCACAATAGAGCGAAAGCAGCCGGAAACGTTCGCAACTGCGGGCCTCGATCAGGGCGAATATCAACAGCCGTTCCAGCAGGGCGTCTTCGCGGGAGCCTCCCGCTTTTTTAAAAGCCTGCAATTCATTGACATATTCATCCTTGCGCTGGCGGCCCAGGCGCAAATCGCGTTTTTTTAATTCTGCCAGCACCATGCGAAAATGACCCCATTCTTCCGTTACAATGGGCGCCAGTTCTTCCACCATCTTTTCTTTTTCAGGATAAGCCTGTATCAGGGATATACAGGCGGTGGCGGCTTTTTGTTCGCAGTAAGCGTGGTCGGTCAGGATTTCAGCCAGGTCAATTTCTGCTAAATTCACCCAGCGCGGGTCGGTGGGTAATTTCAAACCTAATTTGGTGTTTTGTAATGTCGCATCCATGCAGCAAAGGTAAAAGGATACTTACTTTTGCCGCATGGAAAAATTGAGCATGGATGCGCTGCAGCGACTTTCCGTCGACGACTTCAGACAACAACATAAAATGCCCGTGGTATTAGTGCTCGACAATGTGCGCTCTGGCCTGAACACAGGTTCCGTTTTTCGGACGGCGGATGCATTTTTACTCGAAAAAATGGTGCTATGTGGCATCACAGCGCAACCCCCACACCGCGAAATCTTGAAAACAGCCTTAGGTAGCACCGAATCGGTGGACTGGACCTATTACCCTGAAACAGTTTCGGCTGTGCGGGCGCTTCAGGAAGAAGGTTACCGGGTGTATGCCATCGAACAAACCACTCAAAAAATATGGTTGCAGGATTTCGAGCCGCGGGCAACAGAAAAATATGCCTTCGTGCTGGGCAACGAAGTGGACGGCGTGGAAGAATCGGCGCTTGCTTTATGCGACGGAACCATTGAAATTCCGCAATTCGGCACCAAACACTCGCTCAATGTGGCGGTTGCGGCAGGTATTGTGGCGTGGGAAGTGGTACGGAAAATGAAAGCCTTTTACTAAAACAGCGTTCCAAACTGCTTCGGCGGCACGGCTCCGATGTGTTTGTAGGCTTTTTCCGTAGCAATGCGCCCCCGCGGCGTGCGTTGCAAAAAACCTTCCATAATCAGAAAAGGTTCGTGCACTTCTTCAATCGTACCCGCTTCTTCCCCGACGGCCGTACCAACGGTTGACAGCCCCACCGGTCCCCCTTTAAACTTATGAATAATGGTGGTCAGGATGCGAATATCCATTTCGTCCAGCCCGCTTTCATCGACATCGAGCGCCGAGAGGCCGTAACGCGCAATAGCCTGGTCGACCGCTCCCGTGCCTTTTATTTGTGCAAAATCGCGGATACGCCGCAGCAACGCATTGGCAATACGCGGCGTGCCGCGGCTGCGCCGCGCAATTTCAGTGGCGCCGTCTTCGCTGATCGGGATATTCAGGATTTCAGCCGAACGGTGAATGATTCCTACCAGCGTAGGCACGTCGTAATAATCGAGGTGGCAATTGATCCCGAAACGCGCCCGCAGCGGCGCTGTGAGCAAACCCATGCGGGTCGTTGCACCGACCAGGGTAAATGGATTCAGCGTGATTTGAATGCTGCGGGCATTCGGCCCCGAATCGATCATAATGTCGATGCGGTAATCCTCCATAGCCGAGTATAAATATTCTTCCACTACGGTATTCAGGCGGTGTATTTCATCTATGAACAACACGTCGCCGGGTTCCAGGTTGGTCAATAGTCCAGCCAGATCGCCCGCTTTTTCCAGCACCGGGCCGGAGGTCATTTTCATGGATGCGCCGAGTTCATTGGCTACAATATGTGATAAGGTGGTTTTGCCTAATCCCGGCGGGCCGTGCAGCAACACGTGGTCGAGCGCTTCGCCGCGTTGTTTGGCTGCCTGTATAAATACTTGCAGGTTGTCAACAATCTTTTGCTGACCGGTGAATTCGTCCAGCAATTTGGGGCGAAGGGCTTTTTCTACTAATTTTTCTTCGCCGATGGGTTCGTTTGCAAGTTCTTTTGACAAAATCGAAGGGTTGAGTGGATTTGAATACTCCAATGCCCTGCAAAATTGACATTTTTTGTTTTGCAAATCAAATAATATCCCGAAAATTGTTAAAAAACACCAGTCCGGGCCGGCAAACGAAACATCGTTTTTATCTTGGTGGATAAAATCATAAAATGGAAGTCATCACCACGCAAAATTTTCAACCGGACATCAGCCTGTACGGTGTACGGGTCGGAGAGCCAGTCATTACACTTACTTCCCTGTTAATCAGCCTGATATGCGGGTACTGCTGGTGGCGGCTGGGGCGACAACGTTCACAAAGCGACGGTTTGCGCCTTACCCGGATTTTTTTCGCTTTTATGGGCGTTTCCACCCTGATCGGCGGATTAGTGGGACATGCTTTTTTACGCCTGTTGCCTTTTGAATATAAAATTCCCGGTTGGACGCTGGGCATGGTGGCTGCTTCGGCTTTGGCCCAGGCATCGGTGGTGCGTTCCTCCGATCTGATGCGGGTGGCAGTAAAACGTATGTTCACCGGAATCAATATCGGCGCGTTTGCCGTGCTGCTGGTATTGCTGCTCAGCACCCTGTGGTTTCCGATTGTTGAAATCCACTCGGCATTTTCGCTGTTGCTGATCGTTACGACGCTGGAGATGAACCGCTGGCTTCGTCTGCAGGATGTGAGCAGCCGGTATATTTTAACCGGTATTCTGTTTGCAGTAGCCGCGGCGCTGGTGCATGTCCTGAAGTTTTCGCTGGGTATCTGGTTTACCTTTTTTGACATCGGCCACGTGTTGTTGTGCGGTACGATGTGGATGGTCATGCGCGGGGCGGAGGTGTAAAATCTCGTCCGGCACCTTTTGTCTTATCACACTTTATATAGTCAAGTTTGAGTGGTTTGGAACGGTTTGATGGTTTGAAGTCTTCGTTTTCAAGCACTTGTACCAATCTTTCGTTCAAAACCACTTTGAGTTGACTATAATTCGAGGATGACAACGGGCGTTTCTTTTTCAGATTTCAGGTAATCGAAATAGGCATTCTGGATTTCTTCTAAGCAGGCCCCTGAATATCAATGGAATACATAGGCCGCGCCAAAAGGCAGTGACGGCAAATTAGATCACCACAAAGCCCTCACCGGCGACGACCTGGCCGACTTCGTGAACGTAGAACTCTTTCCCTACCTCAAAAAATTCAAAACCTCCGCCGCAAGTGCCGATACCATCGAATACAAGATCGGGGAGATTTTCAGCGAACTCAAAAACAGGATTCAAAGCGGCTACAACCTCCGGGAAGTCATCAACCGCATCGACGAATTGCGCTTCCGTACCCATGCCGAAAAGCACGAGATGAGCCACCTGTATGAGGACAAGATCAAAAACATGGGCAACGCAGGGCGCAACGGCGGCGAATACTACACCCCGCGACCGCTTATTAAAACCATCGTAAAAGTGGTGGCCCCGGAAATCGGAAACAAGATTTACGACGGCGCAGTGGGTAGTGCCGGGTTTTTGGTGGAGGCGTTTGAATACCTGAAAAACAGCCGCAAACTCTCTACGTCCGATATCGAAACCTTGCAGAAAAAATCCTTCTACGGCAAGGAGAAAAAGTCGCTGGCCTATATCATCGGCATCATGAACATGATTCTGCACGGCGTGGAAGCGCCCAACATCGTGCATACCAATACCCTCGCGGAAAACCTCGCCGACATTCAGGAAAAAGACCGCTACGACGTGGTGCTGGCCAATCCTCCTTTTGGCGGAAAGGAACGCGCCGAAGTGCAGCAAAACTTCCCCATCAAAACGGGCGAAACCGCTTCTCTTTTCTTACAGCACTTCATCAAAATCCTGAAAGCGGGCGGCAGGGCAGGCATCGTGATCAAAAACACCTTCCTGAGCAATACCGACAATGCTTCGGTGAGCCTGCGGAAGTTGCTGCTGGAATCCTGCAACCTGCACACGGTGCTGGACCTGCCCGGCGGCACGTTCACCGGCGCTGGAGTGAAAACGGTGGTTTTGTTTTTTGAAAAAGGTTCGTCCACCAAAAGAGTCTGGTTTTATCAACTGAACCTCGACAGAAATCTGGGTAAAACCAATGCCCTGAGCGAAAAGGACCTGGCCGAATTTGTGGAACTGCAAAAAACGAAAGCGGACAGTGAAAACTCCTGGACGCTCGAAGTGAAAAACATAGACCCGAGCACGTCCGACCTGAGTGCCAAAAACCCCAACAAAAAGGAAGAAACGGCCCTGCGTACGCCGCAGGCTATTCTGGAAGAAATGAAGGCTTTGGATGAGGAAAGTGCGGAAATTTTAAACTCAATTTTGGAATTGATATGAAAGAAGGGTGGGAAATAAAAAAATTGGGGGAGGTTTGTGAGTTTGGTAATGGTCTATGGTCAGGGAAAAAGCCTCCTTTTCAAAAAGTTGGGGTGATTCGCAATACAAATTTTACCAAGGATGGGAAATTAGATGATAAGGATATTGTATACTTAGACGTTGAGGCGTCACAGTTTGCCAAACGCAAACTAAAATATGGTGACATTATACTTGAAAAGTCTGGTGGAGGACCAAAACAGCCAGTAGGAAGAGTTGTCATTTTTGATAAATATGATGGCGATTACTCATTCAGTAATTTCACTTCCGTGATCAGAATAAATGACCCAAAGACTATTGAATTTGCCTACTTACATAGGTTTTTGCACTTTGCGTACGTTTCTGGGGCAACCGAAACAATGCAAAGCCATTCGACAGGGATTAGGAATTTAAAATTTGAAGACTATAAAAATATTCCAATCCCGCTCCCACCCCTCCCCGAACAACTCCACATCGCCTCCATCCTAGATAAAGCCTTTGCAGCCATAGACAAGGCAAAGGCAAATGCCGAGCAGAATTTGAGGAATGCGAAGGAGGTTTTTGAGCGTTATTTGCAGGGGGTGTTTGAGGAGAGGGGGGAGGCGAGGGTGGCTGCAGCGCAGGCGACTATTTTCGCCCTGCTCAACGACAAGCAAAAGGAATTTATTGATTTTGTCCTGAACAAATATGTCGAGACCGGTGTGGAAGAATTAGATCAGGATAAACTGCCCATTTTGCTGACCAATAAGTATCAGTCTCTGGAAGATGCGAAGGAGGTGTTAGGCGATGTGGCGAATATCAGGGCCTTGTTTGTTGATTTTCAGCAGTATTTGTATGAGCGGAAGGTGGGGTGAGTTATCAGGAGCACCAAGCGGAGTATAAAAAATCTATATCTCCCCCTTATCCAATTCATAATTCGTACTCCTACCACCTGCCGCTTCTTTCCGCAGCATCCCTTTCTGGATCATATCCTGCATATCCCGCAAGGCCGTATCCGGGGAACATTTGGCCATTTGGGCCCATTTGGAAGAGCTGAGTTTGCCATAAAACCCATCGAATAATTTATTGATCATCAACCGTTGTCGTTCATTGATGGCGGTAGCCCTGTGCCGTTCCCAAAATTTTGCTTTGTTTAAAACCCTCGCGAGGGTATCCTCGGTGACTATTAATGCACTGGTCAAACAATCCAAAAACCAGGACAACCACGCACTTATATCAAGCGCACCTTTTTGTGTTGCTTCCAATATTTCATAATATCGGTTCCGTTCCAGCCTTATTTGAGCGGACATGCTGTAAAACCGCTGCGGGCTTCCATCGGCCCTCGATAATTGCATATCGGCGATTGCCCGGGCGATTCGGCCATTGCCGTCGTCAAAAGGGTGAATCGTTATAAACCATAAATGGGCGATGGCGGCTTTAATCACCGGGTCAATATTCGCTTCCCGGTTGAACCATGTAATAAAAGCATGCATTTCTTCATCCAACACACTTGCGTCGGGCGCTTGAAAATGTACATGTTCTTTTCCCATCGTCCCTGAAACAACCTGCATTGGCCCGGTCGAATCATTTCTCCAATCGCCTGTTATAATTTTATACATGCCGCTTCGCCCGGTTGGAAACAGCGCCGCATGCCAGTCGAATAAACGTTCTGTGGTAAGCGGCTTTTCGTTTTGCTGCGTGGCGTCCAGCATCATTTCCACCACACCGTCTACGTGTCTGTCGGACGGTACCAGCCCGGAGATGTCCATACCCAGTCGTCTCGCAATGGACGAGCGAACCTGCCCGGCATCTAAAAATTCCCCTTCTATTTCAGTAGATTTTAAAACATCCAGCGTCAGGGTTTCCAACATCGCCTCATGCTGCAAAATGAAACCCAATGCCGACATTTTACCCATCAATTTTCCCTGCAGGTGTCGGACCGTGCCAAGCGGAGCAAGCAATGCTTCGTGGTCCCACGTAAAGTTTGGCCAGTCATTTAGTTGGTGGATATAAGTCATTCTCCGCATAATTTGCGGCAAATATACGGAGTATTCACCGCAGCTGCGCTATTCTTCGCATGATTTGCGGAGAATAGAATGAATTTTCTCCGCAAATTTTATTAACTAAAAAAAAGGTAAGTACTTCGTCAATATTAGTTTTGATTAAATTGATTGCAAATGCTTGATTATCAGTACTAATAACCAATAACTAATAACGGATAACTACTTATTGAAAAAGGATTACAGATCACGATCAGTGCCCGGAGTCAATGGTATCAGACCGACAGGAGGTATAAATTTGTGGCTCTGGCAGCTGAATGGCAAGAACCCTGTTGGAATTCCGGTTTTGCTCTGACAGTCCAAGGTCCGGCACCTTTTGTCTTATCACACTTTATGGTAGCTCACTCCTGCCGTGTGCTGCGCGCCGAGCAGATCGATAATAAACGCGAGGGTCTGGTCATTGCGCTGAAAATCCGCATCGCCTAATTCGAGGATGACTACGGGCGTTTCTTTTTCAGATTTCAGGTAGTCGAAATAGGCATTCTGGATTTCTTCTAAGTAGGCCCCTGAAATATTGCGCTCAATTTCCCGTCCGCGTTGGCGGATCTGGCGCAGCAGCACATCTACCGGCCGGTGCAGGTACAACAGCAGTTCCGGTTTCGGGAAAGTGGCATTCAAGACCCCGAACAGCCGTTGAAACAACCTGAATTCCTCTTCGCTGAGGTTGTTTTTGGCAAAAAGCAAGGTTTTTACAAAAAAATAGTCGGCTACCGTAAAAGGTGTAAACAGGTCAGGGCTGCCAAAATGTTCGAGCAATTGTTTGTGTCGCTCGGTCATAAAAAAGAGTTCGACCGGGAAGGCATACCGTTCCGGCTGTTCATAAAACGGCGGCAAAAAAGGGTTGTCTGTAAATTGTTCGAGTACCAATGAACATCCGAAGCGCTCCGCCAGCAGGTGGCAAAGGGTTGTTTTACCGACACCGATGTTTCCTTCGACGGCAATAAACTGATAAGGAAAACGCTTGTCCGACGGTGAATTTGACACGGGGAATTTTTAAATAAAAGGCAAAGAGCAATGGGAGAAAGCAAGGAGCAAAGGGCAAAAAGCAGGGAGTAAATCGCGTATGTTGCCCTTTGCTTTTTATCTTATATCCAGCATCACCACCTCGGAAGGGTCTTCGCAGGCCATAAATAATTCGTCAATTTGTTGTTTGAGGATCGGATGTTCGTATTCCGGCGCCAGTTCCATCAAGGGTACCAGTACGAAAGCGCGTTTGTGCAGTTCGGGGTGTGGAATTTCCAGCCCTTTGTCGCGGATGATACGTTTGCCGTACAGCAGAATATCTATATCGATCTGCCGCGGCCCCCATTTGTCGCTGTCTTTGCGTGCGCGACCCATTTCCCGCTCAATTTGGGTGATTTCTTTGAGAATATCGCGTGGATCGAGCGTTGTATTGACCATTACGACCTGATTCAGAAAAGAATCCTGCTCGGTATTACCCCAGGGCTGCGTATCGTACAGGTGGCTTTTTTTGGCAATATTTCCGATATTTTTTGTAATCAAATCAGCGGCCATTCGCAAATGACCCATACGGTCGCCCATATTGCTGCCTAATGAGAGGTATACGTTGATGTATTTTTTTGGCGTAAAAGCTTGCATATCGGAACAGTGATGGAAGGTGTAAAGTACAAAGGAACGGTTTCAAAATAAGTTTCCCATTTCAGGCCAATTATTTTGGCGTCAGCCAACTATCTTTTGAGGCGAATAGCAGCGCTATTGAACGAAAAAGATGGGACGGATGACGGCAAAAGAATGGCATCAAATGGGGAAGTTATTTTGACACCGTTCCTTAGGAACGGCAAAGGTAACAAAACCGCAACAGGATACACGGGCAGCATTGCACAGCTTTGAACGGATTTTTTTGGGAATACGTTACCTTTGTGTCTTGGTGTTTTAGTGTTTTGGTGTTTTGGTGTTTTGGGCGCTTCGCCTAAACTATTCACGGTTGCCAAGGGCGAAGCGCCTAAAACACGAAAACACGAAAACACACATAGATATGAAAAACCTTTTTTTCCTTTTTCTTTTGTTGCAATTGTTCCTGGCTGTTTCCTGTAAAAAGGTGGATACTGCACTTGTGGCACAAATGGATGACACCATTGCCTCCATGCAGGCCAAAACGGGTGATTACGATATGAATACGCAAGGTATCGTCAATTTTGCTCAATTAGTGGACGCCGCCCCCGAGGCCCTGAGAAACGATACGAGTAGCGGATACGCCGCACTGCACGAAAAAGTCGCGGCTGTCCGAACCAAACAGGAGGCCACCGTGGCGGAATTCAAGCAAGTGCTGGGCGATTTGCAAACAACATCCGCCGAATACAGTGCTGGAAAAATCAGCACGGAACAGGCCGGCGCCAAACGGGTGTTGTTGACTGCCAGATTGACTGCAATCCAGGAGTTACTGGGTCGGGTAACACAGTTAAATGACGAAGCACAGACGGAATACGGCAAGATGATGGCGGAATATCGCAGTAAAACGGAGTAAAAAAGCAAGAAAGCGGTATGTGCGTCGGGAAAGTCTGCATTTTGACCACAGGCAGCGAAATCGTTGCAGATAGTATCCCGCATTTTATCTTTTTTTGCAGTGCAGTTCGTTGTTTTAATGGACGCACCAATCTATCGAATCAGCTACCTGCGTTGTACATGAAACTACTGCTAACCATCTTCTTGCTCTTTACGGTATCTTGTCTTTCCGCTCAAAATTATCTGATGAATAATACGTCCGTTACGGATTGTAGCGGAACCTTTTATGATAGCGGCGGCAACGCAGGCAACTACGGCAACAACGAAACTTTTACCAAGACTTTTTGCTCTGACGGTACTTCCGGTACCCATATTCAATTGAACTTCTCGGGTATTGACCTGGCGCCCGGCGATGTTTTGTGTTTTTATGACGGCCCGAACACTGCCGCCAACCTGTTGTCCTGTTCGGATGATTACTCGCCTGGTTCTCCCATTATTGTGCAGGCCACCGCAGCCAATTCCAGCGGATGCCTGACCGTTCAGTTTGAATCGGATGGCAACGGCGTGGCCTCCGGCTGGTCGGCTGTCATTGCCTGTGTCGCTTCCTGCCAGACCGTTTTGGCCAACTTAGTTGCCACTACTCCTGCCGCATTCCCTGCCGATACCGGCTGGATTGACGTGTGTCCGAATGAACGTATTTTTTTTAATGGAACCGGCTCTTACCCGCAAAACGGTTTCGCTTACCAACAGTCCGATCTGACCACTACTTTTGAATGGAACTTCGGCGACGGCGGTATTTCTTATGGTC
>Ga0163153_10006428_pt1 | contig 13226 bp, 11 predicted proteins | sample OliLakLV19MP6IB1_FD_148629 | JGI IMG/M metagenome (GOLD analysis project Ga0163153, IMG submission 148629) | Freshwater microbial mat bacterial communities from Lake Vanda, McMurdo Dry Valleys, Antarctica - Oligotrophic Lake LV.19.MP6.IB-1 | ecosystem: Environmental > Aquatic > Freshwater >... | reverse complement strand
GAAGTATGGCTCTTTAAGAACGGGAAGGAGCAACGACTCGGCAAAAATAGTGCCGACGGGAAAGCACACACCGTAACTGTCAGAACAAGCGAGCTTGTCGGAACAACGGACGTGTATCTTGATGGAAGCGGAAAGTTGTTTAATTATGGAAGTGCTGGTCATCAACCCGGTGGTGCCTATGTCCTTGGACAAGATCAAGATAAGGTTGGCGGAGGATTTGATCCTGAACAAGCCTTCACAGGAGATATCGCAGAAGTGATTCTTTTCCAAGAAGCCCTCAGCGATGTTGATATGTTGAAAGTTCAATCATATTTGGCGATGAAGTATGGAATGACACTTCCGACAATGTACATGCTTGGTGCTGAGTCGGATATCGTGTGGGATGAGACGAAAAATTCACGTTATAACAACGGTGTATTCGGTGTCGGGTCTGACCCTGCTTCTGGATTTGTACAAAGAAAGTCACGATCGTACGATGACACCTTGCTGACGGTCAAAAATCCAACAGATCTGAACGATGGAGAATTTCTCTTGTTAGGAAATAATTCGGCGGCTCCATATATAAAAGATACGAAATTATCACGTACGTGGTTTGTTCAGGAGAGGGGCGATGTTGGATCGGTTGATGTAGCTTTTGATTTTCGGAACGTTGAAGGCATAGATATGTCGCAGAAGCAGGAATTAGTCCTGACCGTATCACCAGATGAATCATTTGTGCAGAGTAAAATAGCAACACGCCCAACAGTCGACGGCTACGTCGTTACCTTTAAGAATGTTCTTCTTGAGGATGGTCAGTATCTTTCTCTGAAAGCATACCCCCAATAGTGAATGTGGTGAGCGGTATGATGATATACATAAGCCCAATGTCCGAAATGTAATCGGTGAGACTCATTTGTAGGGGAGTCGGGGCGAGGAACACGACCGCATCCATTCCGAGGTTGATTGCTGCCCACATGAGACCGATCGTCAAGCCATCTCGGGCAAAATTACCTTCTCTCAATCGAAATATCTTTTGTGTGAAAAACAGCGTTGTGGTAAATAAGATGACAGCCATAACTGATTCAAAAAGCGCTCGATTGCTTTGGTGAATGGGGAAAATGAAAAATGACACCATGAACGGGATGAGCCAGATAAGGAAGCCGTAGGAGATGTATTTTTTCATTACCCCATTGTACCAAATGATTGAAAGACACAGTGATATGCTATAATGCCTACATTATTTTAATACAGAATATGGCAGCAGAAAACCCTTCAGAAAACCCATTCGTGCGACCGCATCTTTTAACAGACAATATATACAATACTCAATTACGCGCTGTTCTTACGGACATTTCTCCCGATCGACTTACAGAAAATGCCGACAGAGAAGTTTTAATACAAGGAGCAATTGATAACGAGGAGGCTGTCCTATCGGACTCTGGAGCTCTTGCGTACGAATCTGCACCTGATTGCGGTGGTCGAAGTCCTAACAGCACATACTATGTTGATGGAGATGAGAAAATAGATCCCTCTTCTAACATGATGGCAAGAGGTGCTTTTGATGAAATTTGGGGACACGCAATGGAAAGAATCAAGTCTGATGCAGGCGAACTTCATATGCTAGATCGTCAGCTAGGTGCTGATCCTGATCATGCCATGCCTGTAACGGTGATCACAAACAGAAACGTATCTGCGCTTTTTGCAGATACTATGCTCTTACCAAGAGGAGAGGGCGTTGAAAAAAGCAAATTGCATGATAAAGGAATGACCATGGTAGTTCTTCCTTGGGATAGAATTGAGCTTGGTGCTCTTTCTGATGGTGCCCGTGCTGCTCTCACGAATAGGGATGGGACTGTTAATAATAAGGCCGTCATTATGGATACTGTTAACAACGTAGCGTTGGTCTTTGGGGATTCGTATAACGGTCCAATCAAAAAAACACCGTATACGATGCATAACAGAGCGGTAACAAAGCTTGGAGTATTGCCAATGCATTGCTCAGCAAACGTTGGACCAGATGGCAGATCAGCAATATTCTTTGGGCTTTCAGGAACGGGCAAAACAACACTGTCAACAGACCCATCGCGCCCACTAGCAGGAGATGATGAACACGGTTGGGGAGATGGAAAGGTCTGGAACCTAGAAGCAGGTTGTTATGCCAAAACATTGGGCATTACGGAAGAATCGGAGCCAGATATATTCAAAGCTGCAACACAAACGCGCGGAGCAATTGTTGAAAACGTACCGCTTCTCGAAGACGGTACTTTTGACTTCTCAACAGGATCGCCAAAAGATCCAGATGGAGAACCAAGCGCAAACGGTCGTGTTGCATATAGACTTGAAGATCTCAAAGCGGCCGGTGGCCAGGTTGGAGAGCAGGTTATTCCAGAACCAGACAATATTGTATTTCTTGCGATGGATGCGACTGGCGTGCTTCCACCAATATCTCAACTCACAGAGAAGCAAATTAAAGAGTTCTTTGCATTGGGATATACGGCGAAAGTAGCTGGGACAGAAGCGGGGGTTCGTGAGCCTGCGATAACATTGAGTCCGTGCTTCGGTAAGCCTTTTTTGCCAGAAATTCCTGAAACATACGTGAGACTTCTTATGGAAAAACTTGAAGCTAAGCCTGACACAAAGGTATGGCTTGTAAACACGGGTATGAATGGAACAGGAAAACGTATGAGATTGTCAGATACTCGTACCATGCTGAACGCTGCGATTAGCGGGGAGCTTGATGACGTTGATTATGTTGATGATCCACACTTTGGTGTACGTGTTCCTGTGAGTTGTCCCGGGATATCTGATCCTGACATTCTCATTCAGAGTAATTCATGGGCTGATCCAAGGGAATACGACACAAAAGCTCTAGCGCTTAAGGCAATGTTTGAAGCTAAATTAGCAAGCTAGCAAGCTAACAAGTTGAAGACCCCACCTTTCTTGAGAGATTATACGTCACAGCCAGCGAGATCTAACTGCACGTCCGTGGAGATTTCTGCGGAGGTGGAGGGATTTGAACCCTCGTATACTTTTCAGTACGCGGGTTTAGCAAACCCGTGCAATAGGCCACTATGCGACACCTCCATTGTCAATTCGATTTAAGTAGTATAGCATAGGTCTTTACTTCCGGGAAGTGCCGGCACTTCTGGGTCGAAATTTTAACTTTCCTTTAATGGGGCCATGCATTTTCAAGGCTAATAAAATTTTGGAAATAAAGACTTAGATTAAAATCTTATGAAGTCTTCCGAAAGTGCCGGCACTTCCCGGAAGTATTATTTCAATTGGAGCGCTTCAATAATAATCTCAGCCATGAACTGATGGCCTGCTACGGATGGATGAATGCCATCACTTGGATTTACATACTGACGCTTTCCTTCTTCGCGGTCTTCCTCAAGCGATGGGGTATAGGCATCAATCAGCGGGACCTGCAGGGTCTCCGAAAGTCCGATCGCATTCTTCAGTTGCTCAATGATGTTTCCGGTATGGGCATATGCGGTCGCTGGTTCCCAGTTAACTCCATTTGGACCAAATCCAAAACCTCTCCGCATCGGAGCAATCTCGGCTAAAATATAGACATTTGGGGTCAGTCGCTGAGATCTTTGTACCAACTCCGTCAAACCAAGCCAGTGTTTATCACGATTATGCGGTGTAAATACGTTGTACGCAAATGATCCCATGATAATGATATCGGGTTCAATTTCGGTGATTGGTGGGTAGTTTCGATCCATATGGTGAAATGGCTTTTCCCATCGAAGCAGACCATCATCAGTGTTATTTGAACCCATTCCGTAGTTGTATAAATTAAATCGGGTATTAGGGTATTTCTCCTTTAAGTCGTGGTCCATGTATTCCAGCACTTCGCCCATTGTGTCAACCATTGAATCACCATAAACGGCGATGACATATTCATCCTGGGCAGGTTGTGCACTTTCAGGGAGGGTTCCATCAGTATTTTTCCGTATATCATCAGAAGTTTCGCTATTTGTCGATCGAGCAGTGCCATCAGCATTTTGTGCTCCAAGAACAGCGCTATTTTGCGAAATTCGGTCATTTTCTTTACGGCTTTGAACTAGAAGATGCTGCTGGATTTCAAGATTTTTCGTATCAGCCTCTGCAACATTTGCCCGAAGTTCGGCGTACATGCTGAAAACCGCGAGAGACATGATAAAAACAGCCTGAAGCATTAAAAATACAACGTGTCGTTTGACCGTTTCGTGGCTGGGCGTGTGCGATGAAAAACGCTGTCCGATGTTTCCTAAAAAACCAGGGCCTTGTGCCTGAGACTTGCTTTGGGGCTGAAGACCATCATACGAATATGTATACATGACACTTTGAGTGTACGTGAAAAGACGAGTCGATGCAAGCATTTAGGGCCAGGCCCTAAAGTATAATATAAATAGCCGGAGTGGTGAAATGGTATACACGCACGCTTCAGAAGCGTGTCCCAGCAATGGGGTGGAGGTTCAAGTCCTCTCTTCGGCACAGTGCAAAATTTAGCTCTTCGTTAGCCCTTTTTTTTGTGATTTTTCCACATCTTGATCATATTTTTACTAAAGATTAACTGCCTGATGTTCGCGTAAACGCTGTCCAACGATTCAAAGATGATGAACGGAAGGTATTCATCAGAGGTATTATTTTTATGCACATCTTTAATGATTAAATAGCGTACGTAGGTGGATAGTGTCAGATCTAATTTCGATGCTTCTGAGTTCAGATGTTCCTTCATGGGTGATGTAATCCTCACTTTTAGATATGTTTCAGTTTTCATAAGGTAGTAACGTAATTAGTCTCGTCTTAGTTTTTGACGAGACTATGTAATTGTGGTAACAATTGGGGCACATTGTGTGGTCCAATTACCGAGTGTTTTTAAAACATGAACCGGCCCACAAATTGTATCAAGCTGTTCTTAAGGGAGGGTTAACTACTTTCATTCACTATTTCTGAGCTTTTGGAGTCCTGAATTCGCGGTTTGCATCATACACATAATTTTTATTGTGTGACATGACCTCAAAATGATACACCGTATCGGGCTTCAGATTTTTCAGCGTAAATTCATGGTGTGTGACCCGCTTTTCTGATTGCACATCAAACGGATATGTTCTGTCCAATCCATAATTGACCTTGCCGTTCGCAGGGTGATTTGTCTGCCAAGATATCCTTGCTGAAGTAGGGGAAAGGGTCTTAACTTTAACAGCATAAATTGTTGTTGGTTCGGAAACAAAGTTGTAGGTGAACTTAATAATTGCTAGCCCAACGGTATCAGAGACATCTTGTGTTTTTTCTCCGATTCCAAAGGCAAGATTGGTGATTCCATTTTGAGAAGCAGTCATTGCGCTACTCATTTCACGAGCGATATTATGAGCTATTGTTACAATGAACTTGCCAACATTATCAACTCCATTTCCAAATGCAAGGAGGAAGGTTTTTGTAGCACCTGTGGTCATATGAGCTAGGAAGTTGTATCCGGTCGCAATGCTGTTACTCATAAACTCAAGATAGTTACCGATTCCATTCCCAACAAAAGCCAGCCATTGTCCTGTTTGATCAAATATGAATGCCAACAAATCACCCGTTGTATCAAGCATAAAAGCGATAATATTTCCGGTCGTGTTAAATACATACTGAATGCCGTTTCCTATTCCGCGCAGTAGGGTGGTGAACATATTACCGATTTGAGAAACAAGGCTTTCTCCTGTTTTGGATAGAGAATCACCAATTTGTTGCAGATCTGTGGTGGGGACTTCCTCAGTTGGTTTTGTTATTTCAAGTTCTTTTATTAATTCTTGCTTTTCATCTGGCGTTAAAATTTCTGTTTCTTCATCAATAACCTGATTCTCCTCAGGTGTTATGATTTGGGCAAGTGTTGTGATGTTTAGGGTAAGTACGGTCTCCGATGGGGAATTACCAGCTTTGTCTGTGCCAGTCAGCGTGATTTTATACGTCCCAAGTTCTAGCGGTTTGTCGGGTGTATATTCAAAGGGAAGATACTTATCGCATTTTTGTTTGGAGTTGTCTAAAACCTCCATATTGTCGCAGGTATACCAGGGTTTATTCATGTTGATGGTGTACAGGTTGACAAGCGTGTAGAGTAATCCTGTTCTTTTCTCAACTTTGATCGTGACGTTCTGAGGCCCTGCGGCTACTTTGGGTCCATTTTCATCTTGTTTTGTTTGTCCGTTATTATCAGCGCCAGAGAGGGGATCGGTTATCCTTCCAAAGACGGTTGGTGTTTTGTCTGTTGTTGAAAAGGTCTGGTCGGAACTATTCGAGAAGGGAATGTCGTTTACCTGTGTAAACTCAATAGTGGGGTTTGTCCTATCAACAAAAAGTGTTCTTGATGAGCTGATTTCATTGCCGGCAGAATCAATTGCTTTGACTTTCCAGCCAACGATCCCTTCCCGCAGTTTGCCGTCGTTTTCGCTTGCCCCCCAGTCGCTCGTTGATCTGGTGTAAATGGAAATGTAGTTGTTTGTGCTATCAGAGTCTGAAAAACCATCAAAATGGACAACATATTTGTTATTGCTCGTGATGTCTGTTGTTCCAGATGTTGGAATGTTGTCGATGGTAAAGTCACCCGATGGTTGATCGTCTCCGGTTGAAGGGTTATTAACTTCCAGAACATATTTAGACAGTCCTGCTGTAGCATCAGTTGTCGCTTTCCACCGAAAGCTCGGTCGTTCATTATTGGTGTAGCTGTTGTGTCCTGGGGAATCTAGGTCAATAGAGGCTGGAGCAGTTGTGTCAATAGTAAACGTATCTGTGGCTTCACTTCCTGAAGCCGTGGTATTGCCATTACTATCTGTTGAGCGAATATATATGGTGTGGGAGCCGTCGGTGAGTGCTAAGGTGACAGAACAAGTAAATGCTTCGCTTGCCTCATCAAAGCTTCCATCATCTGCTGTACACGCTGTCCAAGAGCCAGAAGTTGCATCCATTTGAAACTGAACACTTGCAACAGTTCCTATACTCTCAGTAACTGTGCCAGATATAGCTGGTGTACTATCTGTGTTGGGATCAGGAGACAGCGGTGTGAGGGAAACACTAGGCACGTCAGCGTCGGACACTTCAAACGGAATACTCACATCAGAAAAGGTGGCAGTGACTGATGTGTCTGTGGTTGCTAATGTAACGTGATACTGTACATACCGATGAGAATCTGTCACGCAAGAGTTAGCAGACATATCAACTCCTGAGCTAATTGCCGTGCATGATGAAAATGCTGTAGCTCCACTCATGCCCGAATCATTAGATGTTCTGACTTTCACGCTTACCGTTGTATTTGTCGGTGTGGTGGCAGAGTACGTGAGTGTTCCCCAATTACTGCCTTGGCCGGAGTCAAAGATTGAGGAGGTGAGCGTGCCGGGAGTTGCGTAACTATTCAAACTCACGTTATCTATATACACTGTTTTACCAGATGCTACTTGCACTCCAGCTGTAACCGATGATGCAACTCCGGTTACAGTTCCTGTTAACTGATACCATCCACCTCCAACGGACGTATATGTTGTAGATACTGTCGAGCCGTTGTAGTACAGGGAAGTGTCAGCTGAAGTTACTGCAGAGCCATCGGTGTATGCATAGGCTGACAAGTTGTAGGTATTAGTGTTGCCGACATTTACGGATTGAGTAAAATTCATTGTTTCAATCGCATCGATTTTAGCCTATCCAGCAGTGCTATTATGCGTGGTGACAGTATTTCGTGAGGCGATATTAAATGGATATGTTATACCAGCACCACTATTGTAAAGCGATTGTATCTCAGGCTGAGATAGAGCTCGTGTCCAAAATCCTACCTCGTCAATCACGCCGTTATATTTTGCTAAACCACCAGACGTATCGAATCCTATTGAAAAGTCCCCTCCAGAATTGGTGAAGGTCCCTGAAGCAGTCGTAGCTGTCGCTCCGTTTATAGACACAAATTGATTTCCCAATGAAGCATCATACCCCATTACAATGTAACTCCACGACCCAGCCGTAAGAGCATTGCTAATCACAAGAGGTTGAAATGCCGATGCCAGATAAGAGTAAATACTTGATCCTCCATCTGTAGTCGAGGTCCACGCTCCAGAGGCCGCATTACGGTGGGATAAAATAAATGAGGTAGCTGTAGTGGTCGGTTTGGTCCAAAAAGCCACAGAGAATGATGTATACCCCGTGAACGCGGAAGAGAGAGACGCTTTTTCTCGTGTTAGATATTGTGACGATGCGCTTACTAGATTGACTCCGTTACCTATCTTCCCTCCCGTATTTCCAGGTGTGGTGACAAGTCATTCAAATTGCCGGTAGCATCCACGCGCGTACCACTTGCTTCATCGAGATTCCAATATGAGATTAAGTTATTCGACAAGGAGGCACTAGTCGCATTCCACCCACTCATATCAGCCTCAAACCCTGTATTTGACAACTCTTCTGTATTGATGAGCGTTACCTGCCCGGCAGTTGATGTGGTAACGCCTGTCGATGAATCAAATTTCGTTGCATTACTCCATGAAGCTTGACCTGATCCACCTGACCAATCGGTTTGTGTCCATGGAGATGAAGCCGCATAAACAGATGAAGTCAAAAAAGAAAACTGCGACAAAAGAAGCATCACAATAAGAAAATGTATGAAAAGCTTCCTTGTATGCTTTTTTAGTTGAACAACCCTTCTTAAAAGGCTCCCGATGCTATTCGCATGCATATATAAATCAAATTACTGAGTAGAAAATTTCGACAAATGAGTCCCTACTATAATTAGAACAGAAGTGGGGGCACAACTCAAGTAAGAAGGGCGTAAGGATATTCTTATTTTCATAAGATGATATTTGTAATTAGTCCAGTCTGAGCTTTTGACGAGACTATGTAATTGTGGTAACAATTGGGGCACACTTTGTGGTCCAATTACCGAGTGTTTTTAAAACATGAACCGGGGCTCCCCCACAAATTGCATAAAGCGGTTCTTAAAAGAAGGTTTTCATACTAATCAAGACGCCCAATTAAGATAGGCACTTGATCAAGCTTATACAGACAGTGTAGGGTCAACAAGGAAGTCTTTTAAATCTCTTCGACCAACGATCATCGGGAATTTGAGTTGACTGCGGTCCTTAATATTGACTTCCATTGTTAAACTTTTTTCATCAATTTTGGCTTCAACCATCACGGCAATACGAAAGCTGTGACCGTTGCTGTTGCCGATTTTATGAGTGTTCACAATATCCTCATTTTTCTCAACGAGTTCTTCGTGGAGGCGGTCACTCCAAATCTTTACCTCAGGTTCACTTTGCATGGTCTCTGGAACATTAAATTTTGCAAAGGAATTGATCGCATCTGCAAAACCAAGCTCTCGGGCAAGTTGTGTATCCATTGAAGAATAGTCGGCGCCAGTGTCGATTTTAGCCTTAACGGTAACACTTTTCTTCCCTGTTTTTGAAAAAAGAGTAATTGGTTGAATAACAGAAATAAGTTTTTTTCCAGCAATTGCTTCAATTTCTTCCTGAACTTCACCTCCGAAAAGATCTTTTCCAAGTCGAATCGCGTGAGCCTCAGACTTAATGCGCAAATCCTTGACGTGTTCAAGGCGCCACTTCATACCATCGTTGTTTGCTAATTGAATTGAAAGGCCAGGACGTGCATTCATTTCTACAATGAGCGGGCCTAAATCACGATCAATCAAGAAATCGATGGCACAAAATCCCAATTTAGCAGCTACGCTTGCACGAACCGCATACGTTAAAATACGATCCCAATAGGGGATTTTGAAACCTGAATAGCGTTCGCGGCTATTAGGAACGTACTCAATCTGCGTAAATTGGCCCTTCTTTGACCCTTTAATCGAGTGAGTTGTGATGCCGGTGGCTAAGTCAATCCCGCTGCCAACAGCGCCTTGCGCAAAATTAGCCTTACCTTCGGATTCGAGTGTTGGCCATCGGACCATTGCCATAATGGGAACGCGACGGAATACAATAACGCGAACATCAGGAGTGCCTTTAAACGTATATGGTCTGAATTTGTTGTGAGGACGTACTCGTTCTTCAAAAAGAACATGATCGGGCAAGTAGCCGTGAGAGTACTTTCCTTCCATAATGTCTTGCATATAGGTAAGAAGAGCATCGGGGCTGTATGTTCTACCCTGAGCAGTGACAAAGTTCCCTCGCTTGTCAGTGTTATAAACAACAAGAATACCACCACCTTCGACGCCATTGACCGGCTTGAGAACGAAGCTTTTTGGCAGGAGCGTGAAATCAAAATTTTCTAACTCATTGACTGAGCGGACGATTTTGATGATTTTTGTTGTTGGAATTGCTTCCTTTTTAAGGACGCGTTTGGTAAGAATCTTATTATCCGCGATAAGCTTGGCTGAATGCGTGTTATATCGACGGAGGTACTCAATATTACGCTCATTGAGACCAAGAATGCGGTCATTTCTCTTCAGGATAGGTGCTATCATAAGTGTCAGCAGGTTCTGGTAACTTGATATTCTTGAATCTGAGATATTCACTCCAGCGGAATCCCTTCCACTTGCCGATAAAAATGTTGACTAATACGCTGTATAAAACAACTTCAGGGTGGGCGAGAAGGAAGTCTTTGATTTCAATCTGCGACATGATGAAAAAGAGAGCATACGAAATCCCAACAGTCTGAATGATAAGGTAAGCAGACTTTTCAGGACCTTTGCGAAGGTATCCCTTCATAAATATATCAATGACCAGAATAATAATAACGATAGCTAGAGGGTTCAAATTCACGAACGTGCGATTATAAAACTGAATAAAGGCATACATCAAGAACAACACCGCAACACAAACGCTGGTAAGAATAAGAGTCACTTTTGCCAAATAATGCATGCGCATCTCTTTGGTCAGACTTTGGAAGATGTATGCGATTACCGTGGTAACAAAAATAAGTGTTCCGCCGTGGACGATCGCTCGAAAAGTATCGATGGAGCCGTTACTATTACGTGCTAATTCATATAACGCGAATGTCAGTAAAAGTGAAGCATATATAGTGAGGCTTTTGATGCCAAGTATATATCTTGAGAACGTTACGGTGGTTGCCAATAGGGGTAAGAAAAGCATCAGTACAACCGTGTACTCGGGCACACCATTAACGATCAAATATTGTAGGAATGTCGATAACATGCAGACATTATATCATAACCTATAGGAAAATTAAAATGCAGGTGGATGTGGAGTATTTTTTGAGCGAAAATGCATTGTAAGGATATGTCTTCCCCAGGCTCGATTTATAGGGTATAATAGTGATATGAAATTAGTTGTTTGCCTTGGAAATCCAGGTGACGAATGCGCAAAAAACAGGCACAATGTAGGCTTTCTTTGGGCTGACTGGATCGTAAGCCAAGCTCAACCTTCTGCTCAGTTTAAACTGGAATCAAAGTTTAATGCTCTTGTCTGCGATATTAAAGATAATAAAGGCGGTCGTATACTTTATGTCAAGCCACAGACCTATATGAATAGCTCTGGAAACGCAGTGAAATTGATTGCGGACTTCTACAAAATAACGGCCGATAATATAGCAGTTATCCACGATGATCTTGACATCGAATTCGGTGAATATAAGGTCCAAAAAGGTAAGGGTCCAAAAATTCACAATGGAGTTAACTCGATTGAGGGTACTCTGGAGACTGATGAGTTTTGGAGAGTGCGAATCGGTATTGATAATCGAGGCTTAGACAGAGGTAATCCAAAGGCTCGACCGGAAACAAATCTACAGAAAGTCGCAGGCAAGCGATATGTGTTGAGCGATTTCTCGGATGAAGAGCTTAAGGAACTAAATGATAAGATACTTCCGGGAAGTGCCGGCACTTTCGGGTCGAAATTTTAATGCGAATTTAATACTTTCCAGTGTGAACACTTCGGAGATTGGTGCAACGGCACTTCCCGGAAGGATATATTGAAAATCTTCTATACTATAATGTAGTCATGCACAAGTCATTAACACCTGCACCGAGCCCCATATTCATTGGTGGGCACGTCTCGGTCGCTGGAGGTTTGCACAAGTCTATCGAGCGTGGAGAACATGAAGAATTCAACGTCATTCAGGTTTTTGTCACCTCGCCGCGTTCTTTTCGCATCACCCAGTATACAGAAGAGCAGGTCGACCACTTCATTGAACTCAAGCGAAACTCAAGCATACAAAAGGTGTTTCTGCACGCCATTTATTTAGTTAATTTGGCTTCGGAAAATGCGGATTTGCGCGAGAAATCCATCGAATCACTTGTTCATTATCTTGAAATGGGGGAAAGAATTGGAGCTGAGGGGACCATTGTTCACGTTGGGAACAAAAGCGGCGAGCAATCGTTTGAGGTAGTTTTTCGTTCGGTCGAAGAGGTTTTGAAGCGAACTGAAAAGAGTGCACCCAACCAGAAATTTATTGTTGAGGGAATGGCATCACCAAAGCGAATAGGCGGAACACTGCAAGATTTAGTCGCTTTTTCTCAACACTTTTCAGGTGAAAGAGTGACTTTCTGCCTCGACACACAGCATATGTATGCTGCTGGTGTTGATGTGGCTGATTCTATTGCGGTTCAAGGATTTATGGATACGTTTGATGCAGAAATAGGCCTTGGCAGGCTTTCTGCGTTTCATGTGAATGATTCTAAGACCGCACTTGGTTCATATCATGACCGGCATGAAAACATCGGACAGGGGGCGATTGGGATGGAGGGCTTTTGCAACTTCTTTATGGTCCCGAGCCTTCGTATGGTACCCTTGATACTGGAAACACCTGGCTTTGGAAGTGACGGCCCTGACAAGCAGAATAAAGACCTTTTGTTACAGGCTATTACTTCCGGGAAGTGCCGGTGAAATGTGCGCTTTCTAGTAAGTAAGTTGAGCGTGCGAAGTTAAATTAAGGTTAAAATTTCGACCCGAAAGTGCCGGCACTTCCCGGAAGTAAATATGGACAGCATAAAAGACATATTAAGCAAACTCGAGACAAGTATATATCTCGGGAATATCAGTCATTTGGCGTGCATTTGGCCGAGAAGCTGGGTGACGAACGTCGAAAGGCGCTCTACATTAAGCTTGCAAAGCAACTCCCAAGACCGGTTCTCGAACAAGCGCTACGCTTCGTCGTAGACTCGAATGCGCGTAAAAAAGGAGCGCTTTTCATGTGGAAGCTAAAAGAGTTGGGGGTTCTGGGTGATGGAAAAGCAAAAGATACTGCTCCAAAAGTTTCAGGCATGCAAAAAAAAAGAAAAATCGAGAAGCCTGCAGAGCGATTATCATCAGAAGAGAAAATATCAAAGG